>Ga0247732_10000872_pt1 | contig 12870 bp, 8 predicted proteins | sample UWRJL163409C2_FD_180940 | JGI IMG/M metagenome (GOLD analysis project Ga0247732, IMG submission 180940) | Plant litter microbial communities from Arlington Agricultural Research Station in Wisconsin, United States - UWRJ-L163-409C-2 | ecosystem: Environmental > Terrestrial > Plant litter >...
GATCTCAATTAGTTAGGCAATCAAAATTATAACTTAATTTTGAATAATACCTGACAAAAAACCCGATTCGTTTTTACCATTTGTTAAGTGTCACAAGTTTTATTTTCAGGAGATTTGCAATCATAATTAAAATAATGGGAATTGAGAAATATCGATAATGCCAATTGCTCTTTTTAATTATTACTAATCTCCATTTATCTAAATTTAATTTTATGAATACAAATTTAAAAACTCTTTCGGGTAAGAAGATCATTTTATTGGGTGCCAGTTCCGGCATTGGATTAGCTACTGCTATCGCTGCTGCGCAAGAGGGAGCAAAAGTTATTATAGTGTCCAGTAACATGGATCGCATCAATAATGCTCTACGTCAGCTGCCTGAAAATTCAGAAGGCTTTGCGATAGATTTAAGCAAGGAGAGTAATATAGGGAGCTTCTTTACGAAAATTGGAAATTTTGACCATTTAATTTATACAGCTGGTGAGAATCTTCAATTAAACCTTATTAGTGAAACCGATATTGATACTACAAAATCATTTTTTGACCTGCGTTTCTGGAGTGCTGTTGCGGCGGTAAAATATGCTACGCCTTTTATAAATCAGGGGGGGTCTATTTCGCTGACCAGCGGAACTGCCAATGCACGTCCGGGAGCGGGATGGTCAATTGCTTCTGCTATATGCGGGGCCATGGAGGCTTTTGTAAGGGCTATGGCAGTTGAATTAGCTCCTATTCGGGTTAATTGTGTAGTACCGGGTGTTTTAAGAAGCAATTTGTGGGATACAATGCCAGATGCCGATCGCGAGGCTATGTATAGTCATTATGAAGATACGCTCCTCCTGAAAAGAGTGGGCGAAACTGAAGATGTTGCCGACGGATTCCTATATCTCATGAAACAACAGCACGGGACAGGACAAAGCCTGGTTATCGATGGTGGAACATTGTTAACATGAAACAAAAAGTGAATTAAAAGCCGGTATCGGCTTTTTTTGATAATAGGATAAAAAGAAGCCTTTAACTGAAATTCTAATTTCGCATAAGAAAAAGCTACCATTTTAAACTTATAAAAACAAAAGAATACTAAGCCATATAAAGATTAATTTTTGATAATTTTCCATCAATCCCCAACAGGACATCCAAACCATATTCTTTAAGCCAATGAAAGACAGTCATTACCAGTAGTAAGCCAATTTCTTCAAATCTTCCATAAATTTTATAGAAATTTGTCCAGTCGAGTCACTACACAGCCAAATGGCGTCAATTGAAGACAATTGACGCCATTTTTTATTATACTAATTGAGTTTGAATCATTTTTACTTTTATTTTCTTTTTTTAGAATCACTCTAAAACAAAAAACAACTTGAAAAAGAACATATATTTATACGAAAATAAGATAATTTTTAAGTTTGTTATCCGATAACTTAATAGGATTCGAACACTAGGAATGGAGAGAAATTATGACTATAATATTCTAAATCGTTTTTAATTAATGTTTAATAGCAAATAATGAAATCCCATTTGAAAATGGTTAAATAACTTATCATTACTTGAGTTTTCTGCTCTTATATCTTCGATTATTAATTGTTGCTCGACTGAGGCAAAAAATTAGTTAATTTCTATATAAAAAGTATACTGCTTCACAAAAACGCAAAATCCCACTGACTTTTTACAGTAAGCAGGATTTGTGTTTACTCAACTTTACGGGTTAGTCAAGATACTCGCACTAGCCTTTGCTGTTATTTATGCTTGCGCCAGCTAGTGATTACTCAGAATTTCTTGTTTTGATTCACAAAAAACCAAAACAATTAGTTCTATAAAAAATTATTCTTTCGTCTTTTTATTCAAAACTAGTCTACAAATTAAAACCCTGTGCTTAATGCTTTGAATCCTGGTTAATAATTAGGTATAACCATTTCTATATCTTTAATGATATGTTGCCCATAATATTTTTTTTCTTCCTCTGTCCAACGACCATCATTTTTACGAAGTAATTCAACTATTTTTTGTTGAGGTATTTCAACTTCCCAATCAATAATTAAAACAAGAGGATCCTTTTTTTCTTTTATTTTATCTTTTTTTTGTTGTCTGCTATAAAAATTCAATGATAAACTTTTACTATAATTTAAATCCCTGCCAGATGATCCTGAATAAGCTTTTACATCAATTTCTAAATCATGGAGTAAAATGCTCAGAGGTTTGCCTTTATAAAAATCTTTATTTGTTAATAAAAAATTGGTTTGTAGATATTTGAGCGTATCACCTTCAAATTTATTCAAAGGTTCGTAATTTGGATTATTATATTTCGAGCTCTTAGTTGTTTCTTGTTGAGTACTCAAAATTTCTTGTTTTGATTTACAGGAAACCAAAACCACTAGTACTATAAAAAATATTTTTTTCATTTTCATTTTTGGTTTAGTTGCAATCATTTATTATAACAATAGTATTTCCGTTAGGGTCATCACCGACTACTTCGATGTCGATTTTTTTAAAATCAATTGTTTGGGCACCTGTTTTTAATAGCGATACCCCTGCATCCTGCAATATCAAGGTAGTTGCTCTAGTGTAGGCTTCTTGTGGTGTATATCCTTGTCTTTGTAGATCAAAATTTACATCCCAAAAATAATCACCTATAGTTGTTCCCATTTTAAAATTATTATCACTCCCAACAAATCCAGAATTGTTAGTAACAAAAGCTTTCAGCTTATTGGGATCATCAATGTATAATGCATATAAGTTTCCATCAGAAGATGATACATAAGAAGTTTTGAAACCACTCATAGCATCTCTTTTAACATGTAGAGCAAACAAATCTTGTGCCGAAGGAGCAAAAGAACCTGGAGCAGGATGATCGTGTAAATCTGCTATAACACTAACTGTATAATCAGCAGAGGGCAAGCCTGTAGCGGTTCCCTGCCTTATTGGAGTTGTACTAATTATTCCGCCAACATTCTTAATATTAAAACCGTGTTCCAGCTGTTGAGAATAAGGTGGCTGATTACTTGGAAATAATATTGGCATTTGTGACATAGTGGCGCTTACTGCACTGTTCTGTAATAAGTTGGTTGCTGCCACTCCAGCAGCTATTGAGGTAGCTGAACAAGGATTTGGATCTGGAATAGTTGGTTCCCCATAGCAAACGTTATAATTAAAAGCGTAGCTGTATGGATCACAAGGATCTCCTGTGTCACCTCCACATTGATAGGGATTATACGCATTGCTAAATGGATCGCAAGGGTCTCCTGAGTCATTATTGTTACCCATACCATGGCATGTGTAGTAATCAAAAGCTGAACTCCAAGGATCGCAAGGATCTCCTGTATCAGGATTACCACCGTCATAATCAGGACAACCCGCTCCTAAACATAACTCTCCAAGATCAATCTCCCAACCATAATCCCCCCCAGAGGTTTGTGCATAATTACTTTTCCCTACCAGCAAACATAAGAACGTAAGAACTAATATATAATATTTCTTTTTCATAATTCTTATTTTTTAATTAAAATAGCAGTTTTCACATCTTGTCCGTAATTCAGGCGGAGAACGTAGTAACCAGAGAGAGCGTTAAGACTTATGGTTTTGCTTAGTGTACCTTGGCTCAGATTATCCCATTGGGTAGTATAAAGCAATTGTCCCGATAAAGAGTGTACACTTGCAGTTACGTTGGTAGTTTCAGTTAAATCAAAACTCAATTGAAAACTACTTTCAAAAGGGTTGGGATAAACGACAATTCTTGATAGTATTTCACTTGCCGTGGTAACAGGTCTTGATTGTTTTTTTTCTAAAATGATGAACATGGGTTTTTCGTTCTCCCGTTCCTCGATGTTATAGAGCTGGAGGTTGCCAATGATGAGCAGTGATTCGTCCGTCTGTAGCAATTGAAGTTGTGCTTCCTTAAATTCATATGTATTGAATCGTCCCTTGTAAAAGTGTTCTGTACGGTCTATTCTGGAGTCTTTAAATACGATCGCATTGTCATGTATTTGGGCAGCAAAAGCTACTGTGTCTCCCCTTGTTTCTTTCCACTCTCCGGTTAATTGTTTTTCTTCCTGATGTAAATTTATTTCCAGTGGTGTACTGCTAATGATGTTTTGCCCGCTAAAGTCATAACGAAATAAACTACCAGTATAGCTACCAGAAATATTGTCAGTTATAGAAGCCTGTTTTACCTTTTTAAAAGTATCCGGAGCATCGGCTTCGGTAATGGTGATTACTTCATCTATGGGTTTAGAAATAGTTATAGTTTGTCTCGGGTTCGTATTTTCGGCTTCGGGGTCGTCCAATTCCTTTTGGGATGGATTTTCACCCATTGCAGCTGATTTATTCAGCCAATATTTTGCTTTTTCTAAGTCGATACTTACACCATAACCGTTGCGGTAGCATAATCCCAGCATGTACATAGCCCAAGAATTTTTTTTTTGAGCGGCTATTTCAAATTGTTGCACGGCTTGGCTATAGTCTTGAGCACAGCCAAAACCTTTGTAATACAAATAACCCAGACTGTAGTTGCAATAGGCATTCCCGTTTTCAGCCCCTTGTTTGAAAACACTTATTGCCTGAGGGTAATTTTGTGGAACTCCATTGCCTTTCATCAGCATTCTTCCCCAAGCGGCATAGGCAGTTGGATAACCTGCATTGGCACCTTTTTCGAAATAGCTAATCGCTTTTACAGGATCACTTTCTTTTATCAGGGTACCCATATTATACCAGCCTTTTGCATAACCGGCTTCGGCAGCTCTGTTGAACCATTGTATTCCCTGTGTTTCATTAACAGGAACACCAAGTCCTTTGGAATAAACCAGTCCCAACGCATTCATAGCTTCGGCATTGCCTTGGGCTGCCAGCTGCAGATAAGTAGCCAGACCGGCCTCGGGATTGTAATTTTTTCTGCCCTTCATGAGTTGCAACCTGGCGGTTACTAAGGCTTTTTTAACTTCAGAGGTTTCTTGTGCCTGGCACAAGAAACCACCTAACAGCAGTAGCAGTATAGCTGCTTTTTGAGTAGCTTTTTTCATAGTTGTTGTTTATTTGAGTTAATTAAATTTTTCTGATATTAAAACAGTATTCTTTCGATAAGGATATTACCACACCATAGCATTTTTGGCAGCTTTTTGTTATAGTGTCCAGTTTCTACCACACTTCAGGTCTAGGTCGTTCCACGTCACGAACTAAATATTGGGTTTCTTGGGTTTTCTAAAAATTAGATTTATCGATTGCTATTAAGTTTTTTAAGTGGTAAACTGTAAGGTCTTGAATTGTTTGTCCTTGTCCAAACCTTATGTGAGCCCTTCGGATTCTAATTTATACCAGCTCTCTTTACCTATTTTTATCGATTCTCTTTTGCATTGGGTAATTTTTACCAACATTTAAACTAATTTGAGCCAGAATTGAAAAAGCCAGAAGAAGCGGAAAAAAGAATAGAAATTTTTTCATTTGTTAGGAATTTAAAATTGGAGATTTGATTATTGGTTTCCCGCACTTTTCATAACCGCTTCTGCGGCTACTGCATATTGGTTATGAGCAAAAAAAGGAAAAACAGTAAAGGATTTTAAGGAATCGTTAAATAATTAATTGAAGATTATTGTGATTGCTTTGAAACAGAGGTTGTTTTTTCAACACCGAGTTTCTTCAGCAAAGCGTGACATCTATTTTTATAATAATCAACCTTATCGGAGGGAATCTTAGGTTTCATCCCAATAATTTCCTGCGCCAAGTCAGTGGCTTTTGGGATATCTTTATTTTTGAGATAGGTTTGTAATAAAGTCATTCGGTACAAGAATTTGGTAGGATGCAATGCAATCAGTGTTTCATATTCCTTAATAGCTTGTGGATATTGTTGTAGTTGGTAATAACAAAAACCACTGCCGTTGTATAATTCAGGTAAGGAACTCCGTTTTTTTGCATTTTCCAGACATTCTAAGGCTCTCGAATACTGTTTCATTCCCAAATAGATAGTGCCATAATTTTTCCAGTAATCGCTATAACTGCCTATGCTTTTTTCCAGAACAGGCATGATTTGCAATGCCTTTTCATATTGTTTCTCTTTTTGTAAAAGTGCTGCTTTTTTGTTGACATGATCTGCCGTAGCCATTCCGAAGCATACATGTAATAAAAAAACACTCGTTGATATAATTATAGCTTTACTAAAAAATGAAAAGCCTAGATTTTTTTGAAAAAAATGAAAATTTGGCAATAATTGTATTGGCTCAAGCGTACTACAAATAATGGAGGCATATATAATTAATAAACACATTATAGGCACTATTTGAATGGTAGAATTGACCATGGACATAGCAATAAAAGCGATGATCCCGGCATAGCCCAAGTTGAAAACACGGTTTGCCATGTTTGTTGGATTTTCAAAAGCTAACTTGTCACTAATAGTTTTCTTTCTTTTCTTAATTGCTAAGAGAAGTGAAGCAAAAAACAATATCATTAAAATAAGTCCGATCATTCCTCCTTCAACAACATTTAAGATTAATTCATTGTGAGGCATGATTACAGGACCTGCATTAGTAAGTTCTTCTGTAGTAGCTTTTCCGTTTTTAATGTAATTGGCTTGAAATATGTTGTATTCTTTTTCAAAAAAACCATAACCATATCCCATCAATGGTTTTTCGCTTACCATTTGTAAAGAAAGATTCCAAATAAATTTTCTTCCATCAGCCGAAGCCCTTTTGACATTATACAATTGGAAACTTATTGGGATGATAATTAATAAAATAAGAATTGAAATAGCTTTGAGCGAGGTTCGATTCTTTTTGTTTTTAATCCAACTTAAAACGTCATATTCCAATCCATAAAAAAACAATGTAGATAAAACAGTACCAATGAAAGCCGCACGACATTTGAGCAACAATAAAGCAATCAGCATGATTAGGAAACCGGAGAGTATTACTTTCTTGAATTTATCTTTACATAAAAACAGAAAAACAGGTGTTGTAAGAGCCAAGAAAATGGCGGTAACATTAGGGTTGTTCCAACTGCCTGTAACAACGTATAGGTCATTTTGACTCCTGATCCATCCTAAAAATTGTGCAATACAATAAATAGATTCTAAAGAAGCAATGAACCCAATACCAATGAAAAACGGTTTAAAATTGAAGTTGAAGGCACTAAAAAGACTAGTTGTTTTCAGCAGTAAAAAATAAAGAACTACACTATAAACCGTAAAAACGAGTGTTCCTGTATTAGTAGAATTATGAATTAAAACGTAAAAACACCAGATTCCAAATAAAAGGGTTGGCATCCTAAATCCAACTCCTTTATTATTGTCCGAATAAAAACAAGCGGCAATTATAAAAAACAATGTAGTCAAAGCAAAACCATAAAAAGCAAAAGCGGTTGGACTATAAAAATACTCCGTATTAAGCAACCCGATTGCAACAGTAATGAGTAGTAAAACAGTCAATGACGATTTTAGAAAATGATGATATAATTTCATTTAAAGTAGTTATTATCCAAATTTTGAACACATTTTATATTAAGAAATTAAATTTAAATAGCTGATCTTAAGGGTATCTGTTTTTTTTCTCTTTATTCAGGCTTAGATTAACTTTTGAAAATTGTTGATACTCTAATTTTGAGTTTTCATTTGCTTGCTCTGTATATCCATCAACTATAAAATAACAATACTCGTGATAGGTAAGTAAGTTGTTAATTTTTCTAGCATAAGGATTTCTATATAAATTAGCCTTGAAATTATATAGAAGACCTCCATCTTCTAAAGTGTATCTGTCATTATATTGTTCCTTCCGTATATCCAAGTTTTTAAAAATTTTGTGGCGCTCTTGTATTATTTTTATCAGTTCATTTGTCTTCTCTTGCCAGAGGCCAGCACTTGTGGCATTTTCATAAAATACTTTGCTCATTTTTGTCTTCACAGCATTTTTATCTACAAGTGAACTTTCTTTTAACTCTACATCATTTATATCTATTGAATCGAGCGATATACGGGTATCGTTAGATTGGACATCGCTTTGTGCTTGCACTACTGTTACAAGCAATAAAACTGGTATAATTAAGCAAATTGTTGTTTTCATATTTTATCTGTCTTATATTCATTATTTGTTAATTTAATGATGTGATTACACTTGAAAATTCTTTTTCCAATGTAGAATTGGTTTTACGAAATAGATTTGGTTGTTTGTCGTTTTCGAAAATCCAGATGTTTTTCATTTTATTTGTATTTGGCAGTTAATTAATTTCTTTTTTTGAGTTAATGGAAATTACCACGTGAGCGCATTTTTGAGAGTTGCATTTTTATTTTTATTTCTATTTAACGCATCAAGCTGTTTCAATAATTCGGGTTTTTTCTCATCAATAGCACGTTTTAACAAAATGGATTCTTGTGTGTTGTATATTTTAATTTTCTCCATAGCAATTTGGTAGCTTAAGTGGTAATTTATAAATGTTTTAATCTCGTCTTCTTTGTCTAGATTTTGAGTAAGTCCTTCTTTGTTGAGTTTGTTCCAGCTTTCAATTGCTTTTTTGGTAGCTGCTTTTTGGTTTTTATGTATTAGCCAAATATTTACTTGCTCGGGGGTTAATATTTTGGCAATGTTCTCATATTCTGACGGTACTGTTGTAGGTGTATTAAGGTTTAATTCGTTCTCTTTGTTTTGCAATTTTATCTTTTCGAGTTGTGAGTATTTTTTCAAGACAGAGTCTGTTTGTATTTTTGTGAGTTGGATCGCTTTTTCATACTTTATAATTGAGGAGTAAGTATTATCTAAATAGCTTTCGTCAGATAGTATGTAAGAATGAATTAAAATTGATGGCTGCAGAACACTCATTTTGTTTATCAAATGTTCTCTTGTTGGTTTAGTATATCTTTCCGCTTTTTCATCTAAGCAGCTATTTTTGGCTATATGATAATTAATAATCTTATTGTATTCGGTCATGTCATTCTCATCAGCTAAGAGTTGGAGTTGTTTTATTTTTATCCAGTCTTTTTTGGCATCTTCTATCGATTGCTCTTTATAGATTATTTTCAACAGCAATACATATTGGTCTTTAGCCAAAATGTTGTTGAGTTTTTTGTTGTAAATCCGAATAGTTTCTATCGGAGATATTTGCTGAGTCGATGTAATGGAATCGTTTTGATGCCTTATTTTACTGATTTGAGCAGGATTTAGTTTCAATTCAGACGCAAAATTCAAAGCGGTCAAAAACCGATTTTCTTTATTTATTTCATAGCCATAACTGTCCAGTTCTCTTGTGGATAAGATGGATTTTAAGAAATTAGTATCAACAGTGTAATAGGATTTTAGTTTTTCAATACCCTCCCCTTTGTTTAAACTAATGTTGGCCAAACTATCCATAGTAAATAGTTTTAGACCTATTTTTATCTGTTGGGCTTCAGTCAATTTCACTTTTGAGACAACATCATTGATTGCATAAATAATGTGTGCGGAAAATTTTTTGCTCAAGTTTGAACTCAGTTGAGCCTGACTTATAAAAGGGAGACAGAGTAGTAATACCAATTTTTTCATGTTTGTATAATTTAAATTTTAATGAGTATTTGTTCCATTGCCATTTTTTTAATACCACGTCCTCACTCCATTGTCGTCCATTACAAAGGGGCGTTCGAATCCCTTGGTATCACTAGCCAAGAAAAGCAGCAAAGCATTTTTAGGAACTTTGGTAAAAAGCATTGATGTCGTAGTAGTTGTAACTTCTCGGCTGTCGACAAGTTTCCAGCCGTTGCTCCAATAGTATAGTTTGTAGGTTACGCCCATTTTAAATTTGAGGTATTTATCGGCTTCAGTTATACTTACATCTCGCGTTTGTGCTAGATTAGGTAACAATACCTGAGGTTCTTTATCGCCAACGATAACTGGAGCACCTGCAGGAATCAATTTTCCATTGATATAATATTGCGGAATCAAAACCGTTTCTTTGCATATTGCCTTAAAAGAAGTTTGTCCTTTTTCGATTTTACCCCACCAAAAAGGCCTCCATGCAAGTCCGTTAAATGTCGTGGCATACACAACTTTAGCGGTATTGCTTGTTGAATATAAGGAGCATTTTACATCGGTAGTTTTCCAATAATATGGGGTTACATCAATATAGTTTTGTTGTTGTAACATTCCTTTAGGAATCTCGTTTTTATCTTCCAAACTAGCTAATGTTTCAGGTTGCCTTGAATAGGTCAAACGCAGGACTTTAGCGGGTTCTCTTATTATATTTGTAATGTAATCTTTAGGTCCAAAATCACAGTTAACAGGCTGCATTGCATCATCAAAGAAGGCATTCATAAAATGTCCTCCTGTAGCTGTAGCCCAGAAAGGAATAACATTTACTGTAGCCGGAATTCCTTGTGAACGCATAGTAAAAACCCCTAAATTGGCAATATCTGCACACGAACCTAGTTTTCTAAATAATAGTTGCATACTTCCAAGTTTCGGCAGTGGTTCTTTGCGAGGTTCTCCCCAGTTGGTAAACCATGTCTCATAATTGTCTTTTACCGAATACAAAACGGTTTTGAACCCTTTGGAAGGGATCTGCTCTTTAATCCACTCGAATTTTTCGTTGTATGTTGTGCGCCATTGCTGTATAGGTTCTTCACTTATTCGATACGGGAGGATATATTCGCAGAAATCATCAAATGAAATATTCTTTATTGCAGAAGTCCGCCAGGCTACGAAAGCTTTTTCAAGATTTTCAATCAAGTAATCCCCTTTTATAGTTTCGACGTCTTTATAGATTACTGCTTTAGGGTTTAATCCCGGATTTTGTTCTTTAAGAGTTTCAAAAGCTGTTTTCGCCTGTGTAAAATCAGAATAGTCCAATTCATTATAGTCTATTTTTTTGCCAGTAGCATCTTCCCAATAATAATCAGATGATGAATGGATGTCCATATTGGTAATCAAAAAATAAATGGCTTGTACTTTTAAGGAATCTCCACTTTTGCTGCAGTATTCAATGGCTTTTTCTAATTCCATTCTATTGCTTCCTGCTTTTTTCAATACTGTTTCAACAGGAACAGGATATTGTGCTTGTGCTAAAAAAGGAATAATAAAGAAGAGATTTTTAAGATAGTATCGCATTTTATTTAAAAGATTTGAATTTGCTGTTGTCATTACTATGGAACTTTTTATACTTGTTTCTTGAATTCCTAACGTTTTCAACAAAACCCAACACATTTTTTTATACTGATTAACTTTTTCAAAAAGTGTTTTCGGTTTACTTTGTATTATTTCCTGAGCCACAATTAGGTATATTACTTAATTTTAAGATTTATACCATAAATCTTTGTCAACAAAATAACATGAGTGATTTGCGTTAAGATATGTTTTTTCAATATCAGGACTTTTTCATTTAAGAATTCAAAAATATTTAAGAAGGTATATTTAAGAAGGCGAGTAATAAATGCAGAGAACGTAGTTAATTAAAAAAAATAAGAACTTAATATATATTGTTAGATACTAAGATATTGATATAACAACTCCAATTAAAATTTTGGATTTAATTACTAAAACTTAACTTGTTAAAATTAATAATAAAGTATTTTCTCACTATCCTGTACTGTCCTGCTAATTATTAAAATAAATCTTAATAATTAGAATTATATCCAAAAAATTATATATTAAATAACACTTATCGAAAATAAAACGATTGATAAATGACAAAAAAATATTTACATTATTAGCAGTATTGAGGAGATATTACTAATGGACCTGGGCTTTGAAACTATATATCGCTAATAAATTTCTGTAAAATAGATGTATAATTAAAAAAAGCGACAGAAATATATATTTCTGTCGCTTTTTTTAATAAATCTAAAGTTGTCTGCTTTCATTAATTTTTAAATTACCTCAATTTAGACATTAAATGTAAACCAAATAGAGTTTCGATCAATCACCAGAATGACATCCGAACCAAGTTTATAAAACCAATAAAAGACAGTCAGTAGGTACACCAATCTATTCAAATCCTCCATAAAATTTATAGAACTTTGTCCAGTCGAGTTCACTAAAGCAAAAAGACACCATTTTTTTATTTAAAAAAACTAATCAATATATTAGGCAATTTTTGTTTTTATTTCCTTTATTGGAATCACACTACAACAAAGAAGTATCTATAAAAATCTAAAATTATACAAATCTTAATCAATCCCCAACAGGACATCCAAGCCAAAATATTGAAGACATAGAAAGCCATTCATTACGAGTAGTACGCCAATCTCTTCAAATCTTCCATAAATTTTATAGAAATTTGTCCCTTCGAGGTCACCACAATGCCAAATGGCGCCAATTGAATACAATTGGCGCCATTTTTTATATACTACCTATTAATAAAATGAGTTTGGCTCGTTTTTGCTTTATTAGCTTTTTTTAAATAACACTAATAAAAAGAAATAAACTACAAATCATAAGTGTTTATACGAAAAGGACAAATTTAAAATTTAGTGTATGATAACCTAACAGTATTCGAACAACAAGAATGGAACAGAATAAGGCTCCATATTATCCTAAACTGTTTTCAATTGCTTCTTAAAGGCAAATAATGAAATCTCCTTAAAAAATAGTGTACCATTTCATATTACCAGCTACTCTTTTGGATTCATCTGGTTAAAAATAGCCTCCAATGTTTCCTTTCCTGCATTGCTCATTGCTATACTAAAACCATGAGAGACACTTTTTTTACCTTCTTTTAACTGCCCAAAAATAGAATCGATAAAAGTATCTACCGAATCCCACATGTCGTGGATTCCTTTACCTCCAAGGTCAGTATTCAATGCCGGAGGAATAACCTCGATTACCTCTATCGCACGATCCTCAAGCAAGCGACCAAGAGAAAGAGTAAAGGAGTGAAAAAAGGCTTTAGTAGCACAGTAAACAGGAGCTTTGATAAGAGGCACAAAAGCAAGTCCTG
>Ga0247732_10000873_pt1 | contig 12869 bp, 14 predicted proteins | sample UWRJL163409C2_FD_180940 | JGI IMG/M metagenome (GOLD analysis project Ga0247732, IMG submission 180940) | Plant litter microbial communities from Arlington Agricultural Research Station in Wisconsin, United States - UWRJ-L163-409C-2 | ecosystem: Environmental > Terrestrial > Plant litter >...
TTAGTCCAAGGTAATGCTTGTTTAGTAGTATTTGAGTAAGTGTATTCAAAAGCCTCATCGCCATACCAGGCAACTTTCCTTTTGGTTAATATGTGTTTTCCAAAAATTACAGCTTCATCATTTTTCCATTCTATATCTTTCAATAAGCTATCATAAAAAGCACTCGCTTCCTGTACAGACATGATTGGTCCGTAATAATTCACAGTTCCTCCAAATGGTAATAGATTTGTGTTTTGAGTGGGGGAGTTATCAAACAAATTCATAAATTCTAATTTAATAAATTAACTGTATGTATCAAATTTAACGACGAAATGGAATATGGGTGTGAATAGAATTTTTGACTACACAACTTTTAGTTGTAAAATTTTAATTAAACTAATTTAGTTTATAGTTAAATAAATTAATTATTTTTGATAACTATATGAATTTTAGCTTTTTGCAAATAATAGTATACTAATCCGATCCTTTATGTTGAATGTTTTTGGTAGATGCGTTAAAAAGGCAATTTTTTTGCTATATCTCAGTTCTTTTTTGTCAGTTTCGGCTTTTTCTCAAAAAATTGATAGCAATCGGCCAGCAAAAGATGTAATTCTAGTATCAGACTCTGTTAGAAACCATAAATCTATGTCTTTACAACTTCACGCAGGTACACAGGGTATCGGCGCAGATTTTAGATATGGGCTGATGCCTAAGCTTTCATTGAGATTTGGAGGAAGTATCATTCCTTCTGTTACCGCAAATAATGCCTTTACAATTGCGGGTTTTGATGCAGATAATACACTGAAAGCTAATTTTGCTAATTTACATTTACTTGGTGATTATGCCCCATTTAAAACAAATTCTTTTAAAATAGTTGGGGGTATTTCTTACCTATTCAATGCAAATGGAGATTTGAACTTTAAGCCTCGGGGCAACTATAATTTTGATGGACTAGAATTAACAAGCGAAGAAGTAGGCGATTTAAATATTGGGCTTACCTGGAAAGGGGTAGCACCTTATTTGGGCTTAGGTTTATTGCAAAGTTTTCCAAAGAATAAATTTAATGTAAATATTGATTTTGGCACCTATTATTTAACCGCGCCAAGGTCTACGGTGGTGGGTACTAAACTACTTTCTGATAATGATGCGTTGGAGCCACAATTAGACGAAAATATGAGTAGCTACCGTTTTTTGCCTGTTATTCAATTAAATTTCAATTTTAAAATCAAGTAATTTCTTATTAATTTTTAAAAATAGAGACATGAAAAGAATTTGGAGTATGTTGGTAGTCTTAAGCCTAATCACATTTACCACCTGCAAGAAGCCCACAGATAATATTACAATAACTTTTAATACGGCTAGCCTTTTTAAGGCGCCTTTACTGGTTCGTTTTGATAATGCCAATCCTGGTTCGGGAAAGAAGCCTGGAGATTTTAAAGTTACCATTACCGGCAAAGATGCAGCATTGGTACAAATGGGAACTGGAGGTAGTGATTTTAAATCTGTGCAAAATACAATGTCTTTGGCACTTAAGTCTGCCGCTAAACCAACAGAAGATAATCCCTTAAGTTTTGTAATTAATGCAGAAGTAGCTGGCTTTTTACCTGTAAATAGAACCATAACCATGACTAAAGATTCGGTTTCTGTATTCACCATTCCTTTAGTGGAGTATACAAAACCTGCAGATGGTACTGCAAGGTTAGATGTGGAAACCATTTTAAATGATGGTGCTACAAAAGCATCCTTAAATTTTGCTACGGTTGCAAATAGCACGCTTGCAGAGAAAGTAACCATAAGTTTGCCACAAGAAACTGCTGTTGAAGATGGTAGTAAAAAGAAACTCACAACAGATTTTTTGCAATCAACAGTCTATCTTTACGGACGTTCTACATCATCAATAAACTCCATTATGCCTAATGGTTTAAACTTGGTAAATACATTAAATGCTAGTGGCGCTTTAATTTCAGGGGGAATGAATTTTGTTACAGCTGGCCTATTGAGAATTAATATGTTCGCCAATAGGGTGGTAGTCAGAAATTTTTCGAAACCTTTAGAAGTTAATCAAGAATTGGCTGCTGGTTTAATCAATCCAATAACTGGTCAGCCATTAAAATTAGGTGAAACTATTCCATTGTGGAGCTTAAATACCAGCGGTAATTGGAAACCAGAGGGAAGTGCAACTGTTGTTGCTGGTGCTGCTGGAAAATTAGTGGCTAAATATAATATCACCTATCCTACCACTTGGAACTTGGCTTGGGCATCTGCTCCAAATCTATCTTCTACTCAATCTTTAAATGTTAATTTAATACCACCAACCTCTCCATGGACAGGTACTTATGAAGTGAGGATGAATACATCAACAGGTACGTTTTTAATGACTTTTAGATATCAACCTGCCACACAGTTTTTTCAGCAGGCAAGTATTGTGAATGGTGTAACCACTTATTCAACCGTTTCAGGAAAGTATGGTTATGGACTGGTTAATGTACCCAATGTTCCAAACGCAAAGATTTTTGTTTATAATGCCAGTGGGGTAAAAGTAGGAGAGAGTGCTGTATTTAATCCAACTACGGCGAAAGATGTAAGTATAACAGTGATTACACCAGCTCCCGTTGTTCCAACTCCTCCAATTGAATATGTAGCTATAACCGCTAGTTTTACAGGAAAGTGTAGTAATAAAAATGTTGTTGCTCCATTAAATGCTTGGATAACCATAAATAATATTACCAATAACACCTCAATTTATACCTATGTTAAAAATGGCATTATTGATAATGCTAGTAACATTAAATTAATTGTTGGTCATCAATATAATATCACTAGCACTTATAGTGGTACAAGTTATACTTCTGGAACTTTCACTATGGCAAAAAATAATTTTCCGGTTCCTGGTGCATCATCAACATTTACAGCAACTACAAATTATATTCAAGCTACAAATACTGTAAATATAACAGGTACCATAAGTTTGGTTTGCAATTAGTCTTGGAGTAAACTAGTTGCTTTTTCGTCAGTAAACCAAGTTAGCTTTCCATCAATTGGGTCTATTAATTGAGATGGATAGCTTTCGTAATCTTTTTCTTCATCGCCAATTACATGTTTTAAAGCTTCTGCCTTATTCTCTCCAAATACTAAAAAAGCTATATGATCTGCTTTATTGATTAGTGGAGCGGTAAAACTTATACGATGCGTATTTAATTTTTCTACATAAACAGCTGCTACATCAACATTTGTATTGTTTACCAAATTAGTATGAGGGAAAATAGAGGCGGTATGGGCATCATCTCCCATTCCTAGAAGGATAAGGTCGAAAATTGGCTCTTCTCCTTTAAAGTGTGCATCAATTGATTTTTTGTAGGCAATAGCTGCTTCTTCTGGTGCAAGTGTAGTGTTTACATAAAAAATATGGTCTTCTTTTATACCTAAAGGGTCTAAAATTGCTTTTTTTGCCATTAAACCGTTATAATTTTCATCATCAGCGGGCACGTTACGTTCATCACCAAAGAAGAAATAGACTTTCTCCCAATCAATTCTATGCTCACATTCAGTAGCCAATAAATGATATAAAGCTTTTGGAGAACTTCCGCCAGTTAACACAAAATTAAATCGATCGTTTTCTTCGATAGACATTTCTGCAATTTTAATAACATAATCTGCCAAATCTTGGTTTAATTCTTCGAGCGTTTTATAGATAAGTAAGTTCATTTTTTATAGTTGATAGGTAATAGTTGATAGTCCATGGCTAATAGTCTATTAGTCATGGACCATTAACAACAAAATTATTCTTTATCTTTTAATGGCAGGGTAAACCAGTGGAAACCATCTTTTGCAATCAAAGCTTCTGCATCTTCTGGTCCCCAGCTATCTGCTTGGTAATTAGGGAAACTCAATGATTTTTTACTTTCCCAAGTATTAAGGATTGGCATTACCAATTCCCATGCAGCTTCAACTTGGTCGCCACGCATAAATAAGGTTTGGTCGCCATTCATTGCATCCAAAAGCAGCGTTTCATAAGCTTCAGGTGTATCAGTATTGTAGGTTCCTTTGTAATCGAAAACCATATCTACCGGATTCAAAACCATCTTTACACCCGGTCTTTTCGCCTGCACTTGTAAACGAATACTCATCTCTGGCTGTATACTGATGATTAGGCGATTTTGTTGCCAAGTTTCTGTTGCTCTAGCGGAGAATATATGGTGCGGAACATCTTTAAACTGAATGGTAATAATTGATGAAGTTTGGTTCATCCTTTTTCCAGTACGCAGGTAAAAAGGAATACCTTGCCAGCGCCAATTGTCTATAAAAAACTTAACTGCTGCAAAGGTTTCTGTATTAGATTGTGGATCTACTCCATTTTCATGTCTATAACCTGGCACTTCTTTACCTTCAACCCAACCTCTACTATATTGGCCACGAACAACACTACCACTAATATCTTCATGTTTAAATGGGCGCATGGCTCTTAAAACTTCAACTTTTCTATCCCTAATTTCATCTGCATCAAAAGATATTGGAGCTTCCATACCCACTAAACAAAGCAATTGCAATAAGTGATTTTGGATCATGTCTCTCAACGCACCTGCACCTTCATAATAACCGCCACGTTCGCCAACACCCAATTGTTCAGTAACCGAAATTTGCACATGCTCAATGTAATTTCTGTTCCACAAAGGTTCAAATAACGAGTTTGCAAAACGGAAAGCCATCATGTTTTGAACCGTTTCCTTACCTAAATAATGGTCTATACGATAGATTTGTTTTTCAGTAAATATTTTACTTAACAATAAGTTTAGCTCTCTAGCACTTTCTAAATCATGACCGAATGGTTTTTCGATTACAATTCTGCTATTGTCTTCATCTTCAGTTAATTTATATTTGCATAAACATTCTGCAATTAAAGGGAAGAAGTTAGGTGCTACTGCCAAATAGAAAATGATCTGCGTTTCTTTGCCAAATTCTTCCTGAAATTTTTCAATATCAGCTTTTAAACCTTGAAATGTTTCTGGTACAGTTACATCTGTAGAACTGTAAGAAATATTAGCTTCAAATTGTTTCCACTCTTCGTCATTTACTTTTCCATTTCTAGAAAATTCATTTACATTCTCCAGAATAACTTCTTGGTATTTTTTATCTGTAAATTTAGTTCTCCCAGTTCCAATAATTGAGAACTTTTGTGGCATGTAGCCATCTGTATATAAGTTGTATAATGCCGGAGCTAATTTGCGTTTGTTTAAGTCGCCAGTACCACCAAAAATTACAAATATGGTAGGTTGCAGTTTACTTACTTTTTTCATTTTGTGTGTAGTTATTATAAGTTCTTTTGGTTCCAATCTGCGTGAAATACACCTTCGCTGTCAATTCTTTCAAAAGTATGTGCACCAAAGAAATCTCTTTGTGCCTGTGTTAAATTAGATGGCATTCTGCCTGTTTTTAAAGTATCAAAATAAGTTAAGGATGAGGCAAAACAAGGAATTGCCAAACCTGCATTAATAGCAGATGAAACTACATTTCTTGTGCCTTTTAAACTTTGTTTAATCTTTTCTTGAATACCTGCATCAGCAAATAGATGCTCCAAATCAGGTTTCTTTTGGTATGCTTGATAAATATCTTCTAAAAACTCTGCTCTAATGATGCAGCCACCACGCCAAATTTTTGCAATTTCGGCCATATTTAAGCCATATTCAAATTCTATGTTAGCTTTCCATAACAAGTGCATGCCTTGTGCGTATGCATTTGCCATGGCGAAGTAGAAAGCTTCTTCTAAATCGTTAATAAAATCTTCAGTAGCTTTCATCTTTTCTGATGGACCAAAAGCTTCATCCAATTGTACTCTCAGTTTTTTAAGCTTTGATAAATTCCTTGCAGAAACAGCTGCATCAATAGTTGGTATTGGTGTTTCCACATCCATTGCAACTTGCGAAGTCCATTTTCCAGTTCCTTTAGATTTGGCCTCGTCCTTAATTTCATCAACTAATAGGTTACCGGTTTTTACATCCTTAAATAAGAAAACATCTTTGGTAATTTCCATCAAAAATGATTTCAATCTTCCATTATTCCATTTGTCAAAAACTTGCTGAATTTGAACATTGTCATAATCTAATCCATTTTTAAGAATTTCGTAAGCTTCTGCTAACAACTGCATAATTGCATATTCGATACCGTTATGTGTCATTTTTACAAAGTGGCCAGAGGCACCAGCACCAATATAAGTTACGCATGGATCTCCATTTACTTTTGCAGAAACCGCTTCTAACATGTCTTTTACAACTGCATAAGCTTCTTTATCGCCACCTGGCATCATACTTGGTCCAAACCTTGCGCCTTCTTCACCGCCAGAAATTCCCATTCCGAAGAAGTGAATTCCTTTATCTTTTAATTCTAAATATCTTCTGCTGGTATCAGTAAAATGTGAGTTTCCACTGTCAATAATGATATCACCTTTGGTTAACAAGGGCTGTAATTCTAAAATCACACTGTCTACTATTGCTCCAGCCGGAACTAAAAGGATAATTGTACGTGGCGATTGCAAACTTGCTACAAAATCATTAATGTCTGCAAATCCTTTTAGGTGATGTTCTTTTCCTTCTTCTTCAAAAAACTGAAGCATTTTTTCACTTTTATCATAGCCAGTAACAGCAAAACCATTGTCGGCCATATTTAATAACAAGTTACGTCCCATGGTTCCTAAACCAACCATTCCGAATGTAAATTGTGCTTTATTAACGTTATTCATTATATGATTATTTAATACTTTCTAAAATTGTTTTACTCTGTTCAAAACTTTGGTGTACATGTGCATTTAAACCTAATTGTTTAGCAATGGCTACATGGATAGCTCTATCGTCGAAATAAAGGCAGTTTTGCGGTTCTTCTTGGGCAATGCCTAAAGCTAGTTTGAAAATACATGGGTCGGGTTTGGAGAAACCAACTTCGCATGATGATATAAAAGCATCGAAACACTGGTGTAGGCCAAAATTTTTAATGCGGTAATCGTTAAACTCTTTTCCTTCGTTATTTATAGAGAATATTTTTATCCCAGTCTTTTTCTTCCAATCGATAAGCCAAGGTAAAAAATCACCTAATTGTTGTGATTTGGAGAACATGAAATCGCTAAATTCTTTTTTTGAAAATGAACGATCTACATTAAAAACTACAGATTCTAGATATTGATCTAAAGTTAACTTACCATTTTCGAATAAAGGAAAAGCTACAGCATGGTCTTTTTGAAATTGTATAGGCTCTAATCCAAATCTATCAATAGCTTCCATTCTAGATCGATGGTTCCATCCATCAGTTAAAAGTACACCTCCAATATCTAAGCAAAGTAGTTTAATATCTTTCATTATTTTTTCTTTGGGTATGTGGTATGGATATGGTATTTTTCTTTGGCTTGCCAAAGTTTAGCGCCACCTTTTATGCCATCTTTATTAGAAACCAGTTTAATATTTTTATCTAAAGCGAAGTTAATTTCGTTAGAATTACCACCTCCAATATATAGTTTATCGTAATTAAATACAGTTTTATAGATTTCTATGATGTATTGTAAACGTTTGTTCCATTCTTTTTTACCTACTTTGTGGAAACCTCTATCTCCAATAAAATCATCGTAATCATCTGTTTTATTGATTGGAAGATGTGCCAATTCTAAGTGAGGCAACAATTCTCCATCAAATAAAAGCGAAGTTCCAAAACCTGTACCTAAAGTAAACACAATTTCGAAACCTTTGCCGCTCACAATGCCTAATCCTTGCTGATCGGCATCGTTAATTAAACGTACAGGTTTGTTAAAGAGATTACTTACTTGTTGTGCTAAATTTACATTGAGCCATTTATTCTCAGCTAAATTAGGAGCAGTTTGTACAATTCCCATTTTAACATAACCAGGAAATCCTATTGATACCTTCTCAAATGCTTTAAAATCGGCACAAAGCTTTTTTATCGATTTTAATACTTCTTCTGGAGTAGCATTTTTTGGGGTAGGGGTCTTTTTGAAATCTGTTAAAAGTTTTCCTTTCGGACTTAGTAAACAAGATTTGATGTTAGTACCACCAATGTCTATAGATAGAATGTCACCCTGTGGAACTTTAGTTTTTACTGGCATAAGCAATTTGATTTTTGATAGAATTTATGATTATCAAACAAAACAAAAATACAACCATAAGTTAGCTTAGCAGTAATATTTATGTAATAAGTTGTTCGTAATTATCCACAAAGCCGCATCAATGTTAATACAATTACTATAAATATTTTAGCCACCATTGCGTATGCGAAAGTTTGTATATTCTAAACCATATGCAAGGTTGATAAAGAATTGCTACAACGCTAAGCCAAATTGTATAAACTATGGTTAAGCTGTAGCCAAAATCACTTGGCCGAAATAGAAATGGAGATTGAGGATCTACTATTCGATCTACCCCATAACCTGTAGCAAAAAAGAATGCCACAAGAATAATATGTATGAGATAAAAATGTAAAACATAATAGAAAAATGGAACATTACCATAAACCATCATTGTTTTAGTAAACCAATTTTTTACATTTTCGATACCAGATAAGATCATTAAAGCGGGTCCTAATGTCATTCCGAAATATTGTAATGATGGTGGGTATTTGCTCACGTTGAAGAAATCAAAAATGGCCATTAATTGATCTGCATATTCTTTTCTTGGAGTTGGATTACCGTATAAACTGAAATATCTAAGAAGTAAAAATGAAATGAATAATCCTAGGCCACTAAAAAATAATAAGCGTTTTCTCCTATTCGAATCAAATGCTGAATTGTACCATCTTCCTATCGAAAATCCCAGAAACATGGCGCCTGTCCAAGGTAAAATGGCATAGAAATCTCCCAAAAAATTTTGAGGACCTAATTGTATAACCGAACCTCGTGTAGTAAATAGGAAAGAAATTAAACCTCCACTAAGCGTATCAGCCGCTGGTAGCTTTAGATAATCTAAAATATTATGCCCAAAGAATAAAATTAGACCAACAATAAGTACCAACTGCCATGATATTCTGCTTAATAGGCCTAATAAAATCATGCTGCAGCCAATTGCCCAAATTACTTGGAGTATGATAAAGCTGAAAATCGGATTAAAGGTTAAGCCTAAGGTGATGATCACAATCTCTACAAAAATTAACCATATTCCTCTTTTAATTAAAAATGTTCCTGCCTCTTTTGGAGTTTTATCTTTTGAAGATAAATAAGCAGAAATTCCAGATAAGAAAACAAAAATAGGGGCGCAAAAATGCGTAATCCACCTGGTAAAATATAAAAAGATGTTCGTAGTTTCTGGGTTCATCGGATCAGCCATCATGTTTCCATTAAAGTGGAAAAAATCACGGGTATGATCTAAGGCCATCACCACCATTACCAAGCCTCTTAAAATGTCTATAGAGAGAATTCTCCTTTTTTCGGTTGTCATTGGAGAGCGATTAATTATTGCTTAAAAATATAATCAATTAATTAAAAATCAAAATTTTAGGTTTTTTATTGATCATAGAACCGAGTAATTCTTCTGTTTCTATGTGTTTAAAATACAAGCTTTGAGAACTTTTAAATTGCCTTTTTAAGCAATAATAATGATGTAAACAATTGATCCAATTTATAGCAGCAATTTTATCTTTCCAGATTTGAGGATACAGGTATATCGTATCCATTTCTAATCTGATTAAGTTTTTTGCTTCCAGCTCTTTTACATTGGCAATGATCTTTGCTGTTTGTTGAGCCAAGTTTGGTTTAGATGCTACTTTTTTATTAGCGTAAATCATTTTAACTCAATTGGAATACTAGGTGTTTCAGGGATTTAATCTTTTATTTGGCCTTGCAATATAATAAAGTTATACAGTATTTTAGCAGCGTAGCACTAATCATGGTCTGTTCTTTTACGATTTTGAATTAAAGCAGCGCTTAAAGATCATCCTCAGGCCCATTTCGGGCTATTTAAGCTTTGCCTCAAGCTGTCTTTCGGTAATACATAGGGTTGTGCGCTCTTTTGGTCTTTTGGCAATTACCGTTTGGTTGCTTCCAAAATTTTTAAATACTACTAGGTTGCACACTTTACCGCTGGCACCATACATTAATCGTTGTTTTCTGACTTTGCCATTTTCTTTCTGTTTTTAAAATGTGATTAAATAATTAAAATTTACGCTTCTTGTTTCCCGGTATTATTGCGTAGTGTAAAGGTGGGGAGGAAAAAAATAGGGCTTGTCGCGTTTGACGGGTTTTGGTGCATTTGTACCTATTATGCGCTATTTGTCTGTATTTGTCGCAATTGGCGTTTTGGGGCGCTGGTTTACCGTCGGTCTACCGTCGGTGGTACGTCGGTGCTACGCCGGTATCCAAAACTTGAAGATATTAGTATGTTTTATGCAGAATATTTTTCTTTTATGCTATTTATCATTAATTCAATCTAAATTCGGTTTATCATGTTTGCAATACTTTTGGATTTTTACTGCCAAAATGTAAATGCGTATTGTACAGGGTATTGCAAATTTGGCAAGGGCTGTTTTACTAGGCGTTTACAATTTGCTAAAAGTTAAAGTAGGCTTTGTAACTGTTTGTATATGAGTTAAATTTGTATGGTTAAATTATACTAATGCAGAAATTGAGTTAGGAGTGCTCCATTACATCGTCTATTTTTTTTATACTGCCGATCTTAAGCTGATGACTGGCAAGAGAGAGCGTACTTGTCAGCGTATTTTACAATTGATTAGAGATTGCAATGGTTTGCAGAAACATCAACCCATTACTGTTTTCCACGTTTGCGATCATTTAGGAATCTCCTTGGATGGCCTGTTACCCTTTATTAGGGATAGAGAGGCTTGTAAAGATAAACTCGATCTAGAGAAATTGAGAACTCTTGCTATGCCATCGTACTGCTATTGTGTAAATGATCCAATTGTAAAACTCAAATAGTTTTTGGAAGATTTAGCTTGATAAGTATTGCTTAAGCTGGCACTCAAATTTTCAGTCCAGCGAAGCGCAAATTAATGAAATAATCGTTCGGAGAATCAGTCTCATAATGTTGGGCTTTTTGTGTGTTGCTGTGCACGATTATTTCTGCAACGCTTTTGAAGTTAAGCTCGTTTATTAGTGTAACGGTGGTGGTAAAGATATAGCGTGCAATATGATGGTAATGTCCGTTTTATTTTACCAGAGGCCAGCACATCCTTTAAATGTTTTTTGATATTCAGTAGCACCAAAAAAGCCTGCTATCATATGATTTGCAGGCTTTTGTTTGTTTTACACCATCTTGGCGGAGAGCGAGGGATTCGAATTCTTCGATCAAACAAATCATTTTTTAATTCGCTGATCTCAAACTCGTTGAGTTTTGCTACTGCTGCCATATTTTCGTTATTTTGTCTTTTTTATGTTCGTATTTGTTCGGATGAAATGTTGATTTTCGCTACAATAGACCGCCTTTTTTGAGGGCATCCATTATTTTTGATTGGTTGTTTTCTATCTCTTTAAGCCTGGTATGGATATCTTTATCTGTGGGATCAGAAATCGAATTGTAGTGACTGTTGGTCCCCGATTGATCGAATACCGGCAGCTCGTTCTTGAAAACAAAAGACGGATTTACCTGGTAACTCTTTATTAAATTCCGGATGATCTCTGGTGGAACATTACGCTTTCCGGATTTTATCTGGTTGATGTTTTGCGGAACATATCCGATAGTTCTGCCCACCTCGGCCTCGCTTTCCGCAATCCCCAATCTTTTAACAATTGCGATCACCTTTACAGCTTGCAGGGTTTCTAGGTTCTGGATCATCTATTTTTTGGTTTCCTGAATTGCTGTTAACTTATCATTGGTGAAATAGTAGTAGGTTTGGTCCTCATATACCCATTGTTCGCTTACACTTGAGGCAAGCTTGGTGGAATTTATAGTTGCAGGAGCCCCCAGAATATACTTAAGTACTGGGCTTTTCATTCCAATCTTTATCACCTCGTTTTCAAAACAATAGATATCGAGCTTAGAATAGTATTCCGGATGCTTTTTTAATTCCGCTAAAATTGTACGTTTCAGTGCCGCTTTTTTGGAAATCTTCTCAGCTTCAATTCTTTTTTGTAAATCACGATCAAGGCTATCAGCAAGAGCATATTCTCTTTTAAAAACCATTTCTATACTATCTGGGTTGTGAAGATGAGATTTTAGAACGTAGACATTTCTGTTTCCCATTATTTTAAAATGATCTTTTTCTATACCCAAGATCCTTAGTTTTTCACCAGCCTTGAAATCACCATATCTTGCCGCGTCTGGGAAAAGCTTATAGGGGGTTTCATCCTTGGTAATCCCATAAACATATGTAACGACTTGAGCCTTTGCAATTAATATTTGCGTAATAATAATTGATATTATTAGTGTTAGTTTTTTCATTGTGTTGGTTATTTTTTCTCAGCTATTTCACTTACCTGTATAGCAATTATTAGTAAAAGGAGATATATTCCAATTAATGTTTCCCCGAAAAATACAGCAGCTATGCTGGCTATCAATATAAGTGCGCTTATTATCTTAAATATCATTATTGAGAGGTTTAATTTTTTAGTTATCTCTGAACGGACCCAGCAGGAGCATCGGTATTTTTAGGGCTTTTATCTTGAGTTTTAGATTTTAGTTGTTCCTTTAGTAATTCTATCATCTGGTCTTTATCGGCAATACGTTTGTCTTTTTCGGCCAAACTGTTCTCCAGTAGTTCTATGATTTTATCTTTATCCTCTGGACTTTTTTCGTATCCATATGATCTTTCTCTGGTGATATTTGGATTTTCTCCAAACACAAATCCCTCTTCATATTTTTCTCCAACCCCTTCCATAAGCCATTCTATGCTATAACTAGGGAATTTATTCTTTATCAATGTAGCAAGCTGTAGGCTAATATTTTTGATCT
>Ga0247732_10000874_pt1 | contig 12864 bp, 14 predicted proteins | sample UWRJL163409C2_FD_180940 | JGI IMG/M metagenome (GOLD analysis project Ga0247732, IMG submission 180940) | Plant litter microbial communities from Arlington Agricultural Research Station in Wisconsin, United States - UWRJ-L163-409C-2 | ecosystem: Environmental > Terrestrial > Plant litter >...
GCTCGTCGCGCACGGCCACTTCCTCCGCATCCTGACCGCCGTGTTCCTGCGCATGGCACCGCGTTTCGGGGCGCAGATCACCCTGGATGCCGGGTCGGTGTCGGTTCTGAGCTTCTACCGTGAGCAGCCCGCGATCATGTCGTGGAACTACGGACTCGAACTGCCCTTGGAGCCCTCGGAGTCCTGACCCCTGCCCCCGCCGCCCGGCTCTCACCGGTGGCGGGGAACGCCCTTCAGGATGCGATCCACGACGTTCTTCGGCCCGTGCACGGCCACACCTACGAGGTCGAGGTCGACACCGGCGGATGCCGCGACGACCTCACGGTTCGCCGCGTCGTGGGTCGTCCCGAACATCCGCCGGTCGTAGACCGACACCCGCAGCTCACGCGCCACGGCTCTCGCCCTCACGCCCTGCAACACGTCCCCGTCCCCTTCCAGAACGATCACCGGCTGCCCGAAGATCGCCAGATACTCGGTGCCATCCGCATCGAGATACGGCTCGCCGAGCAGGCCGGTGTCAGCGGCGACGCCGCTCGCGAGGAACGCGGCCACGTTGACGCTCTGCCATGGCTCGAGATCGTCGCGGAGGATCAGGGCGATGCGGGTGGGAAAACGCACGGGTTCGTCGGTCATAGCTCCACGATCGGCCCTCGACGACGTGCGGGTCTTGTACGTTTCTCGCATGGCCGACGGTACGCAGACCCGTGCGTGGCGTCCGCCCGTGCCCGGCGTCCGCGAGGTGCTGCACGCGCACATGACCACCCACGCCTATCCCCTGCACGCGCACGCCGACTGGGCACTCATGCTCGTGGACGAAGGCGCTGTGACCTATGACCTCGGCAGCCGGTCGCACATCGCCGATGGGTCGGCCGCAACGCTCCTCCCGCCCGGGGTCGCCCATGACGGACGCGCCGCCGCGGGCAGCACGGGCTTCCGCAAGCGTGTCGCCTACCTCCACGCCTCATGGGTGCCCGAGGCGCTCGTAGGGGCCTTCGTCGACCGGCCCACGCGCGCCGACCTCGTCGTCCGCGCACGGCGAGCACACGAGGCTCTGGCGACCCCCGGTGAAGAGCTCGCCGCGGAGCACTCGCTGATCGAGATCGCGGATGCTGTCATCGCACGCGACAGCGGAGCCGTCGGGGCTCCGCGCGACAACCGTCTGGCCCGCGACCTCCGCGACCTCTTCGAGGCCCATCTCCCCGAACACGTGTCGCTCGCAGAGGCCGGTCGTGCTCTTCAGGCACACCCGGCGCATCTGTCGCGCACCTTCGCCGCGGCGTTCGGGCTGCCGCCCCATCGCTACGTCACCGGTCGCCGCGTCGACCTCGCTCGTCAATTGCTCATCAGCGGACACCGTCCGGCCCGTGCGGCGGTGGACGCCGGGTTCCACGACCAGGCGCACCTCACCCGCCATTTCCGCAAACTCCTCGGAACGACGCCCGCCCGCTTCCGCCAGTCGCTCGAGCGGTGACGAAGGACCCGGTCAGTTGTTGAAGCGGAACTCCACGACGTCGCCGTCCTGCATGACGTAGTCCTTGCCCTCGAGGCGGGCCTTGCCCTTCGCGCGGGCCTCGGCGACGGAGCCGAGCTCCAGGAGGTCGGCGAACGAGATGACCTCGGCCTTGATGAAGCCCTTCTCGAAGTCGGTGTGGATGACACCGGCCGCCTGCGGGGCTTTCGAGCCCTGCGGGATCGTCCACGCGCGCGCTTCCTTCGGGCCGGCCGTCAGATACGTCTGCAGTCCGAGGGTGGCGAAGCCGATGCGGGCGAGCTGGTCGAGGCCCGATTCGTCCTGACCCGTCGAGGCCAGCAGCTCGGCTGCGTCCTCGGGGTCGAGGTCGATCAGTTCCGACTCGATCTTCGCGTCGAGGAAGACGGCCTGGGCCGGAGCGACGAGGGCTGCGAGCTCTGCTTTGCGCGCAGCATCCGTCAGCACCGCCTCGTCGACGTTGAAGACGAAGATGAAGGGCTTGGCGGTCAAGAGGCCCAGCTCGCGGATCGGCGCGAGATCGATCGACGTGGCCGAAAGCACCTCACCGCGCTGCAACGCGTCGCGCGCGGCGGTCGCGGTCTCGAGTACGACGGGGTCGAGCTTCTTGCCGCGAACCTCCTTCTCGTACCGGGTGATGGCCTTCTCGAGCGTCTGGAGGTCGGCGAGCTGCAGCTCGGCGTTGATCGTCTCCATGTCGTTCTGCGGGTTGACCGCTCCGTCGACGTGCACGACGTCGCCGTCGGCGAATCCGCGCACGACCTGGGCGATCGCGTCGGCCTCACGGATGTTCGCCAGGAACTGGTTGCCCAGCCCCTCTCCCTCGCTCGCACCGCGCACGATGCCGGCGATGTCGACGAACGACACCGCGGCGGGAACGGTGCGCTCGCTCGAGAAGACCTCGGCGAGCTGGTCGAGCCGCGGGTCGGGGAGGTTCACCACGCCGACATTCGGCTCGATCGTGGCGAACGGATAGTTCGCCGCGAGAACCGTGCTCTTCGTCAGAGCGTTGAACAGGGTGGACTTGCCCACGTTGGGCAGTCCGACGATCGCGATGGTAAGAGCCACGGGCACCAAGTCTAGGCGCGCGGATGCTGCACCCCTCGCCCCGTGCGTCGCGAGCGGCTCGTCAGGGCCGCCGGAAGCGGAACGCCTCCGTCGTATACGGAAGGTCGACCACCGCGTCGCCCGTCGCGCCGATGTCATCGAACAGCTCGCCGAGTTGCGCGGTCATCCGGGCGCGCGTGGCGTCGTCGACCGTCGCCGAGTAGCTGCGCGAACGCGCCATGGCGAACAGCGTCTCGCGCGTCATGGGTCGGCTCCAGGTCCAGCGGCGATGCTCGTACGCGCCGAAGGGCGGGCCCACGGGCGGCGCGCCCTGAGCGAGCATCAGCTCGGCGTTGCTCGGCGTCATCACCTCGGTCATGCGGCGCACCCAGTCGACGTTCTCGTCGCGGAGGTTCCACACCAGGCCGAGCACTCCGCCCGGCCCGAGCACGCGTGCGACCTCGACCGAGGCAGACTCCGGGTCGACCCAGTGCCACGCCTGCGCGACGAGGACGGCCTCGAGCGAGCCGTCGGGCAGCGGAAGCTCCTCGGCCGTGCCGACGTGGGTGGGCACGCCGGGCACGTGGGCACGCAGCGTGTCGAGCATCCGGGCGTCGGGGTCGACCGCGACGACCTCCGCGCCCGCCTCCACCGCCACACGGGTGAGCTTGCCCGTGCCCGCACCGACGTCGGCCACCCGCGGCGTGTGCCCGGGCCGGCGGACGGGGTCCAGCATCCACTCGACCGCCTCGAGCGGGTAGTCGGGGCGACCGGCCTCGTAGGCGGCGGCTTCGGCCCCGAACGATCTCGACATCTCCGTGCGATCGGCCATGCATCGACCCTACGACCGACACAACTCCTGCAGAACGGACGGCCCGGGCCGCATGTCGCCCGCCGAACCGCCGCCTCCGTGGAAGCCTGCTTCGTTCCGCCGGAGTTGTGTCGGCAGCGGCGCGCCTCCCCCGGGTGCCCACTCCGGCATCCGACGCTGGATGCGTGCCCCTGGACTTCACCGCGATCGACTTCGAGACGGCGAACTCCAGCAGTGCGTCCGCGTGCTCCGTGGGACTCACCCGAGTGCGCGACGGAAAGGTCGTCGCAACCGCGGGGTGGCTGATCAAGCCCCCGCCGGGCCACGACGAGTTCCTCGACTTCCACATCGGCATCCACGGCATTCGCCCGGAGCACTGCGCCGAAGCCCTCGGCTGGTCCGACCAGCTCACCCAGCTGGCCGCGTTCGCCGGGGCCGACGTACTCGTCGCGCACAACGCCGGTTTCGACATGGCCGTCCTGCGCCGGGCCTGCGAGGCGACGGGCGACGAGTGCCCGCCCTACCGCTACCTCTGCAGCCTGCAGCTGGCGCGCAAGACGTACGAGCTCCCGTCGTACCGGCTGCCGTTCGTCGCCGCAGAGGCGGGCTTCAGCGAGTTCGACCATCACGATGCCGTCGCCGACTCGCTCGCCTGCGCGCACATCGTCATCGATGCGGCGCGGCGTGCCGGCGTGAACGACATCGCCGATCTCGCGCAGTCCGCGGGCGTGCGCCTGGGCCGGATCGCCGTCACCGAGCCCGCTGTTTCGGCTCTCGCCGCCGTGGCGTGACGCGATGTCGGAGGGCTGCGGCATCCTGACGACATGGACGCACCTGTTCTCCTCCTGACTCTGGTCGCATGCGTCGCCCTCGGCCTCGCCGCCGGGTTCGTCGTCGGCACCAGCCGGGCGAACGCGCGTTCGGTGCGCGATCAGGCGGATGCTGCGGCCCGGCTCGCCGCGGCCGAAGCGGCCAGGGTCGGCGTGCAGGCGCAGCTCGACCACCAGCAGCTGCTCTACCGCGAACTCGCGGGTCAGGCACGCGCCGACCAGGCCGCGCGCGAGGAACGCGAGCGCCGCGAGCAGACGGTGCTCCGGGCGCTCGCACCCGTGCGCGACTCCCTCGAGACGATGCAGCGCAAGGTCGAAGATCTGGAGCGCGAGCGCGGGGTGCAGTTCGGATCGCTAAGCGAGCAGCTGCGGCGCTCGCACGAGTCCGACGAGGCATTGCGCTCGACCACCGAGGCGCTCGCGTCGGCCATGCGCTCGAGCAGCACGCGCGGTGTGTGGGGCGAGACCCAGCTCCGCCGCGTCGTCGAGGCGGCGGGCCTCATGCGGTACGTCGACTTCGACACGCAGGCGACGATCTCGACGGTGGCCGGCACGGGGCGCCCCGACATGATCGTGCGGCTTCCCGGCGACAAGACGCTCGCGATCGACGCGAAGGTGCCGTTCGACGCCTACCTCGAAGCGAGCGCGATCCCCTTCACCGCGCAGGGAGAGGAAGCCGCGCGACGCGAGTCGTTGCTCGACCGCCACGCCCGGGCCGTGCGGGCGCACGTCGACGCCCTCGCGAAGAAGAGCTACTGGTCGGGCTTGGAGTCGAGTCCCGAGTTCGTGGTGTGCTTCATCCCGAGCGAGTCCCTCCTGTCGGCGGCACTCGAGCACGATCCGGCGCTGCTCGACTACGCCTTCGGCAAGCGGGTCGCGCTGGCATCGCCGGTGAACCTCTGGGCCGTGCTCAAGACCGTGGCCTACACGTGGACGCAGCAAGACGTCTCGCAGGAGGCACGGCAGCTGTTCGCGCTCGGCACCGAGCTGTACGAGCGCATCGGCACCCTCGCCGGGCACGCCGACGACCTTCGCCGGGCCATCGAGCGCACGGTCGACTCGTACAACAAGTTCGCCGGGTCGCTCGAGAGCCGCGTACTCGTCAGCGCGCGCAAGTTCCCCGGCATCGACGACACCCGGCTCGAAGCGGCCTCAACCCCAGCTGTGATCGAGCGAAGCACCCGCCGGTGGACGGCACCGGAACTCCTCGACGGCCTCGACGATGTCGAGCCGTCGGCCGTCGCCGACCTCGGCGAGATTCGCGAGCGGCTCTAACGAGCGCTCGACGTGCGAGCGATCAGCCCGCGCCGCCCGGCACGAAGCTCAGAAGCGAGATGACGGCGCCGGAGACGATCACGAATGCGCCGATCATCCACCAGACGCTGGGTTCGTGGCCCTCTTCTCGGCGCACGCGGAACAGCACGTCGGGGCGACGCGCGGGGTCGATCGGAGCGGCGACGGCCGCGGCTGCGGCGGCATGTGCCACGGCGTCGGCGACGACCGCCTGGGCACCGGTCTGCGGTGCGGACTGGCTCGACTGAGCGGACATGTCCACTCCCCTCACGTCTGTGATCACGGAAGCATCGCCGTTGACACCGGGGTCAATTTTGCCATGCATCGCCTGAACGAGTCGTCACGACTCGGTCACGACGGCGGGTCCGCGCGTCGTTTCCGCGTGCGGTCGGTCACGAAAGAAGGGTCACAGCCACTTCGACGTGAGGTGCTCCGAGGAGATCCACCGGAGGGTCCCAGACGCTCCGCGCAGCACCACGCTTTCCGTATAAAGGAAGTCGCCCTCGCGGCGCACGCCCCCCACGAGCTGACCGTCGGTGACGCCGGTGGCCACGAAGATCGTGTTCTTGCCCCGGACGAGGTCGTCGGCCTCGTAGACGTAGTCGTCGAATCTCAAGCCGGCGTCGGCGCCCTTCTGACGCTCGGCGTCGTCGCGCGGACGCAGTCGACCTTGGATGTGACCGCCGAGTGCTTTGATCGCGCACGCCGTCACGATGCCCTCCGGGCTTCCGCCGATTCCGACGCACATATCGGTGCGCGCGTTGTGGCGAGCCGCGTTGATGCCACCGGCGACGTCGCCGTCGCTCATCAGCCGTGTTCCGGCTCCGGCCTCGCGGATCTCCTGGATCAGCTGCTCGTGACGGGGGCGGTTCAGCACCGACACCACCATCTCCTCGACGGGCTTTCCGAGCGCCTTCGACAGCAATCGGATGTTCTCGCCGATGGGCAGCCGGATGTCGACGACGCCGACGCCCTCCGGTCCGGTGACGAGCTTGTCCATGTAGAACACCGTCGACGCGTCGAGCATGCTGCCGGCGTCGGAGACGGCGATGACCGAGAGCGCGTTCTGGCGTCCGGCGGCGGTGAGGGTCGTGCCGTCGATCGGGTCGACGGCGACATCGCACTGCGGCCCACGGCCGCTCCCGACCTTCTCGCCGTTGTAGAGCATCGGAGCGTTGTCCTTCTCACCCTCGCCGATCACGATCGTGCCGTCGAAATCGACGGTCGTGAAGAAGGCCCGCATCGCGTCGACGGCGGCGCCATCGGCGGCTTCCTTGTCGCCGCGACCGACGAACGGGACGGCGCGGATCGCCGCCGCCTCCGTCGCCCGAACGAGCTCGAGTGCAAGGTTTCGGTCGGGATGCAGCGGGCTCATGTCCGCGGTAAGGCTCACCATGCGGTCAGCCTACGCGGCGCGATCACGCCGATCCGCGGATTTCACGCCGACAGAACACGAAGGAATCGCAGTTCTTAACCGCACAGCATCCGGCGCCGATGTGGTCGCGCCGAAGACCTCCCGGTGCGCCGCGGCCCCCTTCGATAGGCTGAGCGAAGACCCCTGTCTAACCCAAGGAGCACGACTATGCCCGTCGCCACACCCGAGCAGTACGCCGACATGCTGGACCGCGCGAAGGCCGGCGGCTTCGCGTACCCGGCCATCAACGTGTCGAGCTCGCAGACCATCAACTCGGTCCTCCAGGGCCTCACCGAGGCCGGCTCCGATGGCATCCTCCAGGTCACCACCGGCGGCGCCGACTACTTCGCCGGTCAGACCGTCAAGGCCCGCGCGACCGGCGCGCTGGCGTTCGCGAAGTTCGCGACCGAGGTCGCCAAGAACTACCCCATCACGGTCGCGCTCCACACCGACCACTGCCCGAAGGACGCCCTTCCCGGCTTCGTGCTCCCCCTCATCGAGGCCTCCGAAGAAGAGGTGCGCGCGGGCCGAAACCCCATCTTCCAGTCGCACATGTGGGACGGCTCGGCCGTGCCCCTCGACGAGAACATCCAGATCGCGAAAGAGCTCCTCCCGCGCCTGAAGAACATCAACGCCATCCTCGAGATCGAGGTCGGCGTCGTCGGCGGCGAAGAGGACGGCGTCCAGCACGAGGGCTCCAACGAGGCGCTCTACACGACGGTCGCCGACGTGACCAAGGCCGTCGAGGCGCTCGGTCTCGGCGACCAGGGGCGCTACATCTCGGCGCTGACCTTCGGCAACGTGCACGGTGTGTACAAGCCCGGCGGCGTGAAGCTGCGTCCTGAGCTGCTCGGCGAGATCCAGGCCGGCATCGCGGAGCGGTTCGGCACCGGCCCGAAGCCCCTCGACCTCGTCTTCCACGGCGGCAGCGGCTCTACCGACGAAGAGATCGCTCTCGCGGTGGCGAACGGTGTCATCAAGATGAACATCGACACCGACACGCAGTACGCCTTCACCCGCTCGATCGCCGGCTACATGTTCTCCAACTACGAGGGCGTGCTGAAGCTCGACGGCGAGGTCGGCAACAAGAAGCTGTACGACCCGCGCGCGTGGGGCAAGGTCGCCGAGTCGGCCATGGCCGTCCGCGTGGTCGAAGCGACCAAGCAGCTCGGCTCGCACGGCAAGTCCCTCGCTGCCTGATTCCGACCCGCAGCAACCGCGAGACCCGTTCTCCGCGGCGAGACCCCGACATTCTGCGGGGGTCTCGTCGCGAGGAGCGGGTCTCGCGGTCGTTTCCGCTCAGGCGCCGCGGTAGCCGTCGAGCAGGGCCGGTGCGTCATCCGGTGCCGAGACCACGACGATCTCGTCACCGGCACGGATGCTGCCCGCTCGCCGCACGCGGAGGTACGGCCCCAACCGGCGCTCGGCGTCGAAGCGCTTCACCCATCCGCGGGCGGCGCTGCCGCCCACCCACCGGGCGAACGTCGCGCACGGCGTGCGCGGCATCGTCACCTCCACTTCGAGCCGGTCGCCGATGCGCCAGATCTCGCCGATGCGCGACGCGTTGACGTCCAGGCCCTCGACGCGCAGGTTCTCGCCGAACCACCCCGGCGGCAGTGCCCGGCCCAGTTCGCCCTCCCAGAACTCGGCGTCCTCCTGCGCGTAGGCGTAGAGCGCCTTGTCATGACCGCCGTGGTGCTTCCGGCTCGCCTGCACGTCGCCGCGCACGCCGAAGGGGCCCACCTTCACGGGGCCGTCGAGCGGGCGCTTGTCGATCGCGGTGACGCCGAGCGACCCCGAATCGGGACGCAGCTGATGCACGGCGCAGACGGCGAGGAGTCGGGGCATCGCACGATCCTACGGCCCGATGAGCGTCGTCTAGTGGTCGGCCTCGTACCGCATGAGCACACGCTCGCCGGTGATCGTGCGGATCTCGACCGCACCGATGTCTCCGACGCCCAGGTCGGTGCCGGCGCTGAGCTGCGTGGTCGATCCGGGCGCCGCCCGCCAGGTCGAGAGGGTCGTCGAGGCGCCGTCCGCATCGACGACGGCGAGCGCGTAGGGCCACCCGCCTTCGGGCGCGTCGAGCACTTCGCCGCTGTACCGGCAGACCAGGTCGATCTTGGTTCCCCAGGCGGCGTCCGTGAGCCGTACGGATGCCTCCAGAGGCGCGTTCGCGAGATCTTCCAGGGCGTAGACGGTTCCCTGCTGCGAGGCGTTCTCGATCGTCAAGGGAACGGCGACCGCCGCGACGACGAGCGCTGCGGCGGCGATGCTCGCGCCCACCCACCAGCCGCGTCGCCTGCGAGCGCGGCGACCCGCGATCGAGACGAGCTGGCCGCGTCGCGCAGCATCCGGCTGCTCGTCGTGCTCTGTCATCGGCGGTGCGGCGACCCGCGACAGCAGACCGACGGTGGGGGCGATCTCGCCGACGGCGCGCGTGCATTCGGCGCACTCGGCCAGGTGGTCTTCGTACTCGCGTCGGTCGGACGCCGAGAGAGCGCCCAGCACGTAGGCGGCGTCCCATTCCGCGAAGTGCGCGTGATCGGGATTCATCGCGTCACTCCCTTCTCCTGCAGGGCGAGCTTCAGCGCTCGCAATCCATAGTGCAGCCGCGACTTGACGGTGCCCTCGGGGATCCCGAGGGCGGCCGCGCACTGGGCGACGCTGCGGCCGCCGTAGTAGGCGGTCACGATCACGGCTCGATGATCGGCGCTGAGTCCCGCGAGGGCCTCCTCGATGAGCAGCGCGTCAAAGAGGGCGTCGGTGTCGTCGGAGGTCGCACGGTCGGGGATGTCCGCGACCGGGTTCTCATGGCGTCGCCGAGCGCTCCGCGCCTCGTCGACGACGAGGTTGCGGGCGACCGTGATCATCCACGAGCGGAGTGCTGCCGGGTCGTCGGCCATGATGCGGGGCGTCCGCCACGCGCGCAGCAGGGTCTCCTGCACGATGTCGTCGGCACCGGCGCGATCACTCGTGAGCGACACCACGTACCGCCACACCGGCGCCGCGTGCGCGTCGTACAGCGCTGCGAGCTGTTCCGCCTCGTCTGCACGCATCGACCGCCTCCTTCTCAGAACACGAGACGGAGGCGTCGGAGGTTCAGCTCCCCGACGTCGCGACCTGGTTGAACAGTTCGCTGAAGGCGGGGTCGTTGAGGATCGGGACCGTGATGAAGATCGACACCGCGATGCTGACGACGAGCGCTCCGGCCACGGGGATCCAGAACGCGATGCGGCCGCGACGCAGCTGACGCCACGTGAGGGTGGCCGTGAGCAGCCATCCGACGATCATCGTGATCCCGGCGATCGTTCCCCAGAGCTGTCCTTGAGCGACATTCGTGAACGCCTGATCGACGCCGAACAAGCCGAGGATCGTGTTGGCGTACTGCTCGAACGAGAACAGCTGCACCGATGTGGCGATGACGTTGACGAGCCCGTAGGCGAGGAGGCCCAAGGCGACGATCCGGTCCGCGAGGCGCCACCCGGTCAGGGGGCGTGAGAGAGCCGACGTCGCCGGTGTCGACGGTGTGCGCCGCGTCTGTTCGGCGAGGGTGGCCGGCGGCGCTGAGTTCAGGGGCGCGGGGTTCGCGGGAGCGTCGAGCGCTTGACCCGCCAGCAACGCGTCGGTGGCGTCGGGCTGGCGGATGCGCGCCCGCTGCTCCTCCGGCGAGGCGTACTCGCCGTACTGCGGACGGGGACGATCATCCGGCGCCGGGGTGCTCACGCGCGGCTCCGCCCACCGAGGGCCCGGTCGTCGGACCGCAGTTCCTTCGGGAGCGAGAACAGCAGGTCTTCCTCGGCGGTCTTGACCTCTTCGACGTCGCGGTAGCCGGCCCCGGCGAGTTCGGCGATGACCTCCTCGACGAGCACCTCGGGCACCGAGGCGCCGCTGGTGACGCCGACGGTCTCGACGCCGTCGAGCCATTCCTGCTTCACCTCGTCGATGTAGTCGACGCGGTAGGCGGCCTTCGCGCCGTACTCGAGCGCGACCTCCACGAGACGCACGCTGTTGGAGGAGTTCGCCGAACCCACGACGATCACGAGATCGGCGTCCTGCGCGACCTTCTTGATCGCGACCTGGCGGTTCTGGGTGGCGTAGCAGATGTCGTCCGAGGGCGGATCCTGCAGCTGCGGGAAACGCAGGCGCAGGCGCCGCACGGTCTCCATCGCCTCGTCGACCGAGAGGGTGGTCTGCGAGAGCCACACGACCTTCGACGGGTCGCGCACCTCGACGGTGTCTGCCTCGTCGGGAGAGTTGACGATCGTCACCCGGTCGGGCGCGTGTCCCGCCGTACCTTCGACCTCCTCATGGCCCTCGTGGCCGATCAGCAGGATCTCGAAGTCGTCCCGGGCGAAGCGTACGGCCTCGCGGTGGACCTTCGTGACGAGAGGACACGTGGCATCGATCGCCTGGAGCTGACGCTCCGCGGCCGCGTTGACGACCGCCGGAGAGACGCCGTGGGCGCTGAAGACGAGGTGGGAGCCCGGCGGAACCTCGTCGACCTCTTCGACGAAGATCGCGCCGCGGGCCTCGAGCTCGCGGACGACGTGGATGTTGTGCACGATCTGCTTGCGCACGTAGACGGGTGCACCGAAACGGTCGAGCGCCTTCTCCACCGCGACGACCGCGCGGTCGACGCCGGCGCAGTACCCGCGGGGGGCCGCCAGCAGCACCTTCTTGTGTCCGGGCACCGGGATATCCTGGAGCCGTCCTCGACGCCCCGGTATGCGGGGCAGGGGCAGCTTGACGACAGGAGTGCTCACCCCTCGATTCTACGGGGGTACCCCTGGACGACGGCCGATACACGGCCGACCCCGACAACCCGACGAACGCGGAGCACATGACGACGTTCCAACCCGAGGCCGTCCCGGGACAACCTCCTCCGCCCGACTCCGTGCCCCCGCGCGATTCCACCGCGCAGGCCCCGACCTCGGTCGCGCGCCTCAACGACACGATCCGAGGGTTCGTCGAGAAGTGGGGATCGGTCTGGGTCGAGGGCGAGATCACGTCGTGGAACCAGCGCGGCGGCAACGTCTTCGGACGCATGAAAGACCTCGCGACCGACGCCACCATCTCGTTCCGCATCTGGTCGAGCACTCTGCAGCGGCTCCCCCGCGACCTCAAGGTCGGCGACCACACCATCGCGTGCGTGAAGCCCGACTACTTCCCCCGCACGGGAGATTTCAGCTTCTCGGTCTCCGCGATGCGCCACGTCGGTCTCGGCGACCAGCTCGAGAAGCTCGAGCAGCTGCGACTCGCCCTGCGTAAAGAGGGCCTGTTCGATCCGTCGCGCAAGAAGCCGCTGCCGTTCCTCCCCCGGCACATCGGGCTCATCACCGGCGAGAACTCCGACGCCGAGAAAGACGTGCACCGCAACGCCGAGCTGCGATGGCCGCACGTGCTGATCCGCACGAAGCACGCCGCCGTGCAGGGCGACCGGTGCGTGCCCGAGACCATCGCGGCCCTCAAGGCGCTCGACGCCGACCCCGAGATCGACGTGATCATCATCGCCCGCGGCGGCGGCGACCCCCAGACGCTGCTCGGATTCAGCGACGAACGGATGCTGCGCGCGGTGGCCGCCGCATCCACCCCCGTCGTGAGCGCCATCGGTCACGAGAACGACCACCCGCTCCTCGACGACGTCGCCGACCTCCGCGCCTCGACCCCCACCGACGCGGCGAAGCGGGTCGTGCCCGACGTCTCGGAGCAGCGTGCCCTGGTGGCGCAGCTGCGCGCGCGGTTGGCCGGGCGCCTCTCGCAGCGCGTCGGTCACGACATCGCCCAGCTCGACCAGCTGCGCTCGCGTCCCGTGCTGCGCACCCCCGAGACGACGCTCACCGCGCGCGCTCAGGAGATCTGGATGCTGGCGAGCCGGGGTCGCGACCTCGTCGAACGCGACGTCTCGCTCCGCGAGCGACGCACGATGGAGCTCCGCGCGTCGCTGCGCGCCCTCTCGCCCGTCGCCACCCTCGCCCGC
>Ga0247732_10000875_pt1 | contig 12844 bp, 11 predicted proteins | sample UWRJL163409C2_FD_180940 | JGI IMG/M metagenome (GOLD analysis project Ga0247732, IMG submission 180940) | Plant litter microbial communities from Arlington Agricultural Research Station in Wisconsin, United States - UWRJ-L163-409C-2 | ecosystem: Environmental > Terrestrial > Plant litter >...
CGAACAAGATCGGCAAGGTCTTCACCGACGGCCTCGGCACGCCGCAGTCCATGGCGCCGTACCTGAAGGACGGCTCCTCGACCGCGTCGATCCTGTGGGACGTGCAGAACCTCGGCTACCTCGCCGCCTGGACCGGCGACCAGCTGGCGACCGGCAAGTCGCTCAAGGCGTCGAACGACGTCTCCAGCGACCTGAAGGCCGTCAAGTTCGACAAGTCGAGCAAGGTGCTCCTGCTCGGCGACCCGCTGGTCATCACCAAGGAGAACGTCGACACCTTCGACTACTAGGCAGCACCGATGCGGGGGTGCCCCCGGGCGCCCCCGCATCACCCTCCACCCATCCAGTTCCATTCAGCGAGGAATGACTGCCCATGAGCGCAGAGACCACACTCGCGACCGAGACCTATCGACTCGAGTTGCGAGACATCGTGAAGAGCTACGGCGGTGTGCGCGCCATCCGGCACGCAGACATCGCGATCACGCCCGGCACGGTGCACGCCCTCGTGGGCGAGAACGGCGCGGGCAAGTCCACGCTGATCAAGATCATCGCCGGTGCCGAGATAGCGGATGCCGGCACCATCGCCTTCGACGGACAGCTCAGGTCGATCAGCTCCACCTCCGACTCCATCGCCCTCGGCGTACAGACCGTGTACCAGGAACCGCAGCTGTTCCCAGAGCTCAGCGTCGCCGAGAACGTCTTCGTCGGCCGTGAGCTCACGAAGGGTGGCCGGGTCGACTGGGCCGGTCAGGCCGCGCAGATGCACGGACTGCTCGACACCGTCGGACTGCCGGAGAGCATTGCGACATCGATCGTCGGCACGCTCTCCATCGCGCAGCAGCAGCAGGTGTCGATCGCCAAGGCGCTCGCCAGCGACGCCTCGGTTCTGATCCTCGACGAGCCCTCCGCCATCCTCACCGACCCCGAGATCGAGGTGCTGTTCACGGTAATCCGCAGGCTCACCGCCGCAGGGGTCTCGGTCATCTACATCTCCCACCGCCTCGACGAGCTGTTCCGCATCGCCGACGCCGTGACCGTCATGCGTGACGGCGAGACCATCACCACCCGCCCGATCGGTGAACTCTCGGTGCGTCAGATCGCCGAGCTCATGGTCGGCGGCGTGCTCAGCGAGTCGCGGCCGAAGGATGCCGGCACCAGCGGGGCCACCGTGCTCGAACTCACCGACTTCACCCGCGAGGGCAAGTTCACCGACGTGAACCTCACCGTGCGCGCCGGCGAGATCGTCGGCATCTACGGCCTGGTCGGATCGGGAGCCAGCGAGATCGCTGGGGTCATCTACGGCATGGACAAGGCCACGAGTGGCACCATGGCGATCGACGGCACGCCGGTCACGGTGAAGCGGCCGTCGCAGGCGAAGAAGCTCGGCATCCACCTGCTGCCAGCCAACCGCTCGTCCCAGGCGTCGTTCTCCTTCCAGAGCATCGGCCTCAACATCGTGATCGGCGAGCTCGGCCTGCTGGGGCGCCTCCCCGGGTACGCCAGCATGCGCAAGCAGCGCGCCATCGCCGACGACTTCATCAAGCGCCTGGCCATCAAGACGCCGAGCGAGAAGCAGCCGATCAGCGCCATGTCCGGCGGAAACGCCCAGAAGGTCGTGCTCGCCCGACAGCTGGTGCGACGCCCGGAGCTCCTCGTGCTCGCGGAGCCCACCCAGGGTGTCGACGTCGGTGCCAAGGAGGAGATCCACCGCATCATCTCCGGCCTGGCCGACGAAGGCACCGCGGTGCTCGTCGTCACCAGCGACCTCGGTGAGGTGCTGCGCATCTCAGACCGCATCCTCGTCATCAAGGCCGGCGAGATCGCGGCCGAGTTCACCGGCGACGCGACCCAGGTCGAGATCCTCGCGGCGGCAGCCGGCGCGGAAGTCGACGCCCAGATCGGTGCCGACCTCGAGATCGAGATCATCCCCACAGCCCAGACGGAGACCCCCACATGAGCATCGACGAGCGCACGAAGGCTGCGCCGCCCGCCAAAGCGACAGCCCGGCGCATCCTCCCCTCCCCGGTCACCGGCCAGGAGTTCGTGCTCATCGGGGTGATCGCGGTGCTCTGGGTTCTCCTCGGCATCTTCACCCCGGCGTTCCTCACACCGAACTCCATCCAGCCGCTGCTGGTCTCCATCGCCCCGATCGCCCTGATCGGCGTGGGAATGACCTTCGTCATCATCACGGCGGGCATCGACGTCTCGGTCGGCGGCGCGATCATGCTCTGCGCGGTCGTCGTCGCCAAGACCATGGTCTCGGCCGACGTGCCGCTGTTCGTGGCCCTGGCGATCGCGATCGGACTCGGCCTGCTGCTCGGCCTGATCAACGGTGCGCTGATCGCCTACGGTCGGGTGCACGCGATCATCATCACCTTCGGCACCGCCAACATCTTCCAGTTCGTCGCGCTGCGGGTCTTCGCCTCCTCTACCGTCAACGGCATCCCTGGCACCCTCGACGTGTTCGGTCGCGGAGAGGCCGGACGCACCTTCGGTGTGCCGCACAGCTTCGCCATCACCGTGCTGGTCGTGATCGTCGCCTGGTGGTACCTGCGGCACACCGCCGGCGGTCGTCACCTGTTCGCGATCGGCGGGAACGCCAACGCGGCCCGTCTCGCGGGCATCAAGGTGCAGCCGCGGGTCATGCTCGCCTACGGCCTCACCGGCGCGCTGGTCGGTCTCGCCGCCTGCTTCATCATCGCGTCGGGCACCTCGACCCTCGATCAGGCCGTCGGATCCGGCAAGGAGCTGCAGGTGATCGCGGCCGTCGTGATCGGCGGAACCTCCATCCTCGGTGGGCGTGGTTCGGTGATCGGCACCCTGCTCGGGGCGATCCTCGTGCAGACCGTCACCTCCGGGGTGACCCAGCTGGGCTGGCCCAGCCAGCTGGCGAACCTGTTCGTCGGAATCTTCATCATCATCGCCGTCGGCACAGACCTGCTGCGCGAGCGCGCGAGGAGAAAATCATGACTCTCGTCAACGAGACCCGGCCGATCCAGACGTCGGGCAACAAGAAACCGCGGGGGCAGCGCAATCTCGCCTCGCGGGCACTCGAGGCGCTGCTCACCCAGCGGGTCGTGCTGCTGGCCGTGCTCATCGTCATCGTCATCGTGGTCATGTCCCTGCTCGACTCGGCGGGGCGCCTCAGCGGACCGTACGATCCCGACTACCTCGCGTCATCCTTGATCTCGGCCGTGCCGCTGGTGATGCTCGGTCTCGCCGAGCTGCTCGTCATCCTCTCGGGGCGCGGTGGCATCGACCTCTCGGTCGGCTCGATCGTCTCGCTCTCCGGCATCCTGTTCGGGATGGCCTACGGCGAATGGCACTGGAGCTTCGTCGCGTCGCTGCTGGTCGCCGTCATCTCCGGCGGCATCTTCGGCGCGGTCAACGGCGTGCTGGTCGCGTACATCGGCTTCCCGCCGCTGATCGCGACCCTCGCCACCTACTACGCCTACCGCTCGCTGGCCCTGGTGATCAGCGATCAGAAGCCGATCAACTCCAAGGAGATCCAAGACTTCTACTCCGCGGCGCAGTCGATCGAGTTGCCGGTGATCGGTGGATCGTTGCCGCTGGTGCCCCTCGGCATCTTCACCTTCCTCATCCCCACCGCGCTGATCGTCTGGTTCCTGCTGAACAAGACCACCTTCGGCCGGCGGCTGTACGCGCTCGGCACCAACGACACCGCGGCGCAGTGGACCGGCATCAACGTGCGACCGAACAGGCTCGCGGTCTACGCGCTCAGCGGCGTCATCGCCGGCCTGGTCGCCGTGGTCACGGTCTCGCAGTTCGCCTCGGCGAGACCGGATGCCGGCACCAGCGGCAACGGAATGGCGCTTCCCGCGATCACCATCGCCGTTCTCGGCGGCGTGGCCATCACCGGTGGCATCGGTCGGGTGAGCGGCATCGTGCTCGCCACCCTCCTCATCGTCTGGCTGAACGCCGGCATTCTGCTCGCCCTGCCCGGCAACGACGGGTCGCAGTTCCAGCTGCTCGCCCTCGGGCTCGTGCTGGTCTTCGCCTCGCTGCTGAACGGTCTGACCAAGCGCAAGTACGGAGGAATCTGATGGCCACACAGTGGCAGCCCGAGCTGATCAGCGCGGAGCTGGTTCGGCTCACCCGCTCGCTGGGCGAGCCGGCCAAAGACCTGGTGATCCTGGCCGAAGGCAACACCTCGCAGCGACTGGCCGACGGACGCATCGCGGTCAAGACCTCCGGGTCGTACATGGCGGACTCGACGCCCGAGGAGTTCGTGATCGTCGATATCGACCCGCTGGTGGCGCTCATGGAGAGCGAGTCCACCACGCAGGCGGAGCTGACAGCGATGCTCGACGGTGGGGAGCACGATGGCATCCGTCGCCGTGCCTCGATCGAGACTCTCGTGCATGCAGCCGTGCAGTCGGTGGGCGCGACGGCCTTCGTGGCACACACCCACCCCACCGCGATCGTCTCGCTGCTCGCCAGCATCCATGCCGCCACCGCCTTCGACGAGTGGGTCTACTCCGACGAGGCCGTCGTCATCGGCGTGCCGCTGTTCGTGCCATACGCCGAGCCGGGCATCACGCTCGGTCGGCTGTTTCTGGCCAGGCTCCGCGAGTACGTCGAACAGAACGGTGAGTTGCCATCGCTGGTGCTGCTCGGCAATCACGGAATGGTCGCGATCGCGGGCAGTGCCGCGGGCGCCGAGGCGATCACCCTGATGGCGGTCAAGGGCGCGCGGGTGCGGATCGAGGCGCTCTCCGTCGGGGGCGTGCAGGGCCTCGGTGGCGACACCGTCAAACACTACTTCGACCGCGAAGACATGGCCGAGCGCCGGAGGCAGCTGGCAGGAACCGCCTGATGCCACTCGAGGCCGTCTTCTGCGATGTCGGCGGACCGATCTACGACGACGAGAACTTCGTCTCCGCGGTACTGTCTGCGCTCGACCAGTTGCGACGGGCCGACGGCGCAGCAGCGGCCGATCGGGTGCGCTTCCGGCAGATCTACGATGCGGTACGCGCGCAGCAGGGTGGATCGCTGCGGGCCGCGCTCGCCGCGGAGTTCCTCGGATCCACCGAGCGCAGGGGCGAGTTGCACGAGCTGACCCGCGAGTTCTGGATCCACCCCGAGGGCACCATGTACGCCGACGTGCTGCCGTTCTTCCGCGCGCTCGCCGGGCGGGTGAAGGTCGGCATTCTCGCGAACCAGGAGGAGGGAGTCATCCGTGCCCTCGAACGCGACGGCCTGGCCGACTACATCGACGTCTGGGGTGTCTCTGCGGTCGTGGGTTTCGAGAAGCCGTCGCGCGAACTGTTCACCTGGTGCCTCGACCAGGCGGAAACGGATGCCGCCTCCGCCGTACACATCGGCAACCGGCTCGATACCGACGTGCGCCCCGCCCACGCGCTCGGTCTCGGCACCGTCTGGCTTCTGCGCGGTGAGGCCCCCGACCAGCCCACGGCACGACAGCTGGCCGAACCCGACCTCACGGTGACGACGCTCGACGGGCTCGCCGACACGCTGTTCGCCGAGTTCCCGCGCGTGCGCTGACCGCATGACCGTGGCACTGATGTCATGACCGTCGCATTGGGCGTCGATCTCGCGACCGCCGAGGCGCGAGTGCTCGCTGTCGACCTCGACACCGGCGCATCGCTCGCCGAACGGTCGTATCCGCTGCCGGTGGACGACGGCGAGCAGCCGGCGCACTATGGCCGCACGGCCCTTCGACTCATCGCCGCGGTCGCCCACGACCTCGGCCCGCGTGCGGCGGAGGTGACGGCGATCGCCGTCACCGGCACCTCCGGCACCGTCGTGCCCGCAGATGAGCGGGGCGTTCCGCGCGGTTCTGCCCTGCTCTACAACGACTCCCGCGGGGCAGAGCTGCTTCCGCTCCTAGCGGCGCAGGGTCTCGGCATCCGGCCGTCCGGCGCGCTCGCCCGCGCGGCCTGGCTGCACCGCAACCGCCCCGCGCCGCGCTATCTGTTCACCGCCGACATCGTCACCAGTGCGCTGGCCGGCGAGCTCGTCGCCTCCGACACCTCGCACGCCCTCAAGAGCGGTACCGATCCGGTCGCCGCGACCTGGGACGCCGCCGCCGCCGCGATTCTCGGCCTCCCGCTGGACACCCTGCCCGCGCTGACGCGACCGGGTCGGGTCATCGGCATCGTCGCCATGGCGAGCGATATCGGCCTGCCGACGGGGGTGCTCATCGTGTCGGGAATGACCGACGGCGCCACCGCGCAGCTGGCCACCGGGGCGGTGGCCCTCGGCGACACCGTCGGGGTGCTCGGCACCACCCTCGTCATGAAGGGGGTTGCCTCTAGCGACGTTGTCGACACCACCTCCGGCGTCTACTCGCACGTCGCCCCCGACGGAGCCTTCTGGGCGGGTGGGGCATCCAACACCGGGGCGGGCGTGCTGCGCTCCGGTGTCACCGCGAGCCTCGACGTGCGTGAGGCGGATGCCGCGGCCAGGGCGCTCGGCCCCGCCCCGGTCATCAGCTACCCGCTGTCCTGTCCCGGCGAACGCTTCCCGATCGCCGACGCCGCCTTTCCCGGGTTCCTCGTGGACCTCGACGGCGTGCCCAGCAACCTCGGCGAGCCGATCGCCCGCTTCCGCGCAGCTCTCGAGGGCGTCGCCTTCGTCGAGCGCCGCGGGCTGGAGCGACTGGCGGCCCTCGGCGTCAGTGGCGGCCGTCATCACATCGCGGGCGGCGCGAGTGCGAGTGCGCTCTGGAACGGCATCCGCGCCAGCGTGCTCGACCGTCAGCTGCTGGTGCCGCGGCACCGCTCGAGCGCCTTCGGCGCGGCACTGATCGCCGGCGCGGCGGTCGCGGGGGAGTCGATCGGTGACATCGTCTCGAGGCTCGCGGGAGCGGCATCCGTCATCGATCCCGTGGCCGAACTCGTGCACCCGCTGGCCGAGCGCTACGCCGTGTTCACCGAGACGCTGGACAGGGCGACCTCAGAGTCGCGCTAGCTGCTCGGCGAGGTTGAACACCTCGACCAGGCGCAGGGCCGACTGATCGGGGCGGCCGTCGAGGGTCACGAAGAACTCGGCCATCTCGGCCTCCCAGGCGGCAGTGTCGGGGTTGAGCTCCAGGCTGCGTTGGGAGGCCTCCACCGAATCGGTCTCGTAGTATCCGATGAGCAGGCCGTCATCGCGGAGGAACAGCGAGTAGTTGCGCCGCCCGGAGGCCTCGATCGCGCGCAGCATGCTCGGCCAGACGGCGGCATGGCGCTCGCGGTACTCCTCCAGCCGAGCCGGATCGACCTGCAGCTGGAAACAGACACGCTCCACGGGGGCTCCTCGTCGTTCGTCGACTCCATCATCGCGGATCTGGTGCGTACTGAATCGATCCATTACCGCGCCGCGGTACCGTACTGTGCTCACAAGGTCGCGCTGCGGTGGCCGGTCGAATCGCGGAAGGGCGGCGGATCTCATGGCTGTGAGCGTGAAGGACGTCGCGGCGCTGGCCGGTGTGTCGGTCGGCACAGTCTCCAACGTGATGAACCAGCCCGCCAAGGTCTCGGTGCAGACCGTGCAGCGCGTGCAGGCGGCCATCGAGCAGCTCGGATTCGTGCGCAACGACGCCGCCCGCCAGCTGCGGGCAGGGCGCAGCCGCGCGATCGGACTGATCGTGCTCGACGTGCGCAACCCCTTCTTCACCGAGCTCGCCCGCGGGGCGGAGGATCGGGCATCCGAGTCCGGGCACTCGCTCATTCTCGGCAACAGCGACGAGCGCACCGACCGTGAGGCCACCTACCTCGACCTGTTCGATGAACAGCGCATGCACGGCATCCTGATCTCCCCGCACGGCGACATCACCGCCCGCCTGCAGCGGTTACGCGATCGCGGAATTCCGGTGGTGCTGGTCGACCGCACCAGCCCCGACGACAGCTTCAGCTCGGTCTCCGTGGATGACGTCGCGGGCGGGTCGCTGGCCGTAGTCCACCTCATCGAGCAGGGCCGTCGGCGCATCGCCTTCGTCGGTGGGCCGCGGAGCATCCGGCAGGTGACCGATCGACTGGAGGGTGCGCGCCGGGTGGTCGCCGAGCATCCGGATGTCCGGCTAGAGACGATCGAGACCCGCGCCCTGAGCGTCGTCGAGGGCCGTGCCGCCGGGGTAGCGATACTCGAGCGTCCCGTCGCCGAGCGCCCGGACGCGGTTTTCGCAGCGAACGACCTGATCGCGATGGGGGTGCTGCAGGCGCTCAACATGCAGGGCTCGCTGCACGTGCCCCGCGACATCGCGCTCATCGGCTACGACGACATCGATTTCGCCAGTGCTGCGGTCGTGCCGCTCTCTTCGATCCGGCAGCCCAGCCGCACGATCGGTGCGACCGCCGTGGAGATCCTGCTCGCGGAGGCCGACGATGCGAACACCGCCCCCCGCCACATCGTCTTCCAGCCGGAGCTGATCGTGCGCGAGAGCACCGCCGGCTGACGTGTGCGCGTGCGAGCCTCGGCCTGCCGTCCCCGCCATCTCTCTCTCCGTTATTCAGGAGGCGGCGATACCGCTGTGCCCAGAGTGACGGATGCTCGTCCCGTCCGCCACGGCAGCAACTCCCGCCCCACGACCTCCTGAATTGCGCAGCCTGAGACGCTGCCAGTCGCCGCGCCCGAGCGGTCCCCGCCGCATCCGCACCCGAGCAACCCGCAGCTCAGTCGCCGAGTGCCTCGGGCGGGGGAGCCGGCCGGGTCGCCGTGCGCACGGCGCCGATGCTCGCGGCGATGACCAGGCCGATCGCGAGCAGCTGCAACGGGCTCACCGCCTGCCGCAGCACGACGAAGCCGGCGAGGGTGGCGATCGCCGGCGAGACGCTCATCAGAATCGAGAAGGTGCTGGCCAGCAACCGGCGCAGGGCCAGCAGCTCGAAGGCGTACGGGATCGCCGACGACAGCAGGGCAACCCCGAGACCGATGACCAGGATGTCCGGGCGCAGCAGCGCAGACCCCGCACCGACGACACCGAACGGCAGGCTGATCACCGCACCGATGGCCATCGCGATGGCGAGCCCGTCGATGCCGTCGAATCGCCCGCCGGTGCGCTGGGACATGAGGATGTACCCCGCCCAGAGCGCCGCGGCACCGAAGGCGAAGGCGACGCCCACCGGGTCGAGCGCGTCGAAGCCGCCCTGGCTGAGCAGGGCGACACCGACCAAGGCGAGCGCGGCCCAGAGCCAGCTCGACGCCCGGCGGCTGGTTGCGACGGAGAGAACCAGCGGTCCGAGCACCTCGATGGTCACCGTGGCACCCAGGTCGAGCCGCTCGAGCGCCTCGTAGAACAGCAGGTTCATGCCGCCGAGCGCGATGCCGAAGGTCGCCAGGGTGAGCCAATCGGCGCGGCTGTGCCCCCGCAGTCGTGGTCGGGCGACGAGCAACAGCACGATCGCCGAGAAGGTGAGGCGCAGCGCGACCATTCCCACTGCCCCCACCGTGGGAAAGACCAGCACGGCCAGCGACGCGCCCACGTCCTGGCAGATGAGCCCGGCGACGACGAGCCCCACCGCCCCGAGCTGGGCGCGGGCGGGGGTGGCGGCGATCACGCTCATCAGGTTAGGCCAGCGACAACTGCCGGACGCCCTCCGGAAACAACGCGGCAACATGCCCGGTCTAGGCTCGGCCCATGGATGGCCTGTTCGATGGTTACAGCGCTCCGTCGGGCGGTCGCCCCGCGGCCACCGCGGCGTGGGACGAGATGTTCTCCCAGCCCTCTATGCCGAGATCGGCATACAAGGAGATCCACGCGGCTCTCGCGCAGATGACGCAGGAGGAACTGCGCGGACGCACAGACGCCCTGGCCAGTTCGTATCTCGCCCAGGGAGTCACCTTCGACTTCGCCGGCGAGGAGCGCCCGTTTCCGCTCGACGCGGTGCCGCGGGTGATCGAGCAGGCCGAGTGGCTGAACGTCGAGGCCGGCATCAAGCAGCGGGTTCTCGCGCTCGAAGCATTCCTCTCCGATATCTATGGCAAGCAGAACGCGGTGCGGGACGGTGTCATCCCGGCAGCGTTGATCAGCTCCTCCAGCCACTTCCACCGCGAGGCCGCGGGCATCGAGCCGGCCAACGGCGTGCGCATCCAGGTCTCCGGCATCGATCTGATCCGCGACGAGGCCGGCGCGTGGCGGGTACTCGAAGACAACGTGCGGGTGCCGTCGGGTGTCAGCTACGTCATCTCCAACCGCCGGGTGATGGCCCAGACCCTTCCCGAACTGTTCGTGAGCATGCGCGTGCGGCCAGTGGGGGACTACCCGCACAAGCTGCTGCAGGCGCTGCGAGCATCCGCCCCCGAGGGAGTGGACGACCCGACCATCGTCGTGCTCACCCCGGGCGTCTACAACTCCGCGTACTTCGAGCACACCCTGCTCGCCCGCCTGATGGGCGTGGAGCTGGTCGAGGGTCGCGACCTGTTCTGTTCCGGCGGCAGGGTCTGGATGCGCACCACCTCTGGACCGACCCGAGTCGACGTGATCTACCGCCGGGTCGACGACGAGTTCCTCGATCCGCTGCAGTTCCGTGCAGACTCGATGCTCGGCAGCCCCGGGCTGCTGCTCGCCGCCCGCCTCGGCAACGTCACCATCGCCAACGCGATCGGCAACGGTGTCGCCGACGACAAGCTCGTCTACACCTATCTGCCCGACCTCATCGAGTACTACCTCGGCGAGAAGGCGATCATCCCCAACGTCGACACCTGGCGGCTCGAAGAACCGGAGTCGCTCGAGGAGGTGCTCGACCGTCTCGACGAGTTGGTCGTGAAGCCGGTCGACGGGTCCGGGGGTAAGGGCCTTGTGGTCGGCCCGGCCGCCTCGAAGGACGAACTCGAGACCCTGCGCAAGCGACTGCTCGCCGACCCGCGCGGCTGGATCGCGCAACCGGTCGTGCAGCTCTCGACCATCCCCACCCTGGTCGACGAGGGCATGCGGCCGCGGCACGCCGATCTCCGACCGTTCGCCGTCAACGACGGAAAGGATGTCTGGGTGCTGCCCGGTGGGCTCACCCGGGTCGCTCTTCCGGCCGGCGAACTCGTCGTCAACTCCAGTCAGGGCGGCGGCTCGAAAGACACCTGGGTGGTCGGCGAAGACCTGTTGCAGGTCTCGCGGCACAGCATTCAGGGTCTGGTCGCCGACCAGGCGAGCTCGACCGAGGCCATTCCGATCGTGGGCCACGATGTGCACTCGGTCGACCAGGCGCCGCGCGACCGCACCCTGGGGCAGGGGCAGCAGGAGCAGCAACAACAGCAGGCCGAAACCGGGGGAACGACATGCTGAGCCGGATCGCCGAGTCACTGTTCTGGATCGGGCGCTACATCGAACGATCCGACGGCACCGCCCGCATCCTCGACGTGCACCTCCAACTGCTGCTCGAAGACCCCTGGATCGAGGAGGACCTCGCCTGCCGCTCGCTGCTCAGCGTGATGGGCAGCAAGGTTCCAGAAGACACGATCCTCACCCGGCAGAGCGTGCTCGAGATCCTGGCCGTCGACCGCTCCGAACCCGCCTCCATCGCGTACTCGCTCGGTGCCGCCCGCGAGAACGCGAGACGCGCCCGCGAGATCGTCTCCACCGAGCTGTGGGAGTGTCTCAACACCACCAGGGCACGGATGCCGCGCCGCGTCTCGAGCGAGAAGGTGCACGAATTCTTCGCCTGGGTTCGTGAGCGCTCCGCCCTCGCCGTCGGAATCATCGAGTCGGCGACGAGCCGGGACGAGGCCTGGCAGTTCTTCACCCTGGGGCGGTCGATCGAGCGGGCGGACATGACCGCGCGTCTGCTTGCGACACGCTCCCTCACCGAGGCGAGCGGACCATCCTGGACCACGATCCTCCGCAGCTGCGGCGCGTACGAGGCCTATCTGCGCACCTACCGCGGCGTGCCGAGCGCGCGCAACGCCGCCGAGTTCCTGCTGCTCGATCGACTGTTCCCGCGCAGCATCCTGTTCTCGGTGCGTCGGGCGGAGATGTGCATGCGCGACATCGAGCCGCGCACCGACCGGGTCGGCGTCTCCGACCAGGCACAGCGCCTGCTGGGGCAGATCCGCAGTGAGCTGGAGTACCGGCCTATCGCGGACATCCTCGACGACCTGCCATTGCACATGGACAACGTGCAGGCGGCGACCAGCGCGGCCTCCGAGGCGATCCGGCAGCGCTACTTCCCGACGAATGCGGCGCCGAGCTGGGTGGGAGAGAACTCGTGAACCGTCTTCGCATCCGCCACCTCACCGGGTTCCACTACGGCGGCGAGGTCACGGCGAGCTACAACGAGGCGCGGATGCTTCCGACCAGCTCCGAGGGGCAGCTCGTGCTGTTCTCCAACCTCGAGATCCTGCCGATGTCGGCCCACCATACCTATGTCGATTACTGGGGAAGCCGCGTCTCGTCGTTCGAGATCCTCACCCCGCACAAGGAGCTCGCGCTCACCGCGACCAGTCTGGTCGAGGTGCGTCCGCGCGACCATCCCGAGCACATCGTCAGCTGGGAGGAGCTCGCGGAGGCCGCAGAGCGTTCGACCGAGTTCGTCGAGCAGCGCAAGCAGACCAAGCGCACCCAGCCGCCCAAGGAGGTCGCGGCCATCGCGCGCGAGATCGCCGATGCGGCAGACAACCCCTGTGATGCTGCATTGGCGATCTCCCGGCGCATCGGCGAGAGCGTCGAGTACATGCAGGGCGTCACCGGCGTGCACACCACTGCCGTAGAGGCCTGGGAGCACCGCAAGGGCGTCTGCCAAGACATCGCCCATCTCGCACTCGGTGCGCTGCGCTCGGTCGGCATCCCGGCCCGCTACGTCTCCGGTTACCTGCACCCGAAGCCCTCCGCCGGTATCGGCGAGACGGTGCGCGGTGAGTCGCACGCGTGGGTGGAGTGGTTCTGCGGCGA
>Ga0247732_10000876_pt1 | contig 12824 bp, 31 predicted proteins | sample UWRJL163409C2_FD_180940 | JGI IMG/M metagenome (GOLD analysis project Ga0247732, IMG submission 180940) | Plant litter microbial communities from Arlington Agricultural Research Station in Wisconsin, United States - UWRJ-L163-409C-2 | ecosystem: Environmental > Terrestrial > Plant litter >...
GTGAATAAGAATCTCGCCGCGTTCCTTGATATGTTGGCCTACAGCGAGGGCACCAGCACCAGTCCGGCGACCAAGAACGACGGCTACGACGTGATAGTTACAGGGATCGACGGCAAGCCCGAGGTGTTTACCGACTACGCCGCGCACCCCTTCGCCAACGGCCGCAAGTCGAAGGTCATCAACAGCAAGGGGCTGACCAGCAACGCCTCGGGCCGCTACCAGTTCATGCTGCGCGATTGGGCGCACTACAAAGCGCAACTAAAATTGCCCGACTTCGGCCCCGCGTCGCAAGATGCTTGGGCGATTCAACTTATCCGGGAGCGCAAAGCGCTGCCACTGATTGAAGCCGGCCGGATAGTGGAGGCCATCGCGCAGGTGCGCAATCTGTGGGCGTCCCTGCCGGGTGCAGGGTATGGCCAGCCAGAGCACCCGGCGGCTAAGCTTCTGGCCGCATACACTCGCGCTGGTGGGACGGTGGCCGGATGACACCGCGCGACGTCATGCTGGCCGTGCTGGGCATCGCCGCCGCGCTGCTGGTGATATCGTTCTGGCGCGCCCACCGCGACGCGCTGGAACAGTTCAACGCCTTTGATCTGATCATGGAGAATGGCCGGGTGAGCAAGATTGCCTTGGCCTTCATGGTCGCATTCGCCGTTACCACCTGGGTGATCGTTTATCTGGCGCTGCGCGACAAGCTGACCGAAGGCTATCTTACTTCCTATGGCATCATGTGGGTGGCGCCGCTGGTCACGAAAGTGGTATTCAACAAGACCGACATGCCGAGCACCACCAGCAGTTCCACCCTGATCCAGCAAACCACCGAGGTAACGAAACCATGAGCCTGATCCCCACCTGGCCGATTGCCGCCGGCGCGCTGGTCGTCGGCCTTGCCGCTGGCGGCTTCGGCGCCAAGCTGTGGTATGCCGGCACCATCGCCGACCTGAAGATCGAAGCGGCCGAGACGAAGCGCGACGAGGCCGAGGCCATCAGTCAGGCGTCGCAGGTGGCGCTGTCGGACTACAAGGTGGCCGCCGAGGTGATCGCTGCCGCCGCTCTCGGCGCGCAGACCGATCTGTCCGCCGTCAACACCCAGCTCGCCGCCCTCCGAAGGAACCAGAAAAATGCGCCCCCTCCCCCTCTCCCTGCTGATTGCAAGCCTGGCCCTGTGCGGCTGCGCAACCTCTCCGACACGGCCGCCGCAGCAGACGCGGCCATTGCTCGACCAGTATCTGGCAAGTGATTGCGCGCTGATCGGCGAGACGCCGACCACCGACGATTATGATGTGCTGCAGGGGTGGGTGCAGGAGGTGCTGATCCCTCGCTATGTGGATTGCGCGGTGCGCCACCGGCAGACGGTGGCGGCTTGGCCGAAGTGAATTAGGCCAACAGGCTTGCGAGCAGGGCCGCCACGGCGAATAAAACGACCAGCCAGCCCTGCACAGCCAGATCACGCTCGGCGCACTCCTGCGCCCGTTTAACGTCGCGCCAGTTCATCGGCACACCTGCTTGCCATTGCGGTCCATGCGCGGGGTGAGCGCTTTCCCGTCCATTTGCGCCAGGTACTCGCAGCCCGTCGCCGGGTCCGACCAAACGTACGGAGTGCGGGCGCCGCCATTACCGGCTCGGGACTCGCTCCGACCGCAGCCCGTCAGCGCCAACAGCACGGCGGCAATGAAAGCGAAGATCAGGAAGGTGGCCCAGCGTCTCATTTCACACCGCCGATCTGGCGCAGCAGGGTGGCCAGCGGATTCGGGCGCGGCGGCTTTTTACCGCCGGTCAAGTGCGCAAGCCCTTGCACCATTGGTACGCCAGCGTTGCGGCAGATGCGCTCCCGCGCGGCCTTGCTCAGAGTGCCGATTGGTTTCATGATTAGCCCTCCAGGAAAGGTGCGCGGCGGCAGGCGTCGATGAGCCAGCCGAAGCCGATCAGGTACAGCAGGCCGACGATTGTGATGATGGACATTTCGTTTCTCCGGTTCGTTGTTGATGTAAGAACTATACACGCAAGTATTTACTTGTGCAAGTTATTTATGCGTAGCCCTTGGCTTTCATCGCCGCAAGCAGGATATCCTGGACGGAACGTTTCGTCTCCACCCGTTCAATGACCATAGAGTCTGCGGTTTCCCTCGCGATAATGTTGTGAATAAACATCGGCCGATCCTTCCCGGCCTGCATCTGGCGCGTCGGCCCGATGCGCTCGATGATCTGCAGCCGCTGCTCCAGGTTCCAGTCGTGACCGAAGAAGGCCATGATGTTGGTGTGCTCCTGCAGGCCGTCGACGCCGTGGCCCATACTGGCCGGGTGGCCGAGCCACACCTTGCCCTCGCCGCGTTGCGCGCGCCGCACCCCCTCCTGGCTGTTCAATGCGATGGCATCCTTGCCGAATGCCTTGAGCAGGCGCGCCAAGTCGCTCTTGAACTGGATGGACACCAGCACCGGCATGCCACCTGCCTCCTCGACGATATCCTCCAGCGCCTGGATCTTGGCGTCATGTATCTCCGCCCACTCGCGCCCGCCCTCGCCGATATAGGCGGCGCCGTTCGACAGCTGGAGCAGCTTGCCGATCTTCTGCGCCGCGCCCAGCGCCTCGATGCCGTGCATGGTGCCCATGGCCGCGATCTCCATGAAGGCGCGCTTCTCCATGTCCTGGTACAGCGCGCGCGCCTTGGCCGGCAGATCTACGTAGATGTTGTTTACGATCGGGTCTTTCAGGTCGAACCAGTCCTTGGCGTCGATGGTCACGCAGATGTCGCGCAGCGCGCGCTGGATCTGCTCCTGGGCGTGGTCCATCGGCTCGGTGCCAAAGCCGCTGTACTTCTTGCGGAACCAGCGTTTCTTGAAGTCGTCGTAGGTGCGGCCGAGGCGCGCGCCCTTGTCCAAGAACCACGCCTGGCCCCACAGGTCTTCGAGGCCGTTCGGCGCCGGCGTGCCGGTCAGCTCGACGATGCGCTTGATCTTCGTGTGCGCCACCCGGCCCAAGGCCTTGGCGCGCTGGGTGCCTTGCCGCAGCCGGAAGCCCTTGAGCTTAGTGCTCTCGTCGATCACCACGGTGGAGAATGGCCAGCGCTCGCCGTAAAATTCTACTAGCCAGGGCAGCTGTTCGAAATTTGTACTGTAAATGTTGGCGTCGTACTTCAGAGCGCGCATGCGCTCTTTCTCGCTGCCCGTGATCGGCAACACGGTGAGGTGCTTGAGATGGTTCCACTTGCGCACCTCGTCCGGCCAGGTGGTAGTGGCCACCCGCAGCGGCGCGACGACCAGGATCGGGCGGTCGTCGAGCGCCTGCAGGGTGTCCAGCGCGTTGAGCGAGGAAATACTCTTGCCCAAACCCATGCCAGCCCACACCCCGCACCGGTCGTTGTCGAGGATGAAGTCGGTGATGATTTTCTGGTACGGGCGCGGGGTGAAGTCCTTGGGGGTGATGATCATTTGCTATGCTTCCGGCACATGAGCGCGAACGTGGCGGTGGACGTCCACGTTACCGACCTCGACCCGTTGGCATACTCCACCCCGTACTGGACGAATCCCTGCCGGCAGTCCAGAGCATAGATTCGCTCATCGCTAAACGGTCCGCTGGACGCGTAGTAATAGCGGGCGCCGAGATCGACGCGGTACAGTCCGAGCCACGCCAACAGCAGCCTTAGGAAAGAATGCAACATCACTTCACCTCTTTCAATTTCGGTTCGTATTTGAAGCCCCACTTCGCCAGGAACGCGCCGGCCTTCTCCATGTCCGGCTCGGTGCCGAACAGCGCGCACAGTCCGGCCAGCAGGTGGATATAGGGCGTCACCCACCAGCGGCGGCGCGCGACCAGTTCGATGGTGTAGAGTTTTTCGCGCATCACTTCTCCCATGGGTAGCGGTGGTCTTCCACCTTGAACAGCGTGAGGCTGAACGCCCGACTGTAGTTTTCCGGCAGTACCTTGTGCCACTGCTGCCATGCGCGGACCCACACGCCGCCGCGCAGCCGGCGCCACCAGCGAAAGTCGCTCATGGCAAATCCTCCACCTCGCCACCGAACGCGGCGCGCACGACGGCGCGGCAGATGGCGATCAGCGGGGTGTCACCGTCCTCGGTGACTGTGTACCAGCCGCGCAAACCTTCCGCGCTAGCTTGCACCTCGGCCTCCCATCGGACAGGATCGACCGCATACGCTAAGTCTATTTCGTGCTTCTCCACCAACGGACCGCCCAACCGCCAGGCGGTGCTGTATGGCATCGCCACCTCGTCCGGCCCGATGATCGGATCGCGGTAGGGCAAATGCCGCACGCAGAACTGCTTCGGTGCGCGCGGGTCATCCGGCCGCTGGGCGTTGCGGATCTCCAGCTGGTCGGCGGGCACGCCCTCGGCGCGGGCGGTGTGGTAGTCCAGCAGTGCGCCGGTGAGATCAGCGGTTCGCATTGCGGGCCTCCAGCATGGCGTCGGCGAAAGCATAGGCAAGACGGGCGGCCTCCTTTGGAGTGCGAAACCAGTGGCCCACCGCACCGGTGAGTGCGACCATGGCGAATTCGTCGCGCAGCTGGCGGGCGCCCAAGAGCTTCGGTTCCCCGTCCGGCGTAATATCCAGCGACAGATCAAGGAAAGGAACATCGCCGCCCATCCGCATATCCGGGCCGAAGACGTGCATAACGTCGTGCAGCTGTGCGGTTACTTTGTCACCTTCTTTCGATTTCGGCGGCAGTTTCAGCGCGTAGCCTGCGAGGTCATCAAAGCGCTTATTCCATACGGCGGCGCCGGCTTTGGTCAGCACGAAACTGACGTTGTTATTGCAGTTGACTTTCATCACGCCACCTCGCACAAATAGCGGCCGGCCAGCACACCGATCGTTTCGATCTGCTTGTCGGTCAGCGCGCCGGGTTCGGTGTCGAGCATGTCGAGCACCAGCGCACGGTCCGGCGCCGGCAGGGTGTTGCGCACCTGGGCCAGCGCTTTGAGCTGCGCGGCGCGGCGAGCGTGGAGGGATTCGATAGAGCGGGGCATGGTGTTCTCCGGGTAGCGTTGTTAGAAGGTCCAGAAATACTTGCAGTGGAGGGCCGCCATTTCCTTTTGGAGATTCTGAATCGCCACCTTATCCCGGCGCATCTTGGCTATCGAGAGGCGGGATTGCAGAATACGCAGCTCGGCGTCTCGTTCGCGGTCTCTGCGGCTGGGTAACTGGCGGGGGCGTACAAACATGGTGTTCTCCGATTGGGGTTGCGATGTAAGAACTATACACGCAAGTATTTACTTGTGCAAGCTTTTATTGCGCACCTCGATCAACGCCTTGTAGTTCGCCTCGGCGTGGTAGCGGCCCTTGCACTGGTCCAGCTTGTCGATGGCCGCTTCGAGTTCGGCGATGCGGGCCTGCTGGTCTGCAATCTGCTCGGCTAGTTTGATCCGGGCTTCGCGGTTCGCGTCGTAGCGAGGATGCAGCTTGGCAAGGTCGCTGATGCCCCAGCCGCTCACGACAGCACCTCGTCCACGCCTTCCAGCGAATCGATGACCACCACGCGCTGCCCCATCTTGCGCATGCGCTCGTGCTCGCGCAGCTGGTGCGGCTCGGCTTTTTTGCCGGGGGCTTTGAGTTCGATCCAGATGGTCGGATCATTCAGTGTCTGGCGGTAGGCTTCTTGGCGTGGCAACATCACCAGCCGATCCGGCGCACCGCTGCGGCCGATCCATTGGACCTTGCGCACCTCGCCGCCCAGTTCCTTGACGCGCTTGACAAGGTACTTTTCGATATCGCTCTCGCGCAGTGGGCGTTTCATTGCCATTTCTTTTCCTCCTGCGCCAGATGCGCGACGGCATCGGCAGTCAGCTCGCGCAGCAGAGCGGCGTCCTCTTTAGTCAGCACGTCCGGGTGCTCGATATACGTTATGCCTTCTTGGTACAGCACCTCGGCCATGTAGTGGATAAGCAGCGCGCGATAGTCGACGGCAGGTGGTTTTATGGATGGCATAGGCGGCGCCGGCCGCGTTGGTTTTGGGAGCGTCATTTCCGCACCTCGCAAAGGTAGTTTATCGTTCCGGCCGGCGTCACCTGCTTGACGCGGACGCAGGTGAGCGTTTCGGTTTTGGCTGGTGGCGCCGGGGCGCGCAGGGTACCCGCGACCCCAAGCGCGCCGACCACGAGCAGACCGGTGATGATTATGGCGGTGGCGTTCATGGCAGTACTCCTTCCAGGGTGAGCAGCCCGGCCAGGTGCTCCAGCAGGGTGTGGTGGGCTTCGTTCGCGGCAGAACTGGCCGCGAGACATTTCTTTTTGTCGAGCGCCGTAGCCTCTTTGCGCATGTACGCTTGGGCGTTGTAGAAGCCGGCCTCGTACTCAGCATGGGTGTACGCCTGGATAACGGCAAGCAGTTCGGCCGATTGTGCTGGCGTCAGCATGGCTTGAACCCCAGCGCGTTGAGCGCAGCGCGAGCTTGCTGCACGGCGTCGGGTTCGTCGAACCATGCGAAGCTGCCGGTGCTCTCCAGGTGGTAGGATGCGGGGCCATCGCCGAAGGCCGCCTGTTCCACCAGAGTCTGCATCAGCGCGGCATTGCCCCCGCCATACCCCGCAATGAGCAGCGCCAGCGGGTCGGCGCCATCGAGCACGCCGAACCAGTGCACCTCGCCGTGCGAGCACATCGGGACGATCCGGTATAGCAAAGGGCCGTCTGGGTGGGTGCGCACGACGCTCGTCATGTTGCCATGGACTTCGGCGCGCTGGCCGGCGGCCGGGCCGCCGAGGAGAAGGACTGTTTTCATTTTGCGTCTTTCGTCAGTAAGTACAGAAGGGCCTCGAGTTCTGCTTTAGCTGCGCGGTACTCGGCCCGGGCGACGTCCGCGTCCGCAGGCATGAGGCGGCCTGCATTTTGACTTTCTTCGTAGGCCTCGGCATACGCCTCGATCTTTTCGCGCAGGGTGGCGACTTGGTGGGTGGTCAGCATTTCACCACCTGCTGCGGGCCGTGGGTGATGTACGCCTTGATCTCGCGGGAGGTCATTTTGGTGGCTTCGTGGATCTTGATCACCAGCGCGGCGCCCACCGGCAGACGGCCGTGGCGCGTCTTGCTGATGACTGGCGGCGCGACGCCCAGTGCGCGGGCCAGCTGGGCGTCGTTCCGGGCCTTGACCATTTCGGCGACCAGGTCGAGCAGATCGTTTTCGTTTTTCATGATGGGTTCCTTGGGAGGGTGGAGGATGCCCGCCGGGTGGCGGGCGGTGGGGTTACTCTTTTTCCAGTGCGAAGTCGACACCCTCGCCGTAGTAGCCGTTGCTCGAACCGAACCAACGGATATCGACGTAGCCCTTGATCGTCGCCAGCTTGTAGAAGGTCCAGGTTTGGCTTTCCGGCTCGTATGAGTGCTTGTAATCGGTAGGCGTTTCTTCGCTGACGGCCTCCTCTGCTTTCAGGATCGGCGTTCCGATCAGGTCGGCCAAGTCGCCGACGATAGACTCGATCACCACGCTTTCGCAGCAATCCTGGCCGTGGTGCATCAGGTAGACCGCACCGGTGTCGGTGGTAAAGCGCAGCTCGTCGCCGTTTTGCTGGACCGACACCAGCGTCTTGCCGATCAGGTCGGTAAATGGTTTTTCTTGGCTGTACAGGTGGTAGGACATTTCGTTTCTCCGGTTCGGTTTGCGCTGCTGATGTAAGAACTATACACGCAAGTATTTACTTGTGCAAGTTATTTCTTGTAGCGGTACGACTCGAAGCCGGCGGCGGCCAGCGGCATGTCCAAGGCCCACGGGGGTGGGGCGCATAGCAGCGCGGCCAAGTGCTCGGCGTTGTAGCGGGGGTCGTCGGGGGCCTCCGTCACGGTTTCATCATGCACCGTGAGGACGATTCCATATCCCTGCAGGTGCTCGGGCCGGTCGTCGCGTTCGCCGTGCATTTCCAGCGCGCGCAGGCCGTCGATGAATTCCTCGCCGTCGAAGTAGCCGCCGTCGATCAACGGCATGTTCCACGCCATCACGTCGCGCGCAAACCCTTGCGTATCGTTCTCCGCGTTTTTGCCCCCGTATGTGTGGATGCGCGACCACTTCCGGCTGTACTGGTTCATGCCTAGATAGGTGATCGACATGCGCCCGTCGCCGCTGTCCGACTCCACCGCGCGCACGGTCTCGACGTCGGCCGTCTCCGTCTCGTCTTTCTTCTTGCGCTCGGCCTGCAGCGCAGGGCCGGGGTAGCAGAGGGCGCGACCGGACGGCAGCACCACGCGCAGCCAGGCGCCGTCGCGGCGGATCTTGAGCTTGCCGCTGGTGTAGGTGGTGCCCGGCGTGGTGATGGCCTGGCGGATCTTGTCCTCCAGGTCGTGCCACCATGCCTTGATGTTGGCGTGGCCGGCGCGCCAGCCGAGCACGAACGATTCGCACACCAGCCATGCGCGGTCGGACAGCCCATACTGCGCCGCCGGGTCGCGGCCCTTGCTGCGGTGCCACTCCAGCATGATCGACGACTGCCCCCACACCTCGCCGGGAATGTAGCGCTGTGCCTTCTCGGCCAGTTCTTCCAGGTCCAGCCCGTAGCCGGCCGCGAAGGTGACGAATGCGCCCACGCCACCCTGGTACGCCAGCGCCAGCTCCTGCACCTTGCCGATCTGTCGCTGGTCCTTGGTGACGTCGGCCGCCTTGATGCCGAACGACTTGGCATAGGCCATCTTGTACAAGTCCTCGCCGCGCCCCTCGTCGAACGCGCGGAAGGCGTCCAGCTTCCACTGCTCGCCGGCCAGGTATGCGATACCGCGCCCCTCGATGTTCGACAGGTCGGCCACCACCAGTTTCTTGCCGGGCGGCGCCGCGATGCACCCGCGAATCGCCGATGACGTCAGCCACATGACGTCATCAAAAAGCATGCCAGCGGTGCCGTCCTTCAACGCCTCGATGCCCAGTTCGATCTGGTCCTCTGACATCAGGCCGCGACTTGGGAGGTTGTCGGGCTGAAACAATCGGCCGGCCCAGCGCCCGGTGCGCGCGGCGCCGCAATACTGCTTGGTGCCACGCAGGCGCCCGTCGCTGCTGACGCAGTTGAGCAGCGCCACATACTTGCTGGTGCTGGTGGTGGCGGTCGACAGGCGAACGCGCAGCAGTTCCTTGAGGCCTTCGGGCAGGTCAGGGTCGGCGATACGCCGCTCCAAGGTGGACTTCTGCATGTCGGGCAAGTCCACGCCGTAGGTCTCCAGAATGTGGAGCAGCAGCTGGTCGCGCTTGCTGGCGCTTTGCACCTGGCCGTTGGTCATCTCGTAGGTGCGCTCGCGCAGCAGTTCCTGTTCTTCGTCCACCGCCGCCAGCGCGCCGCGCGCGAGGTCGAGGTCGATGTACATGCCGCGCCGGTTGATGCGCTGGTCGACGTGGAAAATCTCCCGCTCGTACGGCAGCTTGCAATTCCACTGCGGCATGCGCTTGTACACCTCGCGCATGGCGATGATATCGAAGGTGGCGTATTCCTTGAAGCGCGCCCAGTCGGCCGGGTGGGTTTTCGACGTGGCGCGGCCGGGCCAGTTCTCGCTGGCGGCCAGCTTGGCGGCGTCGTATTCGGCCTTCGTCTCGAAGTCCTTGCGGGCTTTGGGGAACCGGAACGGCAGCGGCACGCAGAACAGGCGAATCAATTCCTTGCCGGCCTTATCCTTTGCCTTATCGCTCGGCACGCCCAGCACTTCGCACAGTGCTCCCAGCGAGCCGGGCAGGCTGTGCTGCAGCGCCTGGACCATGGTGTCGTGCAGCCGGGGCAGCGGTATGTCGATGCCCAGCGCCACCTTCAGCACCGTGGTGTCGAACATGCTGCCATTGTGCCAGACGGTGGTGATCTCGTCGTCAACGAGTATCGCCGCGAGGTCGGCCGGCATCGGCTCGCCGCTGGTCAAGTCCCATACCTTGACCGGACCATCCTCCAGCGCGTAGGCCCACAGCAGCACCTCGGCGCCCTCGGCGTAGGCCCACGCGCCATGGCGGATCGGGATGGTGGAGAAGGTCTCTAAGTCGTGCCAGGATAGTTTCATTCTTCGTCCTCTTCGGCCAACTGCGCCATGCGCGCATCGATCGCCAAATAGGCCATTTCGATCTGCGCCACGGCGGCCGCAATCACGGGGTCTTTCAGTGCCTCGGGCACCACCTCGCGGATCGCGGCCGGGTAGGTGCAGTATTTTTCCTTGGCGTACTTCCAGGTGTAGGAGTTCATTTCGTCAAATCCTCAAAATCGTTAATCGGGCCGCACTTCGCAACAGCAGCGCGGCACACGTCGCTGGCGGCGCAGACGGCCACCACGCGCTGGCACATGGCCACGTCGAACAGCACCATGTGGCAGGCGGACACTGGCAGGTGCAACTGGATTGCCAGCCAGTCGTAGGCCGAGCGGCGCGACAGGGTGCCGGACTTCCAGAGCGGGTCGAAAGCGTCGTGCGCGGCGACACGGGCGCGGGCCAGTGGGCTACCCGGCGCCGCCTTCAGCGCCTTGCGATCGAGGTAGGCTTCGGGCGGCACGTGCATGGCGCGCCGGTCGGCCTGTCGCACCTCGGCCTGCTTCTTCGGGCTGCGGTTGCCGAAGAACCGGCGCCGGCTGGTGCCGATGTGTTTGTCCTCGTGGTCGTCGAAGTAGCTCATGGCCGGCGCCCGCAAATCGGCTTGCCGTCAGCGCCAAGGCGCGGTGACAACGCCCCGTTCCAGTACCCCGGCGCCTTCAGGTACTGGCACCCGGTGCCGTGATCGGTGCGCAGCACCAGCCCGCTACGGCCGCCCGGCGGGTCGGTGTCGTCGTAGTCCATCGAGCCATTCGCCCACAGGAAAAAGATCAGCGCTGCGGTGGCTAAAATCCAAAATGCGATGTGTCTCATAGAAGCCTCAATTGTTCAGGGCCGTCGAACATTTCCAGCTGCTCGGGGCACCAGTGGTTGCCCTTGCTCATGTTCGGGCCGGCGGGGATCGCCCGCAGGTTGAAATGCACATGCAAGCCGCTGACGCGCGGGTGGTGCAGCGGGATGATGTGGTCGACGTTGTGCTTGATGCCGGTGGCGATAGTCAGGCGGTCGGCCTCGCGGTAGATCTTGCGGATCTCGTTGAAGTCGGCCCACGGCACCGTGGCCAGGATGCGCTGGCAAATCCAGTTCGACGCCGCGAAGGACGGCGGCAGCGCCTCCCGGCCGCCTTCCATCAAGCGCACCCGCAGCGTGCGGCAGGCGCGGGCGCCGAACGATCCGGCAGGCTTTTTCATTCTTCCACCGGCAACAGCATGACGTCGGTGTGCATGTAGGCGAAAAACGCCTCCATGTCGTCCTGCAGTTTCCTCGTCTTCGACGATGCGCCGTCCAGTTCCTCGACGTGCTCTTGCAGTCGCGACAGGAGATCGAACATTTCGGGCGCTTTGGCAATCAGGCGGGCGTTGCCGCGCATGGTTTCCGACCCTCGGCAGTGAGGATCACCGTCAAGCACCACCGCGACGGTGGCCAAGGCGAAATGTTTTCCGCTCTCTGCGCTGATCTCTGCGCAGCCCTCGTGGAGCGCGCCGACTGAATCGACGTCTATCTTCCACGGGCCTTTTTCAAAAGTAATAGTCACGGCCAATACTCCTTCGGTATGTCGTCATGCGCAACGCCACGAGCGCGCGCCTGGTTGTAAATGCCGTGCGGGTGTTGGTCGCACGACGGATGGGTGATGCGGTGCGGAAACGGCTCGTTATTCCGCCCCAGCGGGCCGGCGCAGTGGCACAGCCCGCGCTTGTTGTAGGCCCGCTGCTCGATCCGCCAGCCCTTGCGCTCGCCGCACACCTCGCATGCCGGCACCACCTTGTAGTCGTCGGGGTGGGTGCGCGACACGCGGCGGTGGCGGCATTGGCCGTTGCGGCAGCGGATCGAGTAGGTGGTCACGATATGTCGTCGAAGTCGGCGAGCACCCTAGCATGGCAGACGTGACGACCAAGGCCGCGCTTAAACAGGTATCGCTCTTTACCCATCCCGGTCCACTCAAGACCGGGCGCGCCGCAGTCAGGGCAGCTAACGGTCTGTGGCGCGCGCTCTCGGCGAAGACCTGGGCTTCGCCCGAAAATAATTCCGTCCTCGTTATCGTCAAAGTAGCTCACTCTCGTTCTCCAGAAAATGCCCGGCGCGAGCCGGGCGGTGGGTTTAGATCATGCTGTCGGCGTCGGCGCCGTCCAGTGCGTCGAAGTCGTCTTCGTCGGCCGCGCTGCCGCCGCCACCGAATGCGTCGCCGTCCTTGGCGAACTGCACGCCGCCCAGCTGCGCGTTGATGCGTTTGCCGTACTGGTTGTCCTGCGCCCACAGTTCCATGGACACGTTGACGTAGCAACCCGAATACAGCACGCCATCGGCTTCGGTCAGCGGCGCCTTGTCGCGGCCCAAGGTCAGGGGGCGGGTGGCCGAGGTTGCGCTGACGAACATCATGTCGGCGAAACCGTCGTAGCTTGCCTTGCTGTTGCCGTCCTTGAGGCACAGCTTGCCGCCGGCCTTCATTTCCTTCATGATGCCGTCGGCTTTGACGCCCCATTTATCCTTGGCCACCTGGGCCATGGCGCTCTCGATCGTCTTGATCTGAGCGTCGGTAGGCGCCAGCAGGAACGAGCCGCCGAACACCGGCTTGTCGCCACCGTTGACGGCTTCCGCCTTGAACACTTTAAGGAAGGCGGCGCGGACGTTTTGCAGTTTGATTTTCATGGTATTTCCTTTCGTGGTTTAAATGAGATCCGACAGGTCGTCGGTGTTGGCAATATTTTCTACAACTTCATCGATCAGGGCGACAAAATCATCGGCCACCGGGGTGATGACCACCGCTGGTCGTTTGTCGGCGGCAGGTGCCACAGACAGGCCGGCTTCGCTGCGCACGATCAGCGCTTGCAACTTCGGCCATTGCTTCTTGC
>Ga0247732_10000879_pt1 | contig 12807 bp, 14 predicted proteins | sample UWRJL163409C2_FD_180940 | JGI IMG/M metagenome (GOLD analysis project Ga0247732, IMG submission 180940) | Plant litter microbial communities from Arlington Agricultural Research Station in Wisconsin, United States - UWRJ-L163-409C-2 | ecosystem: Environmental > Terrestrial > Plant litter >...
GTTCGTGTAGGTGTCGCGCCCCGCGGCCTTGCCCGCGAGGGTGCCGCCGGTGGCGACCACCACGATCTTGGGCTTGTCGGCGGGTTCGGCCGCCGCAGCGACCGCGACGGGCGCGGTCGCGACCGTGCCCGCGCCGACGAGGGCGGTGGCGATGAGCCCGGCGACGAGTCGTCGGGAGAGACGGGATGCTGCGGAGGTTCGATGAACGGTTGCCACGGGTTTCCTCTCGGGGAGCGGGCACGCCGAATGCGCGCCCGTCACGGGTGTGGAGCGAGGAGCGCCCGGGCGGGGACCGGGCGAGCCGGGTCTTCTGCCCGGTGTCCTGTCATCGTGGCGGTGACCCGTTTCCGCCGCTCTCCGTCTGTGTGTCGGCTATGTAAACCGTGGTGAGACAGCATCCGCCCCTCTCCCGAGACGCGGGCCCTCGGCCCGCGCGCGGAAGCCCGCGTTCCACCGCACACGCACGAATGCCCCGACCGTGAGGTCGGGGCATTCGAGGGGACGCTGGCTTACTTGAACGTGTCCTTGACGTCCTCGCCGGCCTTCTTCGCGTCGGCCTTCACCTGGTCGGCCTTGCCTTCGGCCTCGAGGCGCTCGTTGTTGGTCACCTTGCCGATGGTCTCCTTCGCCTTTCCGGCGATGTCTTCCGCGGCGTTCTTGATCTTGTCGTCGAGTCCCATGTCGGGCTCCTCTCTTCTGGTGATCCCGGTTGCCCGGTTGTGGCCCGGTTCCCCCGGGTGGCGGTCCCGGTGGTCCGGGGTGGTGAGTCAGGCCAATTCTCGGTGCTCCGTCGCGAGGCGCGCTCGGAGTCCCGTTCGAATCGACACATAAGTGGGTATGTCCTGGCCGGTCAGCACGGCGAGGTTGGAGGCGAGTCGGTCGACCTCCAGCGCGATCACCCGCGGCGACGTGTTGCGCTGCGGGGTGACCGAGATGTGCAGCACGGTCTCCTTCTGCACCTCGGCGGCGGTGACCTTCGCGCTGACGACGTCTCCGCGCGAGGCGAGCGAGTGCGTCAGCGCATCGGAGGCGAAGGAGTCCTTCACCACGACGCGGCCGAGTGTGTTCTCGTCCATCGACGACTGCAGCACCGACCGGCTGCGTCCGCCGCCGAGGCGGGCGAGCACCACGATCAGCAGAACGATCAGGATCACGATGGCGGCGAGGGCTCCGACGATGACCCATGAGACACCGCTGGTGCCGATGGGGCTCGCCTGCGCCGCGCCGAGGAGGCCGGATTCGAGCTGCTCGGAGGTGCTCCGCCACACGTCGCCCACCACGGGCGACGCGGCGGCGGCGACCATCGCGGCACCGACGGCGAGGAGGACGAGCCCGATCAGGAAAAGCAGGATGCGGTTGAGCGCACGATTCGTCTGGTTCATCGGCTGAACTCCTGCTCCTTGGGTGCGGCGATCTTCACGACGGTCTTCACCGGGGGCGTCAGGCGGTACCCGGCCATCTCCTCGTCGGCGATGAGCCGCACGCGGGAGGCGTCGATCGGCAGGCCGGCGTCGGGGGTGATGACGACGTCGACGACGCGGTGGGCGACACCCACGGTGATGTGGTCCCGCGGGATCCCGGCCTCGTCGCTGATGCGCTGGGCGAGGGAGGCCGCGAGCACGCCGTTGTCGACGATGACGGCGCGGTCTCCGATGTCCATCCGGTGCTTCGAGAGACGCCCCGGGGTGAGGGAGAGCACGAGGAACACCAATCCGACGATGGCCACGAGAACGCCGATGCCGATGACGGTGCCGGACGGCTGGATCCCGGGCACGTCGGCGAGCTGCGCGAGCGCGTCGGCCGGGGCGATCAGCAGCGCGGGCTGCGAGAGCAGGTCGAGCACGATCTCGAGGCCGACGTAGATCAGCGCGAGGATCACGAGCACCACGGCGACGGCCATGGCGACCGTGCGCGGCGAGTGCGTCTCGCGCCGAATGACGCGAGAGAGAACGCGATCGCTCATCGGACTCTCCTTCTGGTGGGGACGACCGCCCCGGTGACGGTGACGTCGACGCGGGTGACGGCGCGACCGGTCAGGTCGGCGACGTTGCGGCGGAGGTTCTGCTGGATGCTGCGGATGCGCTCGATCACGGTCGCACCCGCGTGCACGGATTCGGTGTCGTCGAGGTCGGGGATCGGAAGCGGGGCGGACACGCGCAGGGCGAGGCCCCCGGCCGCCGAACCGATCTCGACCGACACCTGGTCGCGGCCGACTCCGAACGCCAGCGCACTGGCCTGCTCGGTGACGGCGCGCAGCGCCCGGTCGGCAACGGTGATGCGGCCGGGCAGCGCCGTCGAGGCGGTGACCGAAGCATCCGCCTCGCTCTGTCCCGCGGCGGCGAATCCGCTGCCGCCGCGGGACACCGTTGCGGTGCTCATGACGTCCGTCGTCCGGAGAAGGCGTTGGCCAACCCGCGTACGTCGAGCTTGCCCGAGGCGACGCGTCCGAGGAGTGCGCCGATGCCCATGAACAGGGCGACGAGCAGGAATCCCCAGAACCCGAACACGAGGGCGGCGAAGGCGAGCACGGCGCCGATCAGGGCGCCGGAGATCGTGGCACTCATGCGACGCGCGACTCGTTCTGGTCGTCGTCGTTGTTGTCGTCACCGGGGAGGTGCACGTCGTTGACGTCGACGTTCACTTCGACGACCTCGAGACCGGCGAGGCGGGTGATGGCGGATGCGACGGCGGTGCGGACGTTCGCGGCGACCTGGTGGATCGGCTGGGGGTACTCCACCACGATGGTGACGTCTGCAGCGGCCTGGGTCTCGCCGACCTCGACCTTGACGCCCTGCGTGAGGTCGGTCTGGTTGATGGCGTCGCGGATCGCGCCGAAGGCGCGGGCTCCGCCGCCACCGAGGGCGAACACACCGGGGACCTCGCGCGCGGCGATGCCGGCGATCTTGGCAACGACGCTCTCGGCGATGTGGGTGGTGCCGCCCGATTCGGTCGACGCCTCACCCGGGGTGGTGCCGACGCGGTCGACACGGCTCACCGTGGCGGGGGTGACGGCGGGGGTGTTCTTCTCTTCAGTAGCCATGCGATTTTCTCCTAGCTGTTTCGAGGTATGGACGCAACCACTGCCAGCTGACTTCGCTGCGCGTTAGCGTCGCTCATGAATAGGAGGCAGGGCGGGCCTCATTCGTCACAAAAAAGTTCGGCGGATTTTCATGACAGGACGTTCGGGCGGCGCCGCCTCTCCTCTGAGCGGGTTGTCCGACCGCATTCTGGTCGAGCGCGCGAGCGACGGAGACGAGCTGGCGTTCGGTGAGATCGTGCGGCGGCACAGCGGGATCATGCGCGCCTACACCTCGCGCATCGTGGGCTCGCTGTCGGAGGCCGACGATGTCGTGCAGGAGGCGTTCTCCACCGCCTGGAAGCAGCTGCCCACACTCCGGGACGGCTCCGCCGTGAAGGCGTGGCTGATGAAGATCGCGAGTCGCGAGGCGTTCGCGTTGATCCGCCGGAGGGGGACGGATGCTGCGCTCGACGACGGGATCGACGTGCCCGCCCGCGACTCGACGAACCCCGAGGCGATCGCGGTGCACAACGCTAGACTCGCGGCACTCTCGAAAGCGCTCGCCACGCTTCCGGACGCTCAGCGCACCTCCTGGCTGCTCCGGGAGATCGGGGGCTTCAGCTACGACGAGATCGCCGAGCAGACGTCTCTGCCCGTCAGCACTGTTCGAGGAAACCTGTCCCGTGCGCGGGCGAGCATCATGATCCAGATGGAGGGATGGCGATGAACGAAGGCCACTCCGTCGCGTTGGAATGCGGCAAGACCGTCGACGAGCTGAGCGACTACCTCGCCGCCGGCCGACTGCCCTACGACCCCGACATCGAGACCTGCCCGGAGTGCTTGAACGCGCTCGATGCGCTGGAGCGGGTCGGCACGCTCTCGCGCAGCCTGCTCGAGCGGGAGGCGCGTGAGCTCCCCCCTCCCCCGGCGAACTGGTTCGACCGGATCATGGACGTCGTCCGATCGGAGATGCGCGTCGGCCGGAGCCTCCCGGTGCAGCATCCTGACCCCCGGGTGCAGATCACGATCACCGAGGGCGCGGTGCGCGCACTGGTGCGATCGGTCGGTGACGAGATCGACGGCCTGTACATCGGACGCGTCGACATCGACGGCGACGCCGAAGTGACCGGCGCCCCCGTCGAGGTGAACATCACGGGAACGATCCGATGGGATCAGTCGGTGCTCGACGCGACCGCGCTGCTGCGCTCCGCGGTCTACGAGGCGCTCGCGCAGCACACCGACCTCAACGTCGTCGCGGTGAACGTGACGATCGAAGACGTGCACGACTTCGCGAACGGGGAGGACGAGTCATGAGCGCGCTCGAGAGCGGCCGGTTCACCGAGGTCATCCTCGGCGTCGACGGGGTGGTCGACGCGTTCCCGCCGCCCTCGATCCCCCGGCTGATCGCCGCAGCGACGGGCGACGTGGAGAGGGCGATCGTTCCCACGAACGACGGCCTGCGCATCGACGCCCGCATCGCGACGAAGCTCGATGGCCGCAGCGCCGACAGCGCCCGCGCGGTGGCCGACGCGCTCCTCGCCGAGCACCCCGCGCCCGATGTGGAGATCCGCATCCAGATCGCACGCATCCGCTGAGACCTCAGTCCGTGACGGACAAAGCTCCCCGTCACGGAATGGAAACACCCGGTGTGGCAGGATGATCCCGTACTGAACCCCGGAAAGGTGCCATGGAGCTCAGCGACTACATTCGCATCCTGCGTAAGAACTGGCTCGTGATCGTGGTCACCACCCTGGTGGGCGTCGCGGTTGCTGCCGGATTCTCTCTTACGCGGACGCCCCAGTTCGAGGCGACGAGCGGTGTCTTCGTCTCCACCGAGGGCGGATCGACGATCACCGAGCTGCAGCAGGGCTCCAACTTCACCCAGGCGCGCATCGCGACCTACGTCGAGCTGGTGGAAGAGCCGTTCGTGCTCAACCCCGTCATCACCGACCTCGGCCTCAACATGAACGCGGACTCTCTGGCGGGCCGCGTCACCGCATCCGCTCAGCTCGACTCGACGATCGTGCAGATCACGGTGACCGACGCCGACCCGGCGAGGGCCGCGCTCATCGCGAACGCCCTCGGGGCGAGCCTGGCGAACGCCGTCGAGACGCTCGAGACCCGCGACGGCCAGGAGGTCAGTCCGGTCAAGCTCACCCGCGTGCGCGACGCGCAGGCCCCGCGCAGCCCGGTCAGCCCGAACGTGCCGCTGAACCTCGCGCTCGGCGGGCTCGTCGGTCTCGCGCTCGGCGTCGGCATCGCCGTGCTCCGCGCGGTGCTCGACAACAAGGTGCGCAACCCCCGCGACATCGAGAACCTCACCGATCGGCCGCTCATCGGCGCGATCCCCTTCGATCCGAAGGCGAAGGAACGGCCCCTCATCCTCGAGGCCGACCCTCACAACCAGCGGTCCGAGGCCTTCCGCGCACTGCGCACGAACCTCCAGTTCCTCGAGATGGACGGCGGCAACATCTTCGTCGTCACCTCCAGCCTCCCCAGCGAGGGCAAGTCGACCACCACTATCAACCTCGCCGTCGCCCTCGCCGACGCCGGCAAGCGCGTGGCGCTGCTCGACACCGACCTCCGCAAGCCGAAGGTCGCCGAGTACCTCAACATCGAAGGCGGCGCGGGCCTCACCGACGTGCTGATCGGCCGCGCGCGCGTCGCCGACGTGATGCTCCCCTGGGGCAAGCGTCCGCTCTACGTGCTTCCGGCCGGCAAGGTGCCGCCGAACCCGAGCGAGCTGCTGGGCTCCAAGCAGATGGGCCAGCTGCTCGAGGCCCTCGGCAACGAGTTCGACGTGGTCCTGTGCGACGCGCCGCCGCTGCTTCCGGTGACGGATGCTGCGGTCCTGTCGAAGTTCACCGCCGGGGCCCTCCTCATCGTCGCGGCGGGCAAGACCACGACCCACCAGCTCAGCGGCGCGCTCGACGCGCTCGAGACGGTCGGATCGAAGGTCGGCGGCGTCGTGCTGACGATGCTCCCCACCCGCGGACCCGATTCCTACGGCTACGGCTACGGGTATGGTTACGGCGGCTACGGCTCGTACGGCACCTACGGGGCCCCCGCCGAGAAGCCCACCCGGCGCGGACGGAAGAACGCCGCGGCCGAGCCCTCCGACGACCAGCTGCTGCCCTGACGCGGGGCACGATGGCCCGCAGACGACGGCTCGACCCCGTCCCCGCGAGATGGATCGCAGGGGCGCTCGTCGCCCTGCTGATCGTGGCGACGATCGTGCTCGTGGTTCTCGCGCTGCAGAGCGTGCAGCCCACCACGGCCGCCGACCCGACCTCGACCGATCAGGAGTACTCCTTCGAGGTCGACCCGACCACCTCGGCGAGCCCGACGGCGGTCGCGCCCTCGACGTCGTCGCCCTCGGCGTCTGCACCCTCGGCGGGCGCCGCCTACTCCGCCGCCGAGGCGCGATTCTTCTCCGTCGGCTCAGAAGGGTGGTGGCGCGCCACCGCCGGAGACTGCGGCACGACGGCCCCGGTGGTCGAGCACTCCGTCGACGGCGGCCGCACGTGGGAGGACGTCACCCCCGCCTACCGCGGGATCGCCCAGGTCGCCTCGCTCGACGCCTTCGCGGGTTCGGAGGCCGAGATGGTCGCCGCCATGGGCGCCTCCTGCGAGGTGCAGGCCCTCCGCACCTTCACGCAGGGCGAGTTCTGGCAGCCGTACCCCGAGGTGCTCGCCGCCTCGCGCTACCTCGACTTCGCCGACTCGGCCGTGGTCGTTCTGCCCGGCGACGACGTCGCAGCCCCGTGCGCCGAACCGCGGTCGTTCCGCGCCGCCGGTGACGTGGTCGCCGTCGAGTGCGCCGGTGCCGTGTCGGTGCTCGCCGCCGACCGCACGTGGCAGGCCCTCGGAGCGACGGATGCTGTCGCCCTCGCGATCGCCGACGGCACCGTTCTCACCGCTGCCCCTGCCGACGACTGCGCCGGGGTGGCCGTCACCCGCTGGTCGGGCGACGGCTTCGCCACCGCCACCCCGCTCGGCTGCGCCGCCGGGGTCGACCCCGCCGCCCCGCTCGCCCTGGCCCTCGCCGACGGCGAGGCGCTGGTGTGGTCGGGCGACGCCATCGTCCCCGCCGCCTGACCCGCCCCGCTTGTCGCGGCGCACACCTCCTCACCCCACCCCTCATGGCAGGAATGTGGCGCCTTCCTGTAAATGACTGCACCGATCTGTACAGTCAGTCGCCGGATGCTGGCGCACTCGCTCGGCTTTCCCCTATGCCACGCACTGCCCCTGCATGCCCGCGCGGCCGCTCCTCCCGCTCGCGCTGCCCATCCGTGCCCGCGCGGCGTCCATAAGCACAGCGCGCGCACAGAACGGCAGCGCGAAGCATCCGCCCCGGCCGCACGTGCTCGCCACCTGCGGCCGTGCTGGTTGCCTCGCCGCGCGCGCAGGAATGTGGCGCATTCCTGCGAATGACTGCACCGATTCGTACAGTCAGTCGCCGGATGCTGGCGCAGTCGCTCCCGCGCCGGGACCGCGGCAACCCCGACCGTGCAGCACCCGGGACCACACCCCCGCACGCAGCACCCGGGACCACACCCCCGCACACAGCACCCGGGACCACACCCCGGCGCGCAGCACTCGCCCCACCGCCCCGCACCACGCCGACAGCCAGCGGCGCGGGACGCGGGTGAGCCTCAGGGATCTCGGATAAAGTCACGGCGGCGGAAAACGCCACGGAAGGACCTCGGATGCGAAACGAGCCGACGACGCGCGCGCGCCGAGCCGGGGCAGCGGTGCTGCGGTGGTGCCGGACGCGTCCGGTCACCCTCGCCGTCACCTGCCTGGTCATCGTGCTCAGCCTGACGGGGTTCATCGCCTCGCCCTCGGGCTGGGGCTGGCAGGTGCTCGACGAGGGCGTGCCAGAGATCTTCATCCAGCGCCACTGGTGGGGCACCGTCACGTCGCTCCTCGCGGTCCCCGACCTCGCGTCGTTGCTGGCGCTCGTGCCCGTGCTTCTCGTCGTGGTCGGAGCCGCCGAGAAGACGATGGGCAGCATCCGAACCCTCATCGCCTACGTCGTCGGCGGTGTGGCAGCGTCATTCGCCGGGCTCGGCGTCGGACTCCTCGAAGAGCAGTTCCTCGACTTCCTGCCCCTCAGCGCCCCCGCCGTCGACACCCTCTCCCCGCTCGCGGCGCTCATCTGCACCGCGATGGCGGCGAGCTCGTTCGCCGGCGCGCTCTGGCGCCGCCGCACGCGACTGCTGGCCACCCTCACCGCGGTCACGCTCTTCCTCTACGCCGGCGGTGCGAACGACCTCTTCTCACTCCTCGCCGTACCGATCGGCCTCGGGCTCGGGTACGTGCTCGGCGGACGGCACTCGGGCTTCCGTCTGGTGCGCAGCTCGCACCACGAGAAGCGCGTGCTGCTGGCGGCGCTGACGTTCGTCACGTCGGTGGGTCCGGTCATCGCGACGTTCTCCACCACGGGGGCGGGCCTGCTGTCGATCTACGGCTTCCTCTCCGACGACCCCGTCACCCTCGTCGACGGACAGACCTGCGCCTTCGGATCCCCGGCAGCGCCCTGCCCCGACACCTACGACTCGTTCGGCGAGCTGCAACCGGCATCCGGGTTCATCGCGCTGCTGCCGATCCTCGTCGCGGTGATCGCGGCCTGGGGCATCCTCAACGGGCGGCGCGCCGCCCTGTGGCTCGCGGTCGTCTTCAACGGCGTCGTCTTCGCCGGGATGCTGTACGTGTTCTCGGTCATCCAGCCCGAGACGGTGGCGGCGATCGCGCAGCTGCGCGACGCCGAGTCGCAGGAGTACGTGTGGCAGACGCTATCGAGCAGCCTGATCGGCGCCCTCGTGCCGCTCAGCGTGGCGATCGTGCTCGTCGTGTTCCGCCGCAACGTCCGTGCCGCCTCGACGCCCGCCGCGCTGCGCACGTTCGGCCTCACCGTCGGCGTCGCCGCCGCGGCCAACCTGCTGCTCGCGTTCGCCGGCGGCCTGGTCGCGTCCGATGGCTACAACCCGAACCTCGACGTCGGCGACGTGCTCGTCGGACTGCCGCTGCGCCTCCTGCCGCCGACCCTCCTGCCCTCGGACATCCTGACGTTCGTGCCATCGAGCGGCTGGGCCCAGGCGTTCTGGTACCTGCCGTCGCTGCTGTTCTGGCTCGCCGCGACGGTCGCCACGGCTCGACTCGTGCTCGATCCGGGCGCGGTGAGCGGGGCGTCCGACCGGGCGCGCGCGCGTCTGATGCTCGAGCGCGGCGGCGGCGACACCCTGTCGTTCATGACGACGTGGGAGGGCAACGCCTACTGGTTCTCCCCCGACCTGGATGCGGCGATCGCCTACCGCGTGCGCGGGCCGATCGCGGTGACGCTCGGCGGTGCGTTCGGCCCCGACGCGCGGCGCCCCGAGGTGGTGTCGGGCTTCGTGGAGTTCTGCGGGGAGAACGGATGGACAGCCGTCTTCTACAGCGTCGAGGACGGCGATGATTCGCCCTACCGCCAGCTCGGATGGCAGCGGATGCCGGTGGCCGAAGAGGCGCTGCTCGATCCGGCCACCTGGAACACCTCGGGCAAGAAGCGCCAAGACATCCGCACCGCGACGAACCGCGCGGCCCGGGAGGGCGTCACCGCGACCTGGACCAGCTGGCACGACCTGACGATCGCCGAGCACGCGCAGATCCGCGAGATCTCGGAGGCGTGGGTCGCCGACAAGAGCCTCCCCGAGATGGAGTTCACGCTGGGGGGCGTCGATGAGCTCGCCGACCCCGAGGTGCGCCTCATGCTCGCGGTCGACGAGGCCGGGCGGATCCAGGCCGTCACGAGCTGGCTGCCCCTGTTCGCACCCGGCGGCGTGCACGGGTACACCCTCGACTTCATGCGTCGCCGGGCCGACTCGATGAACGGGATCATGGAGTTCGTCATCGGTGCCGCCGCCGACCACATGAAGGCCGCGGGCCTCGATCGCATGAGCTTGTCGGGGTCGCCTCTGGCGTCGCGACCCGACGACGGCGAGCGCGCCCCCATCACGCGGGTGCTCGATCGTTTCGGCGAGCTGCTCGAACCGGCCTACGGCTTCCGCTCGCTGCTGAACTTCAAGCGCAAGTTCCAGCCCGAGTTCGTCACGCTGTGGGCGGTCTACCCCGAGTCGTCCGTGCTGCCCTCCCTGGGCATCGCGCTGGCGCGCTGCTACCTGCCGCACCTGACGCTCGCGCAGGCCGCCCGCATGGCCGGCACGCTGCGCGAACCCCGCGAGGCTGTCGCCGCGAAGTAACGCCCGGGCCGGTTCCCCGCCCGCGCCCGCCCGCGCCCTCCGCCGGTCCCCGACCGCGCCCTCCGCCGGTCCCCGCCCGCGCCGTCCACCGGTCCCCGAGCGTGCCGAGGGGCCGCCCCGTCCTACCGGTTCAGGCCCCAGTGGTCGGCGATCAGCCCGAGCCCGATGTTGAAGACGTAAGTCCAGGCCGCCGAGTCATGGGCGTTCCCCGCCGATTCGAGGTACGTGGCATCCATCCCCGCGGCCTGAGCGTCGGCGTAGACGGTCATCACCCCGGGGCGGAAGGCCGTGTCTTCGCTGCCGACGCCGAAGACCGCGAACATGTCGGTGTACGGCGCCTTCGAGGCCATGATCGCGGCGGGGTAGGCGGCCGCGTATTTCTCCGCGTCGCCGCCGAACCCCTGCGCGATGGTGGTCGCCGGGTCGCCGAGCGTGGGGAACTCCTCGCCCGACGCGTCGAGGATCGCGCTGAAGAGCTCGGGATGCTGCGCCCCGAGCTGGATCGAGCATGTGCCGCCCTGCGAGAGACCGCCGACCCCCCAGTAGTCCGGCGAGACGAGCACCGGGAGGTTCGCTCTGATCCAGTTCGGCACGTCGACCGTGATGTAGGTGGCCGAGTTGCCGAGGGGCGAGTCGACGCACATCGGGTTGGCCTCAGGAGACCCGAGCTGGTCGGGTGAGACGACGATCGGGGCGAGCCCCTGGTGCGCCGCGGCGTACGCGTCGAGCGTCTCGCGCAGGTGCGCGACCGTGAACACCTCGTCGGTCGTGCCCGGCTGCCCCGACATCATGATGAGCACCGGCAGCAGGGGCGGGTTGTCGGTCAGAGCCGCCGGCGGCAGATAGACGGTCGCATCCCGGGCGACGAACCCCGACTCCGTCGCCGGGATGACGACCGACGCCATGCTGCCCTGCGCGGGCATTCCGGTCGGCGCGGTCCAGTCTGCGACGGTCGGTCGATTCGCCGATCCGCCCTTGAGATCGGGGAGCACGTCCCCGGCGTAGGCGCTGAGGCCGAGAACGCTGCGGATCGTCGGGTACTGGCCGAAAGCGATGTTGACCCCCATGGCGCTCGTGAGCACGAAGAGCACGATCGCGAGGGGGACGGCGATCATCCGCCGCCACGAGGCGCGCCACAGCGACGCGAGCGCAACGAAGATCCCGGCGAATCCGAGGGCGATCCACACTCTCGACGCGAAGGTGAGATCGACGCCGAAGGCATCCATCTCGTCGGCGATCAGCCACGTGAGCGCCGCCCCGATCAGCGCACCCGCGAGGGCGGAGCCGATGGCGGTCGTGATCCAGATGCTGCGCCTCCACCGCGGGCCGGGGCGCACGACGACGAGGAGTGCTGCGACGATTCCCGTGACCACCAAGACGATGATGACGGCGGGGCCGGAGAGGATTCCGATGTCGAGCAGTGCGTTCACGGGTACCTCAGTTCAGACGGGATGCTCCAGCATCCTCTCCCCGGCTATGAGGTCGCTGCAACGCCCGGGGTGGCGTGTCGCCTGTCGGTGATTGCCCGGCGGAGGGCGATCTTCACGATCCAGGCCCAGGCGGATCCCTCGGACGCGCGGTACTCGGGGGCACTCCGCCACACGGTCGTGAAGACGTCGAGCATGATCTCCTCGGCGGGCGTGCGACCGCGGCCGACCTGGGTGACGAGGCCGAGCACACGGCTCGAGCTGAGGTCGTAGATCTCCGCGAAGGCGTCGGTGTCGCCCTGCGCGACGCGCACCATCAGCTCGTCGAGATCGGGCGGGAAGATCCCGTCGTCGACCGGGGCGGGGAGAAGCGTCGTCACCCCTTGATCGTCACATCCGAGGGGCTCGGGCACCGGGCCGTTGCTGAGTTCGGGATCTTGGTGGTAGGCACACGCCCCGGCGGGGGTGCACACCGTCGCGAGCGGAGGAAACCTCACGGGCGGAGGGCGGGGCGCCGGCTCCTCGTGGTCCGCTCGTGAGGTCTCCGCCGTCGGTGACGCGCACACGACGACGCCCGCACCCCGTGGGGAGTGCGGGCGTCGTTTTCTGCGCGAGAGGGGCTCAGCGCCCGAGGAAATTCAGCAGCGCCGTGTTGAACTGCTCCTTGTGGCTGACGTTGAGGCCGTGGGGCGCGCCCTCGACGAGCACGAGCTCGCTGCCGACGAGCGCCTCGTGGGTGCGCTTGCCCGAGCCCTCGAACGGCACGGTTCCGTCGCTGTCGCCGTGGATGATCAGCGCGGGCACGGTCACGTTGGGCAGGTCGTCGCGGAAGTCGGTGGTCGCGAACGCCTCCATGGACTTGAGCGCGGCGTGGTGGTCGGCCTGGTTGGCGAGGCGCTCGGCGTCGGCCTGCTGCGCGTCGCTCACCGTGAGCTTGCCGTCGACCGAGAAGAAGTCGGTCGTGAACTGGTGGTAGAAGCTCTTCTCGTCGTCGCGCAGCCCCTTCTCCATGCCGGCGGCGGTCTCGTCATCGAGCGGGCCTTCGGGGTTGTCGTCGCTCTTCTTCAGGTACGGCGGCACGGCGGCGGCGAACACGACGCTCTTCAGGCGATCGGTG
>Ga0247732_10000880_pt1 | contig 12807 bp, 10 predicted proteins | sample UWRJL163409C2_FD_180940 | JGI IMG/M metagenome (GOLD analysis project Ga0247732, IMG submission 180940) | Plant litter microbial communities from Arlington Agricultural Research Station in Wisconsin, United States - UWRJ-L163-409C-2 | ecosystem: Environmental > Terrestrial > Plant litter >...
GCTCGATAACCACAGACAACATGAAGCTCACAGCTCTCCTGGCACTCTGTGCTGTCGCTCTCGCATCGCCCATCGAGCTCGAGAAGCGCGCCGACCCGCAGGGCATCGACGTCTCCCACTATCAGCCATCTGTCAACTGGTCCACGGTCAAGTCCAACGGTGTCAAATTTGCCTACATTAAAGCCACCGAGGGAACGGGCTATACAAACCCTTCCTTCTCTTCCCAATACACCGGGGCAACAAACGCTGGGCTTATTCGGGGCGGGTACCACTTCGCTCGTCCTGATGTGAGCACCGGTGCAGCCCAGGCCAAGTACTTCCTCGCACACGGTGGAGGATGGAGTGCCGACGGCATCACACTCCCCGGAGCCCTCGACATCGAATGTAAGGTGTCATATCTAAAGGGTCCTTTCCCTCGCTGACGACATTACCCCAGATAACCCTTACGGAGCCACTTGCTACGGCCTCACCCACGCAGAAATGGTTTCATGGATCCGTGACTTTTCCAACTACTATCACACAAAGACGACCCGGTACCCCGTCATATACACCACCACCGATTGGTGGACGACCTGCACGGGCAACAACGCGTCGTTTGGTAGTACCAACCCTCTGTGGATCGCTCGCTATGCCAGCGCCATCGGAACGCTCCCTGCAGGGTGGAGCTACACTACCTTCTGGCAGTATGCCGATAGCGGATCGAATGGCCCTGGAGACCAGGACCTCTTCAACGGCGATACCACAGGATTGAAGAAGATCGCAAAGGGCTCATAATTGGCTTTAGAAATGACGCACATTAGTAGAAATATTCATCGCCTAAATAGGGGAATGCGAGGCATTTCGATCGCGTTCCCTCACGCGTTCGTCACGAGGTCGTGTCGGGCTTGTTTCGGATATGGGCATCCTTGTACTTGAACAAGGCAATTATGCTCACCTCCGGCTATCGGTGTGAAGCTTAGTGCGCGACCGTGGTCCGCCATGAACAAGGTCTCCATAGCATCCAAATGCGAATTCTCCCTTTCCGAACCAAATGAGCTTTTGTAGTATGAACTGCCCACTGACACCATGTCCCCCGAGCTATATCGCCACAAGTGGACGATTCTTTCAACGGGTGCCTTGAACTTTTGGAAGCTTTGTGCCCCTTGTATATGTTTCAAACCATCAACTGCGAATGCGCAAGAGGCTTTGATTGTCTACTACTAGCAAAGCAAGTCATTGTCCTATTTCCCATTTGCCCCAAGATTCCGCGTTCCATTAAGTTAAGACAGGAACAGCTCCCTAATAAGGCGCAAAGTGTCGTCAGGGTTCTTGACTGTGTGCCCAATGGTCCTCGGGTCAGAAAAGATTTCATAGTCATTTCCTCCCTTGAGCAAAAATGTAAGTCACGTCCATTCCCAGCAGCGCAAGCTTTACCTTGTACGTTTTGTCGCCAAAGAAATGAATTTCGTCAAATCCTTCATCAGCAACACGCCCCAAAGCGTAGGTCTTGTCCCAGCCATGAGGGAAGACATCGAAAGAGATCTCGCCACCGATGGCAAAGGTCAGGTTATAATCGCCAAACTTTTCCTGGAGAACCTTGACGAAATCTCGCCGCCACCCATGTTGCTAGAACGGAGTCAATAAAAAGAAGTCCCCAACAAAAGAAACGCACGAGGTCCAATGTTTGAAAGTCCTTTCGTTCTTGAATGCTATACATGCTTTTTAGCTTCGTCACGCTTGTGTGCCCTCAAGGAATCTTACGTCGCGTTTCGTCCTATGGGACTGACGTTAACCATGCCCCTCCTGAACTCGACAAATGTTCCACTTGCAAAGTATTAGTAGGGAAGTGATAAGCAAGAGTAGGGTCTCCTACCGTTTGATAGGGATATCCATATCGGCAATGTAATGCAAAATAAAGTTGACGAGCTGCTTGTATCGCTCTTCCCCGACGTAGTGGATGAATGATTCGGAGGGGAGAGGTTCCCCAAGTTTGAACGCAGTCAAACCATTCTCCGCAAAAGCGTAATCCCACTCCTTCAAGACTAGATGAAGCAGGAAAGAGAAGAGGTTGTGGGGAGAGTGTTCAATAAGAAGTTGCGGGGGCGTGCCAAGAAGACCAACGGACCATTATCGGTGTCCACATGCAGCTGCTCCGTGATCTTCACGAGATCTGAGCCACCCAGAAATCCAATAACGACTTTCTTTCGAAGAGCACGTAGCGTGTCGATCATCTCCCGAGTCGCTTGCTAGAGTCAAGTAAGACACGACACCGGTCAATCAAGAGTCAATCATCCAAGAAGGCAGCCAGACGGACCTGGCGAGCGAGAGACAGAGTCCCGTCGACATCGAACAAGCAAAGTACGTGTTTCTCGCGGTCAGCAAAGGCAGAAGAAGGCATGTTGGTCAAGTCCAAGCCAAAGTGAACGTGGACGATCGCTATATGCCTCTCGGCTGCATGCTCTCGGCAATCTCCGCGTTGATGCCGAGCCTTGCACTGCTGTGCTTTAATCCAAGGGCTGGATTGACCGATTACATTGACGTGGCTTGGACGTGGCTCGAACGTGGTGGGAGCCAAATGACAACACTAAAACGACCCAATCAAAGTAGCAAAACTCGGGACGCGGTTCGCAGCCGTAAATCGGTGGCCATGAAACCTTCAGTCGGACGCTAAAGCGACAATGTGGCGTTTGGTCTGTCAAATTAATGCAGGAGACAAATATACCATTGAACCGCAACAACTTAGTACCTTCAAAAGAGCCTTTAAGTCTCGGTTGGGCGATCCATTGCCACTAGTCTGGTATGAAAACTTGCATACAAATGATGGTACAGCGATAGAGAGAAATGTCCTATCATAGTGGAATACTCTATGTTAGGAATAAACCTTTTGGTTCACAAGGTAGAGCCTGTTCCGCACCTATTTTGACGACCAACTAGCTCTTCTCGTCCCAACGCTCGAACTGATTCTCTCTCAGGCTCTCGAGGTATTTATCTTCGATCGCCACACACACTTCGTCCAAGTTCTCTAACCCTGTAATCAGCGCATCCAGAGAGCTCTGATCATCTGAGTCAAAATGTTACCACGAGGATACGAAGAACAAGGACAATGGGCGCGTACCGTACATCTGAATGCGGATATTAATCACATTCTCTGAAGGATGGGGTACACTAGACAAAGGAACAAAGCATCAGCATTGCTTTGTGCGTCAGGGCGAGCCGGTAGCTCGATAATACACGTGGATACAAAGGCGGACGCAGCGCACAATGTTGGGCGAACAATGGTCGGGTAGAGTCACGCTCCGTGGGATATGTGCCTTTATGACTCGGAAAAACATGGTTTACCTGTAGCCACAGAACTCTACTTTCGGACTGGATAAATGTCAGCCATAGATTGTCACGCCGGCTGCAGGCGTACTTTTTCATTAACATCCACCGTAATGCGTTTCCGATTGTATGAGATTCGTCATGAATTTGGTAGGTTGCCAAAGAACCGGACTTGTTGGAAGAGAGCTGCAACGTCCGTCAGCAAAGAATGAAGCAGGAAAAGGAGAATACTGCACCTACTATCTTGATTTTGTCGACTGCCTCTGCCATTGTGATCCGTCGATGAATGCGAGATGTGAGAGGACAACTTTGATGCGATAGATTTTTTGCACCGAAATCACGTGTCACGCCGGTCCTCAATCTCTAGCGCTCACTGTTCTTTTGAAGAATCTTTACCGCGTGCCTACTGCGATGCGCAAATGGTCGCATTGAAAATGCAGGGCAGCCCCGATACCGTGACGCGAACCAAGGAGCGGGACAATGGGCTTTGTGCAAACAAGCCGGCCAAACAAACTGTCAAGGCACTCATCATCACGACTGGCAGCGCACCATGACAATGGACTGAAACTATGGATGGCCATATGACTGGGTTGTATAAAGCAAGCACTCGTAATGGATCCAGAAACAATCCAAGAAACCAGCGCAGGCCCCTTGTCGGGTTTCCCTTTTCCGATATTATTTCTCCTTTCATCGACTTTCTATAAGTTACTCTCTCTCCAAGGCCGGCCTTATATATTCTGGGTCACTGGCTGATTGTTCCGGATCACCCTCGCGCTTATCGTTCCCGCTCCCACCCACTTGCTTTTCCCGACACCACAACATGAGCCCCTCCCAAGCCACCGCTCATGCAGACCGTCCGACGTTGCCCTCGATCCACTCCCTCAATCTATTGTGCCTTGGCTCGCGGCATCCCTTCGCCTCCGTATACAACAAGCAGGCGTGTGTCTTTCAATTGCATCTTGCTCCACTGACGACGTTTCAGGTTGAATTTCACCATGCACGTCGGGCTTCTACGTCGTCGACCGGTACCTCTGCATCGAGTTCTTCTCGGGATGAGGCGTTCCCCCCATCTCCGAGGATAGGCTCACCTGCCTGCGAAAAAGACATGAACATCACCATGCCTGATCCCAACTCCAACCGCGCAACCCTGATTCCCTGCGATCTCTGCTCTGCCGACGCCCTCGTCGTAATTCCACTTTCCTCTGCGCCGCCTCCGTATTCCCTTTCACCTTCATCCCCATCTCTATCCATCAAGCCACCAACTCTCTTCTTCACCGGCCCCGCTGTCGACCATGTCAGGAAGTCGCAGCATATATATTCTCGGCATGCCCGTCTTCATCCCTACCGCATCGCCAAGGACTCCCAAAGACCACCTGGCGGGTCGGTCACAAACGTCGCACGTGCGACTCCTCTTCGACCTCCCTCTAATCCTTACCCTTTGAAGGGGAGGGTCAAACTTGAATCCTGATTTATTTGTATTTCCTTCCCTTGGTTGTGCCTATATCCATAACTTGCCAGCCACCCGTATTTTTAAGTGCTACATTGCACATATTGGTATACTAATTCTTCGCATTCTGCTTTCTCGCACATACGCACTTTGTTTGTATTTCTAATCTCCGTATACTCGGATATAACTTGGGGCTATGGATTGTATCATCAATCATTCTGAAGACAATGGGACTTGAAGACAATGTACTTCGCATTCAAACACCGTGATCCAGGGATGGTATGCCCAAATAAGGCAACTCTGACTAGAGTTGGTTTGACCATCGACGACAATGTCGATATCCAGCACCGTCCCACATTTGAAATCCTATCCGTCGCACGGCGCCCGGAAAGCACTATCTCCGAGCCAGCAAATTAATCTATACCTATCGGTATCCTCTGCCCTCTCCGGAGCACTCGCTGTGTCACCATCCAAGCTCATCCAGGATGCAGGAACTCTCGCGTTTATCCGGACATATGCTCGGGGTGGGGCCTTTCAGCGGCTGCAAGAGGTCATCTGGGGTGCTGCAGAGGATTGCCCAACGCGTGAAGAAAAGGCGATCCGCAAGAAGACGCTGATCCTACTGCAAAACCTTTCCAAGGAGCCAAAATTCCATCTGGACGTCACAACAATCCTCGATCTCGCCATCTTTTTCGCCCGGTCTCATCCAGCGTCTTTGCGCCCGATCTTCTCCGCGCTCGAACCCACCATCTCGGCGGAGAGTGCCACTGCGCAGCTGCTTGACTCGTTTACGACGCTCCTGCGGCAGGAAGGACAGGTTCAGGGTCTCTATGGACAGCGGAAAGTGGCGGAATGCATCCTCTGCTGGCTCATTGCCGCTCGGGATGCACCAAAACTTATCCTCCCGTTCTTCGACAGGCAGTTTCTCCAAGCCGTGGCCGAGACGTACGACGCCAACCTGACATCCATTGCCAGCTCATATGGCGGCATCACTCCGATCGCACGCCTTTTGCAGAGCGGTCAGGCAGTCGAGTCGGCCGTCGAAGAGTGGCAGACACTCTGGCTTCAGACAAAACTCGCCCTCCTTGACTCATTCCATATCATACTTTCTCGCGTCGTGGATGATCTCGTGGTTTTGGGACCTGGCCCTCAACTCGCCCAGCGCGCAGAACGCGCTTTCGAGGTTGTTTGTGGGTTGATGGAGATCCCTCCATCCGCCTCGAGCTCCGGAACACCTGTCGCACAGACACCCTTCCTCAATCGCTCGCTTTTGGAGGATTATCATTCGTCTTACAATCTTTCTGCCATGCTGACCAAGGCTCTGGCTAAGGCAGAGGAGAAGGACGCTCGGCTAGACTTCGTCGAGCATACATTCCCCCATTCGACGAGTGGACAAAGGGATCCAGGCGCCCTCAGGATTTTGTTTGGGTCTGGCGTGCTGCCAACCGCACAATCCGCAGGGTACGCAAAAGATGGCAAAGGAAAAGCCTCGGATACCAGAATATCTGCCCCTATCCCACCAGCCACTTCTTCTTCCGCCCATTATCAAGTCTCCGACAACGATTTGGACGTCAAAGCAACCCAGGTCCTCGACATTCTACCCGACCTCGACCTTTCTTACATTCGTGCACTCTTGCGACACGATGCATATTCCGGGGATGTCGAGAGGGTCATTGCTGCGCTCCTCGAGGGTACCGTCCCATCGCAAGAAGAGCTTGACCAACAACAGCACCAGACAGTTTCCGTTGGGAAGGGCAAGGATAAAGTGGCGGAAGCAATGCCTGTACGCCCAGTGGTAGCCGAGCGCGCCAACCAGTTTGACGAGGAACTGGTGGATATCGAGCAGATCCGGTACGGAAAGAAGAAAGATACAGGGTGCGTCTCCTTATCTTTTGATTCAAGCTGCCATTTCTGACTATTACGATTGCGTACTTCAGGGATTCGATCCTCCGGGACAGAAAATTTATAGAGGAGATGAAGGCTGACATCCTTCGTCGCGCAGAAGCGCTTTCCGACTCAGAGGAAGAAGCCGGCCATAGATTCTCTCGAGGCGGCGCACTCATCGACGAAGAGGATGACGAAATCGAGTCTGTCAGAGCTGTGCGAGTGGCTGGCGACGGGGAATCCGAGTCTTCCCCTGACTCTGACGACGATGGTGGCTCTGATGGGGAAGCGCCATTATCCGCGGAAGAGAAAGTGACTCGCATAGTGGAGCAGGCGTACATGCTGGACCCGAAATTGTTCGAACGTGATGCGCAAACGAGGAGGAGCAAAGAACGAGCCAACTTGATGAAGTCAACTGGGTGGACTCATGAACAACTTGAAGGATGGAAAATCATGATTGAGCGAGACGTAAGTTATATCTCCTCTCTCCCTCTCCCAATGACTGTTGAATAACTTTATCCCAGCCCAAAGGAAAGCAAAGATTGCTTGAAAAGAACGAATTCAAAGGGAATGTCAAAGGTCTCGTCGTTCAACCTCCTTCGGCTTCGCAGGGCAGAGGACGTGGACGTGGACGCGGCGGGCGCGGTGGTGTTGGTGGTGGAGGCGGGAGGGGCGGCGGGGCTGGAGGAGGAGACGACGCCAGAGAGAGAGCTTGGAAAGACAAGAACAAGTCTAGCCAGGCCAACCATAATCGTAAGAGAGGCCATGATAGAAAGATGGCTCGAGGTGGCATGGGAGCACCGCCCCAGTGACTTTGAGTATCATTAGTACACTATATATCCCTATATGCAACAACAGCTAGCGGTCGTGTTTAGTTCGTGGGTCGCTGAGCAAATTGCCGGATGAGTTCCACTTGTTTTTCGTCTGCGACGTGACAATGATAAGAGACAGATTGTCCGAACAGTTCGCATACTCACATTGTACTCGCTGAAACGTCGACGTCCAATTGAAACGATCCTCCATTCGTATTCTGGCCCGTCAGTGTACTCTTCCAGGAATTCGATGAAATCCGGTCTTGGTATGGCTTTCCACATTGCGTCTGCTGCAGCCGACCGGATTATCCTACACTCTCTGCAAGAAGTTAATTAAACTTGATTCGAGTCATACAAACGCAATGTAAACGCTGACCCTTCGTCTGAGACGTAAACATATTCACTGACAAGACGAATTAGGTCGGTAGGAAAAGAAGCTGCGATAGAGTCGTACCTTGTTCCAGGCGACATCCTTTTCCCAAAATGCAGAGCTGCGTCGGTCCATAGATCCGGGGAAAGATAGAACGGATCGTCTGGTTGCTGGTCCTCCAAAAAGGCATAAAGAGGTTTCAATGCTGACCGAGGAGGTGATATGCACAGGCCGAATCCGTTCTGAGCCTCGTACGCGATTTCCTCTGCTGTCAACCTGAGTATGTCCTCCAGGAGTCCCCGCAGCGGCCCAGGATCTCCATTGTAGTCCTTTGTTGAGCGACCGATGCAGAGAAGAAAGGTCCGAGGTGGTCTTTCAAAGTACCAAAGCAGCGTAGCCCTGACGTGATCCAAGTAGACATCCAGATGTGGCTTGAAGAGAAGTTTGAGATCTGGTGGCTAAAATGCGTTTTGTAAGATAGAGGCCATAGAAGAGAGGTATTCTGGAACAACTGACCGAATCTTTGGAGGAGGCGAGAAGGTGGGGCAGATATGACACCCTTCCATACGCTTGAGGCTTTGACCTATCGTCGGTTTGCTCGAGGCCAAGGAGCTGAGCCGAATCAAGGTTGTGAATGGATTCTTTTAGCTCTTCCGTTATCAATGCTTCTTTAAGATGAGCTCGGATATTCCGTAGAATATAAGAATATGTTGAGGGGTCTGCGTAGATTGAATTCGTATCGATAAGCGCAGAAAAATGCTACAAAGAAAGGAACTCACGGAAATCTTCAGGCAAATGTTTCATACAATTTACAGCCAATCGCGAGTGGATTGCAGCGAGGTCCACGTGAAAGCTTCCAGAACGCGATTTGTCGCAAAGGTAGTCGAAGAATGAGAGGTGGAACAGGATAAGCTGTGATCCATCATCAGGAACCAAAATAATGGATTCAAGGTCACAGAACAACATTTTGAGGCTTCCGCGGTCGAGGTTGTGCAGATGCTCGATAAACGACACATGTGTGTCTTCAGGCAGCCCATCAACGCTTGTAGCCATGACGAGGTACGTCCCAAGAAAGTATAGGAAATCCTGGGCTTCGTCTTCATCAAGGTTCTCCATAGCGCTCTCGAGAACCATCCTATAAAGTCTGTCCAAGGGTTCGTACGGATTGGTCTTGCCTGCGGGTAGTAGTCCCAAGATAATCTTGAGACGTTTGGCAGGGTTGTGGCGAAGCGATTTGATAAACTTCATGCTCGTGGAGGGAAAGATGAATTGGCCAGAGGATCGCTTCTTGATGGTTTGGATGATCTCTTCGCCCGGCCAGGATTCTATCTTTGTGATGTAGGCGCGCATAGGGTGCCGTGTCCTGATGTCTTCGAATTCGTCGCGTAGAAAAACCTCGATGTCGGCATCGGAATCGAAGGAACGGTCGAGGGCAATTCGAGAGGTAATCGAATTGAGGGTTCCGTGGTCGAATGCATAGCGAATTGATGGCATAGGTCGACTTGCAACCAGCAAGCGAACTGGTGTAGGGCAATCTTGCACAAGTCGGGCAAAGAGGAGCTGAATGTCGCCATGATAGACGTTCTCATCCAGCCCGTCCACAATGATAACCCAAGGCTTGTCTTGAGGGCCAACGTCACCATATATGCGTTTGAGCGGCCCTATGATCAACTTCTGAAGATGACTTTCCAGGCCACCCCCTCGAAGCATTTGCCTGTCTATTTCGGCAACTTCTTCCAGTTGCTGTGCCAGCTCTGGGATGTGTTGAGCGAGCTGTACAACCAGCGTTGCGAACATGTAGTCGCTCCTATTCCTGTTGCTATGATTCGCCCGGAAGAAGAAGCTCGACACCCAGCATCCCTTTTCGCAGAGACGGTAAGCAAGTGTGCGCATGATCGCGGATTTCCCAGCTCCTGCGGGTCCATGGAGCCACTTTATGCGATATTGAGTTGGAGAGGCGTCGTTGCAAAACGTCTCGAGGATCTCCAAGATGCGAACCCGTGTATCGGGATGGCATTTTGGTGCGTCGACGTGTTCCAAGGAGTCGTGCATCGCATCTCGGATGAAGAGGTATGGCAATAACTTCTTTCCTGCTCACGCCGGTGAAAAGATTGCACTAGGAGCACATAGTAGTGTAACTTACCTGAAAGCTGAGACCCATCACCCCCATATCTGATGTTGATGACTCCTCCAGCCGCAACCGAATTGAAGGTACCCCCGGTGATCAGCACCTGTTGCCCTTCTATCATCGAGAGAGAGATAAAGCGACGCCAGCCTAGAGCTCGATGAGCGAAAGCCAAAGGCGAGATGACAGTGTGGATGTAGGTATAGTATCAGCTGGACGGGCGGTTCCAAATGGAGTGAGCCGGCTTGCCGGTGTTGAGTCTGGATGATTGGTTGTTGGGCCACTGGGCGAGCTTGTATTCAGGTGCGACGCACGATTGGGACTGAGCTTCGGTGCATTGATTTCAAAATATACAGGTCTAGTCAGCATGCGGAGCATAATACAGCCCGTCTTAAAATGGGAAGCAGTACCAACATAGGTCGTCTTGCAGTATTGCATGACCTCTGCTGACGTGCCGCTGCACTTTGTGACTCAGCTGCCCTTGAAATTTCCGACGACAGATCGGTATTCAGAATGGAAGTGTCTGCGTCATAGTTAGAGTACGCGTTGATCGGCGAAGAAAAGATACATCGCGGATGTAACCAGCGGTGTGTTTGGTCGCAGGTTTGGCAGGTGGATCCCTTTGTTGTCAGACTATAGCAATGTGCAGACTCACAACTATAACAATCCGATATGGTGTAACGGTTAACATTACCGCCTTTCACGCGGTAGCTCGGGGTTCGATTCCCCGTATCGGAACATCTTTTTGAGCTCCTTGATGAGGGTTGACGGATTTAATTTTTTTAAATCATAATATTGAGTCCTACGCTTTCTGAACAATCATTGTAGTAGTGGTAGCCTCGCCTCAGCCTCTCTGAACAATTCTACTCGACATCGTAGATTTGCGACCTGGAATAAATGACCTTTGTCGTCCAGAAGGCATATAGAAGCACATTTGTGGCCACCGAGATCACGGGATACGAGAGCAGCCAGGACGACACCGCTTATGCCAAGACATGCCTGGTCACCATTTTTCCCTGGCGAGCTAAAGCAACCCATAGTAAATCCGCAAATCATGTTCTGAAAGGATTCGACAAGGCCTCGCAGAAGTTTGATCGGTTGCATTGCATAGATGCGGTAGGCAACTTGAATATATTGATACAAATTTTGAGTATGTCCAGCAGCTGCAAAGAAAATGGCTTAAGAGCCTTAAGGTCTGGTTTCGTTAGGACATCATCCTGCCGAAGTAACGAGGATCGTGGATGAGTTCTATCGTGTCGTTGACGAGTTTCATGTCTGTGGACCGCTCAGTCAAGCCACAGCCGTAAATTGGGACGTGCGACGCGTCAGACTCACCCAGTTCGGTGCCCAAGTTTATGCTCGTCACCATTTGCACTGTAGTCGGGTTAATGACGCGTCCAATGACTTCGATATACGAGTCAATCGACTGGTTGTTGTGAAATGAATCTGCGGCGGACTGGCACTGTATGAGCTCATAAAAGCAAGCCAGTGATAAGGAATACACACCGATCCCAGCTGCACTTTGACTTGTCCCTGGTCCGACGCAATCACGTTGATATGATCTTCTGCCATCTGTTTCGACGCGTTGAATGAAGCGGCGGAAATCCAGCACGAAGACCGACCTGATTGAGTCTACAAGGCAACCGAACGTGTTTCCCGACAAAGTTGGCGAGACGCTTTGAGTTGACGCGTGGCTGAATGTCCTTGTTTTCGTCGACGTCCATGGCGGTGTGTGTGGCGAGAATATAATGTAAATGAGTGCAAGACGCGCCTTCCGTCGCTCTGTTTGGTTATGCTTGGCAATGTCTTCATGCCCGTCACTCTGGTTTCCTGGTCACCGCTTCGTCTATCAGAAGAGATATTGCGAAACGTACTTTGTAAGCCTTCTTCAGCTGACACGTATCAGCACGTAGCCTGCTGAATAGCCTCTGACTCGCCCCATGCTCCGTCCAGAGGTCGACGGATCGCCGTTAGTACGATCTGTCGGATAAATGTCGGATTAACAGCTTACCGAGACCCTATTTCTCCACAGAAGTTTGCTCTCTTTCGTCCCACGACTTCTCAATGTCGACGACGATACAGCTCGAAACGATCCAGGCGAGGACCTCGTCTGAGGCGCCAATGTCCAGCGCTCTGCCGTCCAAGACGAACAGCACAACCAACGTTGTCACTGAGGGTCGGCCGTCGGCGTCGCTCAGAGGTTCCATCAAGCGCGATGATGGACCACCCGGAAGTCCTCACCATCCCAGCAAAAAGCAGATCAACACCTCCAGAATCCAGTTTGCTGCTCTCTGTTGGACCCTGTTCCTGGCTGGATGGAACGATGGCTCTACAGGTCCTCTTCTGCCCCGCATTCAGGACGTTTATCACGTACGTCTTGATGGGGTCCAAGTATTCTCTGCTAGACTCGCATTATAATCCAGGTCGGCTTCGCAATCGTGTCCCTCATCTTCGTATTCGCATGTCTGGTTCGTCGCTGCTCTGCCGCCCCCCTTCAATGTGAAAACTCATCGCTTCGGTCAGGGGTTTATAGGCGGCGCCCTCTTAAATATGTACCTCACGGATAAATTTGGTTTCGGAAGGGTATGCTCTTTTTCTTGCCAATATAACGACCTGTACTGAATATCCGCAGACCATCTTCTTCGCGTGTTGTTTGCAAATTATCGCCTATGCTATTCAAGCAGCTGCTCCTCCCTTTCCCGTATTTGTGATGGCATACACCATCAACGGCGTTGGAATAGCTCTTCAGGCGAGCCTATGTCTACACATTAGTTATTTTCTGCTCAAACCTAAACAGGATGCCTTGGCGAACGGGTTTGTTGGTACTCTGAAAACTCACGCCGAAACCAAGATGAGTCTCTTGCATGCT
>Ga0247732_10000881_pt1 | contig 12805 bp, 16 predicted proteins | sample UWRJL163409C2_FD_180940 | JGI IMG/M metagenome (GOLD analysis project Ga0247732, IMG submission 180940) | Plant litter microbial communities from Arlington Agricultural Research Station in Wisconsin, United States - UWRJ-L163-409C-2 | ecosystem: Environmental > Terrestrial > Plant litter >...
GCCCGTTGCGACGTGCGAACCCGGTCGGGATCTTCACGTAGCAGCTTCAGGTCGATCACGTATGAAACCCTACGTTTGGCGGGATGCCACCCCAACCCCGGGGCACAGCCTCATAACGCTACAACTGCATCTCTTGTCACACGACTCGGCTCGCCTGTCACAATGGACCAGATGTTGGATGCACCCCATGACGCCGAACCGAGCGCAGACGAGGCCGCCCAGCCGTCGCGCCGCCCGGCGTGGTGGCGGAGCCTTCAGGCCGAGTCGACCCGGCGGGCGCTCCTGCTGACGGCGCTGGGCGCCCTACTCATCGCAGGCGTCATCACCGCGATCCCCGGCGGCGGACAGGGCGGGCTCCCCGTCGGACTCAACGCAGGCAAGACCGCCCTTGGCGGCAGTTCGCGCGGAAACGCCACGTTCGACCACGCCGTCCGCGGCACGTGCCTGAACTGGCCGGAGCAGGTTCCGGACGCCGCACAGATCGTCGACTGCAAGGACGAGCATCGCTTCGAGGTCGCCGACCGCATCGACATGAGGACGTTCCCCGGCACCGAGTACGGCCCAGACGCCGCACCGCCGTCGGAGGCGCGCATCAGGCAGATCAGCCAGGAGCAGTGCCAGGCCGCGGCCCGGCAGTACCTCGGGGCGAAGTACGACCCCAACGGCCGGTTCAGCGTGAGCCTGGTCTGGTCGGGCGACAAAGCGTGGCGGCAGGCCGACGAACGCCGCATGCTGTGCGGCTTGCAGCTGGCTGGACCCGACAACCACCAGCTGGCGTTCGCGGGCAAGGTCGCCGACGTCGACCAGTCGAAGGTGTGGCCGGCCGGGACCTGCCTCGGCATCGATCCTGCGACCAATCAGCCCACCGACATCCCCACCGACTGCGCCAAACCACACGCCATGGAGGTGACGGGGGCGGTCAACCTCGCCGAGAAGTTCCCCGGCCCCGTGCCGCCGGACGGCGACCAGGACCAGTTCGTCAAGGACGCGTGCACGCGGATGACGGACGCGTACCTCGCGCCCGTCGCGCTGCGCAAGACCACTCTCACCCTGATCTACAGCACGATCTCGCTGCCGAGCTGGTCCGCCGGGAGCAAGCAGGTGTCGTGCAGCATCGGCGCCACCCTGGGCAACGGCGGCTGGTCGACCCTGCTCAACAGCGCGAAGGGGCCGTTGCTGATCAACGGTCAGCCGCCGGTCGCGGTGCCCGACATCCCCGAGGAACGGTTGGACATGGCGCCGATTCCGCTCCCTCCGGTGGACACGTCGTCCCAGGTGTCGTCACAGATCGACCTCAGCGACCAGAGCAGCTCGAGCAGTTCCAGCAGCCAGGGCAACGACCACCTGCCCGGGCAACAGGCCACCCAGACTCAGACTCAGAGCACGCAGACCCAGAGCACCCAGTCCCCGGCCCAGTCCCCAACGTCGGGCGCGCCGCTCCCGCCGCAGGGCAACACGTTCCTCAACGGTCCGCCGCCCCCGCCGGGACCTCAGGGCGACGGAGGTCTGCCGCCGCAGGACGGGCCGCCGATTCCCCCACCCGCCGGGGATCCCGCCGCCCCCGCCCCGGTTGTCGGCGAGCCGGCACCCGTGATTCCGGTCGTGCCGGGTCCGCCGCCAGGGCAATAGCACCGGTGCCCGTTCGGATGAGCTCGGACCGGTTCGACGAGCTGGTGTCCGACGCGCTCGACGAGATCCCGCCCGCACTTGCGAAGGCGATCGACAACGTCGTCGTGCTCGTCGAGGACCGCCATCCCGAGGAGCCCGATCTGCTCGGGCTCTACGAAGGCGTCGCGCTGACAGAGCGCGACTCCACGTACTTCGGCTCGCTACCCGACACCATCACGATCTTCCGCCACGCGTTGCTCGACATCTGCGACAGCGAGGGCGACGTGGTTCACGAGGTGACCGTGACGGTGATCCACGAGATCGCCCACCACTTCGGCATCGACGACGACCGGTTGCACGAACTTGGTTGGGCCTGAAGCACTTCCGGGGCGAGCGGAGCGACGGGGGGGTTTTCCGGGGCGAGCGGAGCGACGGGGGGTTTTCAGGCGCGGCAGCCGGGGTTCGTCGGTGGACAGTGCTACAACTGGAGACATGTCGGATGTTTGTCGCGAGTGCCGGGAGGACCTCGACCACTGCCACGGCACGCTAGTGCACCACGCCTCGTTTCACGTCGAGTGCACAGAGGACTGTGCCACCCCCGACGGTCTGCACTCCTTCAGCATCGACTGCGAAGCGGTTGGCTGCACCTGCGCGGTGGTCATCGTCGCCTCCGCGGCATCGTGACCTGGGTCAGCCCATCGGGTCGGCGCTGTGCGCCACGTCCTCGACCGGGTGCTCGACCGGTTCGAACGGTGGCGTGAACGGCCCCCACTGCAGGCAACTCCAGCGGCCGTCGGTGATCGGGCTCAAGACCACGCACTCGGTGTTGGCGAGGTGGTGTTCGATGGCGAAGCCGGGGTCGACGCCCGACAGCGCGGTACCGACCAACCGGATCGCGGCACCGTGGCTCACCACGACGACGTCACCCACCCACGCGTGATCGTCGAGGAAGCGTAGGCGCAGTTGGGTCACCACCGGCAGGTAGCGGTCCAGCACCTGTTGGGCGCTCTCGCCGCCGGGCATGGGAACGTCGAGGTCGCCGTTCTGCCATAGCCGGTAGATGGCGTTGAACTCCTCGTGGGCGGCCTCGTCGCTTCGGTCTTCGAGGTCGCCGGCCTGCACCTCGTGGATGCCGTCCAATTCCACGGGATTCAGGCCCAGGTACTGGCCGATCTCGGCGGCCGTCTCGATCGCGCGCACGGCCGTGGAGTGCGCCAACAGCCCGACGGGATGTTCGAGGGAGCGGCCGAAGGCCCGCGCTTGTTCGTGACCAAGGTCGGTGAGCGGGGCACCGGGCGGTCGGGTGTCTAGCCGCCGGGCGACGTTGGCGTGCGACTGGCCGTGCCGAACGAGTATCAGTCGACCTGTCATCGGGCGCGCCCCTCTCGAAGTGCGGACAACCAGCTGGTCGCCTCGTCGGTGACCGGCGGTGTCGCACCCACGGCGGTGCCCGTTGACCATGAACCCAGGTATCTCACGTCTGCACAACGTCTGTGAAGCGCGCGAAGTGCCTCGGCCACCGGATCGTCGTCGACGTGCCCGACGAAGTCGAGGAAGAAGAAGTACGTCCCCAATTCGACTCGAGTGGGCCGCGATTCGATGCGAACCAGGTCGATGTCGCGCATCGCGAGTTCGGTCATCGCGGCGACCAGCGCTCCTGGCACGTTGTCGAGCCGCAAGACGACAGACGTGCGATCCGCGCCGGTGCGCGCCGGCGGCGGCCCTGGCGAGCCGACGAGGACGAATCTGGTCCTGGCGTTCGGTTCGTCGACCACTCCATCGGCCAGCGTGGCCAGTCCAAGCCGCTGGGCGGCGAGCGCGGTGCTGACACCGGCGTCGGCCCGGCCCTCGGCGACGTCGTGCGCCGCGGCGGCGTTGGACGTGGTGAGCACCGTGTGAGCGGTGGGGAGGTGTTCGGCCAGCCACCGCTTGACCTGCGCCTCGGCCACGGGGAAGGCGGCGACGGTCCGAACTGCGGAGGCGGCGGTGCCGGGGCGGACGGCGATGCTGAAGGCCACGTCGAGCGTGTGCTCGGCGAAGATCTGGAGCGGTGTGCCCGCGGCGAGGCTGTCCATCGTCGGCACCACCGGGCCTTCGATCGAGTTCTCGATCGGTGCGCAGGCGTAGTCGGCGGCTCCGCTGCGAACGGCGGCCAGGGCGCCGCCGGCGCTATCGCACGTCACGGGCACCAGCGGCGACGAGTCGGGGATGGCGCCGGTGCTGGCCAGCTGCAGCAGTGCCGCCTCGGTGAAGGTCCCCTGAGGACCCAGGTAGGCGACGCGTGGCACGGGTCAACCCTATCGGCACCGGGCCCGTCGCCCACCGGCCCGCGGCGACCATTTCGGAAACACTTGCACCATTCGGTGAGGCTAGCCTAAGTTAGGGTTACCTCATCCGACGGGAAGGCAGACGCGATGATCGGCGACGCAACGGCAGGAACGGCCCTGGTGGCACCCACGACGGCCGAACGGATTCGCAGCGCCTGCGCCCGCGGCGGCGGCGCGATGCTCGCCGCGGAGGGCGCCGACCCCACCCCCACCCCCGTGCACCACCTGCTCGACGACGGGTCGTTCGCGATCATGGTGCCCTCCGGGGATCTGCTGGCCGGGATGATCGTCACCTCGGGCGCCTCGGGCATTCAAGCGGTCCTCGAGATGACCGACTACGCCCCGCTACCCCTGCGCGAGCCGGTGCGCTCGCTGGTCTGGATCAGCGGCCGCCTGTTCCACGTCCCGCCGTCCGCCCTGTCGGGACTCCTCGACATGATCGCCGAGCAGAACCCGAATCCTGCACTGCTGCAAGTGAACACCGGCTCCGAGCAGGCCGAGGGCGGCGACACCGCCTACACCCTGGTGCGGCTCGAGATCGACTCCGTCGTGGTGGCCGACTCGACGGGAGCCGAGTCCGTCGGCGTCAGCGCCCTGCTCGACGCCCAGCCCGACCCCTTCTGCGCCATGGAATCGGGCTGGCTTCAACACCTCGAGTCCGCCCATCGCGAAGTCGTCGACCGCTTGGCCAACCGGCTGCCGACACCGCTGCGACGCGGCCACGTCCGACCGCTCGGGCTCGACCGCTACGGCGTCCAGCTCCGGGTCGAGGCCGAGGACGGCGACCACGACGTGCGGTTGCCGTTCCCCAAGCCGGTCGACGACGTCACCGGACTCAGCCAGGCCATTCGGATTCTGATGGGTTGTCCGTTCCTGAACGGGCTGCGCGCCCGCCGCATCTGACGGCAGCTACCGTAGCTCCGGTGACGGGCGCGACGGACGAGCTGCTGCCCGACCCTCGCAAACGGACGATCCGCCTCGAGATCGCCGTCGTCCTCGCCGTCACGTTCGGACTCTCCGCCTACACGGCCTTCGTCAGCCTGACCGAAGCCGTCCTGCTTGGGCTCTCGGGCCAGAAGGTGGCACTCAACCGCAAACTGTCGCCGATCGACCTGATCAACTTCGCGCTGAACCTGGCGTCGGTCTTCCAGTTGATCGCGTGGGGCCTGCTTGGGCTCTACCTGTTGTGGCGCAGCGGGTTTGGCCCCAGTCGCATCGGCCTCGGACGCTTCCGCTGGCGCCCCGATCTGCTGGGCGGCCTCGGTCTCGCGGCGCTCATCGGCATACCCGGCCTCGGTCTCTACGTCGCGGGCCGCGCGTTGGGCATCGGGGTCGCCGTCGTCCCGTCCGAACTCGGCCACACGTGGTGGCGCATCCCGGTCCTCCTCGCGGTGGCCTTCGCCAACGGCTGGGCCGAAGAAGTGATCGTCGTCGCGTTCCTCATGACGCGGCTGCGCCAGCTCGGCTACTCGCCGGTCGCCGTCCTGGTGGCCTCCAGCCTGCTGCGCGGCGCCTACCACCTCTACCAAGGCTTCGGCGCGGGCATTGGAAACATCGTGATGGGTCTGGTCTTCGGGTACGTGTGGCAGCGGACGGGACGGCTCTGGCCCCTGATCGTGGCGCACGGTCTCATCGACGCCGTCGCCTTCGTGGGCTACGCCCTGCTCGCCGGGCACCTGAGCTGGCTGGGCATCGCGTCCTGACCACCGGCATCCGCTGCCCGTACATTCAGACCCGTGAGTGACAACCGGCCCGATCCGCGGCGGCCCCGGCCGCCGGTGGAAGCGTCGCAAGTCATCCGGCGCGACCCGAACTACCGGCCACCGCCCGCTCCGCCGAGGCGACCTCCAGACGCCACCCAACCGATCGCCCCGCCGCGGGCCCCGGCACCTCGCCTTCCTCCTCCACCCGCGGCACCGCCACTGCCACCCTCACAACCACCACCGAGGTACCGACCCGCGCCGCCGCCGGCGCGACGACCTCCCCCACCCCGTCGGCCACCATCACCACCGCCGCCGCCTGCTCCCGCACCGAAGGCGCGCGCACCCAAGCCCAAGCGCAAGCGCCACTGGGGACGGATCCTGATGGCCGTTCTCCTCCTTGCCGTCGCGTCGACGATCGGCACCGCCGTATGGGTCGACACCTCGCTGCAGCGCGTGCCTGCGCTGACCGCGCTGCCCGACCGCCCGCCGGCAGGTAGCGGCACCACGTGGCTGCTGGTCGGGTCGGACAGCCGCCAAGGCCTGACCGACGAGCAGCAGTCCGAGCTCGCCACCGGAGGGGACCTCGGCAACGGCCGCACCGACACGATCCTGCTGGTCCACGTGCCTGGCCTCGGGTCGAACGCCCCGACCACCATGGTGTCGATCCCCCGCGACTCCTACCTTCCGATCCCCGGATACGGCGAGGACAAGGTCAACGCGGCCTTCGCGCTTGGCGGCGCGCCGCTCCTGGCGCAGACGGTCGAGCAGGCGACGGGACTCCGGCTCGACCGCTACGCCGAGATCGGCTTCGACGGTTTCGCCGCCATGGTCGACGCCGTCGGCGACGTCTCGATGTGCCCGTCCGAGCCCATCAGCGATCCGCTGGCAGGCATCGACTTGCCCGCCGGGTGCCAGGAGTTGGACGGCCGAACTGCGCTCGGATACGTCCGCTCCCGGGCCACGCCGCGCGCCGACCTCGACAGGATGACTCACCAGCGAGAATTCATGGCCGCGCTGATGCAGCGTGCCGCCAGCCCGGCCGTCCTACTCAACCCGCTGCGCTGGTATCCGATGGCGCACGCGGCCTCGGGCGCGGTGACCGTGGACTCCGGCGCGCACGTGTGGGATCTCGCCGGATTGGCGTGGGCCCTTCACGGGCCCGTCACCACCACGACCGTGCCGATCGGCGAGTTCACCGGAAGCGATTCCGGCTCGGTGGTGGTGTGGGACGCCGATGCGGCGACACGTCTCTTCCACGCGATGGCGACCGACACCGCGGTGCCTCAGGACGTTCTCGACACGGGCAACAGTTAGCCAACCCTCGGTTTACTTACCCCGCCAGCAAACTCGCATCACCACCCACTTCCGCGGCCCGTCAATTAGGGCAACCTGGCCTTAATTAGTCAGACCTTTGATGACAATGGCCATTGACCTGCACTATCGTTCACCGCATGAGCGAAGCAACCACCCACGACACCAAGTTCCACCACCTGCTGCAGGAGCAGATCCGCATCGAGTTCACCGCGTCGCAGCAATACACCGCGATTGCCGTTCACTTCGACTCTGCCGATTTGCCGCAGCTGGCCAAGCACTTCTACGCCCAGGCCCTCGACGAGCGCAACCACGCGATGATGCTCGTCCAGTACCTCATCGATCGCGACGTCGAGGTAGAGATCCCCGGCACCGATTCCGTCCGCAACGCGTTCACCACGCCGACCGAGGCGCTGCGCCTCGCGCTCGAGCAGGAGCGGACCGTCACCGACCACATCAGCCGCCTGGCCGCCGTCGCGCGCGACGAGGGCGACTACCTCGGCGAGCAGTTCATGCAGTGGTTCCTCAAGGAGCAGGTCGAGGAAGTCGCCCTGATGACCACGCTGGTTCGGGTCAGTGAGCGCGCGGGCGCCGACCTCTTCCATCTCGAGGACTTCATCGCTCGCGAGATCGGCGCGGAAGAAGCCGACGCGACCGCACCCAAGGCCGCAGGCGGCAAGCTCTAAGAGCCGTCCGGCTGGGCTTCGGTCAACCCGTTCTGCAACCAATCCTTGGTGCGGCCGGGATGATTCGTCGCCACCCAGGCCACTCCGACGTCGCGGCAGTACCGCACGTCCTCGTAGTGGTCGACGGTCCAGCAGTACAACGCCCTGCCATGGGCGGCGGCGCGGTCGACGAGTTCTGGATGCTCGCGCAGCGTGGCGATCGACGGTCCCACCGCGGTCGCACCGACCGTCGTCGCCGCGCTGCCGCCCAGGTACCGGGACGTGTCGCCCAACAGCACCGTCGGAAGCATGGGCGCAGCCCGGCGGATCCGCCACACCGCGGCGGCCGAGAACGAGATCACGACGGCACGGGACAGATCGGCCGACGCCGGTGACGCGATGCCGTACCGGTGCAACAGCGCCAAGACCTTGCTCTCCACCAAAGCGCCGTAGCGCACGGGATGCTTCGTCTCCACGAAGATCTTGACGGGACGCTTCCAGTCGAGCACCAGCGAGATCAGGTCGTCGAGGGTGAGCAGACCGGTTTCGCCTTGGCCGCTGCCCGCCTGCGCGCTGGAATGCCAAGCGCCGTAGTCGAATTCGCGCAACTCGGCGAGCGTCATGTCGCTCACCAGGCCGGTACCGGTCGACGTGCGGTCGATTCGTCGATCGTGGACGCACACCAGATGGCCGTCGCGCGTGAGCCGCACGTCGCACTCCACCCCGTCGGCGCCCTCCTCGAGGGCGAGCTCGTAGGCAGCGATGGTGTGCTCGGGCCGTTCGGCCGACGCGCCCCGGTGCGCCACCACGAAGGGGTGACCGCTCACTGCCCCGTCGGCCGAAGTCATGCGCTGATGATGCCTGACGCCGCCGGTTCCTTCCGGCCCGACTCAGCGGGTTCCGAGTCCTGATCCCGAGGTTCGGCGTCCTGAGGTTCGGCGTCCGCGGGGACCTCGACGTCCTTGGCCCGGGGCGTGGCGTCGTCGACGACGACCCACCGCTTCATCGGCCGGTGGTCGACTGCCCGGTGCTCGAACCCCTGGTACATGCGCACGGTCAACAGAAGCGCGGCTAGCGCCGCCAGGAAGGCGATCGTGACGACCATCGTGTTGTTGGCGATGCCCTGCGCGTCGGTGGTGAAACTGGTGGCGAACGCGAACGCCGACACCAAGAAGCTGACCCACCACCCGCACCACCACACCACGATGGGGGTGCGGAGCCATGACAACCGTCCCTCAGCCCTTGCCAACTCGATGACGAACACCGGGGCCCAGAAGAGGTTGACCAACGGCAGCAGGCAGCACACCCACAGCTGCCACGCCGGACGCGGATCCTCGACATTCGAACGCGCGTAGGTGTTGGCCCGCCGGACGATCAGCCAGTTGGTCAACACCACCGCGGTGGCGATCAGCGTGAAGAACACCAGCACGCTGGCGGCGACGCCCGCCCACGTCGCGATCCCCGCCACGATCGGGTTGAGCAGCCTCGAACGGTTGTAGAGCAGCAGTGCGTAGTTGGCGATGTGGACCACGATGGCGAAGGCCAGCGCCAGCATCGTGACCAGAAGCGTCGTCTGGACCATGCGCGTCGCCGTCTTGGGCGGTTCGGCAGCAGGCTCGGGTGCGGCCAGCTCGAACCGGTCCTGCAGTCCCCAGCGCGGGATCACCGAGTACCTGGGCGTCGGCCCAAGCGGCCGGGGCTGACGACGGGCCGGTGGGGCGGCGCCGGGACGCACCGCGATCCAGCGGTAGCCAGCGGGGAGGCGCTGACCCGATGCCGTGGCTCCCGGCTTCGAGTCCGCGGAGGGCCGCGCCGACCATTGCGGTTCCGGCTTCGCCGACGGTGCAAGCAGCGAGCCCTGGCAGCGAGGGCACCAGACACGCTGGCGGTCGCGCACATTCCACCGCGTGCCGCACCGTGAACAAACCTGGATCACGCAACCAGCCTACGGTTCCTCAGACGGTGCCCGCAGAGCCGTCGTCGGTGACGACGGCGCGCCCGGCTCCGGCCCACGCCAGCATGCCCCCAGCCACGTTGAGGGGCTCGTACCCGTTGCGGGCGAGGTACTGCGCCACGCGGAGCGACCGGCCGCCCGCATGACACACCACGTAGAGCGTGGCGTCGGTGTCGATCTCGGCGATCCGGGCCGGCACGTCCCCCATCGGGATGTGCTGGGCGCCCTCGGCGTGACCACGCTGCCACTCGTCGTCCTCGCGGACGTCGAGCAGAACCACCGATTCGTCGAAGGTGACTGGAACGTCGGCGACTTGGGCCTCTCCGACCTGGTCGTCACTCACTGCGCACTCCTTGGTTCGTCGCGAATTTCACCCCACCAATGCTGGCACGGCGAGAACAGCAATCAGAGGCCTATCCACAGTTTCCACAGGTTCATGCACAGGCACCGAGCCCTAGAAATGGCCCTGACCCGGCAAATTCGTCAGCGTCCCAAAATTGACTGTGGATAACTCGAGACGACGACGCCCGCCGATCAACAGGTCCAGCGGCGCCGAGCGAAAAACCACGCCGAGCTAACCACCCTTCCCGACGCAAGATATCTGCGACATCCAATTTTTCTCGTCGATCGACAGGCGCTATGATCGCGATCACAAGCAACGTTGTGACAGATCTCACTGGCGAATCAACGTTGATCGCGCAGGTCAGGAGCTTTTGATGGCATCGCATCCACTGGGGCCGGGGGCCGTCCCGCCGTCGGAATGGCATACGTCCGCACACGTCTACACGCACAGCCATTCGATGGCGTGCCTTCGCGCGGGACTGATCGCCCTCGCCCTGCTCGGCGTGCTCGCACTCATCGTCTTGACCTGACCCTGCTACGAAGAAGGCCGGCTCCGCGCTAAGCGCGAAGCCGGCCTTGTTGGTTGACGGGTGTGATCAGGCGGGTGGGTACACGCCCATGTCCTTGGACTTCTCGGTCTGCCAGAAGATGTCGGAGATCTCGTCGATCGTCTTGAGGAGCTTCTCAGCGACGGCGACATCGGTCGACTTCTTGACGTCGCCCGCGCCATGAACGCCGTCCCAGAACAGCTGGTGCAGGTTCGGGAACTGCTCGAAGTGGTCCTTGGTGAAGAAGTCGGCCCACAACACCATCAGGTGGTGCTTGACCTCTTCGGCGCGCTGCTCCTTGATGATGATGGCGCGCGTCTTGAAGTGCTCGTCGTCGGAGTCGTGGAACTTCTTCAGCGTCTTGAGGCAGGACAACGCCTCGATCTTGGCCTGAGCCGGATCGTAGACACCGCAGTACAGGTCGCAGTGGGCGTGGGCGGGAGTTGCGTTCGGTAAGAGTCGAGGAAGCATGTATCCAACTTACCCTTTGGGGATGAGCGGCAATCAAGCTCCGCGAGGCTGGCCCCTTCGGATCTTTCGAGTCGACGGCGAGTCGATGCGTCCGACGCTGAGCCCCGGCGAGTGGTTGGTCGGATTCCGCGACGGTCGCGAGCCCAAACGGGACCAGATCCGGGTGTTCCGCGATCCGTCGAAGTCGACCCGGTGGCTCGTCAAGAGGGTGGGCGACGTCCACCCGTCGTCCCATGGCGCGGTATTCGAGGCGCGTTCGGACAACCCCAGAGCGCGGTATGCCTCCGACTCCCACGACTTCGGTCCGGTCAGGGCACAGGGGTCGTATCGCGTGGTGTGGCGGTTCGCCGGACGGCAGCCGAGCTGACCTCACCGGTTTCGGTTGCATTACTGGCACTCGTGTCCTATTGCGTGCTAGCCGCCGCCTGCCGCAAGCTTTCGGGACTGACCCACAGCCGTGTCGGGCGGCAATCACGCGCACCGATCGGAGGCAGTGATGGATACCGGATCTCATGGAGCCATCGAAGTCGCACCCTTCCACTCAGGTGGATCACTCAAGGGTTTCGTCGTCTCGGGCCGCTGGCCGGACTCGACGAAGGAATGGGCTCAGCTGTTGATCGTCGCGGTCAGGGTGGCCTCGCTGCCCGGCCTGCTCTCCACCACGACGATCTTCGGCGTGCGTGAGGAGCTTCCCGACGAACCAGCGCCGGGGACCGTCGGCCTGGTCATCGCCGAGGGCACGGTGGTCGGCGACGGGGCGATCCCGCCGGGTTACTTCGCCCGCCGCCAGCCGCCCGCGTTGCTGATGCTGCACCCACCGTCGGAGACGATGCCGTCGCTTCCGGAATGCGCGGGCGCCGCGTCGGGATGCGTCCTACTGCCCGGCCTGCCGCACCTCGGTCTCGATCACCGGGCGGCGTGGGTGGAGGCGGAGTCCGACGGCACGATCACCTCAATGGTGAGCAGGGTGGGCGTCGACCCGATCACGCATCCGGACACCGCCGTCCTCGCCATGCTGCTCGCGGCGGCGTAACCGGGTTCCCAGCGCTCCCGCCGGCGGCCTTCGGGGCCGTCGCGTACTCGATTCGTCGACCGTTTCGACGGAACCGGCCATTGGCTACTGTCACCGCGACGGCTGACGCCGCGAAGGATGCGCGCCTACGTCGGGGACTGACGTGGGCGAAGGCGGCCTCGGTAGCTGCATACGAAATCCGCGGTCGAATTCAGGAGCAAATTACCGATGTCGTCGGAGCCGAGCGCTGAACCGATTTCTCAAGGCCGATACGGGCTCCCGCTATTTGGCAGCGAGCGCGCCGGGAGACAGGGCAAAACAACTCGAGCGTTATTTTTGGCTTAGCGGCGTTTCGATTCGGCGCAGTCCGAGCCGGGGATAACCGCTGCTAGAGCACACAGGTAAGGGTAGTAACGTGCGGTGTAACGGACTTTAGGGTGGTTTGCACTTGGTTGTCGGCGGAACTCTCGCTACGATGATCAGCAAATACGCCTCAAGGGACGCCCGCTCGTAACGCTAAGTGGAGGACAGATCGATGAGCATGACTTTTTCCGCCAGGCTGAACCGCCTATTCGACACCGTCTACCCCCCGGGACGTGGCCCCCATACTTCGGCTGAAGTCATTGCCGCCCTGAAGGCTGAAGGCGTCACGATGTCCGCGCCGTACCTCTCCCAGTTGCGTTCGGGCAATCGCACCAACCCCTCGGTTGCGACGATGGCGGCCCTGGCCAACTTCTTCCGCATCAAGCCGGCCTACTTCACCGACGACGAGTACTACGAGAAGCTCGACAAGGAACTCACCTGGCTGGCGAGCATGCGCGACGAGGGCATCCGCCGCATCGCGGCCCGCACCGTCGGACTCTC
>Ga0247732_10000883_pt1 | contig 12776 bp, 8 predicted proteins | sample UWRJL163409C2_FD_180940 | JGI IMG/M metagenome (GOLD analysis project Ga0247732, IMG submission 180940) | Plant litter microbial communities from Arlington Agricultural Research Station in Wisconsin, United States - UWRJ-L163-409C-2 | ecosystem: Environmental > Terrestrial > Plant litter >...
CGAGCGGCCCTGTTGTGGCACCGTGGGCTTACTGACACACCGCATTCATCTTGATCGGGGCCGCTTCGCGCCCCAACGCGGGCAAGCCCGCTCGCCACAACAGGGCCGCTCGCCACAACACAAGCACATTCACCCCAACAAGCGGGCTCGCCGCAGGAGGGTGGGGGTTATGGGGTTTTCGCCATGACGCTGATGAACAGCGGCGATTGCACAATCGATTCAAGCCAGTGCTGCAAGCGGTTGTACGGCGTGCCGGCAAACCAACCGCGGTCCACGTGCGCAAATTGCCGCACGAACGGCGCCAGGGCCATGTCCGCAAGGCTCGGATGATCGGCCAGCAAATACGCACGGCCCGCCAACAACCCCTCCAGTTTCTGCAAAAACACCTCGCCCTCGGCTCGATAGTGTTCCATCGGCTGCTGCGGGTAGCGTTCGGCATACTTGTATCGATTCAAATGATGTTTGAACACCTGATCGTTCTCGGCGATCAGTGCCGCCACGGCCGGGTCGCCGCCCAGCAGCCAATTATCCGGATCATGCTGCGCCAGGGCCCAGCGCATGATGTCCAGGCTTTCGTCGATCACCGCGCCCTCCACGCTCAGCACCGGTACCGTGCCCTTGGGCGACAGCGCGAGCATCTCGGCTGGCTTGGCCTTGAGGCTGACCTCGATCACCTGCACCGCCACCCCTGAGTAACGCAACGCCAAACGCGCACGCATCGCATACGGGCAGCGCCGAAACGAATACAGCAGCGCTTGGCTCACTTGACCTCCAGGGTGCTCAGGCCATTGCCTTGGCGCTTGACCTGGATCTGCACCGGGATGCGCTCATGCATTTCCTGCACGTGGGAAATCACCGCCACTTTGCGGCCCTGGGCCTGCAAGCCATCCAGCGCGTCCATGGCCAATTGCAGCGATTCCGGATCGAGGCTGCCGAAGCCTTCGTCGATAAACAACGATTCGATTTTCAAGGTACTCGACGCCATCGACGCCAGGCCCAGTGCCAGCGCCAACGACACCAGGAACGTCTCGCCCCCCGACAACGAATGCACCGAGCGCAGCTCGTCGCCCATTTCCGTGTCCAGCACCAGCAGGCCGAGCATGCTGCCGCCACGTTTGAGGCGATAGCGCCGCACCAGCTGGCGCAGCTGCACGTTGGCGTGGTGCACCAGCAGGTCAAGGTTGTAAGCCTGGGCGATCTTGCGGAACGTGTCGCCGGTGGCCGAGCCGATCAGCGCATTCAGGCGTGCCCAGCGCTGCCACTCGTCATAGGCTTTGGCGATTTGCTCGGCCAGAGCGCTGTTGGCGTCCTGGCGGCGCTGGTCCTCGGACTGGCGCGCGCGCAACTCGGCGCAGTGTTTTTCGCCGTCGGACAATTGCTGATTAAGCGCGGCCAGGGTGCTGTCCAGTTCTTCCGCTTGCAGGTTGCCGTTGTGCAGGGCCTGGTGCTCGGCCAGCCGTTGTTCGCGTTCTTGCAGGAGTACTTTGGCTTGTTCGACGGCTTTTTCGCTGTGTTGCAGGTGTTGGCGCAATTCGCTGACTTGGCTGTCATCAAAGGCCAGCAAGCGCGTAAGCCCGTCGTCGTCCAATTCCGGGTGCAAGGCGCGCCATTCGCTCAGGCGTTCGTGGAGGCTGTGCTGTTCAGCGGCCAATGCCTGTTGGCGTTCCTGCTGGGCCTTGAGGTCGGCGGCCAGTTGGATCAAGGCGTTGCGCAGGTCTTGCAGCTGTTGATTGGCGTCGGCCTCGCTCTGGCGTGAGTGCGCCACCGCTTGGTCCAGCTGCAGTTGCCACTGTTCGGCACTGGCATGCTCACCCAGCAGGGCGCCGAGCTTTTCCTGGGCGGCCTGCTGCTGTGTGGTCAGGTCAGTGACTTGCTGCTGCAGGGCATCCAATTGCTGCTGGCGATGCTGCTGATGGGTCTGCTCTTTCTCGATCGCCTGCTGGCGCTCCTGCTGCTCGGCCAGTTCATCGCGTTGATGGCCCAACTGTTCCAGGCGCTGGCTGACCTGCTGGTCCAGCTGCATAAAGGTCGCTGCCGGCTCACGGCGTAAGCCTTCGAGTGTTTCAGCTGGCAACAGGCTGGAAAAGGCTTGCAGTTCCTCGTCGAGACGCTCGCGGTCGTTGGCCAGCTCGCGCTGTTGGTCCACCAGCAACTGCCGCGCTTGCTGGGCGGCGTCCTGAGCAGCTTGCAGCTGTTGCTGCAAACGCCCGGCGTTTTGTTGCAGGTTGAGCAGGGCGCCTTGGCGCTGTTCATCCTGGCTGATGCTTTGCGTCAGCTGGTTCAACTGCTGGGCCAGCCAGGCACTGCGTTTGCTCGCTTCCTGATTGAACAGCGAGGCGCTCAACGGGTGTGCTTGCAGGCTTGGCGCCAGGCCCTGTTGTTGCGTGGCCAACAGCTCCTGCTGGTGAAGGAATTCTTTTTGCTGGGCGATCAACCCGCCCACTTCGCCACGCAGCTCGGTGAGTTTTTCCTTGAGGGTGTCGACGGCTTGCTGCGCCGTGGCTTCTTCGTTTTCATCATGCCGACCGAGGCTTTGCAACAGTGCGTCGGGCTGGTGGTACGGGTGCTCATGGCTGCCGCACACCGGGCATGGTTGGTCGCTTTGCAGCTGCTCGCGCAATTCTTCCACGCTGGCACTGCGCGCCAGGCGTTGGCGCTCCAGCAGTTGCTTGGTCACCGTCAGGGTTTGCTCGGCCACCGTCAGTTCGGCCTTGGTTTGCAGGCCGGTCTGGTTCAGCTGTTCGCGTTGTTGCTGGGCGTCGGCGAGTTTCTGCGTCAGCACGCCAGCCTGTTGGTCCAGCTGCTGCTGGCTGTCCCACAACCGCGTGAGGTCTTCGAAGGCGCGTTGCTGCTTGCGATTGTCTTGCAACAGGCTGGCGAGCAGCTGGATCTGCTCGGCGACGGCGTGCGGTTCGGCGCCTGCCTCCTGGTACAGCAGGTCCAGCGCCTCACGTTGCTCGGTGAACTTCTCGCTGGCGCGAGTGGCGCGCTGCTCCAGCTGCGGCAGTTCTTCCTGGCCTTTTTTCAGGCGGCTACCAATCACCATCAACTGTTGCAGGCGGTCGCGGTAGGCGTTCCACGCATCGCTCAACGGGGCGAGGCTGGCGCTGCGCTCCAGCTCGGCAGCCAGGCGTTGCAGGCGTTCGGCGACTTGGGCCTGCTTGTCCTGCAAATGCTTGAGTGAGGTTTGGCCCTGGGTGCAGGCGTTCTCGTGCTGTTGCTTGTCCTCGGTGCGTTGAGCCAGGTCCTTGGTCAAGCGAGCGAGGGTGCTCTGTTCTTCGAAGGCCTGGCGCAGCAACGGTACCGCGTCGGCCTGCTGCTTCAGGGCCTCAGCCAAGGCCACCTGGGCGGCGGCTTGCTGCTGTTGCGCGTGTTCCTGGCGCGTATGCAGGTCGGTTTGCTGATCGATGTGCTGCTGAATCTGTGCGGCGAGTGGCGCGAGCAACGTGCCGAGTTCGTGTTGGCGTGCAAACTGATGGCGTTGCGGCGCTAACTGGTCCAGACGGCTGAGGTCTTGGCGTTGCGGGGCCTGGCTGGCCCAATCCGCCTGCGCCCGTTGCAGTTGCTCCGTTGCACTTTGCTGGCGCTCCTGCCATTCGCGCAGTTCTTTGAGCCAGGTGTGCTGCAACTCCAACTGCTTGAGCTGGGCCTGCTGGACCTTGAGCTGTTGCTGGGCGGCGTCGAACTGCTGGTCGAGTTCGGCACGCGCTTCAGGCGCCAGGGGCACCACGCCGGTGGCCTGGTCTTGCAAGGCTTTATGGGCGTCGCGTGCGTCCTTGGCCTTGTCGAAGGCGCGGCGGCCGAGCTGGGTATACAGCGCGGTGTCGGTGAGCTTTTCGAGCAGTTCGCTGCGTTCGTTGTCGTTGGCCTTGAGGAAGGCACTGAACTCGCTTTGCGCCAGCAATACGGCACGGGTGAACTGCTCGAAATTCAGGCCCAGGGCCAGTTCGAGCTGGGTCTTGTATTCGGTTTTCTGGCTGGCCAGCAGTTGGTCGCTGTCGAGGTCGATCAGGCTCTGCCGGCTGTTCTGCAACTTGCCGCTGGCCTTGTCGCGGGCGCGGTTGGCTTCCCAGCGCGCACGGTAGCGACGCCCGTTGACGCCGATGAAGTCCACCTCGGCATACCCGCCGCCGGTGCCGCGACGGATCAGGGTGCGTGGGTCACCGATGGAAATATCGGTATCGGCGTCCGGCATCTTGGCCTGGCCGGTGTCGCCCAGGCGCGGCACCGCACCAAACAGCGCCAGGCACAATGCATCGAGCAAGGTACTTTTACCGGCGCCGGTCGGGCCGGTGATGGCGAACAACCCGGCGCTGGCCAGGGGCTCGGCGGTAAAGTCGATCTCGAACGGGCCGGCCAGGGAGGCGAGGTTTTTCAGGCGGATGGCAAGAATCTTCATGGCTGCTCCTCCTCCTGTTGCACTTCCTGGAGCAACACGGCGAAATCTTTCAAGGTCTGTTCATCCACTTCACTGCCGTAGTTGTCCTGCCAGGCGCGGCTGAACAGCTCCTGGGGGCTGAGCTGGTCCAGCTCGATCAGGCGATCGTCGTTGTCGTCTTCGCGATTGCCCTTGCCGGCGTATTCGGCGGCGATGCGCACCAGGCGCACGGCCTTGCCTTGCAGCGCACTTTCGATCTGCTGGCGCAGGTCGGGCTGCGGCTCGTCGAGGCGTACGCGCACTTCCAGCCAGGGGTGGCGCTGGGTTTCGGCGAGCAGGTCGACATCGGGCAACTCGGCCAGCGCCTTGAGAATGTCCGCCAGCGGTGCGGCGTCCAGGCGTTGCAGGTCGACCGAGCGCGGGATCAGGATCGGCTCGACACTCACCAGGCATTGGCCCTGGAAGGTCACATCGAGAATCTGATGCTTGTAGCCGATTTCGGAAAACGACAGCGGAATCGGCGAGCCGCTGTAGCGAATACGCTCTTCGCCATTGACCTTTTGCGGCTTGTGCAAATGGCCGAGGGCCACATAGCCGACGCTTTTGTCGAACAGGCTGGCGGGCAATGCCTCGGCATTGCCGATGATCAGGCTGCGCTCGGAGTCTTCCGACACCGAACCACCGGCCATGTGCGCATGGCTGATGGCGATCAGCGCCTGGCCTTTTTTGCGTTTGGCATTTGCCGCCGCGATCAACCATTCATGCACCTGGCCAATACCGCGCAGGTAATCGTCGCCCAAGTGCGCGCCGGTGACTTCCGCCGGGCGCAAAAACGGCAGTGCCAGGCACCACGCAGCGATCTTGCCTTTGGCGTCGGGCAGCGGGATCAGCAGGCGCTCGGCATCCAGTTGGCCATCGTCCAGCCACAACACGCGGCCCAACGCATGGGTGCGCAAGCGGCGCATCAACGGCGCGGGCAGCTCGATGCGCGAACCGGAATCGTGGTTGCCGGCGATCATCACAATCGTGAGTGTGGGGTTTTGTTCGTGGGCGCTGATGATGAAGTCATACAGCCGCTCCTGGGCCTTGAGCGGCGGGTTGACCGTGTCGAAGATATCGCCGGCGATCAGCAGCACATCCGGGCGCAGGGCGTTCAATTGGCCCAGCAGCCACTCAAGGAAACAAGCGTGTTCGAAGTCGCGTTCCTGGCCATGCAGGTTTTGGCCGAGGTGCCAGTCGGAGGTGTGAAACAGACGCAAGGCGAACTCCGTGCAGAAGATGAAAAGGAGGGGAGTTTACCTGTAAAAGCCTGCGGCTAGCCCGAATCCTGTCCACTTTTAAGGCCAGACACTGTACCTGTGGCGAGCGGGCTTGCCCGCGCTGGGGCGCGAAGCGACCCCGTGCTTTATTTAAAAGAATGGGACTGCTACGCAGTCCAACGCGGGCAAGCCCGCTCGCCACAACGGTGTGCTACAGGGATTACGCGTTGTGCAGGCAGTTCAGTGCGCGGTCGGCCAGACCTGACTCTGCCCGCACACAGCCGCCATAGAGCATGTTGCTTGCGGTTGTGACACTTGGCGCCTGTTCACAGGATCTCACCCCTGATCGCTGATATGCCGCGACGGAGCGACGGCTAGCCAGTGAGGTGAGCAGGCGCGAGGCTGTGGGTTTGTCCAGGAAACTTCCCGCAAATTAAAGGGATATGGATTGCTGGCGGTGAGCTTTTTGTGGCGAGCGGGCTTGCCCGCGTTGGGTTGCGAAGCGGCCCTAAAACCGGTGATCGCGATTTGCCTGGATTAATGGGGGGGCTTTACTGGGGCTGCTTCGCAGCCCAACGCGGGCAAGCCCGCTTGCCACAACAAGCCCGTTCGCCACAATAGGCCCGCTTGCCACACCAAGTCCGCTCGCCAAAAGAACCATCGGTTACTTGGGATACAACGGCGGCAAGCTGGTGGTATCCGTCGCCGGGTCTTGCTCGCGCTCGGCCATCGGGATGGCTTTGATCGCGCGCCACAGGTCTTCGCCCAGCCAGTACTGGCCGCTTTCGCTGTACAGCGCGCCGTTCAGCCCATCGAGGGCATCGGACAACGGCACAAACCGCGCGGCCATGTCGGCCAGGGTTTCCGGTTGCTGGCGGGCCCAGGCGTCCAGCGCCTGGCGCGTGGCCTGCGGGTCGTTGGCCTGGGTGGCGCGCTTGAGGTCGTCGAGCAGGGTGCGCGGGCTTGGGCCGGTTTGCGCGGCGCGCATCACCGCCGGTTGCCGGCGTGCACGCCACCACAGGCCAAAGCCGAGCAGGGTGGTGCAGGCCAGCAGCAGCGTACTGAGTTGCCACAGCCAGAGGCGGCTGTCGTCAGGCGCGGTGATGATGGTGGGCGTGGCCGGCGTGTCCACCACCAGGCTTGGGTTGTTGGCCACTTGCAGAGTGCGAGCGGGCAGGCTGGTGCGCTCCAGGTGGTCTTCGTGGGTGTTCCACCACACCACGTCGACGGCGGGCAATTCCAGCGCGCCGACGCGGTTGGGCACCAGCGCTTCGCGGTCTTCGCGGCTGCCGATCAGGCCACGGTCGTTGCTCTGGTTGCCGAGTACCGGCTGGTCCGGGTAGCGGCGCAGGCCGTTGATCTCGGTGCTGGGCAGGGCCGGCAGTTGCGCGCTGGACAAACCTTCGGCCTTGACCGTCAGGCTGCGGGTCAGCGAATCGCCGACCTGCACGTGCTCGGGGTCCGGGTTCCAGCTTTCGCTCAGGGTCAGGCTGCGCGCGGGCAGCCAGGCCGCATCGGCGGGATACAGCTGCGGCTTGGGTTTTACCGTCAGTTGCAGGGGCGCCGAACTGACATGAATCAGTTTGCCCGGCTTGGTGCCTTGCAGCGTATTTTCCTGCGGCGGGCGCGATTCAACCAGGGTGGCGCTGAAGGTCTGGGTGGGAATCTCCAGGCTGCCGCTGTGTTGCGGGTAGATCGCGTAGCGGGTTTCGATCACGCCATGGCGAATACTGTTGATGACTTTTTCGTAGGTACGCGACTCGCCCAGCTGTTCGACGCGGGCATCACTGATCTGCAGGGGGGTCAGGCTGCTGTCGTCATACAGCGACACCGAGTGGTACACGCGCACGGTCAACAGCGCCTGGGCCTGCACGTAGACGCTGGTTTGGTCGAGGTTGGCTTCGACAAACACCGGCGCCAGTTCCGCGCTGGTGTTCTGGCTGGCGGTTTCCAGCACTTGCAGGCTGATCGGCTGGGTCTGGTAGTCGCCCACTTGCAGGGGCGGGATCACCACCGTGCCGTTCTGCTTGGGCAACAGGGTGATGATCCAGCGCGTGGTGGCGTGGTTATCGCCGCCCAGCGTGGTGAGCTGGTTGAGTTGGCGCGTGCCGCTGACTTCGAACTGCGCATCCAGCGGCGACAAGTCGGGCTTGCCGAATTGGGTGACGTCGCTGGATTCCACCGTCAGCTCTACCGTTTCGCCGGAATTGAGGCGGCTGCGGTCGACACTGGCGACCAGGTTTGCCGCCTGGGCGTGGCCTGTCGTCAGCGCGAGCAGAAGCAGTAGGGGGGTGCGGCGGCTCATCGAGTCTTGTCCTGATGTTGTTGCTGTTCGTACCAGAATTTGCGTCGCAGCAGCTCGCCGGGGTTGTCCGGGATCTCCCGCAGCCATTGTTCCAGGGCCTGGCGATGTTCACCATCGAGGCTGGCGTCGGCAGGGCGCAGCGGCGGGGTGGTGGTGTGCTCGTCGCCGAGTTCGCTGCCTGGCACTTCGTTGCCGCCGCTGTGCGGCTTGGCGCCGGGTTGGGTTTCACCGGTACCGGCTTCGCCCTGGCCCTGGGCTGACGGCTCGCCGCCTGTAGCCTGTTGCCCACTGGCGCCCGGTTGCGCAGTTTGGCCGGGTTGGGTGGTTTCGTCATCCTGGTTTTTTTCAGGTGTGTCGGGCTGGGCCTCGGCCTGTTCCTGCTCGTGAATGAGGGTTTCCACCAGGGTTTTGTTTTTCAGCGCCGGTTGCAGGTCGGGTTGGGCTTCCAGCGCCTGCTCGTAGGCGTCGATGGCGGCTTCCAATTCGCCGGATTTAGCCAGGGCGTTTCCGCGATTGTAGTGGGAATAGGCGTCATTGCCCTCGGCAAAGCGCTTGATGGCCTCGGCGTAGTTGCCCGCCTCATACAGCGCCACGCCTTGCCATTGCGGGTCTTCGAAGTGCTCGGCGGCCTCTGCCGGGCGTTTTTTCTTGAGCAGGTATTGGCCCTGCTGGTCGGGGCGCAGCCACAGGTCTTGCAGGCCTAAGGCGTAGCTGGGCTGTGGCGCGGCCATCAGCAACAACGGCAAGCAGAACAGCCAGCCACGGCGCCCGGCGCAGGCGGCCAGCAACAACAAGGGTAAAAGCAGCCAGTAGCCCTGGTCGGCCCAGGTATCCAGGTGCAGCAATTGGCCGTCGTTGCGCAGCGCTTGCGGGGTGTCCAGCACGCCGAGTTGACGCAGGTCCTTGTCGTCCAGGCGCGCGGCGCGGTAACGGCCGCCCATTTCACTGGCGAAGGCCTTGAGTGTCGGGCTGTCGAGGCGCGGTACCAGGATCGCGCCTTGTTCATCCTTGAGGAATTCGCCGCTTTCCTGGGTGACCGGTGTGCCTTCGCGGCTGCCTATGCCGAGGATCGACAGGCTCGGCGCCTGAGCGCTTTGCAGCAGCAGGCGAATGCCCTGGCGCTCCTGCTTGGACAGCGAGGAGCCGATCAGCAACAGGCGGCCTTGGCCAAGGCCACCTTGCTTGAGCAAGCCCAGGGCTTTCTCCACGGCCAGGTCGGCACGGTGGCCAGGTTCGGGCATCAGCGAGGGGCGCAGGGCTTCGAGCAGGTTGCGGCTGGTGGCCAGGTCGTCCGACAGCGGCACCAGCGTGTGCGCACTGCCGGCGTAGACGACGACGGCAGTTTGCGCATCGGTGCGGGCCTGCAACAGGTCGTACAGCTTGCGTCGCGCCTGCTCCAGGCGGTTGGGCGGGCTGTCGGTGGCGAGCATTTCCGGGGTCAGCTCCAGCAACACCACCAGTGGGTCGGCGGGTTTCTGGCTGGACTGCTCGACTCTTTGCCAGCTGGGGCCGAGCAACGCGAGCACGGCCAATAGCCAGGCGATACCAAGCACCACCCACGGCGATTTGCTCTCACGCCCGTTACCGCCACTGAGCAGCACGGCATGAAAGGCCGGCGGCAGGATCATCTGCCAGCGCCCGGCGCGTTTTTGCCGGTGCCACAGCTGCCACAGCAACCAGCCAAGCAACGGCAGCAGCAACAGCCACCAGGGACGAAACCAGTGCGGCCACAGGTCGATCATCGACGCCTCCGCAAACGCAGGCGTTTAAGGCGCTGGCGCCATTCGGGGTGGGGTTGCAGAAAACGCCCGCGCGTGGAGAGTTTGTCGTACAGCCGTTGCAGCGCGTTGTTCGGCCAGCGTTCCTGAACCACCAGCAACATGCTCAGGAGCAGCGCCAAGGCCAGCGGGCCGCTGTACAGCGCCTGGGCCGGACGCGCCTGGGTGGGTTGTTGTTCGACGGGCTCCAATTGGTCCAGGGTGTCCTTGATCGCTTGCAGTTCTTCGCCATCGCGGGCGCGAAAGTATTGGCCGCCGGTGGCCTCGGCAATGGCCTTGAGCGCCGGCTCGTCGAGGTCCAGGCTCGGGTTGACGCCCAGAATGCCCAGCGAACCGGTTTGTTCGGGGTCGGCGCCGATGCCGATCGGGTAGATTTTTACCCCTTCTTCGGCGGCCAGGCGGGCGGCGGTCAGCGGGTCGATCTGGCCGGCGTTGTTGGCGCCATCGGTGACCAGGATCAATACGCGGCTTTGGGCGGGACGCTGGCGCAGGCGCTTGAGGGCCAGGCCGATGGCGTCGCCGATGGCGGTGTTCTTGCCGGCGATGCCGATGCGCGCCTCATCCAGCCAGGTGCGTACGGTGCGGCGGTCGAAGGTCAGCGGGGCTTGCAGGTAGGCCTGGCTGCCGAACAGGATCAGGCCCACGCGGTCACCTTCGCGGCCCTCCAGGAAGTCGCCGAGCAAATGCTGGACCAGGCTCAGGCGGCTGACGTCCTCGTCCTGCCAGTGCATGTCGGGAAAATCCATCGAGCCGGACACGTCCACCGCCACCAGCAAGTCGCGGCCACTGGCGGCAATCGGCAGCGGCTCGCCGAGCCATTCCGGGCGCGCCGCAGCGGTCAACAGCAGCAGCCACAACACCACGAATGGCGCCTGTTGGCGCCAGCCCGGCAGGTTGACCCGGGCGCGGCGGCGGGCCAGGCCTTCGAGGTCGCCGAGGTAGCTGACCTTGAGCGCAGGCTCGCCGCTGTCGGCCACCGGCAAGATAAGCCGCATCAACCACGGCAATGGCAACAAGGCGAAGACCCACGGCCAGGCGAACTCAAACATGTTTGCGAATCCAGGTGTCGACGGCTTGGGTCAGGCCGGCGATGGCCTTGTCGTCGAGCTTGCATTCGGGTTTGTAGGCGCCTTCCACCAGCACCATCCAGCGCGTGAGGCCGGCGGCCGGGCAGCGGTTGTCGAGGAAGGCCAGCCATTTGCGCCCGTTGAGGGTGTGGCTCTGGCTGTAGGGGTAGTCGTTGCGGCACAGGCGTTTAAGCAGGCCATTGAGCTGCTGCAGCCAGGCCCCGGCGGGGGCGCCGTCGTAGGGTTTGGGCATCAGCGCCAGCTCGGCCAGGGCGGCGATGCGCAGCGGGTCCAGCGGTTGCTCGGCGCGGGCCACGGGCCGCCGCGTGGGCAGGAAGCGGCGCAACGACCACAGCCCCCAGGCAAGCAGCGGGAGGGCCACCAGCAACAGCCACCAGCCTGGCGCAGGCGGCCAGAAGCTGATGGCCGGCGGGGCGATCAGGGGTTGCAGTTGGTCGAGGCTGCTCATTGCTTTTTAACCGGGCGTTGCGGGTTGAGGTATTCGCGCAGTTGCTCGACCATTTCGCTTTGGGTGCTCAGCGGCATCAGCAGGATGCGCAGCTTCTGTGCGAGCAGTTCCCAGCGCGCAATGCGGGCTTCGGCCTGGGCCTTGTAGGCCTGGCGCAGGTCGAAGTTCAGCGTGTCCAGTTCCAGCTGCGCGCCGCGTTCGGCGAAACGCAACAACCCGGCGGCGGGCAGCGCGTGGTCCAGCGGGTCGGAGATCGGCAACAGCAGCAGGTCGCAATGCCGTGACAACAGGCTCAGTTGTTGTTCGGCGCCTTCGGTGAGGGCGCGCTCATCGCAAATCACGATCACCAGGCTGCCGGGGCGCAGCACTTCACGCCCACGGCGCAGGGCCATGCCGAGGGCGTCGGCTTCGGGGCGGCTTTCGGTGTTCAGGCTCTGGTTGACGCGCACCAGACGGTTGAGCAGTTGCAGCAGGCTTTGCTTGCTGCGCCGGGGTTTGATTTCGTAGTGCTCGCTATCGCCAAACACCAGCCCGCCGACGCGGTCGTTATGCCCCAGCGCGGCCCAACCGATCAGGCTGGCCGCCTGCGCCGCGAGCACCGACTTGAACATCTGCCCTGAGCCGAAAAACAGCCGGCAGCTTTGTTCCACCATGATGAAAATCGGCCGTTCGCGTTCTTCGTGGAAGAGCTTGGTGTGCGGCTCCTGGGTGCGTGCGGTGACGCGCCAGTCGATGGTGCGCACGTCGTCGCCGGCCTGGTACACGCGCACCTGGTCGAAGTCGACACCGCGCCCGCGCAGCTTGGAATGGTGCAGGCCGATCAGCGGGCTGCGCTGGCTCGGCGTGGAGAACAGCTGCACTTCGCGCACGCGGTGGCGCATCTCAATCAGTTCACTGAGTGTGACGCGGATTCCATCGCTGGCGTTCATCGACTTCAAGCGACGGCAACAACGTCGAGAATGCGTTGCACCACGCGGTCCTGGTCAATCCCGGCGGCTTCGGCCTCGAAGGACAGAATGATGCGGTGGCGCAGCACGTCGAACAGCACCGCCTGGATATCCTCCGGGCTCACGAAGTCACGACCGGCCAGCCAGGCATGGGCGCGTGCGCAGCGGTCGAGGGCGATGGAGCCGCGCGGGCTGGCGCCGTAGGCGATCCATTCGGCCATTTCCGCGTCGAACTTGGCCGGGGTGCGCGTGGCCATTACCAGTTGCACCAGGTATTCCTCCACGGCATCAGCCATGTACAGGCCGAGGATTTCCTTGCGCGCGGCAAAGATTGCCTGCTGGCTGACGCGGCGTTCGGGCTTGGTTTCGCCGTTGAGCGCTTCGCCACGTGCCTGTTGCAGGATGCGCCGCTCGACGGCGGCATCCGGGAAGCCGATTTTGACGTGCATCAGGAAACGGTCGAGCTGGGCCTCGGGCAGCGGGTAGGTGCCTTCTTGCTCGATGGGGTTTTGCGTGGCCATTACCAGAAACAGCGGCGACAGGTCGTAGGTGCTGCGCCCGACGCTGACCTGG
>Ga0247732_10000884_pt1 | contig 12772 bp, 12 predicted proteins | sample UWRJL163409C2_FD_180940 | JGI IMG/M metagenome (GOLD analysis project Ga0247732, IMG submission 180940) | Plant litter microbial communities from Arlington Agricultural Research Station in Wisconsin, United States - UWRJ-L163-409C-2 | ecosystem: Environmental > Terrestrial > Plant litter >...
CCTCGCCGACTTTCCGGGATCGTCGCCTAGACTGGTGCAGTTCGCTCAACACCGCCGAGCAGTTCGGCACGCAGTGGTTTCACCCCGCAAAACGCTCAAAGGACAGTCATGCCCCGCGCCCTCATTACCGGAATTACTGGCCAGGACGGCCTCTACCTCGCCGAGCTGCTGCTCTCCAAGGGCTATGAGGTCTTCGGCTTCATGCGCGGGCAGAACAACCCCAAGCGCCAGCTGATCGAGGAGACTCTGCCGGGTGTGAAGCTTCTCACCGGCGACCTCACCGATCTCTCCAGCATCCTGCGCGCCCTGGACTCGTCCGAGCCCGACGAGTTCTACAACCTCGGCGCCATCTCCTTCGTCGCGTACTCCTGGGAGAACGCGCACCTCACCTCCGAGGTCACCGGCCTCGGCGTGCTGAACGCTCTCGAGGCGGTCCGTCTGTACTCGAAGGACGACCCCACCAAGGTGCGTTTCTATCAGGCGTCCAGCTCGGAGATGTACGGCAAGGTGCAGAGCGTTCCGCAGAACGAGGACACGCTGCTGTGGCCGCGCTCCCCCTACGGGGTGGCCAAGGTCTACGGCCACTACATGACCATCAACTACCGCGAGTCCTACGGCATGCACGCCTCCAGCGGCATCCTGTTCAACCACGAGTCGCCCCGCCGCGGCCCGGAGTTCGTCACCCGCAAGATCAGCCAGGCGGTGGCCCGCATCAAGCTCGGGCTGCAGGACGACATCGTGCTCGGAAACATCGACTCACGCCGCGACTGGGGCTTCGCCGGCGACTACGTCGAAGCGATGTGGCGGATGCTGCAGCAGGACGTTGCCGACGACTACGTGATCTCGACCAACGAGACGCACGAGATCCGCGAGTTCCTCGACCTCGCCTTCCGTCACGTCGGCATCGACGACTGGAGCTCCTACGTCAAGCAGGACCCGGCGTTCATGCGACCGGCCGAGGTCGACCTGCTCATCGGCGACTCGACCAAGGCCCGCACCACCCTCGGCTGGGAGCCGAAGATCGACTTCCCGACCCTGGTCGCGATGATGGTCGACAGCGACCTCGCCGAGCAGAAGCGTCTGGCCGGGCTCTAAGCCGCATGCCCGTCGCGCTGATCACCGGTGTCTCCGGACAGGACGGCTCCTATCTCGCCGAGTCGCTGATCGCGAAGGGGTACGAGGTCCACGGGATCATCCGGTCCCGGTCGCGCGAAGACGCCGGCGACGGAGTTGTCCCTGGCGAGGTGGTCCTCCACGAGGTGGACATCGCCGACACCACCCACCTCGCATCGGTGATCGCCGACGTCGCGCCGACCGAGATCTACAGCCTCGCGGCGCTCAGCTCGGTGTGGCAGAGCTGGGCCGACCCGGTGCGCACTGCCCAGATCAACTCGCTGCCGGTCGCGCAGATCCTCGAGTCCGCGTGGCAGCAGCAGGAGAAGACCGGATCACCGGTGCGCGTCGTGCAGGCCTCCAGCGCCGAGCTGTTCGGCAATGCGACGCAGTCCCCGCAGAACGAATCGACGACGATCCGACCGACCTCGCCGTACGGCGCGGCGAAGGCGTATTCGCACTTCATGGTGGACCTCTACCGGCAGCGCGGCCTGCTCGCATCGAGCTGCATCCTCTACAACCACGAATCCCCGCGCCGCCCGGAGACCTTCGTCACCCGCAAGATCACCGCGGCGGCCGCACGCATCTCCCGGGGCCTCCAGGACGGTTTGGAACTGGGAACGCTCGACACCCGCCGCGACTGGGGCTGGGCGCCCGACTACGCCCGGGCGCTCGAGCTCGCCGCTCACGCCGAAACCCCGGGCGATTTCGTCATCGCCACTGGCCAGACACACTCGATCGCCGACTTCGTTTCCCTGGCCTTCTCCCGAGTGGGGATCGACGACTGGCAGAAGCACGTCAGCGTCTCCTCGGAATTCGCCCGCCCTCTGGATTCCGCGGAGCAGCTCGGCGACTCCGGTAAAGCGCGCGCAGAACTCGGCTGGGCACCGTCGAAGACGTTCGAGGAGATCGTTGAAGCGATGGTCGACAACGACCTCGAGCTGATCGACGGCGCGACGGACCGCTAGCAGCCCGACGCGCGCAGTCCGCTACACACCACGACGTGCCTCATCACGACGAATGCCCTGCTGGGCGGCGAGGTTCACGAGGAGTACTCCGACCGCCGCGCCCAGAGTGTTGGCGATGACGTCGGACACGGTGCTGTACCGCGACGGCATGGTGCTCTGCACGAGCTCGATGGTCACCGTGGTGGCCAGCCCGAGCAGAACAACCACCCACCAGCGCGGCCGTGCGAGCGCCAGCCAGACGAGTACACCGAACGGAACGAACATCAGCACGTTGGCGAGAAACTCGACCGCTACGAAGAAGAAGGCGGGCAGAGCCGCTTTCATCCCGTCGACAACGTCGAAGACCCAGGCGGCCCAGCCGTCCGCCCGATCCATCCCGTCGTCCTGAGAGAACACGATCCAGAAGACCACGGCCAGGTAGACAGGCAGCAGCACCCGTGCCGCGAGTGCCAGTCGGGCAGCGGTGATCATCGCCTCAGACTATCGACGAATCGTCATCCGCCGATCGGCACACCGAAATCATTTCAATAAACCGCGCACTTTCCGTCATCAAAGCCAGAGTCGCGGTCCGACTGTGTAAGACTCTAAAACGCTCATAAGCATCTTCTTATACGAGCGAAAATCTTAAAGGGGCCCTTTCCGTGGAACTACGCGACTATCTGAGAATCCTCCAGAAAAACTGGATCCTCATCGTAGCGTGCACGCTGCTCGGCATTGCGGCAGCCTCGGCAGTCTCAATTGCGTCGACGCCCAAGTACGTTTCGACCACCGATTTGTACGTCAGCGTGCGAAGCGGATCGGACTCGGCGTCGAGCGAGCTCGTGCAGGGCACCAGCTTCGCGCGCCAAGCGGTCACGTCCTACGTCTCTATCGTCAACAGCGCGAGCGTGCTCGATCCCGTGATCGACGAGCTCGGACTCGACATGACCTCTCGTCAGCTGGGCGGCATGATCAGTGCATCGTCGCCGCTTAATACCGTCCTGATCCAGATCACGGTCACAAACGCCGACCCCGAGCTCGCTGCGGAGATCGCGAACTCCGTCGGCGCGAATCTAGCGGATGTCGTGGTCAACGTTCTCGAGAAGCCGGAGGGCGATGGCGAGAGTCTCGTGCGCATCGAGACAGTGCAGCCGGCCGTCGCGTCCGTCAACCCGTCGAGCCCGAACGTTCCCCTCAATCTGGCGCTCGGCCTGCTCGTGGGCTTGGCAGTCGGGGTCGGTGCTGCCGTTCTTCGCACTGTTCTCGATACGCGGATCCACTCGGCTCACGACATCGCGATCGTCACCGACAAGCCGATGCTCGGCGGTATCTCCTTCGATCCCGAAGCCGCCAAACGGCCCCTCGTAGTTCACGTCGATCCGCAGAACCCTCGCGCAGAGTCGTTCCGCAAGCTCCGCACCAATCTGCAGTTCCTCGACGTCGACTCCCGCCCCCGCAGTTTCGTGATCACGAGTTCGGTGCCTGGTGAAGGAAAGTCGACCACTGCTGCCAACCTCGCGATCTCTCTCGCCGAGACGGGCGCCCGTGTTGCGCTAGTCGACGGCGATCTCCGCCTGCCTCGTATCGCCGAGTACATGGGAATCGAGGGCGCGGTCGGTCTTACCGATGTGCTTATCGGTCGAGCCGACCTCGCCGACGTGCTGCAGAAATGGGGCCGCACGAACCTCTACGTGCTGCCTAGCGGACGCGTTCCTCCGAACCCGAGCGAGCTGCTCGGGTCTCGCAACATGGAGCGTCTTCTCACCACACTCACCTCGGAGGTGGACTACGTGATCGTCGACGCGCCTCCTGTTCTGCTAGTTACCGACGCCGCGGTAATCAGCAAGTTCACCGGGGGGTCGATCCTTGTTGCTGCTGCAGGACGCACGACCAAGGGGGAGCTCACCAGCGCGGTAACCGCTCTGAACAACATCGGCAACTCGCTCATGGGGGTCGTCGTAACGATGCTTCCGACCAAGGGGCCAGACGCCTATGGCTACGGAACCTACGCCTACGGCGATGCGCGTTCGTTCGATGACGTTGAGACGCCGAAACGCGAGCGAAGCAAAGGCAAGTAACAGATGGCGTCCTTCACTATCCTCACCGTCTGCACGGGAAACATCTGCCGTTCTCCCCTCGCCGAACAACTGATCTCCGCAGGACTGACTGCGTACCCCGACGTTGAAATCGCGAGCGCCGGAACCGGTGCGCTCGTCGGGCATCACATGCCCGATCAGGCGCAAGTGCTCGCCCGCGATCTCGGCATCGGTTCGCCGGAATCGCACGTGGCAAGAGCGCTCACTGTCGATCAGCTTCGCGAAGCGGATCTGGTGATCGCACTCTCGCGCGAGCACCGCCGGGCAATCGTCGAGATGCTGCCGCGCAGTGCACGACACACCTTCACGCTTCGTGAGCTCGCGCGCCTCCTCTCCGATGTGGGCGACGAGGAGTTCTCCGAGATGGGTGCTCTCGATCCGAGCGACATCTCCGGTCGTATCAGCGAACTCGTGGAGATTGCGGCATCCCGCCGCGGAATGGTTCTGCCGCCGGAATCGCCCGCGGATGACGATGTAGTCGACCCCTACCGTCGCGATGACGCTGTGTACAAACTTTCCGCGGCTCAGATCGTGCCGGCGGTTGGTGTTCTTATCGCCCAGATCGATCGCGCCACTCGGGCGCGAGGCTAGACCCATGTCCAGCACGCGTAGGAAAAGCGCCGCTAGTCGAGCCCGGGCGCGCAAACGCTTTCTGATTGCCGGTCTCGCCGCGTTCTTGATCATCGACATCGGGCTCGTAGCCTTCGCTCTGAACCGGCCACGTGTCGAGCCAGAGGCAGCATCCGCTCGGCCCGTTTCCGTGGCACAAGGCGAAACAGCTGTGCCGACTCCCGCTGCCGAAGCCGCTCCGCCCGCAACCGATATCCCGCAGACGCTCACGCCAACACGCGTTCTCGCGGCTCGGGACGGCACGCTGGCGTGGCGGGCAACAACCGGCCCGTGCGGCGCGCCAGCCCTCCCCGAGCTCACTACGGACGCTGGCGCCACGTGGAAGGCCACGACCGCCACCGGTCCCACTGGGGTAGTATCGCTACAGTCGATTGTGATCGAGGGGCAGCAAGTGGCGTCAATGATTGGGCAGGATGCTGCCGACTGCTCGACCACGCTGGTGCGCACCTTCGTCGCTGGCGACAACTATGCCGAGTATCCCGCCGACCTCGGCGAGAACTGGTTCGTCAATCCGCTGGATCGCGCGCGTCTTCACAGCCCAGCGGGGGACGCAGCCGCACCCTGTGCTGATCTATCCAGCCTGGCGCCACGGTCGGCCGCTGCGGCTGCCGCATTGTGTTCCGACGGAACTGTTTTCTCAACGTCCGACGGCGCCGCCACGTGGAACGCGGTACCAGGTCCTCGGGGAATCATGTCTGTCACCTCCGATGCAGAGGGCTACCTCTACGCGCAAGTCGGGGACGACTCCTGCGCAGGAGTGCGGGTCGGCTTCTTCGACGAAACGTCGACGGGCACCGGTGGCGCGCCGGGGGCGTGCATCCCGAATGCTCTCACGCCCGCAGCCCTGGCTGGGAACATAGCCCTCGCCGAGGGTGATAACGCAGTGTGGATGTGGGCAGGGGATGTCACAGTCCGGTCGCTCGACGGAGGTGTGACATGGGAATGAACTCATGGTCGACGCGAACGCTGCGTCTGCTCACGACGAACGGGCCCACCGTCCGATTCGGAAGCCAGATGGCGATCGATGGCATCGCGTGGACTATCGCCATAGTCGTTGCCGTCGTGCTCCGGTACGAATTCGACTTTTCCCAGATTTCGCCAGGGTCGCTGTTTGTCGTCGTAGTCGCAGCGGTTGTCCTGCAGTGCGTCTTCGGCTGGCTTCTGCACCTGTACCGCGGACGGCACCCCTATGGAAGCTTCGCCGAGGTGCGATCGCTCCTCTGGGCGGTAGTCGCCACAGCGCTGACCCTCGGACTGCCGGTACTGATCTTTGGTAACGAGTTCGACCTGCCGCGAAGCGCTATTGCCATAGCGGCTCCAATCGCGTTCGTACTGATGGGCGCGATCCGCACCCTCAAGCGTTTGATGGTGGAATCTCTCGTTCGGCCCCGTGCGGCTGAGCGAACTCTTATCTACGGCGCGGGATACCTCGGTGCGGATATGGTGCGGCGCATGGTCTCCGACCGCGAGTCGATCTACCTCCCCGTTGGTCTGATCGAAGACGATCCGCGAAAGCGCGCGGTCTGGTTCGAGGGCGTGCGCGTGCTCGGATCCCGCTCCGATCTCAACCGCATCACCGAAGACACCGGAGCCACACTCCTCGTCGTTGCGATCGGTCGTGCCGACGCGGGACTTCTTCGCGAGATCTCCGACCTCGCAACGGCCGCGGGTCTTCGCGTAAAGGTGCTTCCGTTGCTCAACGACATCCTCGAAGGCAAGTCGCGCCTACGCGACCTGCGCGATCTCTCGATCGAAGACCTCATCGGACGGCATCCGGTCGATACCCAGTTCGAGTCTGTTGCCGGCTACCTGACCGGCAAGACTATTCTCGTCACCGGCGCCGGCGGCTCGATCGGGTCGGAGTTGTGCAGACAGATAGCGAAGTTCCATCCCCGCGACCTGATCATGCTCGACCGCGACGAAACGGGTCTGCAGCAGGCGCAGATCAGCATCCTCGGCCATGGACTGTTAGACACCAAAGACGTGGTCCTCGCCGACATTCGCGACCCCGATGCCCTCAATGCCATCTTCGAGGAACGCCGCCCTGACGTCGTCTTCCACGCTGCTGCACTCAAGCACCTGCCCATGCTCGAGCAATACCCGATCGAGGCCTGGAAGACCAACGTGCTGGGCACGCTCAACGTCCTGCGGGCCGCGCAGGCAGTTGGAGTCACGACTTTCGTAAATATCTCCACAGACAAGGCCGCCCGCCCGACAAGCGTTCTTGGCCATTCAAAGCGGGTCGCGGAAAAACTCACCGCGTGGGCTGCGAAACAAAGCGGACAACGGTACCTCTCCGTGCGCTTCGGCAACGTCATTGGCAGCCGCGGGTCGATGCTCCCCACCTTCACCTCGCTCATTGAGGCGGGCGGACCGCTGACGATTACGCATCCGGATGTCACTCGATTCTTCATGTCGATTCCTGAGGCGTGCCAGCTGGTCGTCCAGGCCGGTGGGATCGGGCGAGCCGAAGAAGTGCTCATTCTGGACATGGGGGAGCCCGTTCGTATTCTCGACGTGGCTCAGCGAATGATCGATATGTCAGGTCGCGATATCGCCATCATCTACACCGGACTCCGGAATGGCGAGAAACTCCACGAAGAACTGATCGGCGACAACGAGAGCGATGAACGCCCTGTGCACCCGAAGATCTCCCATGCTCGAGTCGCTTCCATAGCCCCTTCGGATCTCGATCGGGAAAGGTGGCTAGAGCGCTGCCGTATCGAAACAGACGACCGGCAGGCTGATGCAGGAGTTGAGGCACGAAAGTGAACAGCAGAATTCATATGTCTTCTCCCGATGTCGGCGAGTTGGAAGAGTCCTACGTCGTGAACGCGATCCGCTCCGGCTGGATTGCTCCCTTGGGTCCGGACGTGGACGCGTTCGAGAACGAGATGGCGGCTCGCGTCGGCGTCGACTTCGCTGTCGCCCTCAGCTCCGGAACCGCCGCGCTCCACCTGGGCCTACTCGGTCTTGGGGTGTCCGCCGGCGATATCGTTCTGACCTCGACGATGACTTTCGCTGCAACGGCGAACGCCATCGCCTACACCGGAGCAGTGCCATTCTTCGTGGACTGCGAACCTGAGACTGGAAACATCGACCCCGAACTCGTGCGCGAGGCTCTGGAACGCTTAGCTCTCGAAAACTCCCGCGTCGCGGCGATCCTGCCGGTCGATCTACTCGGCAAAGCGGTTAACTACACGGCATTGCTCGAGATCGCGGATGATTTTCAGCTGCCTTTGCTTTCTGATGCGGCGGAGTCGCTTGGGGCCACCCACCAGGGACGAGCGGCAGGGTCGTTCGGAACGGCTTCGGCAATTTCCTTCAACGGCAACAAGATCATGACTACTTCCGGTGGCGGAATGCTCCTGACCGACGATGCCGAGTTCGCGGACCGGACTAGGTACCTGGCAACGCAAGCTCGGCAGCCCGCTGTTCATTACGAACACACCGAAGTCGGCTACAACTACCGAATGAGCAATCTGCTTGCAGCGCTGGGGCGGGCGCAGTTATCGCGCCTCGACTCGATGATCGAGAAGCGCCGCGCTATGCGTGATCGGTACAGAAGTATCTTCAGCTCAATAGACGGCGTGACGATATTCGGAGGTGAGGGCGATTCCGAAGACAATTGCTGGCTGACCTCCATCGTCGTTGATCCCACGAAGACGGGCTGGAAGGCGTCCGAATTGAGCGCCGCTCTTCTTGCCGAGAACATCGAAAGCCGTCCTCTGTGGAAGCCGATGCATCTGCAGCCTGTATTCCAATCCTCGCAACGTCTGGTGAACGGCTCCTCGGAGAGTCTGTTCCTAAACGGCGTTACCCTCCCGAGTGGTTCCGCGCTGAGCAGCTCCGAGATAACGCGTGTGACCGAAGCGTTTTCGGAATTTCTCGAGAGCCGACGATGAGCCGCCGAGGTACGGTGCCGTACGACGTAGCGAAAAGAGTGCTCGACATATGCGGTGCGTCGATCGCTATCGCACTGACGCTGCCGTTGCAGGCGGTAGTCGCGGGACTCGTTCTTCGCGAGCTCGGGCGGCCCGTTCTGTTTCGGCAGCAAAGACCGGGTCGAGACGGCAAACTCTTCACGCTCGTGAAGTTCCGTTCCATGCGCTCGGCGGTGGGCGATGCGGCGAGCGTGTCGAGTGACGCACAGCGCCTCACCGCATTCGGGCGTCGTCTGCGATCCACAAGCATGGACGAGCTTCCGTCTCTTTTCAATGTTCTCAAAGGCGACATGAGTATGGTTGGCCCGCGACCGCTCCTCGTCCAGTACCTCACGCGTTATTCACCAAATCAGGCCAGGCGACACGAAGTGCGCCCGGGCGTAACCGGCCTAGCGCAAGTCAAAGGTCGCAATGCTTTGGGCTGGGACGAGAAGTTCTTGCTCGATGTCGAGTACGTGGATCGACGGTCATTCTCGCTCGACTTTCGGATACTGGTCTGGACGGTCACCACGGTTCTCAGGCGCGATGGAGTCGCGGCCCCCAGCCAGGCGACTACAACCGAATTCATGGGCGATGGCAGGGCTGTCCGATGAGCACATCCGTCGTGATAATCGGCGCGGGCGGCTTCGGGCGGGAGGCGCTCGACGTGCTGCAAGCCATCAACAACAGATCGTCCGTATACTCCTTGAATTTGCTAGGAGTCGTAGATTCGGCTCCCAGCGATCTCAACCTGGGACGGTTGGCGGCTAGGGGAATCCCATGGCTGGGCTCGGTCGATACCTGGTTGGGCTCCGAATCAACTGCTGAATATGTGGTTGCAATCGGAAGTCCCGGAACTCGCGCGCTGCTCGACGAGCGAATCCGGTCGGCCGGGCGTAACGCTGCGACACTGGTCCATCCAGAAGCGCACATTGGCTCGATGGTCACCATAGGCCCGGGCTCGGTCATCTGTGCCGGCGCTCACCTGTCTACGAACATCACATTAGGGCGCTCGGTTCATGTAAACCCGAACGCGACTATTGGCCACGACACGAAGTTGGGTGATTGGGTCTCTGTTAACCCCGGTGCAATAATTTCTGGTGACGTGACCGTAGCGGCCGGAGTGCTCGTAGGAGCAGGGGCAGTCGTGCTGCAAGGCGTAAATATCGGAGAGGGTGCGGTCGTCGGTGCGTCGGCTTGCGTGGTACGAAACGTCCCTCCTGCCGCGACGGTCAAGGGGGTGCCGGCTCGATGAGAAATCCGAAGTCAATTTGCCTAATGGTCACCAGTGAGATCACCGCCGTAACCTTCTACAAGGGTTACTTACAATTTCTTCGTCGAGGTGGCTGGGATGTGACCGTTGTCGGCTCATCGAGCGGTCGATTGGAACAACTCGCCGAGGAAGAAGGCGTTAGTGCATTTAATCTAGCGATGCAGCGAGATCCTGCTCCGGCTCAGGACCTTCGATCTCTCGCTCAAGCAGTGTTGTTCCTTTGGAGAGCAAAACCCGAAGTAGTCGTCGCCGCAACACCGAAGGCGGGCTTATTGGGCATGATTGCGGCGCGACTCACCGGAGTCCCAATCCGTGTCTATCAGTTGTGGGGCCTGAGGCTCGAGACTGAACACGGCCTGCGTCGTAGGATCTTCACGGTCCTAGAACGGCTCGCGTGTGCCCTTGCAACGCAGGTCGTCGCGAACAGCCGAAGTCTTGCGGAGGAGGCGATCCGGCTCCGTCTGTCGCCAACGGTTGAAGTGCTCGGCCCAGGAAGCTCTCACGGCGTAGATCTCGCGCATTTCGACCCTGAACGAGTTGACATACCGCCGGCAGACCAGCGAACACTAGATCAAATTCGTGGCAATCGCGAGGCAATTGTGATTGGTTACGTCGGTAGGGTTCATCGCGACAAAGGTGTGGAGATTCTTCTCGAGGCGGTTCTGCTCGTCGCGGAGAAAGGTAGGCCGATAACTCTATTGGTAATCGGGCCAATCGAAGACGACATTCTTGAGCGTCGTCTTAGCGCGAACTTGGTTCCGAACCTCAACATTGTGATGGTGGGATCGGTAGACGACCCTCGGCCGTATTTTCTATTGATGGACATCCACGTACTGCCGACTAGAAGAGAGGGTTTCCCTAATGTGGTGCTCGAGGCAGCCGCGCTGGGAATTCCAACGATTACAACTCTTGCAACTGGCGCTCGCGATTCCGTCGTTCATCAGACTACGGGCGTTCTGGTTCCGGTCGACGATCCCTATTCGATGTCGATCGAGATCGAGAACTTAGCTCTAGATACGGCGAAGCGGGAGGAGTACTCGGTGAAGGCAAAACTGCATGCAGCGGCGAATTTTGAGCGTACTGCTATTTTCCGGCTCCAAGAGCGCAATCTCACGGCTCTGAGGGCAGCCAATATTTCATACCGACGGCCGAAAACGGACGGTGGTGCGCGGTGAGCAGATGGGTGTCGGTCATGTGGATGGTGATTCCACTTGCTGTCACGGCACTACTGGGAGCGTTTGGCGCCTATGGGGATCCGGTTCCCGTCATTGCAGTCATATTGCTGGTCTTCGCGGCGGTGCTCATATACGCGTTACGTATGGATCTGGCGAGTCTGGTTATCGTGACGACCCCGATAATGTTCTACGCCGACTTCGGTTCTCGCGTGAATCTCTCGATTAGCGACATTTTCATCGTTCTGCTGGCGATCCGGGCTCTTTCTAGTCCGAGTCTCGCTATTGCACGTCAAAGGCTGCGAGTTCCGGTTGCGCTTGCGGCAATTTCCATGCTGGCGCTGACTGCCGCTATGACTATCGGCATCCTTGTTCCCAGCTCCGTTCCGATTTCTTGGCAAGGCTATTTCCTAGATTTGCCAAAGCTTCTAGTGGTGTTCGCGTACTTCTTGATTGCCATTCTGGTGTTCTACGACAAATTTAGACTTGGAGACTTTGGCTTTTTGAGGGTTTGGGTTATCACGGCGGTGACCATTGCGGCGCTGGGTACAATCGGATCGGTTCTATACGATCGTGGCGTTGACGTCGGCTTGTCGTACGGGTTCCGCGCGTCGGCGACCTTCGAGGATCCGAATGCCTACGCAGCATTTCTGCTGGCCTCTCTCGGAGTCGCGATGGCCTGGTCCTACATTCACCGGGGTAGAGTCCTATCCATTTCCCTCATACCAATTTTGATTGGTATCTATTTTTCTTATTCCAGGGCAGCAATGATTGCCATTGCATTGATATTCGCTTTGAGTTTTCTTCTCTCTGTCGGAAGTCGAGCGTTACGGAATGTGAGACGACTCGCATATGGAGTCGCAGCCGCGATAATCGTCGCTTTTCTCGCGGGGCGACTGGAAAATGTCTTGGAATCGCGACGTGACCTGAGCATAGAAGGCGATATAAGGCTTAGTGTGTGGGCTGCTGCGGTGAAGGTTTGGAGCGACTCTCCATTCGTCGGCGTCGGATTAGGGCAGTTTCGAGCGGCGACTGCTTCATACGTCGAAACGTCCGCCACGCCACTAGCGCACAACACCTATCTTTCTTTCTTGGCTGAGGGCGGGATAGTTGGATTGGCCCTGTTTCTCGCTATTCCGATCGCGGTCGCAGTCCTGCTTCTTCGCGACGGCGGAGTTGTTTCTCGGCTGTTCCTGCTTAGCGTGGCCGGTTTTGCAATCATGGGCGCTAGCTTGAACCTTCAGAACTCCCGATCAATCTGGCTCCTACTAGGGATATTTCTCGGGTGGGCACTGCTGCGCCGCACAGTCGAAAACACCACTGACGCACCTTCGTACAGACAGATGACCGAAAACGCCAAGACGATCAGGCCGACCAAACACCCTCAACCCCGACGATCAGTCTTCGAATCAACCACCACCGTCACAAACGAAAAGAACCTGGTTCGGGGTTCTGACGGACGTGTCCCCCTTGTGAAATCGACCAACCAGGTGGAGACCTAAATGCGCGTTTTGTTAACTGGCGGCGCCGGATATATCGGGGCGCACGTAGCGATTGAACTCCAACAACAAGGGCACGAGGTTGTTATTGCCGACAATTTCGCAAACAGTCGGAGGGG
>Ga0247732_10000885_pt1 | contig 12748 bp, 12 predicted proteins | sample UWRJL163409C2_FD_180940 | JGI IMG/M metagenome (GOLD analysis project Ga0247732, IMG submission 180940) | Plant litter microbial communities from Arlington Agricultural Research Station in Wisconsin, United States - UWRJ-L163-409C-2 | ecosystem: Environmental > Terrestrial > Plant litter >...
TTTAGGTGTATCCGCGAGTCGGACGCTCAGGAGGGCCGCCATACTCGGGAGTCGACTGGAACGGCAGCTCGCTGACGGCGAAGTCGACGGTGCCATTGACGAAGTCTCCGCGGCCCGCGCTGGAGCCGATTCCGGAGTAGTTGACGGTCATGCCGGTACTCGCCGCGACATCGCGGCGAGCCCAATCGAGGGCGGTCTGCGCCCAGGTCGAACCGGTGCCCGAGATGTGAGTCCAGCCGGCCGCGTTCGCCGCGGGCGCGACACCGGCGATCACCGCAGTGACGGCGACGAGTGCCGCCGCCGAGAACAGGCGGGCGCGCCGCATTCCACCGAACATCTGCGAGCTCTCTTCCCCCGGGAGGGAAGAGGCGACTTCCCCGAGCGCGAACCTATCGGTCGGTCAGCTGTCGCCGCCGCGGCATCGGAGTCCGTACGCCGACCGTTCACCGCCCGTATCCACGGCGCGCCGACCTGGAAGGCTACGTCGCTCTCAGCGCCACGGGTGCAGGCGTCGGTCCGGCTCTGCGTTCGTCCGGGAGCCCCGCTCAGCCGCCGAGGCCGAGGCCGGTGAGCAGGAAGTCGGCGGTGCGCGACAGGTTCGAGACCTGCCACGCGGTGATGATGAGCGCGATGAAGGCGAACCATGCGACCTCGCCGGTGCTGCTGCGGCGGATGATCCGCTGCGCGACGAGGCCCACGACAGTGCCGATGGCGATCGTGGCCCCGGCGACCTGCGCGAACGCCATGCGCACGTAGGCCGCCGCGTCGGGCGCGTCGTAGCTGTTGAAGATGGCCACGAGGGCCAACGGGATCACCATCACGCCCAGCACCAGAATCAGGCCGGAGGAGAAGCCGCGCAGGCGAGTTCCGGGTGCGGGCCGAGTCGCTGTCTGGCTCATGGCCGCAAGCCTAGGGTCCGGGCGAGGCCCGCACAACCGCGGTGGCGTGCGGGGCTGGAATGGGGATCGCGATCCCCGCCAGCAAGGGAGTCGCTGGAGGTGGATGATGGTGGGCCCCGTGGGGCTCGAACCCACGACCCGCGGATTAAAAGTCCGATGCTCTACCGACTGAGCTAGAGGCCCCTGAGTTCCCAGCCTACCGGCAGTCGTCGCAGCATCCGATCGCGCTGCCCTTGGGTGTCGACGCGGCCCACGGATGGGCCGCGCGTGCACGGATGGGCAGCGTGGCGCACGTATCGACAGCGCGGCCGCCCCACCCCAGCCGACGCACGAAAGAGCGCCCGGTGCGCAGCGGCAGGGCCGCACGCGCCGGGCGCACACAGAAGCGGCCGCCGGTTCCCCTCGCCTGGGTTCCGACGGCCGCCGTTCATGTCCGACCCGAAGGCCGGTTCCGGTCTGCTTACGCAGCCGGGGGCATCAGCACCGTGTCGATGAGGTACACGGTCGCGTTGGCGGTCTGGACGCCACCGCAGATCACAGCAGCCTGGCCGCCGACCTCGATGTTGTCACCGCTGCCGGTGATGGTCAGGTCAGCGCCGTTGACGGTCGTGAAGGTGCCGTCGATCTCGTCGGGGGTCAGCTGGCCGGGGATCACGTGGTACGTGAGGATCGACGTCAGCGTGGCGCTGTCGGTCTTCAGTGCCTCGATGGTCGCGGGGTCGATCTTCGCGAAGGCGTCGTCAACCGGAGCGAAGACGGTGAACTCGTCGCCGTTGAGCGTGTCGACCAGGTCGACGTCGGGGTTGAGCTGACCGCTGACCGCTGCGGTGAGCGTGGTCAGGATGGGGTTGTTGGATGCGGCGACCGCAACCGGGTCCTGCGACATGCCCTCGACCGAACCAGCACCGCTGGGAACGGCGGCGGCGTAGTCGGCGCAGCCGGAGCCGACGAGGTTGGCGGCCGGGTCCATCATGGACTCGCTGGCCGACGGCGACGAGCTCATCGAGGGAGCCGACGATGCCGACTCTTCGCTGGTGTTGGCGCCGCCGGTGGAGCCACCCGAACAGGCGCTGAGGGCGAAAACGGATGCCACGACAAGGGCGAGGCCACCGGTGATCTTCTTGGTGCTGAGCATGATTCCTCCGAATTTTGGAGCCCGGGGATCGGGCTGCTGCAGGACAAACCCCGGTGCGGGGGTCTGGCACACCGTGGAGGCGGTGTACAGGCTGTTCGGGACGGGTGCCGAAACGGATTGACCTTGTGCGGAATTTCTTTCCCGATGCGCCCGCTGAGCGTTTTCGCATAAGAGATGCATGACTTTGCATGAAACGCCCAGCGTCTCGCGCGTCGTCACCCGCCGGGGAGTGGGGCATGCTTGTACCTATGGTCATCGACGGCGTGGAAGTTCCCGAAGACGGGGCCGACCATGTCGATCACGTGGGCGAGTTGCTCCAGCGGGTCGCCGCAGGCGATGACACGGCCTTCGCCCGGCTCTACGACATGATGTCGTCCCGGGTGTTCGGACTCGTCCTGCGCGTGCTCGTCGACCGCTCCCAGAGCGAAGAAGTCCTGCAGGAAGTGTTCCTCGAGATCTGGCAATCCGCTTCCAAGTTCGCTCCGAACAGAGGGCAAGGAAGATCGTGGGTGCTCACAATGGCACACCGTCGAGCGGTCGATCGCGTGCGATCGTCGCAAGCGAGTGCCGACCGTGACGTACGCGTGGGCTTCCGAGATCTCGAGGCCCCCCGCGACGATGTCGCGGAGAGCGTCGAGATGAGAATCGAAGGACGACGGGTCGCTGAAGCCGTCGCTGCGCTTCCCGAAGCACAGCGCGAAGCGATCACCCTCGCGTACTACGGGGGGTACAGCCAGAGTGAAATCGCCACGCTCCTGGGGTCGCCGTTAGGCACCGTAAAGACACGAATGCGGGACGGCTTGTCCCGCCTGAGGACCCTGATGGGGGTGACGACATGAACGAGAGCACGTTCGCGGAACTCGCGACAGGCTTCGCGCTGAGCGCCCTGTCGCCCGCCGACCGACGGGACTTCGAAGCCGCACTCGCCGAGCACCCCGAATGGGAGAAGCACGTGCGTACCGAGGCAGAAACCGTCTTGTTGCTCGCCGACGCCGTCGAGCCGGTCGTACCGCCGGCGTCGATCCGCGAAGAGCTGATGGCGCGCATCCTGGTGACACCGCAGACACCGGATGCCGCGTCCGAGTCCGACGAGGAAGACTTCGCCGCCGCGGGTCCCGCTCCCGTGACCGCGCCTGCACGGGCCTCCACGGGAGGGATGCGGCGCCGGTGGTTCACACTGGCCGCCTCCATCGTCGCCGTGCTCGCCCTCGGATTCGGAGCCGTGACGATCGGGCAGCAGCTGACGCGCCCGGCCGCCGTGGTCGCCCTCGAGCAGATCCAGGGCGCGTCCGACGCCCAGTCGGCGTCCGTCGCTCTGAGCGACGGGGGAGAAGCGACCGCTCACTGGTCGGCCGAGCGTGGTGAGGTCGTGCTCGTCTCCGACGGTATGCCCGTCATCGCCGACGACCAGACGTTCGAGCTCTGGCTCGTACGTGACGGCGACGCGATCCCGGCAGGCACGTTCGGCGCGACCGACGGTACGGCCACCGCGCTCCTTGCCGGTGCCTACCAGCCCGGAGACATCATCGCGGTGACGATCGAAGCCGACGGCGGCTCGCCTACGGGTGAGCCGACGAGCGACCCGATCGTCGCGATCGCCACTGCCTGAGGCGCATCGAGAGAGGCTGCTGCGCAGCATCCGACCCCGATCCGCCGCGGGTAGCCTTGATAGGTGAGCGACGATTCGAGGGACTACCACAAGCCGGTGCGCCGGCCCGCGGAGCTCTTCGACAGGCTCTTCGCCGGAGATGATCCGGCCGAAGTGTCGCGGGTGGCGCACAGCACCGCGCACGCGCTCATCTCGCGGGTGCGGGAGGCCCCCGACGTCGACGTCGTGGAGCGGCTGGTCGCGTTCACCGACCGCAACGGCATCGACGACATCGCCGAGCTGTGGTCGCGCTCGCCCGCGCGAACGCTTCCCGGCGCCCTGTGGCGCCTGTATCTGCTGCAGCTGATGATCCACGACGATCCTCAGACGGCCGCCCTGCTCTACGACCGCGGACGCATCGAGATCGCCTCTCCCGACCCGGTGGTCGCCGGTGCCCCGACGCCGGCCGGTCCCGACGAGCTGGTAGCGCTGATCGACACCATCCTGCGCGGAGTCTTCCAGGGCGACTTCGCCGTCGCGCTCGACCGCGCTGCGGCGTTCTGCCGCGTGCAGGCCGCCGGCGCGACGCACCTCGCCGACGACTACGAGGCGACGGAGCCGCAGCGCGCATCGACGCTCACGACCCGCGCGCTGCGCCTGGCGACGTACGCGGGCGACCTCTCCGGGTGCGCGACGCTCTGGCGCCGGCAGTCGCTGGACTGATCCCGCGCGGGGCGCCGGGACGTCGACCGCCGCACGCGGGCGCGGGGACGTCGACCGCCGCGAGGGCGCGAAAAAGCCGGGCCGCAGAAACGCCTCTCGGCGCATGGCCGCTCAGAGCGGCAAAAGTTGGAGCCCGGGGTTACTGCGGCCCGGCTATACCAGTGTAACAAGGTCGGCTCGGGGGTATTCCCCGAGGTCTAGGCTCGGGGAATGGCCTGGAGCTTCGCCCTCGTGATCGACCCCGCAGCATCCGACGACCCGCGCACCGACTTCGGGGACACGTTCACCGTGATCGACCCGACGGCCCCCGCACTGAGCGTGGGGGAGCTGAGCACGCAGCGCGGCGACGGCATCTTCGAATCGATCGGCGTCGTCGACGGACACCCGCAGGAGGTGGACGCGCACCTCGAACGCCTCGTGCACTCGGCCGAGCTGTGCGACCTGCCGGTGCCGCACCTGGCTCAGTGGCGGCAGGCCGTGAAAACGGTGGCGGATGCTGCCGATCCCGGCGAGAGCGTGATCAAACTCATCCTCAGCCGGGGCGTGGAGCACGGCCCGACCCCGACGGCGTGGGTCACCCTCGCCCGCGCGGCCGACAACACCCGGTCGCGCACGGAGGGCATCCGGGTGGTGCAGCTCGACCGCGGCTACGGCGTCAACGCGTCGGCCGATGCCCCGTGGCTGCTGCTCGGGGCCAAGACGCTCTCGTACGCGGTGAACATGGCCGCGATCCGCGAGGCGAAGCGCCGTGGCGCGGATGACGCCGTGTTCGTGTCGTCCGACGGCTTCGTGCTCGAGGGTCCGACCTCGTCGATCGTGCTGCGCTTCGGCGAGGTCTTCGTCACCCCCGAGCCCAGCGGCGGCATCCTGCACGGCACGACGCAGCTGAGCCTGTTCGCCTACCTCGAGGGCGAGGGCTATGCGACGCAGTACCGGCGCGTGCTTCCGGCCGAGCTCGCAGAGGCCGACGCGGCGTGGCTGGTCTCCAGCATCCGTCTCGCCGCTCCCATCACCTCGGTCGACGGTGTCGACCTCGCGGTCGACCGCGCCCTGACGGCGTCGGTCAACGCCTACCTCCTCTCGCCCCGCGACTGATCGGGCGGGCGCCTCGGCGAGCACAACTTCGGACGAACCTCCCGACACTCCGGCGCGCGAGGCCGGATGATCGGCGTGTCGCCGGGAGTGTCCGAAGTCGTGCGTGGATTCAGCGGGCGAGCTGCGCGAGGATGGCTTGCTCGACCAGCGGCCAGTCGTACAGCACCAGCGCGTAGTCGAATCGCAGGGTCACGTACCCCTGCGCTGCGGCGTGGGCGTCGCGCACCAGGTCCTTGTGTCGGAGCGAGGGGCCGTCGTGGTTCTTCTTCCCGTCGACCTCGACGATGAGCCGCTCGCCGATCACGAGGTCGACGACTCCCACATTGCGTATGGATACCTGCGTGCGCACCGGGAGGGCGTGTACCCGCAACCGCCACCGCACGAGCGACTCGAGCCCGCTGTCGGCGTCGGCTCTGGCGAACCGGAGGGCTTCGCGGCCGATCTCGTTCGTGTGCGCGGCCAACCAGGCGAGGCCGACCCGGTCGATCCTCCGCTGTCGCAGGGCGGATTCGAGGGCGACGAAGAACTCTTCGACGCCGCCGCAGCGCAACACCTCGCGGAGGATGCGCGGGATCGACGGGATGCCGAAGGCGTCGACGGTCGGTCGGTCGTCCCAGTGCACGACGCAGGCGCAGTCGTCGGTGTGCGGGTACTGATGGTCGCCCGCCCGCACGCCGACGTGCACGCGGTGCTCCTCCGTCAGCACCCACAGCCCCTCGTGGCGGGCTGCGGTGACGCAGTGAATCGCGCCTCCGTGCGTCACCGCCGCGACGGCCTGATCGCAGGCGCCGGCGAAGGCGTAGACGCCCCGGCGCACCCGTGCCACTCGTCCCGATGCGAGCCCACGATCGATGTCGGTGCGGGTCCATCCCGCGTCTCGCAGACCCCGGAAGGTCGAGAACGCCTCGTCGGCCGTGCACACCCCATCACCCTGTCGGGGTGACGGATGCTGCGCGCCCGCCCTTGCTCGTCTGTGGACAACCGGCCCGGCGAGCCCGTGGGGGAGGAGGGGGCCCAACTTCGGACGAACCGGCCGACACGCCGGCCCAGAGGCCCGAAGAGGCAGGCTTGAGGCCCGACGTCCGAAGTTGTGCGGCGGAGAACGACGAAGGCCCCCACCGAGGAGGCGGGGGCCTTCGCCGTTCAGGGGGTGCGGATCAACCGAAGCGGCCCGAGACGTAGTCCTCGGTGGCCTGCACCTTGGGCTGCGTGAAGATCGAGGAGGTGTCGTTGTACTCGATCAGCTTGCCGGGCTTGCCGGTGCCCGCGATGTTGAAGAACGCGGTCTTGTCCGACACGCGCGAGGCCTGCTGCATGTTGTGGGTCACGATGACGACCGTGTACTCGTTCTTGAGCTCGGAGATGAGTTCTTCGATCGCGTAGGTCGAGATCGGGTCGAGGGCCGAGCAGGGCTCGTCCATCAGGATGACCTGGGGCGACACGGCGATCGCGCGAGCGATGCACAGACGCTGCTGCTGCCCGCCCGACAGGCCCGAGCCGGGCTTGTCGAGGCGGTCCTTGACCTCGTTCCAGAGGTTGGCGCCCTGCAGCGACTTCTCGACGAGCGCGTCGGCGTCGGACTTCGAGATGCGCTTGTTGTTCAGCTTCACGCCCGCGAGCACGTTCTCCTTGATCGACATCGTCGGGAACGGGTTGGGGCGCTGGAACACCATGCCGACCTGACGGCGCACGAGCACCGGGTCGACTCCGGGGCCGTAGAGGTCGTTGCCGTCGAGCAGCACCTTGCCCTCGACGCGGGCCTTGGGGATCACCTCGTGCATGCGGTTGAGCGTCCGCAGGAAGGTCGACTTGCCGCAGCCGGAGGGACCGATGAAGGCCGTGACCGTGCGGGGCTCGATGTTGAGGGAGACGCCCTCGACGGCGAGGAAGTCGCCGTAGTAGACGTTGAGGTCGTTGACTTCGATGCTCTTGGACACTTCAGGCTTTCTTTTCGGTTCAGCGGCCGGTCTTGGGGGCGAACAGCTTGGCGATGACGCGCGCCACGATGTTGAGCACCATGACGATCACGATCAGCGCGAGGGCGGCTGCCCACGCGCGACCGACGAACGCCTCGGCCGGGATGCCCTGGTTCATGTACTGGGTGTAGGTGAAGACGGGGAGGCTCATCATGCGACCGTTGAACAGGTCGTAGTTCATGGATGCTGTGGCACCCGCGGTGATGAGCAGAGGAGCCGTCTCGCCGATCACGCGCGAGATCGACAGCATCACGCCCGTCGTGATTCCCGCGATGGCCGTCGGGAGGACGACCTTCGCGATCGTCAGCCACTTCGGCACGCCCAGCGCGTACGCCGCCTCGCGCAGCTCGTTGGGTACGAGGCGGAGCATCTCCTCGGTCGAACGGACGACGACGGGGATCATCAGCACCGCGAGGGCGACCGCACCGACGATGCCGAGGCGGATGCCGGGACCGAAGAACAGGGCGAAGAGGGCGTAGGCGAACAGACCCGCGACGATCGACGGGATGCCGGTCATGACGTCGACGAGGAAGGTGATTCCCTTGGCGAGGCGGTTGTCCTTGCCGTACTCGATCAGGTAGATCGCGGTGAAGATGCCGATCGGGATCGAGATGACGGCCGCGGCGAGCGTGATGAGCAGGGTGCCGACGATCGCGTGGAGCGCACCGCCGCCTTCGCCCACGACGTTGCGCATCGAGGAGGTGAAGAACTCCCCGGTCCAGTTCGGTGCGCCGGCGACGACCACCGTGATGGCGACCGAGACGAGCGGCACCATCGCCACGGCGAACGCGGCCGTGACGACGCCCGTCACGAGACGGTCGACGGCCTTGCGACGGCCCTCGACGATCGCGGAGATCGTGAAGATCAGCACGAGGTAGAGGATGGCGCCGAGCACGGCCGCCCCGGCGATGTTGAGGCCGGTGCCGGATGCGCCGGCCATGATGCCGAACGCGGCGAAGGTGACGGCCAGCGAGCCAATCAGAAGGACCCAGGGCGACCACCCCGGGAGGCGGCCGTTGGTGAGGCCGTCGGTCGCGACGGACGGTCGCGTGGGGGTCAGTGTGGTGGTCGACATGTCAGTTGGCCCCCGAGAATTCCTTGCGCCGGCTCACGATGTAGCGAGCGAGCGCGTTGACGGCGAATGTGACGACGAACAGCACGAGGCCGGTCGCGATGAGCACGTTCACGTTCAGCCCGTAGGCCTCTGGGAAGCTCAGCGCGATGTTCGCGGCGATCGTGTTGGGGTTGTCGGGGGTGAGGAGCGCGAAGGTCACGCCTCCCGAGACGGAGAGCACCATGGCTACGGCCATCGTCTCGCCGAGGGCGCGGCCGAGTCCCAGCATCGAGGCCGAGACGATACCGCTGCGGGCGAAGGGGAAGACCGCCATCCGCACCATCTCCCAGCGCGTCGAGCCGAGCGCGAGCGCGGCCTCTTCGTGGAGGTTGGGGGTCTGGAGGAAGATCTCACGGCAGATGGCCGTGATGATCGGGGTGACCATGACCGCGAGCACGATGGCGGCGGTGAAGATCGTGCGGCCAGTGCTGGAGACCGGGCCTGCGAAGAGCGGGAACCAGCCGGCATTGTCGACCAGCCAGCTGTAGACGGGCTGCACCGCCGGGGCGAGCACGCCGATGCCCCAGAGCCCGAAGACGACCGAGGGGACGGCGGCGAGGAGATCGACGATGTAGCCGAGAGCCTGCGCGAGCCTGCGGGGCGCGTAGTGGGAGATGAACAGTGCGACGCCGATCGACAGCGGCACCGCCATGATCAGCGCGAGGGCGGCTGCCCACACGGTGCCGAAGACGAGGGGGCCGACGTACGACCAGAAGTCGGCGGGAAGGATCGAGGCGTCAGCGTTCGTGGCGAACAACGCCGGAAGCGACTGCACGATCAGGAAGATGGCGACGGCGGCGAGGGTGACGAGGATCATCGAGCCGGCGAACAGCGCCGCTCCCGAGAACCATCGATCGCCCGGGCGGCTCTTCGCTTTCAGGGGCTCGGTCCTGGTGACCGCCGGTGTTGTGGTCATTGCTTCGATTCTCGATCGGAGTCGGGTGTCGGGAGGAGTGCTGCGGGCCTGAAGATGCCCGGTCCGACCTTACGGCCGGACCGGGCATCCACGGGGTCTTACTTGATGGCGTCGATCGCCGCGGTGACCTGCTCGCGCAGAGTATCGGAGATCGGCGAGCTGCCGGCGGCAGCGGCGACGGCGTCCTGGCCCTCGGCGCTGGCGGCGTAGGAGAAGAAGCCCTTCACGTTCGCAGCGACCGTGGCGTCCTCGTACTCGGCGCAGCCGATGAGGTAGCTGACGAGGACGATCGGGTAGGCGCCGGCCGCGGTGGTGGTGCGGTCGATCTTGATCGCGATGTCGGTCGCGGCGCGACCCTCTTCCTCGGGCGATGCGTCGACGACGGCGGCCGCGGCCTCGGGGGAGTAGGGGACGAACTCTTCGCCGACCTTGATGGCGACGGTGCCGAGCTCACCGGCGCGCGAAGCGTCGGCGTAGCCGATGGTGCCCTGTCCGCCCTGGACGGCGCTGATGACGCCCGAGGTGCCGTTGGCGGCCTCTCCACCGGAGAGCGGCCAGACGCCGTCGGCTTCGCTGGTCCAGACCGACGGGGCGGCCTCGAACAGGTAGTCGGTGAAGTTCTCGGTGGTGCCCGAGTCGTCCGAGCGGTGGACCGCGGTGATCGCGGTGCTGGGGAGCTCGACGCCGGAGTTCAGCGCGGCGATGGCCGGGTCGTTCCAGGTCGTGATGTTGCCGGCGAAGATGTTCGCGAGCGTGTCGGGGTCGAGGTTCAGCGAGTCGACGCCGTCGAGGTTGAAGACGACGGCGATCGGGGAGATGTAGGTCGGCAGCTCGACGAGGTCGGAGCCCTCGGCGCACGAGCCGAACGGACCCTCTTCGATCTCCTCGGCGCTGAACGCGCGGTCGGAACCGGCGAACGCGAACGCGCCCTCCTGGAACGACTCGCGGCCCGCGCCGGAGCCGGCGGCGTCGTAGTTGACGGTCAGCCCGGCGTTGGCCTCCTGCACGCCCTTGGTCCAGGTCTGGACGGCGACTTCCTGCGACGAGGCGCCGCCGCCGACGAGGTTTCCGGCGAGGTCGCCGGTGCTGGACGAGCTGTCGCCGCCGGAGCCGGCGGGGGCCTCGTTCGAGGCGCACCCGGCGAGGGCGAGGGCTGCGACAGCAGCCACGGCGCCGAACTGGGCGAAACGGTTGAGCTTCACGATGTGAATCCTTCGCGTGTGAGGGAAGAGAAGAACCCGGTGCAGGGTTCGAAACCCGGTGCAGGGTTCGTCGGGAACGCTAGACAGGGACTCTTAAGCAACCGGGCTGAAGAGGTGAACGGACGGTGAACAGGCCCGGGATTCCGCGGGTCTCGGGGGCGGATCAATAGGCTGTGAAAATGCCCGTGACGGACTCTCCTCCCCTCGGCGCGCAGTCCGTGCTCGACCGCTCCGCCTTCGCACCTGCTCCGCGCACCCTCATCGATGTCCTGGTGGAGGTCTCCGCGCGCCACCCCGAGGCGTCTGCCGTCGACGACGGATCGGGCGCGCTGAGCTATCGCGAGCTGCTGGCCCGCGTGTGGCAGACGGCGGCGCGCCTGCACGAGGCCGGGGTCGAGCGGGGTGACCGCGTCGGGGTGCGCATGCCGTCGGGCTCGAAGGAGCTCTACGTCTCGATCCTCGGCGTGCTCGCGGCGGGAGCCGCCTACGTGCCGGTCGACGCCGACGATCCGGAGGAGCGGGCGCGTCTGGTCTTCGGCGAGGCGAGGGTCGCGGGCGTCATCACCGGTACCGGCGACTACACGCCGGCCGTGGATGACGACGATGCCGACGTCGCGTCCGAAGAGCTGCCGATCTCGACGCTGTTCGCCGGAGACGCGCCGCATCCGAGCACCCGATCGACGCCCATCGTCGCCCCGCCCACCGTCGACGACGACGCCTGGATCATCTTCACCTCCGGATCGACGGGGGTGCCGAAGGGAGTCGCGGTCTCCCACCGATCGGCCGCGGCGTTCGTCGACGCGGAGGCCCGCATGTTCCTGCAGGATGCTCCGCTCGGGCCGGGCGATCGGGTGCTGGCGGGCCTGTCGGTCGCCTTCGACGCATCGTGCGAGGAGATGTGGCTCGCATGGGGACACGGCGCCTGCCTCGTGCCGGCGCCGCGCTCGCTCGTGCGGTCGGGCGAAGACCTCGCGCCGTGGCTGCTGCGGCAGGGCATCACGGTCGTCTCCACGGTGCCGACGCTGGCCGCGATGTGGCCGGGCGACGCCATCGAGAACGTGCGCCTGCTGATCTTCGGCGGCGAGGCGTGTCCTCCCGAGCTCGCCGCACGCCTGGTGGCCGAGGGGCGCGAGGTGTGGAACACCTACGGGCCCACCGAGGCGACCGTCGTCGCGTGCGGTGCCCCGCTCGACGGTTCCGTGCCCGTCCGCATCGGGCTGCCGCTGGACGGATGGGCGCTCGCCGTGGTCGACGACGCCGGCCACAGGGTCGCGGAGGGCGGCATCGGCGAGCTGATCATCGGCGGGGTGGGCCTCGCGCGCTACCTCGATCCCGCGAAGGATCGGGAGAAGTACGCGCCCATGCCCACGCTGGGCTGGGACCGCGCCTACCGGTCGGGCGACCTGGTGCGTTTCGACCCGGAGGGCCTCGTCTTCCAGGGGCGGGCCGACGACCAGGTCAAGGTCGGCGGGCGCCGCATCGAACTCGGCGAGGTCGAGTCGGCCCTGCAAGACCTGCCCGGGATCGCCGCCGCCACCGTCGCCGTCCGTCACACCGAGGCCGGCGTGCCGATCCTCGTCGGCTACCTCGTCACCGAGGCCGGCGCGGAACTCGACCGGTCGGCCGCGCGTGCGGCTCTCGCCGAACGGCTGCCCGCGGCGACCATCCCGCTCCTCGCAGTCGTCGACGAGCTGCCGGTGCGCACCTCGGGCAAGGTCGACCGCGCCGCCCTCCCCTGGCCGCTCCCGGGTGTGGACGCGCCGGTCGCCGTCGACTTCTCGCCCGCGGAGGCCTGGCTCGCCGAGCAGTGGCAGGCCGTGCTGGGTATGCCGGTGCCCGACCGCAAGGCCGACTTCTTCGACCTCGGCGGCGGCTCGCTGGCCGCCGCGCAGCTCGTGTCGCGCATCCGCGCGCGCGTTCCGGAGTTCTCGGTCGCCGACATCTACGACGTCCCCCGGCTCGGCGCGATGGCGAAGGCGCTCGGGCCGCTGGGCGACGACGACGCGACCGCGGGGTTCCGTCGCCCGCTGCCCACCCCGCGCGCGACCCAGTGGGCGCAGACCCTGCTCGGCGTTCCGCTGTTCATCCTCTCCGGCGTGC
>Ga0247732_10000886_pt1 | contig 12742 bp, 10 predicted proteins | sample UWRJL163409C2_FD_180940 | JGI IMG/M metagenome (GOLD analysis project Ga0247732, IMG submission 180940) | Plant litter microbial communities from Arlington Agricultural Research Station in Wisconsin, United States - UWRJ-L163-409C-2 | ecosystem: Environmental > Terrestrial > Plant litter >...
CCCGAGCCGGTCGAGCCGACCACCAGCACCAGCCCGCGCGGGGTCATGATGACGTCCTTGAGCACCTGCGGCAGGTTGAGCTCTTCGATGCTGGGGATCTTGCTGCGGATCGCACGGATCACCATGCCGACCTCGCCGCGCTGCTTGAACACGTTCACGCGGAAGCGCCCGGCGTCGGGCAGGGCAATGGCCATGTTGAGCTCGAGCTCGCGCTCGAACTGCGGGGCCTGGCCCTCATCCATCAGCGAGTAGGCGATCTTCTTGACCATTCCGGGCGGCAACCCGGTATTGCCTAGCGGATAGAGTTTCCCCTCGATCTTGATGTATACCGGTGCTCCCGTCGTCAAGAACATGTCCGACGCGTTCTTTTCGGTCATCAGCTTCAGGAAATAGCCGATATCCATGCGAAATGTTTCCCCAACAATCAGCGGCTTGCCATTGCAAGCGCACCGCAGGCTTCCGACAATGGCCGCGCACACAACTCTGGCGACGGCACCCCCAATGAAACCTAGCTTCGCACAAATACGACGGGCCCTGTATGTGACGGTGTGCGCATTCGCGCTCTCTGGTGCCGCACAGGCGCAGGATGGCGCCCTGGAACTGATGCAGGCCCGACAGGCGGTCGACAAGGCCACCCAGGCCGATGCCGACCAGTACGCCCCCGACCTGATCGCCGTGGCCCGCCAAGGGCTGGAGCAGGCCCAGCGCGCCGCCGGCGACCGCCGCGAGCGCAAGAACGCGCCGATGCTGGCCGTTCGCGCCACGGTCGATGCCGACCTGGCCCGCGCGCGCAGCGAAGAAGCCACCGCCACCGCGCAGCTGCAACTGCGCCGCAACGAAGTCAGCCAGCTGCAGCGCCAGCTCGCCACCGGGGAAGACCGCTGATGATGTCCACGAAGATGCGCATGCCCTGCCTGCTCCTGGCCGCCAGCCTCAGCCTGCCGTTGATGGCCCACGCCGCCGATGACCCGGCCGTGGCCCAGCTGACCCAGCGCCTGATGGCCATCCAGGCCAACCCGGATGCCGCCCAGCTGGCCGCCTTCGAGCGCCTGCAGGCCCAGCAGGCCGTGGCCGATCTGGCCAAGGCCAAGCGCCGGGATCTGGACCAGGCCCGCTACCTGGCCGAGCGCCGGGTCGAGATCGCCGAGACCAGCGTGCGTGCCGCGCTGGCCCAGCGTGAGGTCGATCAGCTTGAGCGCACCCGCAGCGAGCTGCTGATCGAAGCCAGCCGCCGCGATGCCCAGCGTGCCCGCCAGGAGGCCGAGCGCCTGCGCGTGCAGGCCCAGATCCAGGCCGAGGAAAGCGAACGCCTGCGCCAGGCGGCCGAGCAGGAAGCGCTGGCCCGCCAGGATGCCGAAACCGCGCTGACCAGCGTGGCCGGCAAGCAGACCGCCCGTCTGAGCGCGGCCCAGCAGAACGCGGCCAAGCTGGCCCGTGAGGAAGCCGAGCTGGTGGCGGGCAGCAAACTGCCAGGCTCCAAGTTCGACAGCCGCGGCGAAGTGTTCACCTTCAATGGCGACGCCTTCGCCGCCGGCAAGGGCAGCCTGTCCGGCGGTGCCAAGGGCCAGGCCAAGGCCTTGGCCGAGTACCTGAACATCGGCAAGAAGGGCCGGGTCCGGATCGAGGCGTACGACGCCGCAGCCGGGGTCGGTCAGCAGCGTGCCGAGGCCCTGCGTGATGCCCTGGTCGCGGCCGGTGTGAGCAGTAGCCGGCTGCAGGTGAGCGGCAAGAAGGCGGCGGCGACCAAGGCGCGTTCGGCCGAGGTCATCATCGCGCCCTGATGCCGGATCTGGAGGCGCTCATGACCGCGGGTTGTGACGCAAATCCTTGTTTTTGTTTAATTTTCGTTGTTCTGCGTGTTCAGGCTGAACCCCGCCTAGGCAGCGCCAACGATATCGTTTGAAAGGGTTGAACCGCCCTCGAAGCAAGCGTAGGGTCAGTTGTCCGGGTCGCCTTCCGCGGCCCGGACGATTGGAGGGCCGGCAATGCACCAGCGCCACGAATCACCGCAGTCCCCGATCCGGCACGATGTGCTGGAGGGCGCTGCGGGTTCGCAGGCCACGGATGCGCGGTACTCCGCCCCAAGCAGCGCCCCGTGCCGTCAGGCCGGGGCGTTCTTGTTTCAGCAGAAGCGATAGGAGGTTCATCATGTTTGAAGGTCAGCCCCAGAGCGATATCGACGCACGGCGCCAGCAGGATCCGGAATTCAAGGCGTTGTACGAACGGCACCAGAAGTTGAACAAAAAGTGCATGGATGCCGAGCTGGGCGTACTTCCGATAGACCGTCTCACCCTGGGACAGATGAAACGAGAAAAGCTGCTGGCCAAGCAGAAGCTGGAACGGTTGTACGCCTCCCCCATGCATTAACCCCTTTACCACCCTACGTCGCGGGCGGTTCCGGTCTCCTCGTCGACCGGTGCCGTCCGCGCCGCTTATGAACACGGCAACCTGACTTTCGCCGCCAACCGTCGGATAATCACCGGTCCGGCCGCCCAGCGGCGCGAATCGATGTGAACCGATGGCAATCCACTCCTCCGTACTCGAACTCATTGGCCAGACCCCGATCGTCAAGGCCCAGCGCCTGGATACCGGTGTCTGCGAGCTTTACCTGAAGCTCGAGAGTGCCAATCCGGGAGGATCGATCAAGGACCGCATCGGGCTGTCGATGATCGAAGCCGCCGAGCAGCGTGGCGACCTCAAGCCGGGCGCGACCCTGGTCGAGGGCACCGCCGGCAACACCGGCCTGGGCCTGGCGCTGGTCGCCCAGCAGAAGGGCTACAAGCTGATCCTGGTCGTGCCGGACAAGATGAGCCGCGAGAAGATCTTCAACCTCAAGGCGATGGGTGCCGAAGTGCGCCTGACCCGGTCGGACGTGGCCAAGGGCCACCCGGAGTACTACCAGGACATGGCCAAGCGCGTGGCCGAGGAAACCCCCGGCGCGTACTTCATCAACCAGTTCGGCAACCCGGACAACCCGGCCGCCCATGAGTTCGGCACCGGCCCGGAAATCCTGGCGCAGATGGATGGCGACCTGGACGCGATCGTGTTCGGCTGTGGCAGCTCCGGCACCATGACCGGCCTGTCTCGCGCCTTCTCCACCCTCTCGCCGAAGACCGAGTTGGTCCTGGCTGACCCGGTCGGGTCCATCCTGGCCGAGTACATCAATGACGGCGTGCTCAACGACAAGTCGGGCAGCTGGCTGGTGGAAGGCATCGGCGAGGACTTCCTGCCCTCGATCGCCGATTTCAGCCGCGTCACCAAGGCTTACGCGATCAGCGATGCCGAGAGCTTCCACACCGCGCGCGAGCTGCTGGGCAAGGAAGGCATCCTCGGTGGTTCCTCGACCGGCACCCTGCTGGCCGCGGCGCTGAAGTACTGCAAAGAGCAGACCACCCCGAAGAAGGTGCTGGTGCTGGTCTGCGACACCGGCAACAAGTACCTGTCCAAGATGTACAACGACTACTGGATGCTGGACAACGGCTTCCTGGAGCGCCCGCAGTCCGGCGATCTGCGCGACCTGATCCTGCGCCCGTACGGCCAGCGCGACACCGTCGTGATCGGTCCGAACGATCTGCTGACCACCGCCTATCAGCGCATGAAGCTGTATGACGTCTCGCAGCTGCCGGTGATGGACGGCGACCAGCTGGTCGGCATCGTGGATGAAAGCGACGTCCTGCTGCATGTCTATGGCGACGAAGCCCGCTTCCGCGACCCGGTCGCCACCGCGATGGTCAGCAAGCTGGACCGCCTGGACGTGAAATCGCCGATCGAGGCCCTGCTGCCGGTGTTCGATCGCGGCCAGGTCGCCATCGTGATGGACGGCGCCAACTTCCTCGGCCTGATCACCCGCATCGACCTGCTGAACTACCTGCGCCGCCGGGTACAGTAAGCGGCTGAGTCGCAATGAACCCATGTTTATCCGCGTCAACGGCCGATTAAGCCACCGCTGATAGACTTCCGCTCCTTTTGCGGGGGCCCCTGTGGGGGCTCCTCTTGCTGGGAAACAACATGTCCGATCACGCTTCCTCCGGGCACGGCGACCGCTCGCTCGCCCTGGCCACGCTGGCCATCCATGGCGGCCAGTCGCCGGATCCGAGCACCGGCGCGGTGATGCCGCCGATCTACGCGACCTCCACCTACGCCCAGTCCAGCCCCGGTGAACACCAGGGTTTCGAGTACTCGCGCACCCACAATCCCACCCGCTTCGCCTACGAGCGGTGCGTGGCCTCCCTGGAAGGCGGCAGCCGCGGTTACGCGTTCGCCTCGGGCATGGCCGCCAGCTCCACCGTAATGGAACTGCTGGACGCCGGCAGCCACGTGGTGGCGATGGATGACATCTATGGCGGCACCTTCCGCCTGTTCGAGCGCGTGCGTAAGCGCACCGCCGGCCTGCAGTTCAGCTTCGTCGACCTGACCGACCTGGCCGCGTTCGAGGCCTCGATCACCCCGCAGACCAAGATGGTCTGGATCGAGACGCCGACCAACCCGATGCTGAAGATCGTCGACATCGCGGCCGTCGCTGCGATCGCCAAGCGCCACCAGCTGCTGGTGGTGGTCGACAACACCTTCGCCTCGCCGATGCTGCAGCGCCCGCTGGAGCAGGGCGCGGACCTGGTCCTGCACTCGGCCACCAAGTACCTCAACGGGCACTCGGACATGGTCGGCGGTATGGTCGTGGTCGGCGACAACGCCGAGCTGGCCGAGCAGATGGCCTTCCTGCAGAACTCCATCGGTGCCGTGCAGGGGCCGTTCGACAGCTTCCTGGCCCTGCGTGGCCTGAAGACCCTGCCGCTGCGCATGAAGGCGCACTGCGCCAACGCGCTGGCCCTGGCCCAGTGGCTGGAAAAGCAGCCGGCCGTGGAGAAGGTCATCTATCCCGGCCTGACCTCGCACCCGCAGCACGAGCTGGCGACGCGCCAGATGAACGGCTACGGCGGCATCGTCTCGATCGTGCTCAAGGGCGGTTTCGCGGCGGCCAAGCGCTTCTGCGAGAAAACCGAACTGTTCACCCTGGCTGAGTCGCTGGGTGGCGTGGAAAGCCTGGTGAATCATCCTGCGGTGATGACGCATGCCTCGATTCCGGTGGAACGTCGGGAACAGCTGGGCATCAGCGATGCGCTGGTGCGGCTGAGTGTGGGGGTTGAGGAGTTGGGGGATCTGCAGGTGGATCTGGAGCGGGCGTTGTCGGTAGGGAATCCCTGATCCATGCAGAAGCATGCCAATCTGCTGTTCTTGTTCCGCCAGTTGCTGGGGCGTGAACTGGCGGCTCGCTACCGGACCACTACATTGGGGGTGCTCTGGCTTGTGCTTCAGCCGGTACTGATGCTCTGTGTCTACACCCTTGTGTTCAGCGGTGTATTCAAGGCCCGTTGGGCCGGTGCCGAATCCACGGGTGACTTCGCACTCATGCTGTTTGCTGGGCTGGTGCCGTTCACCCTGTTGTCCGAAGTACTCGTGACTGCGCCTGGGATCATTGCGGGCCAGCCAAACTTCGTAAAGAAGGTGGTGTTCCCGCTGCCGGTGCTGTCCATGGTGAAGGTCGCCGCGGCTCTGACCACGGCCGGCATCGGCCTGCTGATTCTGCTGGTCGCGCAGATATGGCAATCCGGCCTGCCCTCGGCCTGGGCGCTGACTGCGCCGCTGATCCTGCTGGAAATGACTCCGATGCTGCTGGCAATTGCATGGTCGCTGTCGGCTCTGGGCGTGTACTTGCGCGACATCGGTCAGTTCGTGGGCATCCTGAGCAGCGTGCTGCTGTTTCTCAGTCCCATCTTCTTCCCTGCCAAGGCCATGCCCGAGGCTGTGGCCGGGCTGATCCACTTCAATCCACTGGTGACGCCGATCGAACAGTTGCGTGCGGTTACGGTGCAGAATTCGGCGCCTGACCTGGCCGCACTGCTGCCACACTTCACGCTGTCGGTCGTCTTCGCGCTGGTGTCCTACGCACTCTTCCGTCGCCTGTCGCGCGGATTCTCGGACGTCCTATGAACAGTATGCTTCCCGCTGACACGGCAACCCTTGCCGACGCGGCGATTGAAGTCCTGAACGTCACCAAGGACTACCCGGTCTACGCCAGCCCTCGCGATCGTCTGATGTCCCTGCTGCGGCCGTCCGGTGATCGCGCCAGCCGTACCTTCCGTGCTCTGGATGGGGTCAACCTGGTCGTGCCACGCGGTGAGACCGTCGGCATCATTGGCCGCAACGGCGCAGGCAAGTCCACGTTGCTGCAGATCCTTTGCGGGACGGTACGGCCGACCTCCGGGTCGGTGAACATCCGTGGTCGTTTCGCGGCGCTGCTCGAACTCGGTGCAGGCTTCAACCCGGATTTCTCCGGGCGCGACAACGTCTACCTGAGTGCTTCCCTGCTGGGTCTGAGCCGCAAGGAAGTAGACGAAAAGCTGGAGTCGATCATCGCCTTCGCCGACATCGGCGATTTCTTCGATCGGCCGGTCAAGACATACTCCAGCGGCATGTATGTGCGCCTGGCCTTCTCGGTGGCCATCCATACCGAGCCGGACGTGCTGATCATCGATGAAGCCTTGTCGGTAGGTGACATCCGCTTCCAGATGAAATGCCTGGCCAGGATCGAGCAGATCCGTGCACGCGGGGCTACCATCCTGTTCGTGTCGCATTCGCTGGAGCAGGTCAAGCGCTTCTGTCAGACCGCGCTGTGGCTGGAAGGCGGTAAGGTCAAGCTGCATGGCGAGGCCAGTTTCGTTGCCGATCGCTTCCGCGACTATGAGCTGGGCCGCGAACAGGCGAGCGAGGCTGCCACGGAGATCTGCCGTGCGCCTCGTCCGGACAGCATTCCTGCGCATCTGGAGACGGTCGCCCTGAGCACCGATATGCTTGCGCCGTTCGAACCCCTCAGCGTGGATATCAGCTACACCGTGGTCGACGATGCGGTGCAGGGCCTGTTGCTTGGCGTGGCAATCAAGGGCATGGATGGTTTGCACATCTTTGGTCCGAACACTTACCTGGAGCGCGTGCAGATCCCGACCTCGCGTGGATCGCATCGTGTCACCTACCATATTCCGTCGATGACCCTGCTCACTGGCACTTATCGTGTCGATGTTGGCCTGTTCACAGACAAGGGCCTGGTCTGCCTGGACTATTTGTCCGAAGCGAGTGTTTTTACCGTGGCTGCGCCCTATTTCAGCGAAGGCGTCGTCTATATCCCCCATGAGTGGAAGGTCCATGACGTCGACGCTTCTTGATATCCCGTTCGACCACTACCAGCGTTACGCCGCGGCCGCGCACCTGCTCCAGGCCCTGGAGCTTGAGGCGCCCAGCGTGCTGGAGGTGGGTGCCAATCGACAGCGCCTGCTGGGGCAGTTCTTGCCACAGGCTACCTTCCTCTACACCGATCTTCACGCCGAGGGCGATGAGAAGGATTTCGTGGTGGCCGACGCCACCCAGTTGCCGTTCGGCGACCGAAGTTTCGATGCAGTGGTATCGCTGGACGTGCTGGAACACATTCCCGCGCCGTTGCGCGCCCGTGCCGTAGCAGAGATGGCGCGCGTCGCAAACCAGATGGTCGTAATCGGCTGTCCGCCTGATGAACCGTGGGTCCGTGAGGCTGAGTTGGATGCCAATGGCCGCTGGCGAGAGCTGTATGGCGAAGATTATGTGTGGCTGCAGGAACACAAAGAGTTCGGCTTGGTCGATTCTTCCGAGGTGGAGTCCATCCTGGACGCGGCGGGCTTGCAGGTGTTGCGCTTCGGCCAGGGTGATGCACGACTCTGGGCCAGCTTGATGGGGTCTCACTTCATCAAGGTGAAGTTCCCGGAACTGGAGCCGTTGGTAACGGCAGCCGACCGTCTCTACAACAGCCGCGTATTTGCTGGCGATCACAGTGACCAGCCATATCGTCACTATTACGTAGGTGTTCGCAACGTCGATGATGCGGCGCGCTTGCAGGCGCAACCGCCCTTCCGGAGCGCACGCGACGAGGAAGCAACGACGATGCTGTCGCATCTGGCAGAGGGCCTGCGCCGGCTGGCACTTCGCGCCGACAATGCCGAACAGGAATGGTCTTCAACGGCGCGTCTGTTGCAGGCCTACATCACGGATCTGGACGTCGCAAAGCAGGAGTGGGGCGCCACCGCTGCATTCGCTCATCAGCTGCAGGCTGCCAAGGACGTGAGCGATGCTCATTGGCTACAGGAACAGCAGGCCTCGCAGGCGCTTCGCGAGGTCATCGAACAGGACCGTGAAGCATCACAGGTACGTGAGCTCGAGTATCAAGAGGCGCAGCAGCAGATCGTCGCGCTCCGCCAAAGGGTCGACCAGGAGTTGTCTGTGCAACAGACACTCTCCGAGCAGGTCCATCAGTTGCAAAGGCTGCATAACGAAAACGCCGTAGCGTATCAGCGGTCGCGCCGCCGCTGGCAGAGTGCGGTCGCCGTCTTTGCAGTGGGCGGGAGCATCCTCGGTCTACTGGCGGGTTGGGCATGGTTATGAAGTTCGCCGTGACGAATCAGCGCGCCGCGGTAACGCCTTCAGGAGATGAATGATGCTGGGAAAAGTTAAAGGACTACTCCGTGCGATTTACTGGAGCATGCGCCGTGCAAACCTTCAGGGCGTATCGGCCACCAGCGTCGTCGGAGCCTTCGTGCGCGCTGCGCGGAAGGGGCCGCGTCACCTTGCGAGAACCATTGCGGCCTATGCCAACGGAAGCAGCGTATCTGCTGCCCCGGTGGTGGCGCCGGATGAGTATGCTCGATGGATGCAGGCACAGCCATCGCAGCCGGTACCGGCCGACGCCGGCTTGATCAGCGTGATAATGCCCGTCTGCAATACGCCAGAGAACTTCCTGCGCGAGGCAATCACAAGTGTGCAGCAGCAGACGTACCGGAACTGGGAGATATGCATCCATGATGATGCTTCTGACCAGCCCCACGTCGCGAAAATCCTTGCGGAACTGCAGCGCGAGATTCCTACCTTGCGGGTCACGCGATCAGTGCAGCGTAGTGGCATCGCAGCAACCACCAACGCGGCCTTGGCCCAGGCTGGTGGTCGCTGGGTTACTTTCCTGGACCATGATGACCTCCTCGAACCCGATGCGCTGGCAGCAGTTGTCGCATGTCATGTTCGTACCGGTGCAGATATCGTCTATTCCGATCACGATGTGTTGGGGGACGATGGTCGTCTGCGTCACCCGTACTTCAAGCCTGATTGGAACCATGATCTGTTCATGGCCCAGATGTACCTGGGCCACCTGGTGAGCTTCGAACGTGGCGTCATCCAGCGACATGGCGGACTGGACAGTAGTTGCGATGGCTCGCAGGATTATGACCTTGTGCTGCGCTGTGTGGCGGACGGTGCGCGCGTGTCCCACGTGCCGCGCGTGCTGTATCACTGGCGTGCTCACGCAGGTTCGACGGCGGCGAATGCCGGTTCGAAGCCCTACGCGCACGATGCTGGCAAGCGCGCCATCCAACGCCATGTCGATGTGCTGTACCCCGGAGCGCAGGTGGACGACGGCAAGCAGCTGTTCTGCTACGACGTGCGCTATCCGCTCGCCGCACCAGCGCCCATGGCAAGCATCATCATTCCGACGAGGGACGGCCTGGATCTGCTGCGTACCTGCGTGGACTCACTGCTATCGATGACCGATTACCCTGCCTACGAGATCATCGTTGTCGACAACGGTTCTACCCAGCCGGAGACCCAAGTGTGGTTGCAGGCGATGTCCCAACGCGATGATTTTCGGGTCATCGACGCCAACGTGCCCTTCAACTGGTCTGCGTTGAACAACCTGGCCGCTGCCCAAGCGCGTGGCGATGTACTTGTGTTCCTCAACAATGATACGGAGGTCATCGAAGGCGATTGGCTGCAGCGTTTGGTAGAGAACGCGATGCGCCGCGATGTTGGTGTCTGCGGTCCGCTGCTTTTGTACGGAGATCGCACCATTCAGCATGCTGGCGTGGTGATCGGCATGGGGGGATGGGCCGATCACGTCTTCAAGGGCGAAGTGCCGCAGCACAATCAAAACCTGTTCGTGTCGCCGGTGCTGCAGCGTCAGGTGTTGGCGGTCACTGGCGCATGCATGGTCATCGGGCGCGACAAATTCGAGCAGGTAGGCGGCTTCGACGAGTCGTTCATCGTGTGTGGTAGTGACGTCGAGCTGTGCCTGCGCGCGTACGCCGCCGGCTTCCACACGGTGTACGTGGCTGGGGCCGCGATGATCCACCATGAATCGAAGACCCGCGATCCGCGTGCCATCCCCGAAAGCGATTTCGTGCGCTCGGCGCAGGCTTACTCTCCATACCGCGAGGAAGGCGATCCGTTCTACAGCCCCAACTTGGATTACATGGCTTCTTCGCCGCGCCTGAAGCGGAGCGAGGCATGAGTCGTCTGGCTTTACTGTTGAGACGTGTCGCTGGTCGTCTTGAAGCGGGCGGCCCGACGAGTGTGGCCCCGGCCACCAGCGTCGGGGAAATTACGCCCTGTGAGGCGCGTCACGACCCGTGGCAGGGCAAGCGACTGAACTTGGTGTTGCCCTCGATCAAGCGCCGACACTATTTTGGCGGTATCCATACTGCGGTGCTGATCTATCGGGAGCTATGCCGTTTCTTTCCCGCGTCGCGCATCATCCTGGTCGACAGCGAGCCAGACGAGGAAGCGCTGTCGCGCTTCGCCGACCATACGTTGGTGTCCGCAGGTGCCACGTCTGATGCGCAGCGGCAGATTGTTCCGTTCAGTGATCGCTACGGCAAGACCTTGCCCATTGCCGGCGAGGACATATGGGTGGCGACCGCCTGGTGGACGGCATATGCCGCACAGCGGCTCTCGGCATGGCAAGGTGCCCACGGCGGGATCGACCGTCCGATGGTTTACCTGATCCAGGATTTCGAGCCCGGTTTCTACGCATGGTCCAGCCAGTACGCGCTGTCGCTCAGCACCTACCGGTGCGACCGCGACATCGCAATTTTCAATACCGGCCTGCTCGCCGAGTTCTTCGCCCACCACGGCATGCGGTATGCAACTGCCAGCGTATTCGAGCCGGTGCTGCATGACGGCCTGCGTACCGCCCTGGTCCAGGCGCGCATTGCCACCACCCCGCGAGAGCGGCGAATCGTCGTCTATGCGCGCCCAGGGACCCCACGCAACGCGTTCGAACTGATCTGCGAAGGCCTGCGCTTGTGGGGCTGGAAGGATCCGCGCTCGGCCCAATGGCAAGTGGCCGCCCCGGGTGAGATCGAAAGCGACCTGGACTTGGGGCCGTTCAAGCTCAAGGCGCTGGGCAAGCTGGACATCGATGCGTACGCCGCGCTGCTGTCAACGTCTTCGATCGGGCTGTCGTTGATGGTGTCCCCGCATCCCAGCTACCCCCCTCTGGAGATGGCTGCGTTCGGTATGTCGGTGTTGACCAACCGCTATGACAACAAGCGGCTGGATGAGACCGTGACCAACATCCACTCGCTGGCGTCGATGACGCCCGAGGCTATCTGCGAGGGGTTGAGCGCGCTGGTCGATGCGTGCGAAGCGCGTGGCATGATGCCCGCGCCGGTCGCCTCCGGGAACCATCCGTTGATGGCGCAGGGCAGTTTCGACCGGATCGCCGCCGGCGTGGCACAGGCACTGGCGTAGCCACGTCGATGGGGGCGAGTGCAAAGGGATTGGACAGGGGACGTACATTGGATGTGTTGAAAACACGCATGCACGGCAAGCGCTGGATGTTCTTGCTGTACCTGGTGGTGGTGGCGCTGTTTGCCAGAACCCGTTGGCAGTTCGAATTCATGCTGTTGCTTACGGTGTCGCTGTTGACGATGTCGCTGATCGGACACCGGCTGCTCATCTGGTTGGGGATAGCGCCGCAGCCGGGTGCACCGCTGGTGTTCTTCAATGCGTTGCTGGGCCAGTTCGTACTGATCGTGGTCTGGTTGCTGTGCAGCCCGCTGACCTACGCTTGGACCCACGGATTTGGTCTGCCATGGGCCATGCCGTTGCTGATGATTGGCGTGGCCGGTCTTGCAGCGTGGAGTCTGCTCAAGAGCAGGGCGCAGTCGATGGCGCTGGCGGGCGTGGTGCCGACTCCTCTGCTCGCGTGGGTGCCGGCATTGCTCGGCGGCTTGGTCTGCCTGAAGTTTGCCGCCTACTACTCCATGCGCGCAGGCAGCCTGGGGTTGGATACGCACCAGCACATCGCTTTCAGTCTTGACCTGTTCCGCGCTGGCTATCCCAAGCTCAGCGCGGGCAATACAGACTGGCTGGAAAAGTACCCGAAGATGCTGCACCTGCTCACCTCGTTATGGGCGTGGCCGGGTCTGGGCCAGCACATGGGCCCGTTCCTGAAGGTGCAGCCTGTGTTGCAGGCGACGCTGGCACTGTTCGCGCTCTTCGAACTGACCGCTTGCTGGCTGCGCCGAAGCCTGGTCGATCAGCGCCTACAGTTCGCCTTCGTTGCGCTGGTGTCCTTGCTGTGGTGCTACGTGATGGTGCGTGGCACGTCGTACTTGTACCCGATGTCAGACCTAAACAGCACGGGGCGGTTGGCAGCGTTCGGCGTATTGCTCGCGCCAACGCTGTGCGCTGTCCTGTGCTGGCTGGTGCCAACGCGGGCGAGTCAATTGCTGGCGTGGACGTTGTTTGCATTCGCCGGTGCAATGGCGGCCAAGCTCAACCCGTCGCTGGTCATTGGCTATGCAAGTTATGCCGCGCCGCTGTTCGCCGTAGTGATGGTGGTGCCGTGGTGGAAGAGCGGCGGGGTCGTTGCACGGTTGGGGTGGCCGGTGCT
>Ga0247732_10000887_pt1 | contig 12728 bp, 13 predicted proteins | sample UWRJL163409C2_FD_180940 | JGI IMG/M metagenome (GOLD analysis project Ga0247732, IMG submission 180940) | Plant litter microbial communities from Arlington Agricultural Research Station in Wisconsin, United States - UWRJ-L163-409C-2 | ecosystem: Environmental > Terrestrial > Plant litter >...
GCCCTGGTCTTCGTTCTGCCCAAGCGGGTGAGCCTGCACTAGCCGGCGTCGCAGGGATGTCGCGGGGCGGTCTTCGGGCCGCCCCGCTGTCGTTTGCGGTGCGCAGCACGGGCCCGTGCGGTGCGCAACGCGGGCCGTTCGGTGCGCGGCGCGGGGCCGTTCGCTTCGCAGTGCGCGGGCGAGTCGCCCCGCCCCGCCCCTCCCGTGCGTCCGCGGAGTTGCTGCAGTCAACAGGTTGAGAGTGCCGACACTCCCGAATCGATCCTGTTGGCAGACGATGCGGCGATCTCATCCTGTTGACGGACTAACGTGCACGCGTGTTGCCCGGCGGACGGACGGACGTGTTGCCGGGCGGACGGGCGGGCACGCGTGTCGCCGGGCGGACGGGCGGATGTACGGGAGCTCTGCATGTTAGACAGGGCGCGTGATGGACCCTGAGACGATGGACGCCAGACAGATGGACGCCAGACAGATGGACGCCAGACAGATGGACGCCCGGCAGCTGAACACCGAGAACGAAGTCCGCCGCATCGAGGCCGTGCGGCTTCGCGCTCTCGTAGAACGAGATCTGGTGACGGCAGATCCGCTGCATGCACCTGATTATCAGCTCGTCACACCGAACGGGTCCGTCCTTGGCAAAGACGAGTATCTCGGGAGGGTCGCGTCCCGATCGCTCGAGCACCTGGCCTTCGAAGCGATCACGGATGTCGTGGCCCGGTCGTCGACGACGACGGTCGTCTTGCGATACCAGGCCCGCATCGCCCTCGCTGTCGCTCACGACGTCGAGGAGTTCGTCGCCTGGCACACCGATCTGTATGAGCTGCGGGACGCCGCCTGGGTCGTCGTATGGTCGCAGGCTACGATCGTCGCCTGAGATGCGGCTCGGTCCCTGTCTGTCCTGTCGAAGTGGCTGCAGTCAACAGGTTGAGAGTGCCGACACTCCCGAATCCATCCTGTTGGCGGACGATGCGGCGATCTCATCCTGTTGACGGACTAACGTGCACGCGTGTTGCCGGCGGACGGACGTGCACGCGTGTCGCCGGGCGGACGGACGGCGCCCGTTCAGCCGCGCGGGCGGCGCGAGCCGGTCGGGTCTGTGCGCGAGGAGCCGTCGGTGCGGGCGGGCTTGTCCGTGCGAGGGCGGCCCGGTCTGTCGTCCAGCTCGATGAACAGCCAGCGCGGCTTCGGTTCGATCAGCGGGCGGAAGACGGTGCGGACGATCGGGCTGGCGAGCGCGATCGAGATTCCGATCGCCGCGAGGATGACCGCGACCAGCAACCAGTCCGACGGGTCCTCGCCCTTCAGCACACCGGTCTCGCGCAGCGGGTAGAGCACGAAACTATGCAGCAGATAGATGTACATCGTCGCCTGGCCGAAGCCGGTGATCCAGGTCTGCGAGCGGGGAACCAGCACGAAGAACGCGGCGCTCAGCACGGCCGCGAGCGCGAGGAAGGCGAGACGCACGAATCCGGCCCACCACGCGTCTTGGCCGAGCCCGTCGTAACTGTCGTCGTAGAAGAACCAGTGGACGCTGATCGCCTTCCAGAAGCCGATGAAGAGAACGACCGTGAGGGCCCAGGTGATGAGTACTCCGGCAGCGACCAGCCGCACCCAGAGGGCCTGACGGTCGAGCATCCGCCATTTCTCTGCCAGCTTCCACTGCCGCACCTGCCAGCCGAGCACGAAGAACGGCAGGATGCCGATTGCCCGGGAGAGCGAGAAGGTGCTGTCGACGTTGTCGAGGTAGCCGACCCCGACGGAGAACGCGATCGACCAGAGCAGTGGGAAACGCAGCAGCACCAGATAGGGGAGCACCACTCGGAACACCGCGAGCGCCAGCAAGAACCACAGGGTCCAGTGCGGTGTGGTCGGGTTGACGCTGGTCGAGCCCTCGGCGAGGTACTGCACCACCGACCAGATGGTCTGCATGATGGCGTAGGGCAGCAGGATGTCGGTGATCACCTTGCGCATCTGCCGCGACCCGGGTGGGCTGGCCTTGGAGAAGTAGCCGCTGATGATGGCGAAGGCCGGCATGTGGAACGCGTAGATGAACACGTAGACCATCAGGGCGTGGTCGGACTGGCCCGTGAGCCGCTGCACGGAATGGCCGATGACGACGAGGGCGACGCAGAGGAAGCGGGCGTTGTCCCAGAGCGGAACCCGGCGTTTGTGGGTCGGCGCAGGGGTCGGTGTGATGGAGGTCGGAACCTCGGCGATTGCTGACGTCACGGCGACAACCCTAGCCGCGCTACTTTTGAAGCACCGAGGCAGGGGAGAGACGTTGACAACGAGACGTGTGGTGGTAACGGGCGCGAGTTCGGGCATCGGGGCGGCGACCGCCAGGCTGTTCCGGGCCCACGGGTGGGAGGTCGTGGCCGTCGCTCGGCGCACCGACCGGCTCGAGGCGCTCGCCGCCGACACCGGCTGCCAGATCTTCACCGCCGACCTCACCGACCAGGTGCAGGTGGATGCCCTGCGCGACTACGTCCAGGCGCTCGGGCCCGTGCACGCCCTCGTCAACAACGCGGGCGGCGCGTTCGGTCTGGCGTCGGTAGAGGCGGGGGACCCGGAGGACTGGATCCGCATGTTCGACGTGAACGTCGTGGCCGTCAAGCGGGTCACCAGCGCGCTGCTTCCGCTGCTGCGCCGTGCCGCCGCCGATTCCGTTGACGAGCCGGGCGGCGGCCACGCCGACATCCTCACCGTCACCTCGATCGCCGGGCACGTCGCCTACGAGGGCGGCGGCGGGTACAACGCCGCCAAGTTCGCCGAGCACGCGATGGTGGCGGTGTTGCGACTGGAGCTCGCCGGCGAACCGATCCGTGTGCTCGAGGTGGCCCCGGGAATGGTGCACACCGAGGAGTTCTCGCTGGTGCGTTTCGGCGGCGACCAGGCCAAGGCCGACGCGGTGTACGACAACGTGCCGGAGCCGCTCGTCGCCGAGGACGTCGCCGAGGCGATCGTGCACGCCATCGAGTTGCCCGGTCACGTGAACCTCGACCTGGTGACCATCAAGCCGGTCGCGCAGGCGGCGCCGTGGAAGGTCATCCGCGGAGAACTGAAGCCGAAGCTCTAGCTACTCGGGGAGTACCGCGGAGTCGGCGAAGGCCAGCTTCGGCACGAAGAACAGCAGCACGGCGGCGACGAGCGCGCCCGCCCCGCAGATCACCCAGACCGTCATGTAGCCAGCCAGGCTGGAGGCGGTAGTCGACACAGCCGTGATGACTCCACCGGCGAGCACGATGCCGAACACCGCCGAGGCGAAGGAGCCGCCGATGGTCTTGGTGGTGTTGGTGAGCGCCGCCGCGATGCCGGTCTGGCCGAGGGGTGCGGCCGCCGCAGCCGCCGCGGGCATGGCGCCCACGAGCGCGCCGGAGCCGAGACCGGCGATGAACATGTTCATGAACACCTCCCAGACCTGCAGGTGCAGCGGCAGGAAGAGGAGATAGCCGATCGCCACCAGGAAGGCGGCACCGATCAGGGCGATCCGCGGCGTCAGTCGGCGCGAGATCACCGGGAAAACGAGCGCGCCGATGATCATCGAGATCAGGTAGACGCCGATCAGGGTCGAGCGGTCTCCCGCGTCGAGTCCCAGCCCGTAACCGTTCGCCGGATCGGTGCCCGCATAGGCGCTGAGCGGCGCCTGCGCCCCCAGCAGGCTGATGCCGATCAGCGCCGCGGTGAGCTGAACAGGCCACATGTTCGGCTGCCTCAGCACGCGCAGGTCGATGGCCGGGTCGTCCTGCCGCAACTCGTAGCGGGCGAAGGGCACGAAGGCGGCGATGCCCGCCACGATCAGGAGATACGCCCACCACGCGGTCATCCCGTTCAGGCGCAGGAAGGTGAGGCCCGAGGTGATGAGCAGCAGCCCGATCGTGAGGATGCTGAAACCCACGATGTCGAGGCGACGCCCGGGCAGCGGGGTCGATTCCGGCACTCCGAAGAGCACGGCGAAGAACACGAGGGTGACGGCGATGGCCGGGATCATGAGGGTGAGGGGAACGTTCTGGTCGAACCATCCGAAGACCCGCCCGCCGAGGAGTGCACCGATGATCGCGCCCGCCTCGAGCGCCACCACCAGGAAGCCGGCGGCCCGACGGGTCTGCGACGGACCGCGACCGGTGCGGCGGCCGCGGTCGAAGATCAGTGCGATCTCGAGCGGCAACCAGACCACGTAGAAGCCCTGTAGCGCCCAGGCGACGAGGAAGAGTACGAAATTGTCGGCGAAGACCAGCGCCCAGGTGGCCAGGCCGGTGAGCACCGTCGAGATGAGCAGGATGCGCTTGTGCCCGAACATGTCGCCGAGTTTGGCGAGCACCGGCACCACGAGCGCCGAGACGAGCAGCTGCGCCGCCTCGAACCAGTTGAAGTCGGCGTCGCGGATGTGCAGATACTTCACCAGGTCGCTGATCAGGGGCACGTAGTAGCCCTGCAGGATGCCGCTGACGATCTCCACCAGGAACAGGAAGCCGATCAGTCCGAAGGTCACGTTCGCCGCCCGCGGGGCTCGCGCTCGGGTGCCGCGGGCCGTCGTCATGATCGGATGCTAGTGGTACCCGGGTCACGACGGGCACATTCTGGCCGCTACCGTTGACACATGGCTGAAGTCGAACGCGAAATTCTGGGTTGGGACGAGTTCGGGGATGCGTCCCGGGAGCTCGCGAGGAGCATCCACGGCAGTGGTTTCGTGCCGGATGTCGTGGTCGCCATCGCCCGCGGCGGGCTGCTGCTCGCGGGGTCTGTGGCTTACGCGCTCGATGTGAAGAGCTGTGGCGCGCTGAACGCCGAGTTCTACACCGGCGTCGACGCCCGCCTGGACGAGCCGGTCATCCTCGCTCCGTATCTCGACGAGGTCTCGCTCGCCGGCAAGAAGGTGCTGCTGGTCGACGACGTCTCCGACTCCGGGCGCACTCTCGCCATGGTGCTGGACCTGATCCACCTCGCCGGCGCCGACGTGCGCACGGTGTGCCTGTACTCGAAGCCGCAGACGGTGCTCGAGCCCGATTACGTGTGGCGCAAGACCTCGAAGTGGATCGCCTTCCCGTGGTCGTCGAAGCCGCCCGTCACCATCTGAGCATGGTGAAGCCGCTCGCCGAGCTGATCGACACCGGGTGGGCCGATGCCCTCGCACCGGTAGCCGACCAGGTGGCCGCGATGGGGGAGTTTCTTCGTGCCTCCGGGCCGTACCTTCCCGCGGGTGCGAACGTGCTGCGCGCGTTCGAGCGGCCGCTCGAGGATGTGCGGGTGCTGATCGTGGGCCAGGACCCGTACCCGACGCCCGGGCATGCCATCGGCCTCTCCTTCGCCGTCGATCGGGCCGTGCGACCGGTGCCGCGCAGCCTGCAGAACATCTACCGCGAGCTGGCGGACGACGTCGGCGTCGTGCCGCCCGACCACGGCGATTTGAGCGCCTGGGCCGACCAGGGCGTGCTGCTGCTCAACCGCGTGCTGACCGTGGCGCCGGGGGCGTCGGCCTCGCACCGCGGCAAGGGCTGGGAGGCGATCACCGCAACCGCGATCCACGCGCTGGCGGAACGCGGTGGGCCCCTCGTGGCGATCCTTTGGGGAAACGACGCGATCGCGTTGGAACCGATGCTCGGCACGGTGCCGGTGGTGAAGTCCGTGCATCCGAGCCCCCTCTCCGCCTCGCGCGGGTTCTTCGGGTCTAAGCCGTTCAGCCGCGCCAATGCCCTCCTGGTGGCGCAGGGCGGCCAGCCGATCGACTGGAGCCTGCCCGGGTAGGCTCGACACATGCTCGAGGAGGAATACCTGGCCCGTCATCGGCCGCTGGAGGCGCAGCGCAACCTGCCCCCGCTCGAGGTGCCTTTCGTCTATGAGATTCGGGATGCCGTGGAGGCCGATCTTCCCGATGTCCGCGAGATCTACAACCACTACGTCGCCAATTCCACCGTCACCTTCGACGAGACGCCGATGACGCTGCGCGCCTGGCGCACCAAGTTCGCGCACGTGCGCAAGGTGAACATGCCTTTTCTGGTGGCGCAGAGCCCGAGCGGGCAGATCCTCGGCTTCGCCTATGTGTATCCGTGGAAAGAGAAGGCCGCATACCGATTCACCGTGGAGGACTCGATCTACCTTGGTGCGGCATCCACCGGCAAGGGCCTCGGCAAGGTGCTGATGCAGGCGCTGATCGAGGCGTCGCGGGAGGCCGGGATCAAGGAGATCATCGCGGTGATCGCCGACAAGGGCGCGGATGCCTCCATCGCCATGCACCGCAACTTCGGCTTCAAGGAGATCGGTCACATGGGCAAGGTCGGCTACAAGTTCGACCGCTGGCTCGGCACCGTGCTCATGCAGAAGTCGCTCAAGGGGTCGAACTCGCGCAAGTGACAGTCAGTGCTTGCCGCCCAGCTCGAGCAGCACGACGCCGCCGACGACGAGCACCATGCCCACGATCTGCAGCCAGGTGAGGGACTCCTTGAACAGCAGCCAGCTGATCAGCACGACGAGCACGACGCCGACTCCGGCCCAGACCGCGTAGGCGATACCCAGCGGCACACCGCGGGTGAGCGACTGCGAGAGCAGGAAGAAAGCCCCAACGTAGCCGGCGGTGACGACGATGTACGGCACGACCTTGTTGCCGTCGCCCGTGGCGAACTTGAGTGCCGTCGTCGCGATGACTTCGGCGATGATGGCGCCGGCGAGGAAGAGGTAGCCCATTGCTCGAGGGTATCGGCGGCTACAGTCGTTTCATGCCAGAAGCCCCACGCTCCCGTCCTGCCGGCGCCACCGTGGTGCACTCTCTTGCCGGGCATCTAAAGGCACGGCCGAAGGCCGTGTACGAGGCGCTGGACCACCGGCTGCGGCCAGGTGATAGCGGGCAGAGTCTCTACCTCGCCGACCCGAACGCCTTTCTCATCGTGGCGCAGGGCGGCTGGTGGTACCGCGGTGAATACCGGGTGGTACCCGACGAGCACGGGTCGCACCTCGAGCACACGATGCTCAACATCGCGGGGCAGCAGAAGCTCGCGACCTTCACCGGTCGCCGCGAGATCAAGAACGCCCCGGCCGAGTTCGATCGCCTGCTGCGTCAGCTGCGGCTCGAACTGGAGTAGCCGCTAACCCTTTGCGCGTTGGCCCTTCGTGCAGGTCTGCTGCGCGGCGGTCTGGCCGGTCACCGATTCCGGTAGCGCGACCGCCGACGGTGCGGTCGCAGCATCCGTCGGTGTGGCGGTTGCGCTGGCGACGGGTGGCGTCACGGCTGGCGAGTTCGGGTCGACCGCGGTGCCGGCGCCGGTGCCGCCCGTCAGGGCGATCGGCTGATCGTTTCTGAGAGCCGTGAACAGAACCTCGGCCGCCGCTTTGTTCGGAAGCACGCCGTTCTGGCCGGCGGCCGATCCGAAGCCGCCCGGGTACTGCACGAAGACGACCTCGTCGAAGCTGATGTCCTTCACGGCGAGGGCCATCGACACCATCGTGGTGAGGTTGCTGAGCGACTCGGAACGGGTGGTGTTGTCGACGATCGCCTTGGCGAGTTCGTAGTCCTTCACCGGGTTGCCGAGTACCTCCGGGGTCTTGATCTTGCGCACCAAGGCCGACAGGAAAAGCTGCTGATTGCTGATTCGGGCGATGTCGGTGCCGCCGTAGACGCCGTACCGCGAGCGCAGGAACTGCACCGCGTCGGTGCCCGCGAGGGTCTGCTGACCCGCGTCCAGATCGAAGGGTATCTGTTCGTCGTGGATCGCCTGCGCAATGCAGACGGTGACGCCGCCGACCGCATTAGACATGCCGACCACCCCCTGGAATTCGGTGAGGGCGGCGAAGGGGATGGTCATGCCGGTGAGGTTCTCGACCGTCTTCACGATGCAGGGCAGGCCGCCGTATTCGAGGGTGGCGTTGATCTTGTTCATCTGCGCCGGAAAGTTGCCGCCCTTGGGATTCGGGCAGGAGGCGATCGGCACGATCAGGTCGCGCGGGAAGCTGACGACGGTGGCGTTCTTGTGGTCGGCGGAGACGTGCAGCAGCATCGTAACGTCGTTGAGCGTCGCATTTCGCTTTCCGTAGGCAGCCACGTCACCACCGCCACTGTCACTCGCCGCGACCAATACGTTGATCTCGCCGTCGTAGGGGCCGAGGCTCGGCGGTGCCGCCGCCACGGGTTGGCCGATGAGCTTCACGCCGCCGGAGGTGACCTGGTTCGAGAGCTGATACACCGCGACCGCACCCACCGCTGCGGAACTGACCGCAACCACGGCGATGGCGGCCACCGCGAGCTTCGCTACCGCGACCCATGGGCTCTTCCGGGCGAGACGACCGTGACGGACGAGGGGCGGCTGAGTGTTGCTCGGCATCTTTCGAGCCTAGACGGTCGCCCCGCCCCTAGGCTCGAACGGTGTTCGAACTCCATCACCTCACCGCGCAGGATCAATGGGACTGGTTGCAGCACGGCGAGGTCTCCCCGGCAGAACTGACCGAGCACTATCTTTCCCGCATCGAGCGGATCGACCCGCAGCTCGGCGCCTTCGTGACCGTGACAGCGGATGCCGCCCGCGCACGCTCGGCCGGGCTCGACGCCGGCGGTCCGGCAGTGCCGCCGCGCACCGCCGCCCTCTGGGGACTGCCGTTCGCCGACAAGGATCTCTACGACCGGGCCGGCGTGCCCACGCGGTCAGGCTCGCGGCTGTTGGCCGACTATGTCGCTGCAGACGACCACGACATCGTGCGCGTCATGGACGATGCCGGCGGCGTCAGCCTCGGCAAGACGGCGACACCGGAGTTCGGGCTGTCGGCGTCGTCCGAGCTGCTGGGAGGGCAGGTGACGCGCAACCCCTGGGATCCGGCGCTGGGCACCGGCGGCTCGAGCGCGGGAGCGGCGGCGGCGGTGGCCGCCGGGTTGCTGCCGTTCGCTCCGGGGTCGGATGGCGGCGGCAGCATCCGTATCCCCGCGGCGGCGACCGGGCTGGTGGGGCTGAAGCCATCACGGGGTCGGGTGCCGGCCCAGTCGGGAATCGCGAGCATCGCCGGTCTCGCGGTGGGTGGCCCGATCGCGCGCACTGTGGCCGACGCCGCGATGCTGCTCGACGCGATGGTCTCGCCGACCGGGTTGCCGCCTGCGCACCCTTACGCGCTGCGCGCACCCGACAGCCCGGAGGGCGCGTTCCTCGGCGACGCCATGCGTGGCGAGGGGCGTTTCCAGCTCGCGGTGATGACGACCTCGCCTTGGGATGACGCGCAGGACATCCGGATCGAGCAGGGAATCCGTGCCGGCCTCGATGCCGCGGTGATCGCGCTGACTGGCCTCGGTCACGGCATGGAGGAGATCGCCCTGCAGCGGAGCGACTACCCGCGATTGTTCACGACGATATGGAAGGCGAGCGCGACGGGTATCCCGGCACGCACTCCGGCGCAGCTCGAGCTGCTGGAGCCGGTCACGCGCTGGCTGGTGGAGCAGGGTCGGGCGATGTCTGCGGAGACACTGCTCGAAGCGCAGGCGGGTCTGCTGGCCTTCGAGCGTTCGGTGATCCGGCAGTTCGCGGCGTATGACGCCGTTCTCACGCCGACGCTGGCGCAATCCTCGCGGCCGGTGGGCTGGTATTCGACGGATGACCCCGAGCTCAACTTCGCCCAGCAGGTCGCCTATGCACCGTTCACGTCGTTCGTGAACGTGGCCGGGCTGCCCGCGATCTCCCTGCCGTTCGCGGTCGACGACGCCGGGATGCCGGTGGGCGTGCAGCTGATCGGCCGCCCGGGGGGAGAGGCTGCGCTGCTGTCGATCGGTCGGCAGCTGGAGCGTCGCGCGCGCTGGGAGCACCGGCACCCGCCGCAGTGGTAGGCCCCGCCCGCCCCGCCCGGCCCCGCCCTGCCCGTTCTGCTCTGCCCGTTCTGTTCTGCCCGTTCTGTTCTGCTCGTTCTGTTCTGCCCGTTCTGTCCTGTTCCGAAATGACGGGGATTTTGGCCGAACGGTCCCGGATCGCACTGTTTTTCGTCCGAGGGTGACAATCCCCGTCGTTTCGGAAGAGGAGGGGGCGGATCTCGCGGTGTCAGTTCCGCACTCAGCGGCCGGATCGGCGGTAGCCCCGGGTTGCCGTCGGGTAGAGCTCCCGGTAGCTGGGGATTCGAGGGGACGATTCTGCGGACAGCACCGCGTGCACGATCGCGCGGGTGACCGCGTCGGCGCCGGCCGTGTAGACCTGGTTGAGACGGTCGGAGCGCTCGTGGTCGGGCAGCAGGCCCGGCGCGACCTCGGGCATCCCACTGCTGCCGGTAGAGACGGCGAAGATCACGTCGCCGTCGCCGAGCGTGTGCACCGGCCGGATCGCCCGCGCCATGCCGTCGTGCCCGGTACCCGCCAGCTTCTGCAGCTCGACCCGGGTGAGCGGGGCGGTGGTCGCGACCACGACGAGGGTCGTGTTCAGCGGGCGCAGCGCGGGGCGGGCCTCGGCGTCGGCGAATAGGCGGTCGCGGGCGGCGCGATGCTCGTCGGGTGTCGGGATGCTCACGCCGAATTCACCCTCGAGCTCGGCGAACAGCCCCCACGGCGCTCCGGTGCGCGGGTCGAGGGTGGTGCCGTCGGCGTTGACCACCGCGAGAGCCGCGACGACGACTCCGTTCGATAGCACCGCGCTCGCCGTGCCGATGCCGCCGCGCATCTCGCCGGTGATGGCCCCGGTCGCGGCGCCGACGCTGCCGAGAGCGGGGTCGTGGGCCGCGAACGCGTTCTCGGCCGCTATTCGGGCGAGAGCCGCGCTGGGACGGTTGGCGAAGTCGCCGCCACGGCCCAGATCGAACAGGGTGGCGGCCGGAACGATCGGTACCACCTCGGTGAGCGGCTCTCCCACCCGGAAGCCGAGGCCGCGCTCCTGGAGCGCCGCCATGACGCCGCCCGCCGCGTCGAGTCCGAACGCCGACCCACCGCCGAGGTACACCGCGTGGATGCGCTCGACGACCCCCATCGGGTCGAGCGCGGCGGTCTCACGGGTCGCGGTGCCGCCACCGCGGATGTCGACGGCAGCAGGCATCCCGATTTCTGGAGCGAGCACGACCGTCGAGCCCGTCAGCCACCCGTCAGCGACGCGCGACGCGTGCCCGACCCGGATGCCGGTCACGTCGGCGATCGAGTTGGTCGGTCCGACCGAGATGCCCTCGCTGCCGCCGAGACGCCAGTCCAGCGCGGTCGCCCGGCTCACGGTGTGGTCCCGGGCGCAGCGTCAAGGGTGGGTACGGCCGCGATGAGCTGCCGGGTGTACGGATGCTGCGGATTCTGCAGCACCTCGAGGGTGGGTCCGCTCTCGACCACGATGCCGTCCTTCATCACCATCACCCGCTCGCACAGGTGGTAGACCAGCCCGATGTCGTGCGACACCAGGATCATGCTGAGCCCGAGGTCGTGGCGTAGCTCGCGCAGGAGCTCGAGGATCTGCGCGCGCACCGTCACATCGAGCGCGCTCAAGGGCTCGTCGCCGACCAGCAACCGCGGGCCGTGGACCAGAGCCCGGGACAGAGCGATGCGCTGCCGCTGCCCGCCAGAGAATTCGTGCGGATAGCGGTCGATGCTGTCTGCGTCCAACCCGACGCGCTCGAGGATGCGCTCGACCATCGCGCGACGATCGCCGTCGATGTGCAGCGCCTCCAGCGGCTCCGCGACGATCGCGCCCACGCTCATGCGCGGGTCGAGGGAGGCGTACGGGTCCTGCAGCACGATGCCCGTCTCACGACGCAGCCAGCGCAACGAGCGAGCGCTTCCCGGCAGCACCGGTCGGCCCTCGAACTCGACGGTTCCGGTCGTAGGACGGTCGAGCGCGAGTAGCAGACGCACCAGGGTCGACTTGCCGGAGCCGGACTCGCCGATGATCGCCAGCGCCTCGCCGTGCTCGACGGTGAGGTCAACGTCGCGCAGGGCCGGCCGCACCAGCGGTCGGGCGAACAGTCCCTCCCGCGGCTGGTGGTAATCGCGGCTCAGCCCGTGGGCAGTCAACAACGCGGTCATCGGCCGACCCCCGGGGTCCAGGAGGTGGCGCGCGCCGCGGCGATGAGACCGCGGGTGACGGGATGCTGCGGCGCGCGCATCACCTCGGCGACCGGCCCCGACTCGACCGCCTTTCCGTGCGACAGCACCACGACATCCGTCGCCACCTCGGCGAGCACGGCGAGGTCGTGGGTGACGAAGATCAGCGAGGCCCCGGTGGTGCTCACGAGTTCGTCGAACAGTTCGAGGATCTCGGCCTGGATGGTCACGTCGAGCGCCGTGGTCGGCTCGTCGGCGATGATCAGCGAGGGGGAGCACGCGATCGCCATGGCGATGGCGACCCGCTGACGCTGACCGCCGGAGAGTTCGTGCGGGTACCGCCGCAGCAGGCGCTCGGGGTCGGGCAGCAGCACCTCGCGCGCGAGCTCGATCGCGCGCTCGCTCGCCTCGTGCGTCGACAGGCCGTCGTGGATGCGCAGCGGTTCGCCGATCTGCCGCCCGACACGGCGCAGCGGGTTGAGGGCCGTGCGCGGCTCCTGGAAGACCATGCCGATCTCGCTGCCCCGGATGTCTGCGAGCTCACGGTCGGGGAGCCCGAGCAGCTCGACCTCGTGCCCGCCGTCCACGGTGAGGCGGATGCTGCCGCTCGCCGTCGCGGCATCGGGCAGCAGCCCGAGCACCGCCAGCGCGGTCAACGACTTGCCGGAGCCCGACTCCCCGATGATGCCGAAGCGTGCGCCGTCGGCGACGGTGAAGCTGAGTTGGTCGACGACTACGCGGCCGTCGATTTCGATGCTGAGGTCGG
>Ga0247732_10000888_pt1 | contig 12726 bp, 11 predicted proteins | sample UWRJL163409C2_FD_180940 | JGI IMG/M metagenome (GOLD analysis project Ga0247732, IMG submission 180940) | Plant litter microbial communities from Arlington Agricultural Research Station in Wisconsin, United States - UWRJ-L163-409C-2 | ecosystem: Environmental > Terrestrial > Plant litter >...
CCGGGTGCGGGAGCCCGCCGATGTCGCAGACGTCGTTCTGTTCTTGGCGTCGGATGCCGCACGGTACGTGTCGGGCCAGGTTTTGGTCGTAGACGGTGGGTTGCTGGTCAGGCATGGATGATTCGTGTGCCGTCAGCCTGATTGAGAGTGACCTGCGAAGAACCCTCACCCTGTGGCCCTTCGTCAGCTCGCAGGGGCTCCGGGTCACCGTCGTCGACAACATGGTGACCGGACGTAGACGTCTCAGCGCACCGGTGTGGATGTCGCAAGGATGGCAGGGCCAACACTCAAGTGGTGCAACCCAATTAGCGACTTACGACGACGTGAACGGCACCGACCCGGGTGCCTCCGGCGCGACAGGCAACAGGGGCCGGGTGGCGCCGCCAGCCGTCGACCGCGCCCACCACAGCCGCAGGCCACCATGGAGTGGATGGCCACGCACCCGCGCTCCAGGCTGCGGTTCAGCAACAACCCCACGCGAGACACGCTTCATCGTGCTGGCGAGCCTCGCCGAGGCCGGAGCGGTGACGCCGACCATCGCACAGCACTTTCTCCTGCACCGTGTCGCCAAGGCTCACCACGCACTCGGACGGGGTGGCGTCCGCAGAAACTGCGTCGTGGAGACGACTCATAACCCGACCGTGCATGCTGCGCCCTTCCCCGCCTCCGAATCCTTTCGGCGGCACCCCGTGGGGCTGCGCTCGGACGACGTCGTCGTCGACGCCCATACGACTCCGGGAGGGCGGTCAGCTCTCGCCTCCCAAGGCGGAGAAGATCTGCTCGTAGCGTTCGGAGGGATCCAACGACAGTCCGCCCTTGACCATGACGGTCCACTCGTCGGCCAGAACCTCGCCACGCCCCGACTCGATCGCGTCGAGACCTGCCTCGGCGAGCGCCGCCGGGGTGATCTTCGGCCCGTCCACTCCCTGGCTCATGTCGGTGTCGACGAGGCCCATGTGGACGCCGACGACGTGGGTTCCCTGCGCTGCGAGCTCGAGCCGCGTGGCGTCGGTCAGGCTCCATGCGGCGGCCTTGGATGCCGAGTAGGCCCCGGCACCTGGGAAGGTAAACCACGACAGGGCGGAGGCGACGTTGAGGATCGCACCGCCGCCGTTGGCCTTCAAGATCGGCGCAAAGGCGCGAGTCGTCAGCAGCGGACCGTAGAAGTTGGTCGCCATCTCCCGCTGGATGTCGGCGAAGTCACCGGTGACCAGGGAGGCGCCGGTGGAGATTCCCGCGTTGTTGATCAGGATCTGAACGTCCCCGGCCGCGTCGGCGGCCGCTCGGATCTGGTCGGGGTCGGTGACGTCCAGCTCGATCGGCTGCACGCCGTCGACGTCGATCGTGCTGACGTCGCGCGCGGCCGCGTAAATCTTCGCCGCTCCGCGCAACTTCAGTTGGGCCACGAATGCGGCTCCGATGCCTCGATTGGCGCCGGTCACCAGCACGACAGAGTCCTTGAGCTGCACGACATCTCCCTTTCGTAGCGATCACTATGTATTTCGGGGACGACGGTAACACAATCCGTAGCGAGCGCTACGTTATGCTGCTTTCATGGCGGGCAGACCTCTTGGCTTCGACCGCGACGCCGCGTTGGCTGCCGCCGTCGAACAGTTTTGGCGCACGGGCTACGCCGAGACCACGATCTCGATGCTGACCGCGGCCATGGGGGTGACTCCGCCCAGCCTCTACACGGCGTTCGGCGACAAGAACCGCCTGTTCGAGGAGGCGTCCGAGAACTACTTTCGCCGCACGTGCGAAGCCCTCGACGGCTTCGCCGAGGCGCGGACTGCCCGTGATGCCATCGCCCAGATGCTCGACGGCACCGCCCGAGCGCACACCGACACCGCGACCCCACCCGGCTGCCTGATGCTCACCGAGCCGCGCCTCGCTGGCCAGCGCGACGACCTCCGCCGTCGGCTCGTCGACCGACTCGATCGAGGTGTCCGCGACGGCGACCTCCCGCCGCACACGTCGGTCGACCAGCTGGCAACCTTTCTGGTCGCGGTCATGCGCGGCATGTCCGGCGCGGCGAGGGACGGTGGCACCTTCGAGGACCTCTCGGCGATCGCTGCCGTCGCCATGGCGGCACTGCCGCCCAGTGAAGGTGCCGGCGCCTCTTGACCACGGGCCGGCGTGACCTACGCGGTCTTGCGGCTCGGTCAAGTGCGTCCAGTGCGCAGACCATCAAGTGCTGACGGAAGCACTCGCCCATCGGGCGTGAACTCTCGAAGAGTAACGCCGGGGGTGAGGCGGCAGCGATGCGTTAGCCGCCATTCGCGCCCCAGCTCGCGCAGGCCTCAAAGTTTTGGCGGTGGTGCGCGCCCGTTGCACGCAGCGCGTACCGAATGTCCACGCACACAACCGTATCGACATGTTGGGATACCAGGCCCGGTGATCGACGGCGGCCCCCGGAGCCGATCGTCTAAGTATGTACGAGGCGGACGAAATCCCCACTCTTGTGAAGCGCAGGCATGCACTGTACCGTACAGTGCATACGATACCGCGCCCGACCCGCGGCCGGTCGATCGTCCGAAACGACGGGGGACGGCAGATCGACTACCAAGGCGGACGGCTGCACCCACGATTGCGGCATACACGAACTGAACCGCGCAAAATTAGTTCGTCGCAGAGTCTTTCGACCCACATTGGCGGACGGCTGAGCGGGCGGCACCCGTCAGGGGCCGAAAGGTCAACGACGAGCACCAGAGCTTTTTGGGGATGTCCCATGTCCGAGTGGTCGGGCCACTTACGACGGGCCCGCACGATTGCACAGAACGGATGATCCATGCCAACCAATCAACATTCATCGAGGCTGCGCACCTGGCTCGCCCACTGGGAGCACCCTCACGGAGTGCACCAAGACCCCGAGCGGGGGCGCGAGGTGTATCAAAGATCAACGATGGGCGCGCTTCTCGACGGCGTCTACGACGGCGACGCGACCGTGGCCGATATATTGACCCACGGCGACTTCGGGCTGGGCACGTTCAACCGCCTCGACGGTGAGATGGTCATCCTCGACGGCGTCTGCTACCACCTCCACGCCAACGGCGGCGTGAATCGCGCCAACGGTGTGGACCGCACTCCCTTCGCGGCGGTGACATGGTTCCACCCCGACCACGCCTTCGACGTCGAGGGTCCCACCGACCGCAACGGCCTCACCGCCGCCATAGACGACAAGATCGACAGCGCCAACCTCATCTACGCCATCCGAATCACAGGTCGTTTCAGTGCAATTCACACACGCACGGTGACCAAGCAAGACCCTCCCTACGTCGGGATGAGCGAAGCGACGAAGAATCAGCGCGAGACCGCCCTCAACGACACCCATGGAGTCATGGCAGGTTTTCGCATGCCCGACTACGAGCAGGGCATCACCGTCGCCGGCTACCACCTGCACTACCTCAACGACGACCACACGCGCGGCGGGCACGTGCTCGACTTCATGACGGCGCGCGCTCGCGTCGAGATCAGCATGCGGTCCGATCTGCACCTGAGCCTGCCCACCACCGCGCAATTCCGACAGGCCCACCTCGACCGCGCTGACATCGACGCCGATGTCAGCCGTGTGGAAGGCGGCTGACGCTCAAGCCAAACTCGACGGTGGCCGAGGATCGCGTCAACCAGCACCACCCAAGATCCGCCGCGGCGCAATCGAAGACGTCGACTGCAGGAGCGGATACGCGCCAAGCCCGAGGCCGCCGACCACACCGATGACCCCGGGCAAGCACCGTCGACTACGAAGGAGAACATCCGATGGGATTCGAAGAGAACACCGAACCGTTGACCACTGCGGCGGGTGCGCCGGTGGTGGACAACCAGAACAGCATGAGCGCCGGGCCGCGGGGACCCGTTCTTCTGCAAGACCTGTGGCTCATCGAAAAGCTGGCACACTTTCACCGGGAGGTCATCCCGGAGCGGCGAATGCACGCCAAGGGCGCCGGAGCGTTCGGCACGTTCCGGGTCACCCACGACATCACCGCATATTCGAAGGCGGCAATCTTCAGTCAGGTGGGCAACAGCTGTGAGATGTTCGCGCGGTACTCCACCGTCGCCGGCGAGCGGGGCGCCGCCGACGCCGAACGCGACATCCGAGGCTTCGCGCTGCGCTTCTACACCACAGAAGGCAACTGGGACGTCGTCGGCAACAACACCCCGGTGTTCTTCCACCGCGACCCGCTGAAATTCCCCGACCTCAACCGCGCCGTCAAACGCGACCCCCGCACCAATCTGCGGGATCCCGAGAACAACTGGGGTTTTTGGACGGGTCTGCCCGAATCGCTGCACCAGGTCACCTACGTGATGGGCGACCGCGGCATCCCGGCGTCGTATCGGCACATGCACGGATTCGGGTCCCACACCTTCAGCCTGATCAACGCCGACGGGGTCCGGCATTGGGTGAAGTTTCACTTCCGCACCCAGCAGGGCATCGAGAACCTCCCTGACCGGCAGGCCCAGGCCCTCATCGCGGCGGATCGCGAGTCCCATGGCCGCGACCTGTTCGAGGCGATCGAGCGCGGAGAGTTCCCGCGGTGGAAGCTGTTCATCCAGGTGATGCCCGAGAACGACGCCCTGACCTACCGCTTCCATCCGTTCGATCTGACCAAGGTGTGGAGCCAGCAGGACTACCCGCTGATCGAGGTGGGCGAGTACGAGCTGAATCGCAACCCGGACAACTACTTCGCCGAGGTGGAGCAGGCCGCGTTCACCCCGGCCAACCTGGTGCCGGGCATTTCTTACAGCCCGGACAAGATGTTGCAGGGCCGGTTGTTCTCCTACGGCGACGCCGCCCGCTACCGGGTCGGGGTCAACCATCATCAGATCCCGGTGAACCACCCACGCGCAGCCACTCTGGTGAACACCTATCACCGAGACGGGGCGATGCGGGTGGACGGCAACCAGGGTGGGGTCCCGGGCATGGAGCCCAACAGCTTTGGCCGGTGGGCCGATCAACCGGCGTATGCCGATCCACCGCAGGCGATCGGCAGCACCGCTGATCACTTCGACTTCCGCGAAGACGACGACAACTACTTCGAACAGCCCGGCAATCTGTTCCGGCTGATGACTGGCGAGGAGCAGCAGCGGCTGTTCGCCAACACGGCCCGCGCCATCAAGGGTGCCCGGTCGGTCACCGTGGAGAAGCACATCGAGAACTGCACTCGGGCCGACCCCGCCTATGGCGAAGGTGTGCGCAAGGCGTGCGAGGCATTCGGGGCCTTGTAAGCGCGTGAGGACGAGCCCGGCGCCCCTTACTCGGCGAGACAGGAAGCAACGGCGTGGACACTGCCGGTCATGCGCATCACCGCGGCCCTCTGGAGGTGCTCCGCGACATTGCCGCGCGAAGTCGACCAGCACGGGGGCTAAGCTACCGGCGCCAGCGGTCAGCGCCTGTCAGCCGCCTCCAGTTGCTCCCAGGCCCCCAAGCCGCAACGCTGCCCATTCGGGGCCACTGCGATGAGCGCCGCGGACGACACGCATTCAGCGTTCGGAGACCTGCTGCGCGTACACACCTCAGTGATCGACGGCATCGTGGTGTTGTCGGTCGCGGGCGATCTCGACGTGTCGACCGCACCCAAGTTGGACCACGCGATCACGCGCGGCATCACCGGCCCGCTCGCGGGATTGATCGTGGACCTCTCCAACGTGGACTTCATGGCCTCGGCGGGCATGTCCGTTCTGCTGGAGGGCGACTCGACCGCGAAGACCGTCTCGAAATGGTTTGGTGTCGTCGCCAACAGCCGGGTCACGCAAAGACCGATGGAGCTACTTGGCCTCGATCAAATGCTGAACACCTACTCCACCCTCGACGCCGCCCGATCAGACGTCGCCACATGGACCTGACCTCCTCCCGATGCAACACGTGTTCAACGCCGGCTACTTCATTTCACAAAATCGCGATACGGCGGTCGAGCATCCAGCAGTCCAGTAGGCATGAGCTGCGCTAGCAGGGGGATGTGTGGGTGTCAGCGGTGTCGTGACGCGACTGCCTCATCATCGATCACGAAGGTCGTCGTGTGATGCACTACCGCAAGATCAAGCCGGGCGACTCCGTTCGGTGCCAACGCCTTTCAAGGCACTTGAGGGAGGGAGAAGTTGATGGAGATCAATCGTCGTAAGGTCTTGGGAGGAGCAGGCTTGGCCGGAGCCGCAGCCGCGACCGGTGCAGGCGTCGACCGCCTGTTCATTGACGGGACTCCAGGCATTCGCACTGACAAGTTGGAGCCTGATGCCGAGGATGCCACCCGCTTTGGTGATCCGCGTATACCCGCCGAGACGATCACCTCGCAATCGCACCTGTTCCGTCTCGGCGCGCAACCCCCCACCACACACGACGGGGGCTCGTTTCAACAGGCAGACGAGGACGCCTTCCCGATCCTCAAGGGCCAAGAAGCCAGCATCTTGATGCTTACATTGAAACCGCGGGGAATTCGCGAGCCTCATTGGCACCCCAGCGCGTGGGAAATCAACCTCGTCACAAGCGGAGTCGCGACATGGGTCATCATCGACGGCAACGGCAATCACGAGGCCTTCGACCAACACGTCGGCGACGTCGTGTTCGCCCCCCAGGGTTCCTTCCACTATTTCGAGAACAGGGGGCCGGGCGATCTGAACATCGTGATCATCCAAAACACCAGCGCCGCGGAAGACAAGGACAACATCGGCATTGGTGAGTCGCTGAGCAAGCTTCCACCCCGGGTCTTGTCGGCCGTTTTCGGCGTTCCAGCAGAAACATTCGACTCCTTCAAGAAGATCGACAGCGCAATCGTCATCCTGAAATCATCGGAATAACGACAGCGACACCCTCCAGCGCAGCGGGTCCGGCTCCACGTACGAAACATGGCCCCACCAATCGTGGTCGGGCCTCCCGTCGAAACGATCGACCTGTCGTCGATTGACGTGCCGGCGCAAGGCGACACGGCACGGGCTACACCGAGGATCCGACGAGAGCGCCCCGGTCAGGGACCGTAACGCAGCGTCGGGTTCGACGACCGAAGGGCCAACGTCGACGACCGCAGTTCTGGCGTGACTACCCCCATGAATCCTCCGATGGCTCATTCCCTCGCGATAGAACGAGCCAGGCCGGGATCGTACGTGTCGACGGGATTCACATCTATCGAAGTGGCCAAACACAATTGGCTTGCGGGAGGTAGAGGTGCTGTTCCGGGCAGCCACATTCGTGTCCCCCTGATGTGACCCTCTGCGCCCACAGCTGACCCACCACGCATGCACACTGATATCGGTCGATTGGTGGACGCCTTCCATGCGCCCCCACGGACGTCGGGAGAACGTCACGAACGATATTGGGGCATGGCCGCGACGGTGACACGGGCTGCAAACAAGGGGTCGAGAACTGGCTCATCGCGGTCGACAACCGCCACAGCCACAGCGCGAAGGTGACTTTCGTTGAGACGCAACAGAAACCGTCACCAACACCGTGGCGGCCATGAGGTGTGCGGTGCAGACGTCGGGGTTCCCACGGAAAACGCTGATTCGCCACGGTGGACGAAGAAAGGGTTGCCACTCCCGGCGCTCACTGACCAAGAACCGCAGCGGGACGGCCGGAAACATGGCTACCCGTTCGCGAAGGGGGTTGTTGCTAAACGAATTTGGTGCTACGTTCGGGCCTTGTTGATGCGCGTCAGCGTATCCCCGGACGAGATGTGCGCCGTACCCGGATCGTTAAGACGACGCATCTGGAGGGTTGATGTCTGACGTAGGTTTAACGGCGGCGGGGCCAGTTGCAAGATCGCTCAACGTTCGATGGATCCACGGATCGAAGTCTTCCAAGCACAACACCGACCCAGAGTTGCAGATTCACTGGTACGACGACGACACGGTCATCTTGCGCCAGAACAAGGCTGTCGACTACGAGGCGCCATTCATGTTCCTGTTGTTTGGCCGTGAGCGCGCCGCGCTATTAGACACAGGCGCGACCACCTCCTCGCACCACTTCCCGATCCGCACAGTCGTCGACGAACTAGTCAGATCATGGCGGTATCGCCACCCTCGGGCCAGGGACGACTACGAATTGTTGGTGTTGCACACCCATTCCCATGGCGACCATGTCGCGGGTGACGTCCAGTTCATCGACCGACCCCACACGACGCTGGTAGCGGCGGACAAATCGACCGCCTGGGAATTCTACGGTTTTCCAGACGACGCGGATGCAACGGCGACCGTCGACCTTGGCGGCCGGGCACTCGAGGTTCTGGCCACGCCAGGCCATGACGATGCAGCCGTCACCTTCTACGACACGCGAACGGGCATCCTCTTCACCGGTGACACGGTGTACCGGGGTCGTCTCTACATCGTCGATTGGGCGGCGTTCACGCGAAGTGTCGACCGCATGGTCGACTTCTGCCAATCGCACTCAGTAGTTCACGTCATGGGCTGTCACATCGAGATGACCACCGTTCCAGGGGTCGATTACCCCAGGCTGACGACATACCAACCCGATGAGCCCCCCTTGGAAATGACCGTCGCACACCTACGTGCGGTGCAGACGGCGCTCCGCGACGCAGGCCCCAACCCGGTCAGGTACGTATGCGACGACTTCATCCTGTGGCCCAAGGACGCATGACCGGTGTCTACCTGCGCACGTCGGACAGGGCTGACTGACAGAGCCGTAAACACCAGTATCCGTTCCTGGACACGGGCGGATGACGGCTCACCGAGAGATACCAGGACGCCGACCGCACCCAGATCCCCTTAACCGCTGCAACCGAACTGCCGCGGGGCACCAAGACCAACGGCGTCACTCGACGGCGTTCCTCTGCAAGTCTGTAATTGGACGCCAGGACAGACGAGTGACCGCAGACCGCGGATCTAAGTGTCGTCACGCAGGCCACAGAACATGAACTCGGTGATGTCACAGCGTGTTTTGGGCTCATCACCGGACGCAGCCGCACCGAAAGTGATGCTGACGCTTTGGTTCACACGGGTTCACCCCTGACCCGACGGTCGACATGCAAACAGAAGATGCCAGCGGACAGGTTGCGATGCGGTTGGCGGGGCCGCTTCGGCGACGCCAATCGACGACGGCCGTGATGGATCGCCCGCCGGCAGCCAGATCAGTACCACCCGTCGAACGATTACCGGTCTCAACAACATCAACACCAACAAGAGAGAACCACGCTATGAGAACGCCACGTTCCGAACTCACCACACGCACCACCCTCGCCGCCGTCTTCATGGTCCTGTTCGCGGGCACGGGCTGCGCAGACCACGTGAACGACAGCACCCCCTCCAAGACACCGGCGGAAGCAGTTCACAGCGATTCCAAGATCTTCGACAAGTTGCCTCCCCGGCTCCAGCAGTCGAAGACGCTGACCGTCGGAACAGAAGCTCTCTACCCGCCCTACGAATATCTCGAATCAGACGGGACGACGATCGTGGGGATCGACATCGATCTACTCACGGCAATTACCCAACGCATCGGGGTGTCGTTCACCCAGACCAACACTGCGTTCGACGGATTGCTGCCATCGCTGGCAGCTGGACGGTTCGACGTGGTGAGTGCTGCAGTGTCCGACACGCCCGCGCGGCGCGCCAACTATGATTTCGTCGACTACTTTCGCGCCGGGCAGGGCATCTTGGTGAAGAAGGGCAACCCCGACAAGATCTCGACGGTCAAAGACATGTGCGGCAAGGCGGTTTCGGTACTGACATCCTCGGCACAAGAATCACTGCTCAACGAATTCAACACTGCTGAGTGTTCCTCCAACCCCATCGCGATCGCCGCACTACCGACAGATCAAGACGCGTTGTTGCAGGTTCAGAGTGGCCGCGCCGCAGCAGCATTCACGCAAAGCCCGGTCGCCGCCTACAACGCCAAGACCGTCGGCGGTGGAGGTCAGTTCGAGCTTGCCAACAGCGAGCAAATTGCCCCCAACCTCCTGGGATTCGTCTTCGACAAGAAGAACGTCCAACTGCGCGATGCCTTCCAGGCCGCCATCCAATCGCTGATCGACGATGGAACCTACAAGAAGATCCTCGACAGCCATGACGTGGGCGACGGAGCTGTCGTGGTGTCCACGGTGAACGGCGGGGCATCGTGAACGCGCCTCAACCGTCGGCCCGCAGGGCCATACCCAACCGTCACTACGGTCAATGGTTCGCCGCGTTCGTCATCGTGGTTGTCGCCGCTCTGTTGATTCGTTCAGTCGCCACCAACGAGGCGATTCAGTGGTCGAAGATCGGGTCACGGCTGTTTCTGCACAGCATCATCGCAGGGCTGTACACGACAATCCTGCTGACAGTCGCGAGCATGCTTCTCGGCGTCGTGGGGGGAATCGCGGTCGCAGTTATGCGCTTGTCCGACAACTTCGTGTTGTCACGTCTGGCGAGCGCATACATATGGCTCTTTCGAGGAACACCAATCCTCGTCCAGATACTCATCTGGTTCAATCTCGCATTGTTCTTTCCCACACTGGGGTTCGGCGTTTTGAGCGTCGACACCAACAGCGTCATCACCCCCTTCGGCGCTGCGCTCTTGGGCCTCGCACTCAACGAGGCCGCCTACATGTCCGAAATCGTCCGCGGAGGCATTCTGGCCGTCGACGCGGGCCAGAAGGAGGCGGCGCAAGCGCTAGGGATGTCGAATGGGCGGATCATGAAGCGCATCGTGCTGCCCCAGGCCATGCGGGTCATCATCCCGCCAACGGGGAATGAACTCATCACCGTGCTGAAGACGACCTCCTTGGTTGCGGTCATCGGTGCCGGCGATCTGCTAACGAAGGCCCAGTCCGTCGGGGCGGTCGACTTCACCAAGATGGAGATGTTGATCGTCGCCAGCATTTGGTACCTCCTGCTGACGACACTCGCGAGCTTCGGGCAGGCTCGGCTGGAGAGACACTACGGCCGCAGCCTCAACCGCGACGGATCGACGGGGATGATGAGTCGGCTCACGGGATTTCGACGGCCGTCACCGCAGACGGCCGCGTTCAACACGACACTGGAGTCGGCGAAATGACCTATGACACCGCTTCTCGAAGCCACCTTCTCGACGTGCCCTTGATGGTTGACGCACAGGCAATCTGGAAGTCGTTTGGGCATCTCGACGTCCTACGTGGCGTGGACCTACAGGTGGCTCGCGGCGACGTCTGTTGCCTGCTTGGGCCGTCGGGGTCAGGAAAGTCCACGATCCTGCGGTGCCTCAACCACCTCGAGACGGTGACTGCCGGTGAAATCCACATCGACGGGGATCTGGTCGGCTACCGCGAACACGCCGGCAGACTACACGAGCTCAAGCCACGGGAGGTGGCTGCGCAACGTCGTGACATCGGCATGGTCTTTCAGCGCTTCAATCTGTTCCCGCACATGACCGCGGTGCAGAACGTGATGGAGGCACCCATCCAGGTGCTCGGTGAGAACAAGGAAGTGGTCAGAGAACGGGCCGAAGCGCTCCTCGACCAGGTGGGGTTAAGCAGTCGCCGAAACCACTTCCCAGGCCAGTTGTCTGGCGGGCAGCAACAGCGTGTGGCAATAGCCCGAGCCCTGGCCATGGAACCAAAACTGTTGTTGTTCGACGAGCCGACGTCGGCGCTGGATCCAGAACTGGTGGGCGAGGTGCTGGACGTGATGCGTCGACTAGCCGCAGACGGGATGACCATGGTCGTCGTCACCCACGAAATCGGATTCGCCCGCGAAGTAGGCGACACCCTGGCGTTCATGGACGAGGGGGCAATCGTAGAAATCGGAAACCCTCGCGAAGTGCTGAGTGACCCCAAGCACGCCAGAACCAAGAGCTTCCTCGCGAAGGTGCTGTGACCACATCGTCTCGCCGCGGTCTCGGCCCCATCCCGGCCAGGGTGGACGTCCAGCTCTCGCCGACGGCGGATCCCAAGGCCGTCGCCGAGGCCGTCGAGCTTCTGCCCAGCGTGCTTGGGGACGCCCGGCAGGTGGAGCTCGACTCGGCCGCGCTGGACGCCGCGTTGGTCGTGTTGGCCAGCCAGTTGGACTCCGACCGCAAGGGCCACTTCCCGTCTTATGACCGTCGCGATGTGGCGGCGCTGTTGCGCTGGCTCGCCGACGGGCACTTCGTGCTGCTGGGCTACCAGCGCTGCTCGGTGCAGGACGGGGCGGCGACCGTCGATCCGACGAGCCGGCTCGGCGTGCTGCGGCTGCGTACCGACGTGTTGCCGCAGCTGACCGAGCAGGACGACCTGTTGGTGCTGGCGCAGGCGACCATGCCGAGCTATCTGCGCTACGGCGCCCACCCGCACATCGTGGTGGTCCGCGAGACGCTGCCCGGCCAGGACGCCGCCGTCGAGCATCGGTTCGTCGGGTTGTTCACCGTGGCCGCGTCGAATTCGAACGTCCTGGAGATCCCGTTGATCTCGCGTCGCGTCCGGGAGGCGTTGGCGCTGTCGCACGGCGACACCAACCACCCGGGTCCGCTGACGTTGGACATCATCCAGACGATCCCGCGTTCGGAGCTGTTCTCGCTCAGTGCCCAGCAACTGTTGGACATGGCCAACGCGGTGGTGGATCTCGGCTCGCGGCGTCGGGCGCTGCTGTTCTTGCGGACCGACCAGCTGTCCCACTTCGTGTCCTGCCTGGTGTATCTGCCGCGTGATCGGTACACGACGGTGGTCCGTCTGGAGATGCAGGACATCCTGGTCCGCGAGCTGGGTGGCGAGAGCCTCGAGTACACCGCGCGGGTCAGCGAATCGCCGTGGGCGGTGGTGCACTTCACCGTTCGGTTGCCCGACGACAGCAAGCCCG
>Ga0247732_10000890_pt1 | contig 12717 bp, 10 predicted proteins | sample UWRJL163409C2_FD_180940 | JGI IMG/M metagenome (GOLD analysis project Ga0247732, IMG submission 180940) | Plant litter microbial communities from Arlington Agricultural Research Station in Wisconsin, United States - UWRJ-L163-409C-2 | ecosystem: Environmental > Terrestrial > Plant litter >...
CGAACCGTTCGACAACGACGGCATCCGCATCGTCTCCGTGCCGCTCAGCGCCGAAGACATCGAGAACTACTACGAGGGCTTCAGCAACGACACCCTGTGGCCGCTGTACCACGACGTGATCGCGCCGCCCACGTACCACCGCGAGTGGTGGGAGAGCTATGTGGCCGTCAACCAGCGGTTCGCGGATGCCGCGGCCGCCGTCAGCGCGGAGGGCGCGGTCGTCTGGGTGCAGGACTACCAGCTGCAGCTTGTTCCGAAGATGCTGCGCGACCTGCGGCCCGACCTGACCATCGGGTTCTTCAACCACATCCCCTTCCCGCCCTACGGCATCTACTCGCAGCTGCCGTGGCGCACCGCGATCATCGAGGGACTGCTCGGCGCCGACGTCATCGGCTTCCAGCGGGTGGCCGACGCGAGCAACTTCGCACGGGCCGTGCGCCGCCTGACCACCTCGAGCACGAAGACCACCACCATCGAGGTCGCGTCCCCGGGGCATCCGACCCGCCGCGTCATCGCGAAGGCGTTCCCGATCTCGATCGACTCGAAGTCGTTCGAGGAGCTCGCCCGCCAGCCGCACATCCAGGCCAGGGCCAAGGAGATCCGCGAGGGACTCGGCAACCCGAAGACGATCATGCTCGGCGTCGACCGCCTCGACTACACGAAGGGCATCGGCCACCGGCTCAAGGCCTTCGGCGAGCTGCTGCGCGACGGCTCCATCAACGTCGAGGATGTCACCCTGCTACAGGTGGCGAACCCCAGCCGCGAGCGCGTCGCCGCCTACATGCAGCTGCGGGATGAGATCGAGCTCACCGTCGGACGCATCAACGGCGACTTCGGCACCATCAGCCACCAGGCGATCAGCTACCACCACCACGGCTACCCCCGTGAGGAGATGGTGGCGCTCTACCTCGCTGCCGACGTCATGCTCGTGACCGCCCTTCGGGACGGCATGAACCTGGTTGCCAAGGAGTACGTGGCCGCGCGCTTCGACAATGACGGCGTGCTGATTCTCAGCGAGTTCGCCGGCGCCTGGGACGAGCTCAAGCGCTCGTTGCAGGTGAATCCGCACGACATCGACGGCATGAAAGAGGCGATGCTGCGTGCGATCGAGATGCCGCGGGCAGAGCGTGGCACTCGCATGCGCGCGCTGCGCAAGCGCGTGCTCGAGAACGATGTGCAGAAGTGGTCGACGGAGTTTCTGGCGGTGCTCACCGCGCAGGCACACAAGGGCAGGCAGTAGGCATCCATGGTCGACGTCGACACACCTCCCAATTTTTCGCGCCTCCCGGAGCCTCTCGTGGGCGCTCTGCGTGAACTCGCGCGCACCAAGCAGCTGCTCGTCGCGCTGGACTTCGACGGCACGCTGGCTCCCGAGGTAGACGACCCGATGGCGGCGCGTGCGCTACCGGAGGCGCGCGCTGCGGTGCTGCGCCTGCGCGCCATGCCGCACACCCGGGTGGCCATGGTGAGTGGTCGGTCGCTGGTCAGCCTCGAAGCGGTTGCTGACCTGCCCGACGACGTGCTTCTCGTCGGGTCGCACGGCATCGAGCTGCGCCTCGACGAGCCGGGTGACTCGGTCGGTCTCAGCGCCGCAGAGCTCGAACGGGTGGCTGCCCTTCGGGCGACTCTCAGCGAGGTCGCTGACGGCATCGACCAGGTCTGGCTCGAGCCCAAGCCGGCGGGATTCGCTCTGCACACCCGTCTGGCGACGGAGGCCAACAGTCGGGTCGCCCATCTCGAGGCGATCGAGGAGCTCGGCGCTGACCTCGACTCCCTCACGATGCGCACCGGCAAAGATGTGCTCGAGTTCTCTGTACGGGCCTCAACGAAGGGTGACGCGATCGGCCACCTGCGCGAGTACACCCACTCGACCGCGGTGTTTTTCGCCGGTGACGACGTGACCGACGAAGACGGCTTCGCCGCGCTCGAGCCCGACGATGTCGGCCTCAAAGCCGGCGAGGGGTCAACGCTCGCCAACTTTCGGGTACCTGGGCCGCGGCAGGTCGCCATCGCGCTGACGCTCCTCGCCGACCTCAGAGAAGGCGACGTGCACGAACAATAGAGGCCATTTCTGGCCTCTATAGTTCACGTCGCCGGTGGCCGTCTCGGCCGCCGGGAGAACCCGAGCCGCGATTCATGCGGCCAAGCGACTAGCGCCCCCGGTTAGCCATCCGCACGGCCTTCGGCGCACGCCCACCGAGAAACGACAGCGCCGGGTCGACCAAAAACCCCTGCCGCAGAGCCTCGCGCCCAATCAGCATGCGAAAGCCCATCGAGTCGCGGTTGGTCAACGTGGTCTCGATGGTGACCGCCTGACCGGCCAGCCGCACATCGAGCAGCACGACGATGCGTTCCTCTTCGTGCCCGGACGAGCTGCGAATGACGCGGCGATCATGCACTGGTAGGGAGGCGTCGCGGGCGTCGTCTTCCGACTCCTGCCAGGGGTTGAGCCGAAAGGTCACGTGGTCGCCGTGGTCGACGAGATCGAAGGCGTGAACCGATGAGGTGCGTGCTCCGGTGTCGATCTTGGCTTTCATCCAGTCGACGCCGAGATCGGGGATCGCGACCCATTCGCGCCACCCCACGATGGTGCTTGAATGAGTGGAGTCCGCCATCCGTTTATTTTCGCAGGGATTCTTAGTGAAGCTGGCCATTCTCTCGCGTGCGCCGCAGTCGTACTCCACGTCTCGTCTTCGCACCGCCGCGCTCGAGCGGGGCCACGAGGTGAAGGTGCTCAACACCCTGCGCTTCGCGATCGACCTCTCGGCCGATCAGCCCGACCTGCACTTTCGCGGTCGTCGACTCTCGACCTATGACGCGATCCTGCCCCGCATCGGCAACTCGATCACCTACTTCGGCACCGCCGTCGTTCGGCAGTTCGAGCAGATGGACGTCTATACGCCCAACACCGCCAACGGCATCAGCAACGCCCGCGACAAGCTGCGCGCGACGCAGATTCTCTCGCGCCACAACATCGCCATGCCGCCGACCGCCTTCGTGCGCAATCGGGCGGATGTGCGCCCTGCCATCGAGCGCGTCGGTGGCGCCCCGGTGGTCATCAAGCTGCTGGAGGGCACGCAGGGCATTGGCGTGATCCTCGCCCCGCAGGCGAAGGTGGCCGAGGCGATCATCGAGACGCTGCACTCGACGAACCAGAACGTGCTCATTCAGGCCTTCATCTCTGAGAGCCGGGGCCGCGACATCCGTGCCCTCGTCGTCGGGGACCGCGTCGTCGCAGCCATGCGGCGGGTGGCAGTGGGTGACGAGTTCCGCTCGAACGTGCACCGCGGCGGCACCGTCGAGCCCGTCGAGCTGACCCCGGAGTACGAGCGCGCCGCCGTGCGCTCCGCCCAGATCATGGGGCTGCGCATCGCCGGCGTCGACATGCTCGAGGGCAATGACGGCCCGCTCGTCATGGAGGTCAACTCGTCGCCGGGTCTGCAGGGCATCGAGACGGCAACCAAGTTGGATGTCGCCGGCGCCATCATCGACTACATCAGCAATGAGGTGGCCTTCCCCGATATCGACGTTCGCCAGCGGCTCGCCGTGTCGACCGGCTACGGCGTCGCAGAGATCGTCATGAACGCGGGTGCGGAGCACGTCGGGCAGCCGCTCGGCGATGCCGGGCTCTGGGCGCGCGACATTCAGGTGCTCACGCTCTACCGCGGCACGACGGTGATTCCGAACCCGCGCAAAGACGAGATTCTCGAGCCGGGCGACCGCCTGCTCTGCTTCGGCAAGTTGGAGGAGATGCGCTCGATGATCCCCACTCGTCGTCGCCGGCCGCGGGTGCGCAAGCTGCCGAAGGACGTGGCCAGCTAGGTCAAGCCCCGATTTCATCAGGAAGGCTCGGGTAGACTGAAGTCTCAACCAGCGGCCTTGTGGGCTTTGCCGGGCACTCTCCAGGACGTGTGCTTGCCGCGATAACGCCACTGGGAGGATGCGCCGTGCTGATCCTCCTTGCGCTGTTCTCCGGAGTCTCTCTCCTTCTTGCGTTCCCGCAGATCACGCGAGCGCTCGGCCGTCGCGTCTTTCTCGTTGCGGCCGTCGTGCCGAGCGCGGCCTTCGTGCACGCGCTCATCGTCGGCCCATCGGCACGACTCGAGACCTTCGAGTGGGTGCCGCAGCTGGGTCTCTCGCTGAGCCTGCGGCTCGACGACCTCAGCTGGCTGCTCGTGCTCATCGTCACGGGTGTCGGCACGCTGGTGCTGCTGTACTGCGCCAGCTACTTTCGCGACGATGAGGTCGGGCTCGGCCGTTTCGTCGCTATCCTGCTCGCCTTCGCGGGCGCGATGTACGGCCTCGTGCTCGCCGAAGACGTCTACCTGCTGTTCGTTTTGTGGGAGGCGACGACGGTCTTCTCGTACCTGCTGATCGGTCACTACACCGGCAAGAAGGCGAGCCGCAGTGCCGCGCTGCAAGCCCTGCTGGTCACGACCATCGGCGGCCTTGCGATGCTCGTGGGTCTTGTGCTGCTCTCGGTGCAGGCGGGTACCTCCAGCCTGACGGGCATCATCGACGCGCAGCCACGGGGCGGACTCGCCACGGTCGCGATCATGCTCGTGCTCGCCGGTGCGCTCTCGAAGTCAGCGATCTTCCCCTTCCACTTCTGGCTGCCGGCGGCCATGGCCGCCCCGACACCGGTGAGCGCCTACCTGCACGCGGCGGCCATGGTGAAGGCGGGCATCTACCTCGTGGCACGCCTCGCTCCCGGCTTCGCCGAGATGCCGGGCTGGCGCGAGGTGATTCTCGTGCTCGGCGTCGTGACGATGCTGCTCGGCGGCTGGACCGCGCTGCGGCAGTTCGACCTCAAGCTGCTGCTCGCCTACGGCACCGTGAGTCAGCTCGGCTTTCTCATGGTCATCGTCGGCTACGGCAACCACACCGCCGCACTCGCCGGTCTCGCAGTCGTGCTGGCCCACGCTCTCTTCAAGTCGACGCTCTTTCTCGTCGTCGGCATCGTCGACCATGACGCGGGAACCCGCGACCTGCGCAAGCTCTCGGGGGTTGGTCGCAAGGCTCCGGTGCTCGCGGTTCTGACCGCGCTCGCGCTCGCCTCGATGGCGGGCATCCCGCCGCTCTTCGGCTTCGTGGCCAAGGAGGCCGCGCTCACCGCACTCGTCGAGCCTGCAGCGCACGGCGACCTGCTCGCGCTCGGCGCCCTCGTCGGTGTCGCGCTCGGCTCGGTGCTCACCGTCGCCTACAGCGTGCGATTCTTCTGGGGAGCTTTCTGGAGCAAGCCGGATGTCGAGGCCACCACCCTGCACGGTCAGTCGCCGGCCTTCCTCAGCCCGCCCCTGCTGCTGGCAGGGTCTGGCCTCGCACTCGGTGTTCTCGCTCCTCTCGTCGGCGACAGCCTCGGCGGCTACGCCGATCTCTTTCCGCACGGCGACCACGAGTACCACCTCGCCCTGTGGCACGGAATCGAGCCGGCGCTGCTCATCTCGATCGCCGCGACCCTTCTCGGCGCCGGGCTCTTTGCCTGGCGGGGGCGGCGGCTGCGAGTGGGAGACGAGAAGGTGGTCTTCTCTGCGCGCGATGCGTACTGGGCATCCATGCGGTTCATCGACCGCACGGCGGCACGCAGCACCAGCCTCACCCAGCGCGGCTCGCTGCCCTTCTACCTCGGGGTCATCTTCACCGTGCTCATCGTCTCGGTCGGCACGGCGCTCGCGCTCAACCGCACGTGGCCCGCCTCGATTCGCCCGTGGGACTCCATCGCCCAGGTGCCGATCGGCATCGTCATGATCATCGCCGCGATCGCCGCTGCGCGCGCGGGCAAGCGATTTCAGGCGGTCGTGCTGGTCGGGGTGACCGGGCTCGGCATGTCGGCCATCTTCGCGCTGCAGGGCGCGCCCGACCTCGCACTGACGCAGATTCTCGTCGAGATCGTCACGCTGGTCGCCGTGGTTCTCGTGCTGCGTCGGCTGCCCGCCCGTCTGGGCGCCCGTAACGGCACCACCCACAAGTGGCTGCGCGCGGTCATCGGTGCCGCCGTCGGCATCACCATCGCCGTGGTGGCGGTCGTCGCCCTCGGGGCGCGCGGCGAGTCGCCGATCTCTGACGAGTGGGTGGCCATGGCCTACGAGTACGGCCACGGCAAGAACGTCGTCAACGTCGCGCTGGTCGACCTGCGCGGCTGGGACACCATGGGTGAGCTCTCGGTCATCATCGCCGCGGCCACGGGCGTCGCCAGCCTCATCTTTCTCAGCAGTCGCTCCGACAGCCTGCCGCGTGTGCCTCGTAAGGTCGCCCAAAAGAAGGCGCGGGCAAGCCTGCGCACGGCAGCGGCGAGCGGCGACGACGTGCGCTCCTCGTGGCTGATCGCCGGACGAACGCTCGCCGCCCACAACCGCTCGATCCTGCTCGAGGTGGTGGTGCGGCTCATCTTCCACGCCCTCATCGTGGTGTCGGTCTACCTGCTCTTCGCGGGCCACAACGCCCCCGGCGGTGGCTTCGCCGGCGGTCTGGTCGTCGGCCTCGCCCTCGTCGCGCGCTACCTCGCCGGAGGCCGGCACGAGCTGGGCGCGGCTGCCCCTGTCGATGCCGGTCTGCTGCTCGGCACCGGGCTTGTGCTCGCCGCCGGCACCGCGGTCGCCCCGCTGCTCGTCGGCGCCGACGCCCTCACATCCACCTGGTTCGAGGCCACCGTGCCGGTGCTCGGGCACATCGAGTTCGTCACCTCGACCTTCTTCGACATCGGCGTCTACCTCGTCGTCATCGGACTCGTGCTCGACGTGCTGCGCAGTCTTGGGGCCGAAGTCGACAGACAACAGGAAGCGGATAACGAAGCACAGCAGGGGGTGAAGGCATGACCGCGTCACTGACCCTCATCATCGTCATGGCGGTGCTCTACGCCTGTGGCATCTACCTCATGCTCGAGCGCAGCATGACACGGGTGCTCGTCGGCTTCCTGCTTGTCGGCAACGCGACGAACCTGCTCATCATCCTCATGGCGGGCGAGCCCGGTGTCTCGCCGTTCTACGACGGTGAGACGAGCTCTGATGAGATGAGCGACCCGCTGCCGCAGGCCCTCGTGCTCACCGCGATCGTCATCACTTTTGCCGTGTCGGCCTTTTTGCTCGCCCTGATCTACCGCGCCTGGCGACTGTCGCACGAGGGCGAGGACGATCTGGAGGACGACGTGGACGACGTGGCACTGCGCGATGGGCAGAACGGCGTCACGGCTGAGCTCGTCGACTCGACGCAGGCGGACTCCGAGTTCGCCGCGCCCGAAGAGGATGCGGGGGCGCAATCGTGAACTCGCTCATTCCCCTTGTCGTCATCCTTCCGCTGCTGGGTGCAGCCAGCGCGCTAATCCTCTCCAAGCGGCCGCGAGCGCAGCGTCTGGTCACGCTGGTGGCGCTGACCGCGGTGCTCGTGGTCGGCACCATCCTGCTCATCGACGTGCAGATGTCTGGCCCGCTGGCGATGGAGGTCGGCGGCTGGGCTGCGCCCTTCGGCATCGTGCTTGTCGTCGATCGGCTCTCGGCGCTGATGGTGGTTGTCAGCGCGATCGTGCTGCTGGCCGTGCTTGTCTTCTCTGTGGGGCAGGGCCTCGCGGACGGGCACGACGAGACCCCCGTGTCGATCTACTACCCGACCTACCTGATTCTGACGGCGGGCGTGCTCAACGCCTTCGTCGCCGGTGACCTGTTCAACCTCTACGTCGGCTTCGAGATTCTGCTGGTCTCAAGCTACGTGCTGATCACCCTCGGGGGCACCGAGCAGCGCATCCGCGCGGGCACCACCTACATCGTCGTCTCGCTCGTCTCGTCGATGATCTTCCTCGTGTCGATCGCGCTCATCTACGGGGCGCTCGGCACGGTCAACATTGCCGACATCTCGCGGCGCATGGGTGAGATCCCGGTCGACGTGCAGATTCTGCTGCACACGATGCTGCTCATCGCCTTCGGCATCAAGGCGGCCGTCTTTCCGCTGTCGTTCTGGCTGCCGGACTCGTACCCGACCGCACCCGCGCCGGTCACCGCCGTCTTCGCCGGACTGCTCACCAAGGTGGGTGTCTACTCGATCATTCGTGCAGAGACCGTGATGTTCCCCGGCCCCGAGCTCAACGCGGTGCTCATGGTGGTCGCCCTGCTCACCATGGTGGTCGGGGTGCTCGGTGCCGTCGCGCAGGCAGACATCAAACGACTGCTGTCATTCACCCTGGTGAGCCACATCGGCTACATGATCCTCGGCGTCTCACTGGGCACGGCCGCGGGCACGAGCGCCGCCACCTTCTACATCGTTCACCACATCATCGTGCAGACCACCCTGTTCCTCGCCGCTGGGCTCATCGAGCGCATCGGCGGAACGACCTCCATCAATGGGCTCGGCGGCCTGCTCAAGGCATCGCCCGTGCTCGCGGTGCTCTTCCTCATTCCTGCACTGAACCTCGGCGGCATCCCTCCGTTCTCCGGGTTTCTCGGCAAGCTTGCGCTGTTCCAGGCGACGGCCGAACAGCAGTCGCCCCTCGGCTATGTGCTCATCGGCGCGGGCGCGCTGGTCTCATTGCTCACGCTCTACGCGCTGATTCGGGTGTGGAGCCTGGCGTTCTGGCGCACGAGCGACGAGGTCGACGGCTACGAGTCCGAGCTGCTGCGTAACGTCTCGGAGGCGCCGAACGCGACCGCCACGCAGGCGACGCGCCGCATCCCGCGTCTGATGCTTGCGGCGACGGGCGGCATGGTCGTCGTCGGAATCGCGCTGACTGTCTTCGCCGGCCCGCTCTTCATGTTCAGTGACGACGTGGGCGAGGCGCTCGAGACCCCGCAGGGCTACGTCGAGATCGTGTTCCCGGGCGGTGACAAATGACCGACGCACCGGCCACCAAGCGCGAGATCCGCTGGCGAATCTGGCAGCAGCTGCCCCTGCTCGTCGTTCTCGTGCTGCTGTGGATGATGCTCTGGGGGTCGCTGACTCCGCTGACCATCGTCACCGGCATCCTGGTCGCCGTCTTGGTGACGCGCGCCTTCTACCTGCCGCCGGTCGAGCTGTCTGGGCGGTTCAACCCCTTCTGGTTCGTGGTCTTCCTGCTGCGCTTCCTGCTCGAGCTGGTCAAGGGCTCATTCCAGGTGGCGTGGAAGGCCATCTCGCCGCGGCCCCTTCCACGCAGCTCAGTGGTCGCGGTGCAGCTGCTGACCCGATCCGACTTCATCATGACGCTCTCGGCCATCGTGGTCTCGTTGATTCCCGGGTCGATCGTCGTCGAGGTCGACCGCGCCGGGGGAGTGCTCTACCTGCACGCGATTGCGGCAGCCGACGAGGCTGCCATCGCCAAGGTGCGTGCCGACGTGCTCGCGAGCGAGGTTCTGCTGGTCAAGGCCCTCGGCTCGACCGACGACCTCAGGAGCATCGGATGATCGTCACCGTCGTCTACATCATCACCGGCGCCGTCTTCACGGCCGCCGCCATCCTCGGCGTGATCCAGGTCGTGCGCGGCCCCTCCATCCTCGATCGCGTGATCGGGTCGGACGTTCTGCTCACCACCCTCATCCTTGTGCTCGGCAGTGAGATGGTCGTCAACTCTCACACCCAGACGATTCCGATCATGGTGGTGCTGGCGGCCACCGCGGCCTTCAGCACCGTCGCCGTCGCGCGCTACGTCTCGCGTCAAGACCACCCGGAGGTGAAGGAATGACATTGGATGCCGTGCTCGACCTCGCTGCGGCCGTCTGCCTGCTGCTGGGTGCGCTGCTATCGCTCGCCGCGGGTATCGGCCTGCTGCGGTTTCCCGACGCCCTCGCGCGGCTGCACGCCGCGACAAAGCCGCAGGTGCTCGGCCTCATCTTTATCGTCATCGCGATCGCGCTGTCGGCCCGCAGCCTGCCGGTGCTGCTCGCCCTCGTGCCGGTGGTGGTCTTCCAGATGCTGACGGCGCCCATCGCGGCGCACATGATCGGCCGCGCGGGCTACCGCACCAAGAATTTCCGCCGGGAGCTGCTAGCGGTCGACGAGCTAGAGGAGGCCGTCGAGCGCGCCACCGCGACGACCGCCGCCGAGCCCGCGGTCGAGAAGGGCACGGTTCCCAAGAGCTGATGCGCGTCAGCGCCACCTCGCGCTGAGTTCTACACTCGTAACATGCCGGAAACGCCCGATATCAAGCCCCGTAGCCGCACCGTCACCGACGGTATCGAGGCCATGACCAGCCGCGGAATGCTCCGCGCCGTTGGCATGGGCGACGCCGACTGGGAGAAGCCGCAGATCGGCATCGCGAGCTCGTGGAACGAGATCACCCCGTGCAACCTGTCGCTCGACCGTCTCGCGCAGGCGGCGAAGGAGGGCGTTCATGGCGGCGGCGGCTACCCGCTGCAGTTCGGCACGGTGTCCGTCTCTGATGGCATCTCGATGGGCCACGAGGGCATGCACTTCTCGCTCGTGTCGCGTGAGGTCATCGCCGACTCAGTCGAGACGGTGATGATGGCCGAGCGCCTCGACGGCTCAGTTCTTCTCGCGGGATGCGACAAGTCGATCCCCGGCATGTTGATGGCCGCGGCGCGACTGAACCTCTCATCCGTTTTCCTCTATGCGGGCTCAATTGCACCGGGCTGGGTCAAGCTCAGCGACGGCACCGAGAAGGACATCACGATCATCGACAGCTTCGAGGCTGTCGGCGCGGTGCAGGCTGGCAAGATGAGCATCGAAGATGCGAAGCGCATCGAGTGCGCCTTCGCCCCCGGCGAGGGTGCCTGCGGCGGCATGTACACCGCCAACACGATGTCGAGCGTCGCAGAAGCCCTCGGCATGGCGCTGCCCGGCTCGGCGAGCCCCGCCGCCGCCGACCGCCGTCGCGACTACTACGCGCACCGCTCGGGCGAGGCCGTCGTCAACCTGCTGCGCCTCGGCATCACCAGCCGCGACATCCTCACCAAGAAGGCCTTCGAGAACGCCATCGCCGTCGGCATGGCGCTCGGCGGATCGACCAACATCATCCTTCACCTGCTCGCGATCGCGCACGAGGCCGAGGTCGAGCTGACCATCGACGACTTCAACCGCATCGGCGACAAGGTTCCGCACATCGGCGACCTCAAGCCCTTCGGCAAGTACGTCATGAACGACGTGGACCGCCACGGCGGCATCCCCGTGCTGATGAAGGCCCTGCTCGACGCGGGCCTCATGCACGGCGACGCCATGACCGTCACAGGCAAGACCCTCGCCGAGAACCTTGCAGAGCTGAACCCCGACGAGCTCGACGGCACCGTGCTGCGCAAGCTCGACAACCCGATCCACAAGACCGGTGGCCTCACCGTGCTCAAGGGCACCTTCGCCCCCGAGGGCGCCGTCGTGAAGACGGCCGGTTTCGACGCCGAGACCTTCGAGGGCCCCGCCCACGTCTTCGAGCGCGAGCGCGGTGCACTCGATGCCCTCGCCCGCGGCGAGATCAAGGCGGGCGAGGTTGTCGTCATCCGCTACGAGGGGCCCAAGGGCGGCCCGGGCATGCGCGAGATGCTCGCCATCACCGCCGCGATCAAGGGCGCAGGCCTCGGAAAAGATGTACTACTCTTGACGGACGGCAGGTTCTCAGGCGGCACAACCGGACTGTGTATCGGCCATATAGCTCCCGAAGCGGTGGACGCAGGTCCAATCGCCTTCGTGCGCGATGGTGATCTAATAAGGGTCGATATCGCAGCTCGCTCGCTCGACCTACTTGTCGACCCAGCAGAGCTCGAAGCCCGCCGAAACGGCTGGGCTCCCCTTCCTCCGCGCTACACCCGCGGTGTTCTCGCTAAGTACTCGAAGCTCGTGCAGTCTGCGAGCACGGGTGCTGTGACTGGCTAGCGCCACTCTTTAAGGAACCAACCCATGCCCACGGAATCCACTCCCGTGCCGACAGCGAAGGCGCGCGCCTCCACCGAGCCCGAGATGCTCACCGGATCCGGCGCGATCCTGCGCACCCTCGAGCACCTAGGAATCAAAGACGTCTTCGGCCTTCCCGGCGGAGCCATCATCCCCTTCTACGACGAGCTCATGGCCTCGACCGCCATTCGCCACATCCTCGTTCGCCACGAGCAGGGTGCCGGCCACGCGGCTGAGGGCTACTCGGCGACCGGCGGCCAGGTCGGCGTCTGCATTGCGACATCCGGCCCGGGCGCGACCAACCTCGTGACTGCCATCGCCGACGCCTACATGGACTCGGTGCCGCTGCTCGCGATCACCGGTCAGGTCTTCTCGAGCCTCATGGGAACGGATGCGTTCCAGGAGGTCGACATCGTGGGAATCACGATGCCGATCACCAAGCACTCCTTCCTGGTGACGGACCCGGCCGACGTGCCCGCGACGCTCGCTGCCGCGTACCAGATCGCCACGACCGGCCGCCCCGGCCCGGTGCTTGTCGACATCACCAAGGACGCCCAGCAGAAGTCCGCCGCGTTCGTCTGGCCGCCCAAGGTCGACCTGCCCGGCTACCGCCCGGTCGTGAAGGCGCACGGCAAGCAGATTCTGGCCGCGGCCGAGCTGCTCGCGAAGGCGGAGCGCCCCGTTCTCTACGTGGGCGGCGGTGTGAACCGCGCCCACGCATCCGCGGAGCTTCTCGAGCTGGCGAACCTGACGGGTGCGCCCGTGGTGACCACGCTCATGGCGCGCGGCGTCTTTCCCGACTCGCACGAGCAGAACCTCGGCATGCCCGGCATGCACGGCACGGTTCCCGCGGTGCTTGCCCTGCAGGAGTCTGACCTCATCGTCAGCCTCGGCGCCCGCTTCGATGACCGCGTGACC
>Ga0247732_10000892_pt1 | contig 12698 bp, 11 predicted proteins | sample UWRJL163409C2_FD_180940 | JGI IMG/M metagenome (GOLD analysis project Ga0247732, IMG submission 180940) | Plant litter microbial communities from Arlington Agricultural Research Station in Wisconsin, United States - UWRJ-L163-409C-2 | ecosystem: Environmental > Terrestrial > Plant litter >...
AGATCCACTCGATGCTATCGCGCGGCACGAACATCTCGATGTCGATGGTGCGCGTGCTCTCCAGCGCCACGGCGTCGATCTCGTCATCTTCCAGCATGACGTAGTCGTTCTCGCCGCGCTCATAACCCTTCACCTCGTCGTCTTCATCGACGGGCTTTTCGCTGACCGCATCGACATATTGGCTGACGATGCGGTTGCCGGTCTTGCGGTTGAGCGTGTGGAAGCGGACCTTCTCGTTCTCGGAGGTGGCCGGCACCATCGCGACCGGACAGGTCACGAGCGAGAGCTTGAGATAGCCCTTCCAGAATGAACGTGGCGCCACGGTGCGCTCCCCAGGTATCGGCCTACGCCTTCAACCCGAAGCCACGGCCGACGTTCCGTCTCTAGTTCAGGATAGCGACCGTCGCCGTTAGACCCGCGACCAGCCGCGTATCATCCGGCACATGGTCGAGCGCGATGCGGATCGGCACGCGCTGGGCGAGGCGCACCCAGCTGAAGGTCGGGTTGATGTTGGCCAGCAGCCCCGAACCCACCGTGCGCTCGCGGTCCTCAATGCCGGCGGCGATGCTCTCGACACGACCGGGAATGATGCCGGACTGCCCCATCAGCCGCACCGACACCGCGTCGCCGACATGGATGCGCGAGAGCTTGGTTTCCTCGAAATAGCCCTCGACCCGCAGCGAGTCGGTATCGACCAGCGCCAGTTCCGCCTTGCCGGCGCTGACGTAGTCGCCGGGCCGCAGCGAAAGATTGGTGATGACGCCATTCACCGCCGCGCGGATGTCCGAGCGGTCGAGATTGAGCCTGGCGAGATCGCGGTCGGCCTGTGCCTGCCTCAGGCTGGCCTGCGCCTCGACCATGGCCGCCTGCGCCTTTTCCTTGCTCTGGGTGGACGCGACATCGCCGAGCTTTTCCAGCCGCTCGCTGTCGCGCCTTGCCTGATCGAGCGTCGCCTGCCGGCCGTCAATCGCGGCTTCCGCCTGTTCCAGCGCGATGGCGAAGCGCTGGCGGTCGACGCGGAACAGCACGTCGCCCCTCGCGACTGCCTGATTGTCGTGGACCAGCACCTCGCTCACCAGACCGGAGATGTCGGGCGTCACACCGACGATATCGGCGCGCACCCGTGCGTCGCGGGTCCATGGGTCGTCCATGTAGTGCGACCACAATTCGCGGGCCGCCAGCCCCGCTCCGGCGAGCAGGAGCAGCGTGACGAGGACGCGGGTGAAGCTACGAAAGGTGATCTTCATGACAGGTACCAACGGGACAGCAGGGAAAGGCCCCAGAGCAGGACGATGTAAAGGGCGACGTCGAACAGGCCGCGATGCCAGACCAGCGTGTAGGCGCCGGTCCAGGCGAGAGCGCGCCGCACGCCAAGGCTGACGACGAAGGTGATGAGCATCAAAGCCAGAAGGCCCGGCACGTAGACGCCGTAAATGTCGATTTCAGCAGGCATGGATCACCTATTCCGCAGCGATCGCAGCAGGCATGTAGCGCGCATGGCCGCTCTCCGGCGCCGGCGCGTCGGGGAAGAAGGCGCGCCGCAGCCCGACCAGCGCATCGACGGCTTGACGGCCGCGCTGCACGTTTTCCACACCGGTAACGTCCAGCGCCTCGTCGATCTGCTCCCGCAACGCGTTGGACGGCTCGACCGGGCTGCGCTTTGCGATGCGCTCGCTGTAATGCTGCGACACGCCCTGCAGCACCGCATTGATGGTCGCCGCCGCATGGGCCCCCAGGCGCCAGCGCACGCGCTGGAGCTCCAAAATGTTGAAGCCGACGCGCACTTCGGCAAAGCCGTCGATCTTGGCGAGTTCGCGATCCTCCACCGCCGCAAGGCGCGGCACCAATTGCCCGAGCCGGTCGAGCATGCGCCCGGCGAGCTTGTCCTGGTCGTGGTGGCGCGAGCCGGCCGCCGTCTCGGCAAGGTCGGACCAGCCGGCCCACACCAGCCGGCGCGCGGCGAGTTCCGCTCCGAACGGACGCGTCAGAATAGTCCACACAAAGGCGAAGCCGACGCCGGCCAGCGCGCCGAGGCCTTCATTGACGAAGGTGGTGAAGTCCGCGCCGAGGCGGTTCTGCAAGGCGACGAAAGACGCGGTGTTCACCGCCATCAGCATGGCGAGCAGGTTGAATTGCGGGCGCGGGATCAGCAGGCCGAGCAGCAGAAAGGGCGGCGCGAACACCAGCACCAGCATCTCGTAATCATGCACCATCGGCAGAATGGCGAAGAGATACAGGCCCGAAACCGCGATGCTGACGCCGCTCCAGATGAACATGGTGCGGATCAGCGGTGCCGGCTTATCCAGCGCGGCGAAGAACGAGCAGGCGATCGCCGTCATCATCACGAAGCCGGCGCCGCTCGACCAGCCGGTCTCGATCCAGATGAAGCACGCGACCAGCGTCGCGGCCACGACCGAACCGGCGAAGAAGGTGAGCAGGCCGAAATCATAATGCCGGGCACGGCCGACCACGCGGCGATGGCGGAACGCCGGCTTCCAGCCGCGCTTTGCCTCGCCCCGGCCGATATCGGCCTGAAGCGTCAGGCAATCGCGCCAGAGATCGACGATTTCGCGCAGCCGGGCCAGCGCGCTCGACAGGATCAGATCGTCCCATTCCGTGCGCCCGGTCGGCTCCAGCGCGGCGATCTCGGCGTTCAGCCGGTCGGCATCTTCCGTGGTGGCGGCAGCACCGCGCTTCAGCCAATCCGCAATGTCGACCAGCAGTGTCGGGAGGCCGGACGGCAGCGCGCCGTCCTGCACTTTCAGCGCATGCAGGCGGTCGGCGAGTGAGGAAAACAGTGGCAGCAGCATCAGCAGCCGGCCGCGTAGTTCACGGGCGTGGCGGGTTATGTCGCGCGTCGCGGCATCGAACGAGAGTTGGCTGATGATCATGTCCAAGCCGCCAATGTCGGCGGCGAGCTTCTGGCGGCCGACCGGCGTGGTGGGAATGGCACCCTGGCCGCGCAGGATCTCATCGGCCCATGAAGCGGCATCCCCGAGCCACGTCGCGATGCGCGTGGAGAGCGCCGTGCCGACGCTGGTCGGGAACACCACGGCGCCGACAATACTGGCGCAGGTGATGCCGATGATGATCTCCTCGCTGCGCGCCAGCGCGATATCGAAGATCGCCTCGGGCGTGCCGACTTCCGGCAGCGCGATCAGCGGCAGCGAATAGCCGGCCAGCATGAAGACATAGCTGCGCGGTGTGCGGTCCAGCATCGAGATGTAGAGCAGGCAGCCGGTCCACAGCGCGACGACAAGGCTGAGCAGTTCCGGCGAATTGACGAATAGCGGCACGAAGAAAACCGCCGCGCTGGCTCCGATCAAGGTGCCCAATGCGCGGTACAGCCCTTTTGAGCTCGTGGCGCCGGCCAGCGGATTGGCGACGACATAGACCGCCGCCATCGCCCAGTAGGGACGCGGCAGGTCGAATGCCAGGGCGATGTAGAGCGCCAGCATGGAGGCGAGGAAGGCTTTGCCGGAGAACAGCCAATCCCGCCATGACGGAAGGGTCACGACACGGCCTCTTCCGTGGAAGGCGCTCGAACCGTGGCGTCATCGAACGCCTTCAGCACGTTGAGCGTCGCCAGCAGGTCGGCCTCGCTCACATCGGCGAGGACGCGCTCACGCAATCCGACCAGCAGGTCCTCGATCCGCGCGCTGAGCTTTTCGCCCTCCGTGGTGAGCCAGACGGTCTTGGCGCGGCGGTCGGTGGGATCGTCCTTGCGAACAATCAGATCGGAAGCCGCAAGCTGGTCGAGCAGGCGGACCAGCGAGGGGCCTTCAATGCCGACATAGGATGCCAGCGTGACCTGGCGCACGCCGCCGCCGAGCCGGCCGATCCACAGCAGCGGCGCGGCGCAGGCCTCGGAGATTTCGAGCTTCTCCAGCTCCTTCTCCGCAATGCGGCGCCATTGGCGGCCGGCTTGCAGGAGATTGGCCGTGAGAGCGCGACGAAGGGCTTCAATATCATTCATGCCTATTAGATAGCATCCTAATTAGTTTGATGCAATCATGATCACGGCATTGCGTTTTGAACGCCCTTCACACCCCCATGCGCTGCTTCCGGGCGGCGACCCAGCGGCCGATCATGCGGTCGGCCATGATGCCGAGGAAAGCGATGGCGAGGCCCGCCGCAAGTCCCTTGCCGGGGTCGGCCTGTGAGATCGCGACCTGGATCTGCTTGCCCAGATCATTGGTGCCGACAAAGGACGACACCACCAGCATGGACAGCGCCATCATGATCACCTGGTTCACGCCCAGCATGATCTCGGGGAGCGCATAGGGCAGCTCGACCTTGGCGAGGCGCTGCATGCCGGTGCAGCCGGCCATGGTGCCGGCCTCATTCAGGCTCGGCGGCACGCGGCGCAGGCCATGGTCGGTGAAGCGGATCGCCGGCACCATGGCGTAGAGCACGATCGCCACCATCGCCGAGACGTCGCCGATGCGGAACAGCATCACCACGGGCAGCAGATAGACGAAGGACGGCATGGTTTGCAGCGTGTCGCACATCGCACCCAGAAAGGCGTGCGCGCGGTTCGAGCGGCTGCCGATCAGCCCGAGCGGGAAGCCGATCAGCACGGCGATGATGACCGAGATGCCGCACAGATAGATCGTGGTCATGCCGCGTTCCCACTGGCCGCTGACCGGGATGAAGGCGATCAGCGCTGCCATGCCGAGCGCGAAGCGCCAGCCCCCGAGCAGCCAGCCGCCGCCGGCGACCACGGCGACAAGCCCGAGCCAGGGGAAGCCGACGAGGAAGCTCTTCACCGGCAGCAGCAGGTACAGCAGCAGGAAGGTGCGGATGGCGTCGGTGGTGGCGAACATGTTGGTGTTCACCCACGACACCAAATCCGACCAGATGTTTCCGGTGGAGACGCGCCAGTCCGCCGGCAGCTTCTCAAGCTCGGGAACGGCATAGGACAGCAGCGTGATGGCGAGCAGCGCGATCACGCCCACCCAGAACAGCCTCTTGCGCGCCCGCGCGGCCTCGCCATGGACCGGGCGCAGCTCGACCAGAGCGCGGCTCATGCGATCCAGCACGATGGCGAGCGCGACCACGGCGACGCCGGCCTCCAGCCCCTTGCCGAGGCCATTGGCCTGGCGCAGCGCGTTCAGCACGTCGAAGCCGAGGCCGCCGGCACCGATCATCGCGGCGATGATGATCATGTTGAGGGTGAGCATGATCACCTGGTTGACGCCGACCAGCAGCCCGTCGCGGGCCGAGGGCACCAGCACCTTCCACAGCGACTGCCTGGTGGTGCAGCCGGTCATGCGGCCGAGTTCTTCCAGCTCGGTCGGCACCTGCTTCAGCGCGATCATGGTGACGCGCACCATGGGCGGCATGGCGTAGAGGATGGTGGCGAGCAGGCCGGAGACCGGGCCGACGCCGACCAGGAACACCAGCGGCACCAGATAGGCGAAGGTCGGCACCGTCTGCATGAAGTCGAGCAGCGCCACCACCGCGCCTTCAAGGCGGCGATGGCGATAAGCGAGGATGCCGAGCAGCACGCCGCAGACCACGCCGAAGATCACCGCGAGCACCACTTGCGACAGCGTGACCATGGCGCTGTCCCACTGGCCGAACAGCGCGATATAGCCGAGGCCGACAAAGCCGAGCATGGCGAGGCGCACGCCGCCGAGCAAATAGCTCCAGACCGCGACCGCGACCAGCATGCCGGCCCAGGACAGGCGCGGAATGTGGAAGCCCTCGCCGTCCTCACCGAGCGTGATGCCGGTCGACAGCAGCGCCTTGGGCACGGCGAGCGCATAGCCGAACAGGCCGGAGACGAAGCGGGTCATGTCCTTGAAGGTGAAGATGCCGAAGGTGGCATCGCGCGCCAGCCAGTACAGCAGCGCCTTGAGCCAGTCGGTCACCGGCACGATCCACGCCGCCGGGTAGCTCTTGGCCCAGGCGAAGGTCGTGGGCGCCACGTAAGGCAGCAGCACGGCAAGCGCCACAAAGCCGGCGACAAACCAGCCCACTGAGATGCGCGGGCCGGAGGCGGTGCGGCCGAGCGCGACGTCGCTCATGACGGCGCCCCACCGACCAGGATTTCGATGATGCGAGGCTTTTCCAGCTTGCCGATGAGCGCGCCATCCGCGTCGATCACGGCGGTCGGCGCGTCCGCCGCCATGGCGATCTGTGCGATCGCCTCGATGCGGGCATCCGACCGCACAGCGGGACCGAGGCTCTCGCCGGGGGATACCGGCACGCAGACGCTGCCGGCAGTGAGCACCTTGGCGCGGGCGACATGGCGGGTGAAGGCGGAGACATAGTCGGACGCCGGCTCCAGCACCAGCTGCTCGGGCGTGCCGATCTGGATGATGGCGCCGTCCTTCATGATGGCGATGCGGTCGGCGAGCCGGATCGCCTCGTCGAAATCATGGGTGATGAACACGATGGTCTTGGTCAGCATGCGCTGGAGACGCAAGAACTCGTTCTGCATCTCGTGACGGATCAGCGGGTCGAGCGCGGAGAACGGCTCGTCGAGGAACCACAGCTCCGGCTCGGCCGCGAGCGAGCGGGCGATGCCGACGCGCTGCTGCTGGCCGCCTGAGAGCTCGCGCGGGTAATAGCCGACGCGCTCGGTGAGGCCGACGAGGTCGATCACCTTGAGCGCGCGCTCCTCGCGTTCCTGCTTGGCCATGCCCTGCACTTCGAGCGGGAAGGCGACATTGCCGAGCACGGTGCGGTTGGGCAGCAGGGCGAAGTTCTGGAACACCATGCCCATCTTGTGGCGGCGCAGCTCGATCAGCTCATCGGGCGTCATGCGCAGCAAATTCTGGTGCTCATAGAACACCGCGCCGGCCGTTGGCTCCACGAGGCGCGACATGCAGCGCACCAGCGTCGACTTGCCGGAGCCCGACAGGCCCATGATGACGAAGATCTCGCCACGGCGGATCTCCACGGTGGCATCGCGCACGGCGGCGAACAGGCCGGCGTTGCGAACCTCCTCCGGGCTCGGCTCGACATGCTCGCGCATGAACGCATCGGCGTTGGCGCCGTAGACTTTCCAGAGATTTCGGCAGGTGAGCGCCACCGGGGCATCGGTCGGCGCCTTGGACGAGCGGGAAGTCGCGACGGGCGCGATTTCGGAGACTTCGGCCATCAGGATCGGTCTTTCGCTTGAACGAAAACTTTTGGAAGGCGCCGGCCGCTTATGGCCGGCGCCTTCCACCCGTAAGTGCTGGCTTGAGCTCAATACTGGCCCTTGTGCTTTGCCATCCAGGCCGCGACGACGGTGTCGAGCGACTTGCCGTCGACGTCGACTTCCTTGACCATCAGGTTGAGTTCAGGACCGTCGATCTTGAAGTTCTTCAGCGCGGCATAGGCGCCGGGCCACTTCTTCTTGGTCTCGGCCGAGGTGTATTTGAAGATGTCGCCATGCGGCTTGCCGCAGTCGAACGCCTTGTCCGGGTTGATGCCGGCCTTGGGATCGGTGTAGCAGGCGGCGGAATATTCGGGGAACTGCACCCATTCGCCTTCGAACACCGAGGGCACCCAATGCGGCGAGTAGACCCACAGCATGATCGGCGCCTTGCGCTCGTAAGCCGACTTCAGCTCGGCGAACATCGCCGCCTCGGTGCCGGCATCGACCGCGACGAAGGGCAGGCCTAGAGCCTCGATGCGCTCGGGATCATGGCCGCCCCAGGTGGCTTCCATGCCGAGATAGCGGCCCTTGGGCGCAGTCTCGGGCGCGGAGAACGCCTCGCCGCACTTCAGCAGCGCCTTCCAGTCCGGCAGGCCGGGGCACTTCTCCTTCATATAGGTCGGATACCACCACTCTTCCTTGGCGGCGGGGCCGAGGGGGCCGAGATTCTCGGTCTTGCCGGTGGCGTCAGAGGCAGCCATGGCGTCGCCGGCGGTGGTCGCCCACAGCTCCGGCATGAAGGTGATGTCGCCATTCTCCATCGCCGTCAGGCCGGTGAGGTAGTCGATGGTGACGAAGTCGACCTTGTAGCCCTTGGACTTGAGGATCGCGCCGGCAACGTTCGCCGTGAGATGCTGTCCGGTCCAGTCATGCAGGCCGATGATGATGGGGTCTTTCGACTCCTGGGCACCTGCCGTGGCGCCGAGAAGGCCGGCCAACAGGCCGCAGGCGGCTAGAGTAGTCTTGAAACCTTGAGCGAGCATCGGCTTTCCCTTTTTTGCAAGATCGTCGACTGCGAGATACGGCCTGTCAGAAATGCGCCCTTTAGGAACATTCATTTCCTCTCAGGCAATTCGTGGGCCAGATGGCTAATGCAGGACAAACAATTCGGCGGCGAGAAAGCGCTTTACCTACGCCTTGGGCATTTGATGCGGCGGACTTTGAAACCGGCTCGGAGCGGGAAGCAAAGGCGAGGTAAGCGGCGGCCTACCTGACTTTGCCCGAATGCCTTGAGATCACCAGCATGCACACTGGATAGGCACATTCTATGCATTGCCCAGCCGTTCGCCGGGCAGCGCTCAGCTACTCTTTGGGGTAGATGATAATCGACAGATAGGTCATCGGCACGGAGAGCAGTTCTTCCGGCCCGTGCGGCGCGGTGGCGTCGAAGAATAGCGTATCGCCGGGCTCCAGCAGATAGGTCTGGTCACCATGCCGGTACACCACCCGGCCGGTGAGCATGTAGATCATCTCGATGCCGGAATGGCGGAAGGCCGGATAGGGATTGGCCTCCTCCGACAGCGTGATGAGGAACGGCTCGACCACGATATCGGCGCCCAGCGAATGGCCGAGCAGCTCATAATGATGGCCGGCCTTGGTGCCGCGCCGGTCGATGTTGACGCCCTGCCCGGCTTTGACGAACGAGCAGTCCCGGCGCTCCTCATAGCTGGCGAACAGGGTCGAGATCGGCAGGTTGAGCGCAACCGCGACCGCGCTCATGGTGCCGAGCGAGGGCGATATCTGGCCATTCTCGATCTTCGACATCATGCCCGGCGAAATCCGCGCCGTGGTGGCGAGCTCGGCGCTGGTGATGTCGAGCCGCTTGCGCTGCTGGCGGATCTGCGCGCCGATGGCCTGTTCGAGGGTCAGGGCCGCGACACGCGGGGCGCCGGAGCCGGTGGCGATGGCCTCCTCGGCCGCCACCTTCTCGACAATCCCGCCTTCGTCGCTGCCCTCGGACACACGCAACTCCCTCAATCCCGACTCATATTTCTAGCAGCCATGCGGCTACCGTCATAATGCCGTTCATCCGAGCCATCAGCCCTTGGCCGGAAGTGTCTCCTGGCCCGGCGCGGTGCCCACAGGCAGGGCCGCGCCATCGTCCAACTTAGCGAGATAATCCAGCGCCAGCGGGCGGAAGCGCGTCAGGCCCTTATAGTCGATCAGTTCCGGCGGCAGATCGCGCAGCACGCGGTGCAGCCGCTTGCCCCAGAGGTCGACGCGGGCAAGGTCCTCGATGCTGCACAGGTAGCAGCGAATGCCGAACAGGATGGCGTTGGAGCGCGGCAGGCGGAACAGCGTCTGCAACTCGACACGCAGATGCACCTTCTGCCCGACATTCTCTGCTGTCACGGTGGTGCGGTCGCTGCCCCAGAGCGGGTAGTTCTCCGGGCTGGTGTCGAGGCGCGGATTGATCGTCATGGTCCAGTTAAGGCGGCGCACCGGCTTGCCATATTGCAGGCGTAGCAGGAATTTCAGCGCGCGGTCGAACACGCCGATCTGGTGCGCCAGCGGCACCGGGCCGTGCCATTCGTGAAACGACATGCCGACGTCGAAATCCAGCGACCAGTCGGCCTGCGTCGTCACCATGCCGCCGTCGATGAACAGATTGTTGTCGCGCTGGTCCTGCAGCGTGAAGTCGCCCTGCGCCTGCCGGGTAATGTATTCGAACGGCCCGCAAGGAAGCGTCGCGACATCGCCGAAAGTGAAGCTCTGCTCGATGCCGAGCGGCAAATTCTCCCACCGCCAGGACGTGCCGGCGCGGGTGAGCTTGAACAGCTCGGGATAGGAGGTGCTCAGGCTCTCCATGATCAGTTCGAGCGTGTCCCACTCCGCCGCCAGCATGTGCGGCAGCACCTTGCAGCGGCTGGGATCGCGCTCCAGCACGATGGCACGCTCCGCACACTCGGCAATGTAGTGCTCGTCGACATCGAACGGCTCGTCATAGGCCGGCGTCGAGCCGCCGCGCACATGCGGCTCGATATTGACCGAGTACATGTAAGCATCTTCGCCGAACGGGAACGGAAAGCGTAGCACCGCGGCATCCGAGTTGCTGTAGATGAAGTCGTCGCGGAAGGATTCTTGCCGTTTGAACTGGATGGTCATGGCGTTTCTCCGTCCGGTCAAAGCTCAAGCACGAGGCGCGGTGTTTTCGAACGCGATACGCAGGTCATGATGTAGCGGTTGGAGGCGTGCTCGGCGGCATCGAGGAAGTGATCGCGATGCTCGGGGGTGCCTTCGGCGACCTCGATCATGCACTGACCGCACGCACCGCCCCGGCACAAGCAAGGCGCATCAACCCCGGCGGCTTCCAGCGCGTCGAGCAGGGTTTCCTCGGCGCCGACCTCGATCTCCATGTTGGAGCGATTGAGCACAGCGGTGAACGGCGCGCCGCCATGGGCTTCGCCGCCGAAAGATTCATGGTGCAGCTTGGAGGCCGGCCAGCCGAGTGCGCGGGCCATCTCCAGCACCAGCTCCATCATCGGCTGCGGGCCGCAGGTATAGAAATGCGTGCCGAGCGGCTGGCGGGTAAGCCGCGCCTCCAGCGCGCCAAAAGACGGCCCGGCATGGATATGGATGTTCGCCGCCGGCAAGCCGGACAGCAGCGCCGCGAACACGCCGACCTCGTCGGGCCGGCAGAAATGATGCAGCTCCCACGGCATACCGGTCGCCTCAAACGCCGCCGCGTAGGAGAGAAACGGCGTGACGCCAATGCCGCCGCTCACCATCAAATGGCGGCGCGCGGTGCGCACCACCGGGAACAGATTGGCGGGAACGTCGGTCTCGATCATGTCACCGACGTTGACATTCTCATGCATGAACGCCGACCCGCCGCGCGAGGCCGGCACGCGGCGCACGATGATCTTGAGATGGCTGCGATCGTCAGGGTTCGAGGTGATGGAATAGGCGTTCTTGTAGAGCTTCGAGGTGCCCCGCAGTAGCAGCCGCAAATGCGCGCCGGGGCCGACCGGATGGACGAGGCCACCATCGGCCGGCTCAAAGGTGAACGCCCTCAGCAGCGGCGAGAGCTGTTCGACATGGGCGACGCGCATTGAGACACCCCCGCTCATGGGAACAGTTCCTCGATCGGCGGCAACTCGCCCGCCACTTCCGCATCGGCCTTCACGCCCATGAAGGCGGCGAGGCGCTTGGAGAAATGATCGCGCACCACCATCTGCGCGCCGCAGCCGGTGCAGGCCGCGATGCTCAAGGTGACGCGCTCGTTCATCGTCTTGCAGTGGACGCAGAACACCCGGCGCGACAGCGAGCCGGCATGCATGGAGCGGCACTCATCGGCCTCCAGCCCGGCGGCTCTTGAGCGGCGCATGACGTCCCAGATGAAGCCCTCCTCGCCCATCACATAAAGCCGCAGGCCGACGCTCTCCTGCGCCAGCCTGTGGTCGAGCCGGTCGAACAGATGCGAGGCCGCGCGAAACGCGCGGGTCTCGATGGGCGCGCCATTGGTGGGCAGCGGGTGCGGATTGGGGGCGCTGTCGATGTCGTCGCGCCCGACGACGGTCCAGAACGCGATCGGGGCCTGTGTGTCCTCAACGCCGTCGATGACGTCGCCAAGAGGCCGTACGGCATCGCTGATGACGAGGTGGCGCTGGCCGGCGGGATCGAAGCGCAGACGGGAGTAGAGCGGGCGGCTTTTGATATCCGACACCAGCATAAGGCTGATTTCCTTCACCCGCCGCAGGGCATGACAATTGCTGCGTTAGCACGCACACTTGTTGCGCTTAAACGAAAAGCCGCGAATTATTTCCCTCTGATAAATTTGAGTGTCTATCGGGAAATTTTTGACGTCAAGCCGAGCTTTGAATAAATTTAAGGCGTGCCCGCTCCGGGCGCAGGTGACAGCAAAGTTCGCAAGAGGAAACTCTATTGACAAACAGGAAACGTCCGCTGACGATCCGTTTGCGCTAGGCTTTGCGTTGAAGAGTCCGCGCCAATCCAGTTAGGGAAACGGGAACAAACGCAATGACCACTCGCGTCGCCATTATCGGTGCCGGTCCCAGTGGGCTCGCCATGCTGCGTGCCTTCCAGTCGGCCGAGAAAGCAGGGGCCGACATCCCGGAATTCGTCTGCTTCGAGAAGCAGTCGGATTGGGGCGGGCTGTGGAACTACACATGGCGCACCGGGACCGACGAGTTCGGCGAGCCGGTGCATGGCAGCATGTACCGCTACCTCTGGTCGAACGGCCCGAAGGAATGCCTGGAATTCGCCGATTACAGCTTCGAGGAGCATTTCGGCCGGCCGATCCCCTCCTACCCTCCCCGCGCGGTGCTGCACGACTACATTATGGGACGGGTCGAGAAGGCGGGACTGCGCAAATTCGTGCGCTTCAGTTCGCCGGTGAAGTGGGTCGAGTACTCGGAAGAGACCTCCAAGTTCACCGTCTCGGTGAAGGACCTCAAGAAGGACGAGCTCTATTCCGAGGAGTTCGATTATGTGGTGGTGGCGTCCGGCCACTTCTCCACGCCGAACGTGCCGTTCTTCCCCGGCATCGACATGTTCCCCGGCCGGGTGATGCACGCCCATGATT
>Ga0247732_10000894_pt1 | contig 12669 bp, 9 predicted proteins | sample UWRJL163409C2_FD_180940 | JGI IMG/M metagenome (GOLD analysis project Ga0247732, IMG submission 180940) | Plant litter microbial communities from Arlington Agricultural Research Station in Wisconsin, United States - UWRJ-L163-409C-2 | ecosystem: Environmental > Terrestrial > Plant litter >...
CCGTCTGGCACACCAAGAGCATGGTCTGACGACACTCGCGAATTCGATAACGAAAGGGTAACGGCGCATGTAGGGTGGTGCCACACGTCGACGAGGACGTGGGAACCACCGGAGGACATGCCCGATGCCCGACGACCCCGTTGCCGATCTCACCAGAAATCGGCTGCAGGCGCTGCTGATCGTCTGCGTTCTCGCGGTGGCGAGCCTCATCATCGCGTTCCTCGGCGCCACCCCGGCCCGGGTGAGCGCGACCGAGGTGCTGGGGGCCACGCGCACGGCGGGTGAGGCGGCGTTCATCGCCAGCCACCGCGGCGGCGGGGGTGCCGCCCCCGAGAACACGCTCCCGGCGATCTCCTTGGCGCTGGCGGGCGGCTTCGACTACGTCGAGGTGGATGTCGCACTCACGGCCGACCGGCATCCCGTGCTGATGCACGATGCCACGGTCGACCGCACGACCGACGGTTCCGGCCGGCTGTCGGCCCTGAACCTCGCACAGGTCCAGGCGCTGGATGCCGGTTCGTGGTTCGGCGACCAGTACGCGGGCACCCCGGTTCCGACCTTCACCGAGTTCCTCGACGTGCTGGCGGGGTCGGGGCGCCGTGCCATCGTCGAGCTGAAGGGCGAATGGGATGCCGCGGCCGTGGCCGCGCTCATCTCCGAGGTGACGGCGCGCAATCTGGAGCGTCGCGTCGCGGTCTCCAGCTTCGACGCACGGACCCTCGCGGCGGCCGGCACGGCGTCGGCGGTGATCCCGCGGCTGTTCATCCTCCGGCATCTGCCACCCGACGTCGTGAGCGCGGCGAGGGAGGCGAGCGTGCGCGGCATCGTCGTCCACCGCCGCGCGCTCCTGGAGCGTCCGGAAGTCGTCGACGAGCTCCACGCGGCCGGCATCAGGGTCGTCGTCTACACGCTCAACAGCAACACGCAGTGGGATGAGGTCACGGCGCTCGGCGTGGACGGTATCGTGACCGACGATCCCGCAACGCTGTCAACGTGGCAGCAGGGTGTCGCCGGCCAGCAGTAGCCGTGGACCCGGGATCCCGATACCGGAGGTTCCATGTCCACCGCGTCCTCGCGCCGCCCCGTCCTGATGCGCACCGCCGCCGGCGCCGCAGCAGCGATCGCGCTGTGCCTCGGCCTGGTCGGCTGTCAACCCGAGCCGTCGCCGACCGCGACCCCCGGCGCGTCGCCTTCGACGTCGCCGTCCGCCCCCGCGCCCACCTCGAGCCCGACCGAGCCCGCGGCGGCCGGGGATGCGATCGAGCTGCCGACAGCGTGCGAACAGATCTACTCCGCGACGATGCTCGCCGCGCTGCAGCAGCAGGCGCCGCTGAACGACCCCGGCGTGACCATGACCTCGACCCAGGTGGTCGGGGCGCTGGAGATCCTCACCTCCGGCATCCCGACGATCCGCTGCTCATGGGGGGCACCGAGCGAGACCGGCCTGGCCACGAACGTCTCCCTCGTGGATGCGGCGCAGTCCGCCGCGGTTGTCGATGCGCTCGCGAACTCGGGCTTCGCCTGCGAACCGAGCGGCGACGGGACGATCTGCCGGTATACCCAGACCATGATCGACCTCGACGACAATCAGGTCGAGCTCACCGAGACGCATGTCCTGCGCGGCAACGGCTGGGTTTCCACTGCGACGATCAACTTCGCACCCGAGGGATACACCGAAGACATCGTCGCCACGCTCTGGGGCTGAAACCCGCGCGATTCCGCTAGACTGATTGCCGAGGATCTCTTCGCCGACATGGCCGCAGCTCGCAAAGCGAGTGCCCGCGGCCCGGAGGCACCGACATCCCATCCCGCGTTCGTGACGGCGTATGCCGCCCGCGGGAGCACGCCGACATCGCCGGTCCCGACCGGTCATCCGCCGGAGTTTCCGGTACACACGCTCAGGAGGAGCATGCCGACCACGGCAACTGCCGCCCACGGCTCTGCGGCACAGCGCCGCAGGAAGCCCTCGTCTTCGCGCCGCGACGACGAGGCGCCGATCATCCCCATCCTTGCCCGCAAGGTGCGCGAGGTGGAGGCGAAGGCCCAGCGCGGCAAGCTCGGGCCCACCAACCGGGTCAAGTTCCAGGTGATCGCCTTCCTGGTGCGCGAAGAGCGTGCGCGGGTGAAAGCCGACACGACGCTGGCCGACGCGGCCCGCTCGGAGCTGCTCAAACGGCTCGACGGCGTCGCCACGATCCTGGCGAAGACGGCGGCCCGCGACACGTCGCTGATCCAGCTGCTGGAGGTGGACCAGGCGGCGACGCCGGTCGCGCGGCGGATGCGCCGTGACTGGCTGATCGAATCCGGTGCCGAGCTCGCGCCCGACGAGCTGATCATCACCGACCTCGGGCCGCGGACGGCAACCGTGGTGCCCGCAGCCCTGGCCGAGCGTCAGGTCATCCCGCCGACGATCGAGTCCCGCCAGATGGCCAACCCCTTCCTCGCCCCGGACCTGACCTCCCACGCTCCGAAGGAGACGCCGCGTCGACGCCTCGACGGCTGGGAACTGATGGGTCCGCTCTACAAGGCGTTCGAAACGGGTGCCGGCGGCGGGCAGGCTTCGATGGAGTTGCCCCCGACCCCCGAGTTCGATCGGCTCTCGCCCAAGGGCTCCGAGATCATGGTGCACCAGTCGCGCTTCCTCGAGTCCGTTCGAGCCGGCCACCGCACGTTCCTCCTCGCCGACGAGCCGGGTCTGGGTAAGACCGCGGAGTCCGTGCTCGCGGCATCCGTCGCCGGTGCGTACCCGCTGCTGGCCGTCGTGCCGAACGTCGTCAAGATGAACTGGGCACGCGAGGTCGAGCGCTGGACGCCGCAACGCCGCGCCACGGTGATCTCCGGCGACGGCGAGGATGTGGACGCCTTCGCGGATGTCTTCATCGTCAACTACGAGATCCTCGACCGTCACCTCGCCTGGCTCAGCTCGATCGGGCTGAAGGGCATGGTCGTGGACGAGGCCCACTTCATCAAGAACCTGGGTTCGCAGCGTTCGCAGAATGTGCTCGCCCTGGGGGCCCGCATCCGAGAGCAGGTGAGCGACCCCCTGCTTCTCGCGCTCACCGGAACGCCGCTGATCAACGACGTCGAGGACTTCGACGCGATCTGGCGCTTCCTCGGCTGGACGACGGGCGAGAAGCCCGGTCCGCTCCTCATGGAGCGCCTCGATTCGACGGGTCTGACGCCGGCCGACAAGGCGTTCTACCCGGAGGCCCGCGACGCGGTCATCTCGATGGGGATCGTGCGCCGCAAGAAGAAGGATGTCGCCGCAGACCTGCCCGACAAGCTCGTGGCCGACCTTCCGGTCGAGCTGGACGACGAGTTCGGGCGCAGCATCCGCCAAGCCGAGCGCGAGCTCGGCACGCGACTTGCCGACCGGTATCGCCGCATCATCGATGCGCGCGGAGCCCGCGGGCTCGCACCCGGAGAGATCGACCCGGACATCGTGCGGCTCGTGGCACAGAACGAACTGGACGAGTCGAAGGCGGCCGGCACCGGGTCGGAGAACGTGTTCACCATGGTCCGCAAGATCGGCCAGGCCAAGGCGCTGCTGGCGGCGGACTACACGGTCCAGCTGCAGCGATCCGTCGGCAAGGTCGTCTTCTTCGCCAAGCACATCGATGTGATGGATGCCGCGGAGGCGCATTTCGCCGCTGCGGGTCTGCGCACGATCTCGGTGCGTGGCGATCAGACCACTCCGGTCCGCCAGCAGGCGATCGACGCGTTCAACAACGACCCCGGCGTCGGCGTCGCCGTGTGCTCGCTGACCGCGGCCGGCGTCGGAGTGAACATGCAGGCGGCCTCCAACGTGGTGCTGGCCGAGCTGTCGTGGACCGCCGCCGAACAGACGCAGGCGATCGACCGGGTGCACCGCATCGGACAGGGCGAGCCGGTCACGGCGTGGCGGATCATCGCGGCGCACACGATCGACACGAAGATCGCCGAGCTCATCGACTCCAAGCAGGGGCTCGCACAGCGCGCCCTGGACGGCGAAGCGGTCGACCCGCAGTCGAGCGATTCCGTGCAGCTCTCGGCGCTCATGCACCTGGTGCGGCAGGCGCTCGGAGCGGACTAGCAGCGCCGACCGACGCATGGCAGCGGCCGCGCCCCCGACGGTAGGGTCGGGGGGTGGCAGCGCCGCCCGATCGAAATCCGACAGCAAGGACCAGACCATGAAGATCGGCATCCTCACCAGCGGCGGCGACTGCCCCGGCCTCAACGCGGTCATCCGGGGCATCGTGCTGAAGGGGACCACGACATACGACGTCGAGTTCGTCGGCATCCGCGACGGATGGCGCGGTGTCGTGGACGCCGACTTCTTCCCGCTCACACGGCACGAGGTCAAGGGTCTGTCCAAGGTGGGCGGCACCATCCTCGGCACGAGCCGCACCAACCCGTACGACGGTTCGCGCGGCGGTGCCGAGAACATCGCCAAGACCCTCTACGGGCACCGCATCGACGGCATCGTCGCGATCGGCGGCGAAGGCACCCTCGCGGCAGCAGATCGCCTCGCCACCGACGGCATCAACGTGCTCGGTGTCCCCAAGACGATCGACAACGATCTGCGCGGGACGGACTACTCGTTCGGGTTCGACACCGCGGTCAACATCGCCACCGAGGCGATGGACCGGCTCCGCACCACCGGCGACTCGCACCAGCGCTGCATGGTCGCCGAGGTCATGGGCCGGCACGTGGGGTGGATCGCGCTGCACGCGGGGATCGCCGCGGGTGCGCACGCCATCTGCATCCCCGAGGTGCCCATGTCGATCGACGACATCTGCGATCTCGTCTCGAAGGCCCACGATCGTGGCCGCGCGCCGCTGGTCGTCGTATCGGAGGGCTTCACCCTCACCGGCATGGAAGAGGCGTACAGCGACAAGGGACTCGACGCCTTCAACCGCCCCCGGCTCGGAGGAATCAGCGAGGTCCTCGCCCCCGAGATCGAGCGGATCACCGGCATCGAGACGCGTTCGACCGTCCTCGGCCACATCCAGCGTGGCGGATCGCCCTCCGCCTTCGACCGTGTGCTGGCCACCCGCCTCGGACTGCACACCGCGGACGCCATCGTCGAGGGCTCCTGGGGGCAGATGGTGGCGATGCGCGGCACCGACATCGTGCGCGTCCCCTTCGCGGATGCGCTGGGCGAGCTCAACACCGTCCCGCTGTACCGCTACGAAGAGGCGGCAGCGCTCTTCGGCTGAGCCCTGCGGCCCGCTGAGGGCTCCAGCGGACGGATGCCGCGGCATCCGTCGCCTGATGCGTCGCGGCGCAGCGCGCGCCGGCACAGGAGAAATCGCCGGCTCAGGACAAAATGGCCCGAACACTCCTGAGCCCGCGATTTTTCCTGACCCCGGTCACCGATGCAGACCCTGCGCGATGGCAGTGAGCACCGCCTCGGTCACGTGGTGCTTGTCGAACAGCACCTGCTGGTAGTCGAATCGCAGGACGGTGTACCCGGGCAGAACGAGCCGCGCGTCCGCGCGCAGATCACGGCGCCGGTCCTTCGCGGAACTGTGGTGCGCGAATCCGTCCAGTTGGAGCGCGAGATGGCGACCGATCAAGCCGTCGAGCGGGTGCCCGTCGATCCACACCTGCTGCTGCAGCGGCACGCCGACCCGCCGCATGAGATCCGCGAAGATCGACTCCACTCCCGAGTCCGCCAGAACGGTGGCCACGTCCGCCAGTTCGCGTGCCCGCGCGCTGCGCCACCGCACTCGTGTGAGCACCGCGGCATCGACGAGCCGCCTCTTCAGAGCGGACTCCCATACCGCCAGCGCCTCAGCTCGCGGCAGACAGCGGGCGACGTGGAACAGCATGTTGATCGCGGGCTCTTGAGCGCTGGTGCGCACCACGGGTACCGGACCGACGGACCAGTGCACGCGGATGCCGGCGGCATCGAACCGCGATGCCGCCGGCGCGACGGCGACGTGGATGCCTTCATGCGACGGAGTCCACAGTCCCCAGAGGGATGCTGCGGTGACACATGACACGCGCCCGCCGACGGCCGCCGCCGCAACGCGGCGCGCGTCGCAGTCGGGGCTGACGAGCCAACAACGGCGCACTCTTCGCAGCGTGCCGCTCTGCACAGCCGTCCGCACGCAATGGTCCGTGAAGCCCGCCGCGCGCGCATCAGCGGAGTGAGCGACTCCGGCTCGCTCTCGGACCCAGACAAGAAGAGCCGTCGTATCCACAGCCACAGCCTGACGATGCGGTGGCCGCTCCGTTGCCCCTGCGGAGTGACCCGGGGATCGCGGCGGGGAAGGCGGCGCCGGGGAGGAACCGCCGAGTCAGGAGAAATCGCTGACTCAGGACCAAAACGCCCGAATGCTCCTGAGCCGGGGAGATCTCCTGAGTCAGCGTGGCGGCAAGGCGCAGCCGCCGGGGCTCAGGAGTCGACGCCGAGGACGTCCAGCAGCCATGCGAGTTCGAACGACCGCTCGCGCCAGGCGTTGTAGCGGCCGCTCACACCGCCGTGACCGGCCACCATCTCGCACTTCAGCAGCGCGTCCGCACCGACTTCGCGCAGCCGCGCGACCCACTTCGCCGGCTCGACGTACATCACGCGGGTGTCGTTGAGCGAGGTCACGGCCAGGATGCGAGGGTATGAGACGTCCGGCCGGACGTTCTCGTACGGGGAGTACGACTTCATGTACGCGTACACGTCGGCGTTGTGCAGCGGGTCGCCCCACTCGTCCCACTCGATCACCGTGAGCGGCAGTGACGGGTCGAGGATCGTCGTGAGCGCGTCGACGAACGGGACGTCGGCCAGGATGCCGGCGAACAGCTCGGGTGCGAGGTTCGCCACTGCGCCCATGAGCAGACCGCCCGCGCTGCCGCCCTCCGCGACCAGCCGGTCGGGGGTCGTGTAGCCGTGGTCGATCAGATGCATCGCGCTGTCGACGAAATCGGTGAAGGTGTTGCGCTTGTGCAGCATCTTGCCGTCCTCGTACCACTGGCGCCCCATCTCGCCGCCGCCGCGGACGTGGGCCACCGCGAAGATCACGCCGCGGTCGAGCTCGGACAGGCGCGGGATCGAGAATCCCGGCTCGATGGAGTGCTCGTACGAGCCGTAGCCGTACAGGTGAAGGGGTCGCGGCGCGACGCCCGCGTCGCCGAACGAGCGCTTCCAGACCAGGGAGATCGGGATCTGCGTGCCGTCCTGCGCGGTCGCCCACACGCGCGCCTGTGCGTACTGCTCCGGCTCGTAGCCGCCGAGCACCGGCTGCCGCTTGCGCGGGAGCAGTTCGCCCGTGGCGACCTCGTAGTCCAGCACGGTGCCGGGAGTGACGAACGAGCCGTACCCGATGCGGATGAGCGGAGGAGCCCACTCCGGATTGCCGCCGCCGCCGACGGAGTACAGCGGCTCGTCGAACTCGAGTTCTGCGACGGACCCGTCGGAGTAGTCCAGCATCCCCAGCCGGGCAAGGCCCGCGCGGCGGTATCCCAGGACGGCCCAGTCGCGGAACGTCGACACGCCGAGCAGACGCTCGCCGGGGCGATGGGGTACGACGACCTCGCGGGGTCCGGTGGGGTCGGATGCCGCCACCCGCACCAGCTCGAAATCCAGAGCGCCGTCGTTGTGGAGGATGAACAGCACGTCTTCGCCGTCGATGACGGCGTGCGACGAGTCGTACTCGACGCCTTCGGTGCGCGGCCAGATGAGCCGTGGCGCGGAGCGCAGGTCCGCGGCATCCACCAGCCACTCCTCGGACGTGATCGAGGAGCCCATGCCGATGACGAGGTAGCGGTCGCTGCGGGTGAAGCCCGCACCGAGCCAGAACCGCTCGTCAGGTTCGTGGAACAGCTTCTCGTCCTCCTCGACGGGCGTGCCCAGCTCGTGCAGCCATACCGTGTCGGGGCGCCACGCGTCATCGACGGTCGTGTAGACGATGAACCGGCCGTCGGGTGAGAAGGTCGCGCCGGCGAACGTCTCCGGGATCTCATCGGGCAGCTGCGCACCGGTTACCAGGTCGCGCACACGAACGGTGTAGCGCTCGTCGCCGGCCACGTCCACGCCGTAGAGCATGAGGTCGCCGCTGGTCGTCACCTCGAAGCTGCCCAGCGAGAAGAACTCGTGGCCCTCGGCCTCGATGTTGCCGTCGAGCAGGATCTGCTCGCCCGGGACCGGCACGTCCGTGGCGAGCTCGGGTGGGGTCCAGTCGTCCGCAGACGCGAGCGGCGCGCGGCACTGGATGCCGTACTGCTTGCCCTCGACGGTGCGGCCGTAGTACCACCAGTCTCCGCGCCGCGTGGGAACCGACAGGTCGGTCTCGAGGGTGCGGCCCTTGATCTCCGCGAAGATCTCGTCCTGAAGGCCGGCGAGGTGCGCGGTGCGCTCGCGGGTGTAGGCGTTCTCCGCCTCCAGGTGCGCGAGAACGGCGGCCTCTTCTTTGCCGCGGAACCACTCGTACGCGTCCTCCACGTCGTCGCCGTGGTGGCTGCGGACGACCGGGTTGCGTGCGGCGACGGGAGGGGAGAGGGGAACGGCGTCGGTGGTCACCGTCCCACGGTATCCGACGAACTCGGGGCGACGCTGCCCGCTACCCGGACTCGGCGGGCCGTCGCGCCGTCCGTCGAAGAGGCACGTCGTTCGGGATGCCGCGCGAGACCAGAAGGGACAGCACGGCGAGAGCGATCAGCCCGAACAGGGCGACGCGCAGCGAGACCACTTCTTCATCTGTTCCCCGATTCCGCCCGGCGTGGGCGACCGAGCACACCCACTGAACACCCTGGAGGATGCCGCGCGCGGACCCAACGGCGGGCTCCTCGGCCCGAGTCTGGCAAGTAGCTGAGTTGACCGGAGACAGGCCCGGTGTAAGGATTCTTCTGGCCGGTTGCCGGTTCCTGAATTCGCCGTGAACTCTTCGTTCGCAAACGCCGATCACGTCGGTACCCCTTACTTTCACTCTCTCGGAAAGCAAACGGTGGAAACCGCAACCCTGATCGTCGTGCTGGTCATCGGACTGGCACTGTTCTTCGACTTCACGAACGGCTTCCACGACACGGCCAACGCGATGGCGACGCCCATCGCGACCGGTGCGCTCAAGCCCAAAGTCGCGGTGCTGCTTGCCGCCATCCTCAACCTGGTCGGCGCGTTCCTGTCCACCGAGGTGTCCAAGACCATATCGCACGGGATCATCCGTGAGGACGAGATCAATTCCGCGGCGTTCCTGCCGCTGATCTTCGCCGGTCTCATCGGCGCGGTCACCTGGAACATGCTCACCTGGCTCCTCGGCCTGCCCTCCAGCTCCTCGCATGCGCTGTTCGGCGGCCTCATCGGGGCGACCCTCGTCGGGGCCGGCTGGATGGCCATCGATTTCGGCGTCGTGCTCGGAAAGGTCATCCTGCCGGCGGTGCTCGCGCCGCTCACGGCCGGGCTGATCGCGTTCACGGCCACCCGGCTCGCGTATGCGATCACTCGGCGGCTCGACGGCAAACCCGACGGCCGCGACGGATTCCGCTGGGGACAGATCTTCACCTCGTCGCTGGTGGCGCTGGCGCATGGGACGAACGACGCGCAGAAGACGATGGGCGTGATCACGCTGACGCTGATCATCGCGGGCTGGCAGAGCAGCACGCAGGATGATCCGCAGCTGTGGGTGATCCTCGCCTGCGGGATCACGATCGCCCTGGGCACGTACATGGGCGGCTGGCGGATCATCCGCACACTCGGCAAGGGCCTGACGGATGTGAAGCCGGCTCAGGGGTTCTCGGCCGAGTCCTCCACCGCGGCGACGATCCTGGCCTCCAGCGCGCTCGGCTTCGCGCTGTCGACGACCCAGGTCGCGTCCGGGTCGGTCATCGGATCCGGGCTCGGACGCCGCGGCTCCACCGTCCGCTGGAGAACGGTCGGCCGGATCATGGTCGGCTGGCTGTTGACGCTGCCCGCCGCCGGTGCCGTCGGCGGCCTGGCGGCGCTGGTCGTGGCCTGGTTCGGCGGCTGGGGCATCGTGATCGACGCGGTGGCGGCCGTCGTGATCATCTCCACGATCTTCCTGCTGTCCCGGCGCAACGCCGTGACGGCATCCAACGCGATGAGCGATGTCGCGGAGTCCGGAACGGCCGTGAAGATGAAGCGCAATCCGCCGCCGAAACGCCGCCCGCGCACGAGGATGCGCGCCGGAACGCCCCAGAAGACCGAGGCGCTCCTGAAGTCCGCCGCCCCGCAGGATGCCGAACCGCCGCTGGGCTCCGAGGAACCCCAGAAGGAGGAGTCGAAATGAACATCACGATCGACTGGCTCGCCTTCGTCGAGGTCTTCATCGCCGCACTGGTGGCATCGGTCGTCGTCGTGGTGTTCTACTCGCTGGGGCTGCGGCTTCTCGTGCGCGCCGGACGCGTGCCGGTGGTCGCACCGGCGGAGTTCACGGATGCGATCGCGATCATCACCGAGAAGGAGTCGAAGCGGGCGGCCAAAGCCGCAGCGAAGTCGGCGCGGAAGAGCCCCCTGACCGCGCAGCAGAAGCAGGTGGCGGCTGTCGGCGCCTACATCTGCTTCAGCCTGTGCGCGCTGGCCGTGCTCGGCGGCCTGGTGCTGATCATCTTCACCCGCTGATCGGACGCGTCGGCGCTCGCACATAGGCTGACTGCATGGACGCGGCACCCGTGCAGTTCGGGCAGTACACCCCCGCTCGACGCACGATCGTGCATGTGAGCGACACGCACCTGCTCGCCGGGGACGTCCCACTCGCCGGTCAGTACGACGCCGGCGCGAATCTGCGCCGCGCCCTCGTCGCCGTGGAGCGTCTCGGCATCCGCCCCGATGCGATCGTGTTCACGGGCGACCTGACCGACCTCGGTGAGCCCGAGGCCTACGCAGCCCTGCGTCGTGCGGTTGAACCGCTCGCCGAACGGCTCGGAGCGCCGGTGGTGTGGGTGGCCGGCAACCACGACGAGCGCCCCGCACTGCGGCGCGGTCTGCTCGACCTCGAACCCACGGAGCAGCCGGTGACGGGAGTCTGGGACCTCGGCGGTCTGCGTCTTGTCGTTCTGGACACGACGGTGCCGGGTTGGCACCACGGCGATCTGGACGATGCCCAGCTGCTGTGGCTGCGCGGCGTGCTGTCCGAGCCGGCCCCGCTGGGCACGCTGATTGCGATGCACCACCCTCCGCTTCCGTCGCACCTGCCGCTGTTCGACATCCTCGAGCTGCAGCGTCAGGAGCGCCTCGCCGACGTGCTCGCCGGCACCGATGTGCGCGGCATCCTGGCGGGTCATCTCCATTACTCGACGAGCGGCACCTTCGCCGGGGTGCCGGTCAGCGTGGCGGCGGCCACCTGCTACACGATGAACCTCGCGCGCCCGGCCGTCGAGGTCAATGGGATGGATGCCGGACAGTCGTTCCACCTCGTCCACGTGTACGACGAAACGATCACGCACGCCGTCGTCCCGGTCGTGGACGCTCCGACGAGCGACTTCTTCTCGGCCGCGTGGGTCACGCAGATGGCCGCGCTGACCCCCGCCGAGCGGCTCGAGGTGTTCTCGCGCAAACGCCGGCGGTGAGCGGCGACCGTCCGCGGGCGCCAGTCGTGCCCGCTCGGTCGTGCAGGCCTTCGTGTACAGCGCCAGCGTGGGCGCTGTCCGCCCCGTACGGGTCGCGGTGAAGCTCCCGCGGGTAGGGTCGAAGCAACCCCTTCACATCGCCGTGATCGACCCACAAGGACAATGCACATGGCTCTGGACGCACTGACGCGCACCCGCACTGAAACCGATTCGCTGGGCTCCCTCGAGATCCCCGCCGACGCCTATTGGGGCATCCACACTGCTCGGGCGCTGGAGAACTTCCCGATCTCCAAACGCCCCATCTCCGTCTACAAGGACCTCGTCCGCGGTCTCGCGATGGTCAAGCAGGCCTCCGCGCGTGCCAACCGCGAGATCGGCGCGCTGGACCCGCGCAAGGCGGACCTCATCGACCAGGCGTCGCAGCTGGTGATCGACGGACAGTTCCACGACCAGTTCGTCGTCGGCGTCATCCAGGGCGGCGCCGGCACATCGACCAACATGAACGCGAACGAGGTCATCACCAACATCGCCCTCGAGCTCGCCGGCCGCGAGAAGGGCGACTACGCGTTCCTGTCCCCGATCGATGACACCAACCGCAGCCAGTCCACCAACGACGTCTATCCCACGGCCATCAAGGTCGGATTGGGGCTGGACCTGCTGACGCTGCTGGAAGAGCTCGATCTGCTGCGCCGCGCCTTCCTCACCAAGGCGGTCGAGTTCCACGACGTGCTCAAGGTGGGCCGCACGCAGCTTCAGGACGCCGTGCCGATGACGCTCGGGCAGGAGTTCCACGGTTTCGCGACCACCCTCGGAGAGGACTACAGCCGCCTCAAGGAGAACGCGTACCTGCTGTGCGAGATCAACATGGGTGCCACGGCCATCGGTACCGGCATCACCACGCACCCGGACTACGGGACCGCGGTCCTGCGCCATCTGCGTGAGATCAGTGGGCTGGACCTGGACACGGCCACCGACCTGGTGGAGTCGACCAGCGACACCGGCGCCTTCATGTCCTTCTCGTCGTCGCTCAAGCGCAACGCCGTGAAGATGTCCAAGATCTGCAACGACCTGCGCCTCCTCTCCAGCGGGCCGCAGGCCGGTTTCGGCGAGATAAACCTCCCCGCCCGCCAGGCCGGCTCGAGCATCATGCCCGGCAAGGTCAACCCGGTC
>Ga0247732_10000895_pt1 | contig 12660 bp, 9 predicted proteins | sample UWRJL163409C2_FD_180940 | JGI IMG/M metagenome (GOLD analysis project Ga0247732, IMG submission 180940) | Plant litter microbial communities from Arlington Agricultural Research Station in Wisconsin, United States - UWRJ-L163-409C-2 | ecosystem: Environmental > Terrestrial > Plant litter >...
ACTGCGCCTCCCGCCCCGTCACACACGCCTCTTTAATCTCCAACCCCGTCACCCCCACATCCAGCGCCAACCCCACATAAGTCCCCTTGCCCAACCACTTCGACACCTGCGCGATCTCCCGCATCCGCTTCGCGTACCCCGCAATCTCGCCTTTATGCAGATAGCTCTTGGTCGAAATCCCCAACACTTTCTTCAACGATTCATTGCCCTGCAAGCCCGTGCCAAACCGTGCCGCGCCTTGCAGTTGCAGATCCAACCGACGGAACAGCACCTGGCGCTGCTGAATAAAGGCTTGCCGGTCCAACCCGCCGGCTTTGAGCCGCTGGTGCAAGCGCTCCACGTCTTCCAGCGTCTGCGCCACCTCATCCAGGTGTCGCGCCCACGCCGATGTCGCACTGCCGATGCCAATCGAGCCATATGTCAGCAAGCTCTGCAGCAAGTCATAGTTGTCGATCACCGCCGCGCCGACTGCCGCCTGCCTATCCAGAGTACGACGCACCTCTTCGGCATGGCGCATCAACCAGGCCTCTTCAAATGAACACGCGACGCTGTAAGGATCGGGAATAATCACCAGTTGCCCAGGCCCCACCAGCCCTGGACGCAGGTGCCGGTTCAACACATCAAAATGAGCAGAGCGCTGCTGGCTGAGCGCGCGGCCCATCAAGCGGTATTTCAAACTCTCGTAGTCCGTTGTGTGGTCGTTGATATATCCCTGCGCCATGCCTTACATCCCGGATGCAATGAAGATGGCGTCGAAATATAAGCAAGCAACCCCGCCCCGGACACAAGCCGAGGGGGGGGCGGATTACATTTGGGAAGTTGCCTACTTAGCTAAGAAAAAGCACCTACAGAAAGCGCTCAATACCCGGTCATTTCCAGGTAACCCACCCCACCCTCGAACTGCACCGGTCCTTCCCAGTAGGGAATACTCAGGTTCATCCAGGCATTCGGGTTGACGGCCTGAGGGGTGATATCCAGCTGTTTGCCGGGAATTTTCAGCGACCAGCGCGTGGGAATATCACGTCCGTCGAGGCTCGTGGTGTGCAGCGGCGCCAGTTGGATATCGGCGTTGTGCAGGGTTTCGGTGCGGCCTTCGCGGTCGATCCAGGTGCCGGTCAGGTACGACGCGCCGTCGGTTTGCCGTACGCGAAACAGCATCAACTGCTCGCCACGGTCCAGGTGCAGGGAGAACCAGTCCCAACCACTCTGGGTGGCGCCCAACGGTTGGCTGCTCCATTCGCGGTCGAGCCAGGCGGGGCCGCTGACCTGGTAGGTGTTGCCGTCGATGGTGACGCTGCCTTGGGCACTGAAAAACGGCTGGCTGTAGTAGTACGACGCTTGGCCCTGATCGGATTTGCGGCTGAAGCCGCCCTCGCCCTGCAATACCAGCGGGCGGCTGGAGGTCAGGTGCAGGTCGTAGGCGAAGTGCGCACCGCTGGCCTTGAGTTGCATGTCTGCCAACGCACTTGCGCTACCGGGGCGGGTGGCGAAATTCCAGTCATCGATCCAGGCATTGAACGGCGTCGCCTGGGCCCCAGCCTGGCCGACGCCGCCACGGGCATAACGCTCGGCGGCATAGTGGCGGGTGGCGGAGGTGACGGCGGCATGCCCAAGCCAGACGGTCGAGTCCTGCCAGCCCGCCTGCGCTGGCCCGGCCTGAAGGGCGTTGCGAAACAGCGTCCATTGCACGCCGAACACGTTGCCCTGGGCGTCTTTGAGGTTGGCGGTGACGTACCACCATTCAATGCGAAAACCTGCGTGGGGGCCATGGTCCTCGGGAAAGCTGAAGGTTTTGCCGGGCACCACCTGGGCGAAGTCCGCCGCGTCACTGCCCAACCCCGCGAAGCTCTCCTCGGGGGCCGGGACTTTGTCACACGCCACCACCAACAGCAGCACCGCCCACAGCAGCGATTTAATCTTCATGGGCAAATGTCCTCAACAGGTCAGCCGGGCGGCTGCGGTACAACTGCCACAGTGGCCAGGCCGACGCCAACAACGTCGCCAGCATCGCCAGCCCGAGCAATTGCGCCAATTGCCCTGGAAATACCTGCAACGGCAGGCGCCAGCCAAACGCTTGCACGTTGATCACCGCGTCCAGGCACCACGCCAGCAGTACGCCCAGCGGTAACGCCAGGACCAGGGTAAGCAGCGCCAGCAGCCAGGTCTGCCCCAGGTTCAGCAGCATCAACTGCCGACGCGTCACACCCAACGCCCATAACGGCGCAAGTTGGCCCAGGCGGCTTTGGCTCTGGGTCAGCAAGCTGATAAACAGCGCCACGCCGGCCACCCCGAGGGTCAGGCTGTTGAGCGCGGCGGTGGCGGCAAAGGTGCGTTCGAACACCTGGCTCGACCAGCCCTTGAGCTGCTGCTGATCGACGATACGGCTGTCTTCCAGGGCAAAGGCACGCTGCACCTCACGTATCAGCGGGGCCACATCGGCCGGCGCCACACGCAGGTTGAAGCGCGCCGGTGAGAGCCCCGGCCAGTGCGCCAGCAGGTGCGCGGAACTGACCAGCACGTGCCCTTTGGGGTTGCCGTAATCGGCATAGATGCCCACCACCTTGGGCGACCACACCCCGTGCGGCGTGGGGATGCTCACGGTATCCCCCAGCGTGACGGCCAGGCGCCGCGCCAACTGTTCGCTGAGCATCAGCGTGTCGCCTTGCTGCAACTGGTCCCAAGGTGCGCGCGCCGCGTCGAGCAATGGCCAATGCTGGCGATAGGTCGGGTCGTCGACCACGCCAAACACGTCTGCCGGCCAGCCCTGCACGTGCACGGCGACCTGCCAGGTGGGCAACACGGTCTGCACCAGCGGTTGCTGTGTCAGCCAGGCGCCGAGTTGTTGCGCCTGGGCCGGGGTTTGCGGGTTGAGGTACAGCTCGGCGGTGAGGCGTTGTTCCAGCCAGTGGTTGAACGTGTCGCGAAAGCCCGACGTCATCGAGCCCGCGCCGATATTCGCGGCCAGGGCCAGGAGCAGCGCCATCAAGGCCAGGCTCAACGCGGGCAATTGCTGGCGACAGTCGGCGAGAAACCATTGGCCGAGCACCGAACGGCTGCGCCCCAGCACGGCCTTGAGCATCGCATTGAGCAGCACCGGCAATCCGAGCGCGGCACCCAGCAGCAACGCGGCCATCAGCACAAACCCGGCGGCCAGGCTGTCGCCCAGCCACAGCGCCAGCAGCGCGATCGCCAGCGCGGTGCCCGCGACCCAGCCCTGGCGCCGCAACCAGCGCCCATGGGCCTCGTGCCACGCCTGGGCATTGGCGAGTGCCAGTAACGGCAAGCGCGCTGCCCGCCACAGGCTGCCGGCACCGGCGAGCACCGCGCCGAGCAGGCTCAAGCCCAGCCCCGCCAGCCACCACCACGGGCTCAGGCTCAATTGCCCCGGCACCTCGGCACCGTACAAACCGCGCAGGCTGGCGGCCACATCCGGCAGCAGCAGGCTGGCCAGCAGGTAGCCGCTGGCGACGCCCAGCACACCCCCCAGCAGCGATAACACCCCCAGCTCGACGCCCAGCCCCAGGATCAACAGGCGTGCACTCACGCCGCAGGCACGCAACGTACGCAACAGCCCGCGTCGCTGCTCCAGGGCCAGGCCGATGGCGGCGTGCACGATAAACAGCCCCACCACAAACGATAGAAAACCCAGAGCATCAAGGTTGAGGTGAAAGCTCTCCGTCAGGCGCGCGAGGTTATTGTCCTCGCCCTGCTGCAGTTGCAGCGCAGCGGGCGGGGTGGGATGGCCGGCGGCAAACGCCTTGTCCACCAGCAGACGCGAAAGTCGCTCGGGCATCTGCAGCAACGGTTGAGCAAAGCCGATATCGGTGAGCAGCAGGCCGGGCGCCATGTCCTGCCGAACCTCCAGGGGCGGCAGGCGCTGCCCGCTGAGCGTGAGCGGTTGCTGGCCGGCGTGCAGCCCCAGCGCCTGTAAGGTTTGCGGCGCGATCCAGGTGCGCCCCGGCGGCGTAAAAAAACCCAGCATCTGCGCCTGGTTCAAGCGCTGCCCGGCCACCGCGCCGCTGCCGGGCAACGACAGCGGGTCGATGCCCATCAATTGCAGGCGCACGTCCTCCAGCCCCTTGAGCTGCACCCGGCCTTGCACCACCGGCGACACCGGCCATCCGGCACGGCGCAGTTGCGCAAACAGTGCCTGTGGAATACTCGCGCCGTCCGGCGCACTGAGGCTGGCCTGGGGTTCGCCGCCGATCAACTGGCTGGCGCGGGCATAACTGTCGCGCGCCTGGCTGTTGAGCGCTTGCACGCCGGTCAACAGCGCGGTGGCCAGCCACAAGCCGGTCAACACACTGAAAAACTGCACGGGATGACGCCGCCAATGGCTGAGCAAGGCGCGCAAGGTCCAATAAAACAGGCTCACGTCGCCATGACCCGGCCATGCTGCAACACCACCTGGCGGTCCAACCGTGCCGCGATGCGCAGGCTGTGGGTGACCATCAACAGGCTGGTGGGGCTGTCGCGCAGCAGGTCCAGCAGCAGTTGCAGCACGTCGTCGCTGGTGGCTTCGTCGAGGTTGCCGGTGGGCTCGTCGGCCAGCAGCAGGCCGGGGCGCGAGGCCAGCGCGCGCCCCACGGCCACCCGTTGCTGCTGGCCACCCGAGAGCTGTTCCGGGTAGCGCTTGAGCAGATCCCCCAGGCCCAGGCGCTCCACCAGTTGCGCCTGCCAGTGGGCATCGAAGCGCCCCGCCAGCCGGGCCTGGAAGGCCAGGTTGTCGTCAACGCGCAGGCTGCCGATCAGGTTGAACTGCTGGAACACCAGGCCGATTTCGGTGCGCCGCCAGCGGGCCAGTTGCGCCTCGTTCAGTTGATCGAGACGCTGCTCGCCCACCTGGATGCTGCCGCCATCCACCCGGTCGAGCCCGGCCACCAGGTGCAACAGGGTGCTTTTGCCGCTGCCGGACTCGCCCATCAGCGCCAGGCTGCTGCGCTCGGCCAGGTGCAGGTCGACACCCGCCAGCACGGCCAGCGGCCCCTGGGGAGTGGCGTAGCTTTTAAACACATCGTGCACCTGCAACATGGCAACACTCGTTCGAGGGGTGGCTATCGAGAATAACGGCTGGCGATCAGGGCCACGCAAATTTTTCACATGGATTTCACCGGTCGCCCACCCACGGCCCTTTAAATTACCGGCCATGCGTCAGTGTTCAACAGCGTGTTAGTTGCAACAGCTGACAACTTTCAACCGCAGCATGTTCAGCGAAAAGACAGCCACCCTGTGCCAGCCTTTGATGTCACTGCGGTTATTCGCCAACACGTTGCGCCTGATACATACAACATTGCCAACAGTGCCCATGGTGAATGAAGTGGTTGACCTTACCCTGACCAAACCACGCTCACGCCGAGGCTTTCTCAAGCGCTGGCCGGCCCTTTGGCTGGGGGTTGCCGTGCTCGCCCTGGTGCTCGCCGGCAGCCTGGTGTGGCCCTCGTCGCCACGGGACCTGGGCGTGGGCAATCGCCTGCTGACCTCCCAGGTGCTGCCGCTGTGGCGCGATGGTGACCTGATCGTGCTGGTGCGCCATGAGGAGCGCTGCGACCGCTCGGCCAACCCGTGCCTGGGGCCGGTCGAAGGCCTGACGATCAACGGCAGCCTGCAAGCGGAAAACCTCGGCAAAGCCTTTAAAACACTGGGCATGGACGCCAGCGACGTGCTCGCCAGCCCGGCCATCCGCACGGCCCAGACCTTGCGTTTCATGTTTGCTAAAAATCAGCTTACCTCCGGCCAGCAAGCCGTCTGCGGTGCCGCCATGGGCGAAGAACTGCTGCGCCACAAGACGCCGGGGCGCAACCTGGTGTTCGTCACCCACAGCGGCTGCATCGCCGACTTCGAAAGCAGCCAGGGCTACCCACGCGCCGCGTTCCCGGAATACGGCAGCGCGTTGTTCGTGCAGGTGCTGCCCAATGGCACCTTCAAAACCCTGGGCCTGGTGAACAACCCGGACTGGCCGGCGGCACTCAAGCAACTTTAAGACGTGGCCTATCCGCCGCGCCTATTAACACGTGTTCAGCAGAACGACAGCCATGTTTTGGCATGTTTGGTTGCGCCTTTTAATTAACGGCGCCATGACTTTTCAGGTAACTCAGTGAACGCAGTAATGGGTCCCGTTATTCATTTATTACTTCAACTGCCGGCAGTTAAACGTCAAGGAGCGACGTGGTGATTTCCCGCTTGAAACCCTTGCCGGTGTTATTGCTGGCCATCGCCATGTTTTACCTGCTGCCCTTGGGCCTGCACGGCCTATGGACCCCGGACGAAACCCGCTACGCCCAGATCAGCCAGCAAATGCTGTTGAGCGGTAACTGGGTGGCACCGCATTACCTGGGCATCCGCTACTTCGAGAAGCCCGCCGGCGGTTACTGGTTGATCGCGCTGGGCCAGGCCCTGTTCGGCCAGAACCTGTTCGGCGTGCGTATCGCCTCGGCGCTGAGCACCGGCCTGAGCGTGTTGCTGGCCTACGTGATCGCCCGGCGCCTGTGGCACGACCCGCGCAAGCATTTCGCTGGCGCCCTGCTCTACCTCAGCTTTGGCCTGGTGGCCGGGCAAGCCGGGTATTCCAACCTCGATCCGCTCTTTACCCTGTGGGTCAACCTGAGCCTGGTGGCCCTGTGGTTTGCCCTCGACAGCAGCACCTCACGGGGTCGGCTGGGCGCCTGGGCACTGCTGGGCCTGGCCTGCGCCATGGGGTTCATGACCAAGGGTTTTCTGGCCTTGGCACTGCCGGTGCTGATTGCCGTGCCCTACATGCTCTGGCAACGGCGCCTGGGCGAATTGCTGCGCTATGGCCCGCTGGCTGTGGGCGTGGCGGCGCTGGTGTGCATGCCGTGGGCGCTGGCGATTCACCTGCAGGAACCGGATTTCTGGCGCTTCTTTTTCTGGAATGAACACATTCGCCGCTTCAGCGCCGACAACGCGCAACACGTGCGTCCCTGGTGGTTTTTCCTGCCGATCATCGCGGTGGCGTGCCTGCCCTGGGCCGGTTTGCTGCCCACCACCCTGGGCAAGGCCTGGGCCGAAAAACGCCAACCGCCAATCGCCTTCCTCGCCCTGTGGCTGCTGTTGCCGCTGGGCTTCTTCAGCCTGAGCAACGGCAAGTTGGCGACCTACATCATGCCGTGCCTGCTGCCCCTGGCGTTGCTGATGGGGCACACCCTGGTCGATCAGCTCAACCGCGGCAAGGCCGCTGCGTTGCGCCTCAATGGCCTGCTCAATCTGGCCATCGGCACGGCAGCGATGATCGGCCTGATCTACCTGCAAATCGCCAAGCCGCTGTACGGCAACAGCCTCGCCGAGATGTTCAGCCTGTCCCTGGCCTTTATCGTGTTGTTGGTGTGGATCCTCGCCAACCTGCTGCACGCCTTCCGTCCGCTGACGCTATGGGCGATGCCGACCCTGGGCATCGGCCTGCTGGTGATTCTGCTGCCGGCGAGCATGCCGGCGCAGATCGCCGATAACGAAATGCCCGACCAGTTTGTGCTGGAGCATCTGGATGAGCTGCAGCACACCCATGTACTGCTGGCCAATGCCCTGGAGAACGCCAGTGCCATGGCCTGGCGCCTCAAGCGCACGGACGTGGCGCTGTATGACACCGCCGGCGAACTGCGCTACGGCCTGCAGTACGCAGGTTCGGTGCAACGCAAAGTCGAGCTGGGGCAGGTTCAGGCCTGGCTGAAAGAGGCGCGCCAACACGGCTCGGTCGGCGTGCTGATGCGAGTCAACAGCACCAGTGAAATGCGCGAGGTCGAGCAACTGCCGCTCGGGGGCAAACGCTATACCAAGGGCTATCTGCAGTTGATTGTGTACCCGCCGTCGGCCTGAAATCCGTCGCGTTATTTTTTAACGTTCAACCCTTCGACCGACGCCAGGCCCGGCAGGTGGGCAAGTGATCAGCGGCGCGCCAGCAGCGCGTCGAGTGCCTTGAGCACCGCGTCGGGTTGTTCCAGCATCAACTGGTGACCACAGGCTTGCAGCAGCGCAAAGTCGGCATTCGGCAACTGCGCGGCCAGAGCCTGGCCACCGCTGGCGGGGGTCAGGCCGTCGCTGTCACCGGCCAGTACCGTGACCGGCAACGCCAGGCTGGGGATCAACTCAGCCGCCGGCCATTCGGCGTTTTTGATCAGCGCCTTGAACATCGAGAGGCGGTTGCGCTCGGTGAGTTTCTCTTCATAGGCCACCAGCGCCGGATCGGCCGACGCGTGCCAGGCGCGCTCGCGAAAGCCTTTGGCGAGGACCGGGCGCAGCCACTCCAGCACCCACGCCGGCAAGGCCATCAAACCGCCGCCAGCCGCTGGCCGATACAGCTGCGTGCCCAGCAGCAACGCCGCGTCGATCGGCACCGACGGCCGGGCCAGCAATGCGCTGAGGCTCAGGCCGGTGCCAAAGGAGTGGGCGACAATCAGGTTACGCGCGCCGGCGTAGCGCTGCAGGATCGCCGCGTAGTCCGCCACCAGCTCGGCCCAGGCGTAGGCCTGCGCCGCACGCGGACGGGCGCTGTCGCCATGGCCCAGCAGGTCCCAGGCCACCAGGCTGTAGCCGCGTGCCTTGAGCGCTTGCCATTGCAGGCGCCACTGGTCTTTGTTGCCGCCGGCGCCATGGCAGAAAAACACCACGGTGTCGCGCTCAGTGCTGCCCACATGGTGGGCGATGCTCAGGCGGCGCCCGAGACGAATGTCCAATAGCTCGCCACGCACTATCGGCAAATCAGTAAAAGAGGCACTCATAAACAGCACATTCCTTGATAAATACATGCGGTCGACTGTGGGAGCAGGCTTGCTCGCGAAAGCGCTGTACCAGCCACCGAACAGGTTGGCTGAAACCGCGTTTTCGCGAGCACGCCCGCCCCCACCTTCAGATTGCGTACACCGCTGGGCTCGGGCCACTCGGCACACACTGCAACAACCTGCGGGTATACGGGTGGCGCGCGTCGGCAAACAGCGCCGCCGTTTCGCCCTGTTCCACCACCTGCCCGTTCTGCATCACGGCAATACGGTCACACAAACGCGCCGCTACACGCAGGTCATGGGTGATAAACACGATGCTCAATTTCAGCTGGCGTTGCAGCGACTCGAGCAGCTCTAAAATCTGCACCTGGATCAACGCATCCAGGGCCGAGACGCACTCGTCGGCAATCAATACCTTGGGCTCCACAGCCAATGCTCGGGCGATACCGATACGCTGGCGCTGGCCGCCGGAAAACTCATGGGGGTAGCGGTCGAAGGCCGTGGCGGGCAGGCCGACCCGCGCCAGAAGCGCCCGCGCGCGCTGCTCGGCGTCAGCGTTGGAGCGGCCCTGCACCAACGGCCCGGTCATGATGATACGGCCCACGGTCTGGCGTGGGTTGAGGGAGGCGAACGGGTCCTGGAAGATCATCTGCACGTCACTGCGCAGTGGCCGCAACCGCGCCTCGGTCAGCCCAGCCACGTCCTGGCCCAGCCATTGGATCTGCCCACTGTCGGCCCGCAGCAACCGCACCAGGCAACGCCCCAACGTCGACTTGCCCGACCCCGACTCGCCGACCACACCCAGGGTTTCGCCCTCGCGCAGTTGCACCCCAACGGCGTCCAGCGCCTGGGTGGTCCGTCGGCCCCACCAGCCAATGCGGCTGCTGAACGCCTTGCCCAGTTGCTCGGCCTTGAGCACCACGGCACCGTCGACCCGGCCGCGCGGCGCCAAGGGCTGGGCCGACACCGCCGCCAGCAGTTGCCGGGTATACGCCGCCTGGGGCGCGCGCAACACCTGCTGCGCACTGCCCTGCTCGACCACGCGGCCTTGTTCCAGCACCAGTACGCGGTCGGCGATCGCCTCGACCACGGCAAAATCATGCGTGATAAACAACAACGCCATACCCTTGTCCTGCTGGATGCTGCGCAACAGCTCAAGGATCTGCGCCTGGGTGGTCACGTCCAGCGCCGAGGTGGGTTCATCGGCAATCAACAGCGCCGGATCGAACGCCAGCGCCATGGCAATTACCACACGCTGGCGCTGACCGCCGGAGAGTTCAAAAGGATAAGCCTGGCGCAGGCGCTCGGGGTCCGGCAGGCCGACATAACCGAGCAGTTCCACCACGCGCCTGCGGCGTTCGGCGGCGGATTTGACGCCATGGGCGCGCAGGGTTTCGTCAATCTGCTCACCCACGCGCAGCAGCGGGTTCAGCGCGCTCATCGGCTCCTGGAAGACCATGCTGATATCGCGCCCGCGCAGTTCGCGCATCGCCGCTTCACTACGGGTCGCCAGGTCTTCCTGGCGAAACTGCAGCAGCCCGCTTTGCACGGTCAGCGGCACCGGCAACTGGCGCAGCAGGGCTTTGGCCAGCATCGACTTGCCCGAGCCGGATTCGCCCACCACACACAGGCATTCGCCGCTGCGCAACTGCAGTGACAGGTCATACAGCGCATGGCTGCGGTCGGCGCCCGCCGGCAGCGCGATGCGCAGATGCTCGACACTCAATAACGTCATCGCGACCTCCTCGGTTCAAACGCCACGCGCAGGCCTTCGCCAACCCGGTTCACCGCCAGCACGCACAGCACAATCGCCAGCCCCGGCAAGAAGCTCATCCACCAGGCATCCCGCAGCAGGCCACGCGACGCGTTGATCATGTAACCCCAGCTCATGGCCTCCGGGTCGCTGAGGCCGAGGAACGCCAGGGCGGCCTCGGTGAGGATTGCCGTGGCCATCACAAAGGTCATGGTCACCAGCAACGGCGCCAGGGCATTCGGCAGGATTTGCTGGCGGATAATCCCCCACGGCGACTGGCCCAGCACCCGCGCCGCTTGCACGAACTCACGCTGGCGCAAGGTCAGGAACTCACTGCGCACCAGCCGTGCCACACCCGGCCAGGCCACCAGAGCAATCGCCAGCACGATGGAGCCCAGGGATGGCTCCAGCACCGCCACCAGGATCACCGCCAGCACCAGTTGCGGGATGATCTGGAAGAACTCGGCGATGCGCATCAGCACGCCGTCGAGCCAGCCGCCCACGTACCCGGCAATGGCGCCGACGAGCAACCCCACCAACAAGGTCGACAGGCTGGCCAACACCCCCACCGCCAGCGACACACGGGCGCCGTAGAGCAAGCCGCTGCCGAGGTCGCGGCCGAGCAAGTCGCTGCCCAGCCAGTGCGACGCATCGTGGAAAGGCGGGAGCATCGGTTGCGTGTTCATTTCCCACGGCGAGCTGCTGGTCAGCCACGGCGCGGCCAGCGCCAGTGTCGCCAACACCAGCAGGAATAGCGCGCCAAGCAGCGCCGAGGGTTGGCGGATAAAGTTTCTGAACAGCGCCATCAGCCCTGCCCTCCAGCGCCGATACGTGGGTCGAGAAACCGGCAGATCACATCGGTCAACACGTTGAAACCCACCACCAGAATCGAGATCACCAGAAAGCCGCCCATCAACACGCCGTAGTCGCGTTGCGCCAGGGCGTCGTACATCAAGCGGCCAATACCGGGCCAGGAATACACCACTTCCACCAGCAACGCGCCGCTGGCCAGTTGGCCAAGTTGCAGGCCGGCGAACGTCACCACCGGCAGCAGTGCATTGCGCAGGACATGCACGTAGAGCACGCGCCGTGGGTGCAGGCCCTTGGCGTGGGCAGTGCGCACGTATTCCTGGCCAAGGGCATCGAGCACGGCGGCGCGGGTCAGGTGGATATACAAGGCAAGAAACAGCACGCTCAGGGACACGCACGGCAGCAGCAAATGGCGCAGGCGATCCAGCAGCGAAAAGTCTTTGCCCACCGTTTCCATGCCGAACGCCGGCAGCCAATCCAGGCTCACGGAGAACAGCAGGATCATCAGCATCGCCAGCCAGAATGTCGGCATCGCATACAGCAACAAGGCTCCATGGGAAATCACGCCGTCGAGCCAATGGCGCTTCTGCCGCGCTTGCGCCGCCAGCACGCCAAGGGCCACGCCCAGCACCGAGGACAATACGAACGCCGAGCCCATCAGCGCCAAAGTCGCCGGCAAACGCTCGGCGATCAGCGACCACACCGAGGTCTGGTTGCGGTAGGAATACCCCAGGTCCAGGTGGGCAATGTTGCCCAGGTAAATCAGCACTTGCTGGAGCAAGGGTTTATCCAGGCCCATGGTCTGGCGCAGTTGCTCGATGAACTGCACATCGTCCACGCCCGCTTCACCCGCCAACAGCAGCGCCGGGTCGCCGGGCGCCAGGCGGATCAGCAAAAAGCTCAACACCAGCACCGCCACCACCATCAGCAGCGCCTTGAGCAGCCGCCCGCCGAGATACACCGCGCCGTTCATGGTGCCGGCGCCTCGAGGTAGACGCTTTCGTAGTCCTCATTGAGGCTGGTGGCGGTCTGCAGCAGGTTTTTCACCTGGGTGTGGAACAGCGTCGGGTAGCGCATCTCGAAGATTGGCGCGATGGGCAGGTCGGTGTTCAAGATGTTCTCCAGCTGGCTGTAGAGCTTCTTGCGCTCGGGGCCCTCTGGCGTATTGGCGACGGTGTTCCACAGCGCATCGGCCTCGGGGTTGCTGTAGCCGCTGACATTGGCGAACGGCGAGGTCTTGAGGATGTAGTCGGAGCGGAACAGATAGGCGCTGGTCAGGTAGGGATCGCCGACCTGGAAAATAAAGTTGTAGGTCAGGTCGAAGTCCCAGTCGCTGACGCGCTGGAACCAGGTCGCCGCGTCGGACGT
>Ga0247732_10000896_pt1 | contig 12651 bp, 7 predicted proteins | sample UWRJL163409C2_FD_180940 | JGI IMG/M metagenome (GOLD analysis project Ga0247732, IMG submission 180940) | Plant litter microbial communities from Arlington Agricultural Research Station in Wisconsin, United States - UWRJ-L163-409C-2 | ecosystem: Environmental > Terrestrial > Plant litter >...
TCCCGCGCCTCGGCGATCGCGTCGCGCGGCTGGTCGAAGCTCCACAGCGTCTCCTCGCCGGTGGACTCGAGCACGATCTCGCTCAGTTCGTCGGCCGACACCGCGCGATCGGAGGTGGACGAGGTGACGTAGAACCGCGTTGCGATCGTGGCGAGGGCGTCGATGATGCCCCGGGCATCCTTGTCGTGCAGTACACCGACGACCACCGCGACCTCGTCGAAGGTGAAGTAGGTCGCGATCGCCTTGGCGGCCGAGAGTGCGCCGTCGGGGTTGTGCGCGGCGTCGATGATCACGGTCGGCTCGATGCCGATGACCTGCAGGCGCCCCGGCGAGCTCGCCGACCCGATGCCCTCGGCGAGCACGTCGCCGACGAGCGGCTGGCTTCCACCGCCCAGGAACGTCTCCACCGCGGCGATGGCCACGGCGGCGTTCTGCGCCTGGTGGTCGCCGAAGAGGGGCAGGAACAGGTCGCGGTAGGTCTCCGCGAGCCCGCGCACGCTGATCACCTGACCACCGACGGCGACCGTGTTCGACAACAGTTCGAAGGCCGCTCCCTGCACGGCGACCGGCGCCTCGCTGAGCTCTGCCGCGCGCTCGATCTCCTCCAGCGCTGCCGCCGACTGGGTGGCGGTGACGACGGATGCCGCGGGCTTGATGATCCCCGCCTTGGTGCGGGCGATCTCGGTGATGGTGTTGCCGAGCCGCGCCATGTGGTCGAGCGAGATCGGGGTGAACACTGCGACCTGACCGTCCGCGACGTTGGTGGAGTCCCACTCCCCGCCGAGTCCGACCTCGATCACCGCGACGTCGACGGGCGCGTCGGCGAAGCAGGCGAAGGCGAGGGCGGTAAAGGCCTCGAAGAAGGTCAGAGCAGGCTCGCCCGCGGCGGTGAGTTCGGCATCCACGATCTCCAGGTAGGGCTGGATGTCGCGGTAGTTGGTCACGAACGCCTCGTTCGAGATCGGCACACCGTCGATGACGATCCGCTCGTTCACGCGCACGAGGTGCGGGCTGGTGAGCAGTCCGGTGCGCAGGTCGTACGCGCGCAGGATCGACTCGGTGATGCGGCTCGTGGAGGTCTTACCGTTGGTTCCGGTGATGTGGATGATCGGGTAGGCCCGCTGCGGGTCGCCGAGCAGCTCGACCACCTTGCGCGTGGCCTCGAGCCGCGGCTGCGGGCTGGCCTCGCCGATGCGCCCGAGCAGTTCGGCGTAGACCGCATCGGCCTCGCGCTGGAACAGCGCGTCATCGTTCAGTTCCGGGTCGTCGTGCAGTTCACGGTCGTCGTGCAGTTGCGGGTCTTCGGGCAGTTCGGAATCGTGATTGTCAGACATGGATCTCTGCTCCAAAAATGGTGATCTCGACGAGCACGTCGCCGGCGTTAGCGTACTGCCCCGCGGTGACGCGCGAGCGGTGCGCACCGACTCGCCCGTGCTGGGCAGCGTAGGCCTCGACGTCGTCCCCGCCGGTGCGGTAGCCGTTGATCTCGAGGGCCAGGGTCTCCGTGGCGATGGTCGGTAGGAAGCCGGTCACGGCATCCAGGTCATCGTCGGAGGCGAAGTACAGCACCAGGTCGATCCGGTCGCTCACATCGAGTCCGGCCGACTTCCTGGTCTCCTGCACGGCGCGGGTGAGGTCGCGAGCGAGCCCCTCGGCGGCGAGTTCTGGCGTCACCTCGGTGTCGAGAATGACGAAGCCGCCGTCGGCCAAGAACGCGATCGCGCTCTCCCCGGCCGGCAGCTCGAACTTCAGCTCGAATTCACCCGGGAGCAGCTCGAGTCCGCCCACGATGACGTTGTCGCCGTTCTGAGTCCAGTCACCGGCCTTGGCAGCGCCGATCGCCGCTTGAACCTGCTTGCCGATGCGCGGCCCTGCGGCGCGCGCGTTCACCGTGAGGCTTCGCGTGATGCCGAAATTCTCCAGGCTGTGCTCGGCCAGCTCGATCGACTCGACGCTCTTGACGTTCAATTCGTCGCGCAGGATGTCGGCGAAACCATCGAGACCGCGCGGGTCGCGGCTCACCACGGTCAGCTTCGCCAGCGGCAGCCGCACGCGCAGGGCCGTGGACTTGCGCACCGCGAGCCCCACCGAGACGACCTCGCGCACGCGGTCCATGGTCGCGACGAGAGCGTCGTCCTCGGGGAAGACGGATGCGTCGGGCCAGTCCGTGAGATGCACGCTGCGCCCGCCGGTGAGACCCTTCCAGATCTTCTCGGAGACCAGCGGCAGCAGCGGCGCGGCGACGCGGGTGAGCGTCTCGAGCACCGTGTAGAGGGTGTCGAAGGCGGCGCGGCCCTGCTCGGTCGAGACATCGCCCGACCAGAACCGGTCGCGGCTGCGACGCACGTACCAGTTGGTCAGCACATCGGCGAACTCGCGCAGGTCCGCTGCGGCGAGAGGGCTGTCGAGGGCGTCGAGGTGGGCGGTGACGTCCAGCACGAGCTGACGGGTGCGGGCGAGGAGGTAGCGGTCGAGGACATCCGTCGAGTCGGTGCGCCAGGTGGCCTGGTACCCCTGCTCGTTTCCTCCACTGGCGGCATTCGCGTACAGACCGAAGAAGTAATACGTGTTCCAGAGCGGCAGCAGCAGCTGGCGCACGGCCTCGCGGATGCCCTCCTCGGTGACGACGAGGTTTCCGCCGCGGATCACCGACGACGCCATCAGGAACCAGCGCATCGCGTCCGAGCCGTCGCGGTCGAAGACCTCGGAGACATCCGGGTAGTTGCGGAGGGATTTGGACATCTTCTGTCCGTCGTTGCCGAGCACGATCCCGTGGCTGATCACATTGGTGAACGCGGGCCGGTCGAACAGCGCGGTCGACAGGACGTGCATGACGTAGAACCAGCCGCGGGTCTGCCCGATGTACTCGACGATGAAGTCGGCCGGGTTGTGCGCCTCGAACCACTCCTGGTTCTCGAACGGGTAGTGCACCTGGGCGAAGGGCATCGAGCCGGAGTCGAACCAGACGTCGAAGACATCCTCGATCCGGCGCATGGTCGACTGCCCGGTCGGGTCGTCCGGGTTCGGGCGGGTCAGTTCATCGATGTACGGGCGGTGCAGGTCGACCTCGCCGTCGCCGTTCAGCGGCAGGCGACCGAAGTCGCGCTCCAGCTCCTCGAGTGAGCCGTAGACGTCTTCGCGCGGGAAGTTCGGGTCGTCGCTCTTCCAGACCGGGATCGGCGAGCCCCAGTAGCGGTTGCGCGAGACCGACCAGTCGCGGGCGTTCGACACCCACTTACCGAACTGGCCCTCCTTGACGTTCTCGGGAACCCAGGTGATCTCCTGGTTGAGCTGCTCCATGCGGTCACGGATCTCGGTGACGCGCACGAACCAGCTGGAGACGGCCTTGTAGATCAGCGGGTTCTTGCAGCGCCAGCAGTGCGGGTAGCTGTGCTCGTAGCTCGCCACGCGGAGAAGGCGTCCGTCGGCGCGCAGCTTCTGGGTGAGCGGCTTGTTGGCCTCGAAGACCTGGAGGCCCGCGACATCCGTCACCGCGTTCAGGAAGCGGCCACCGTCGTCGACGGAGATGATCACCGGGATGTCGTACTTGGCACAGGTGAGCTGGTCGTCCTCGCCGTAGGCGGGCGCCTGGTGCACGATGCCGGTGCCCTCGCCGGTGGCGACGTAGTCGGCGACGAGGATGCGCCAGGCGTTCTGCGTGCCCCAGGCCTCGGTGTCGGCGTAGTAGTCCCAGAGCCGGTCGTATTCGACACCCTCGAGCTCGGCTCCCTCGACCTCGCGGCTGACCGCGGCCTTCGCGGCATCGGCCGACTCGTAGCCGAGGTCCTTGGCGTAGGCACCCACGGTGTCGCTCGCCAACAGGTACTCGGATTGACCGTCGGCAGCGCCATCCGCCGCGCCGTTCGGGCCGCTCGGCACGACCGCGTAACGGATGCCGGGGCCGACGGCGAGCGCGAGGTTCGTGGGGAGGGTCCACGGCGTCGTCGTCCAGGCGAGAGCCTTGACCGCGGTTAGGCCGAGGCTTTCCGCCTTGGCGCCGACCAGCGGGAAGGTCACGGTGACGGTCTGGTCCTGACGCATGCGATAGACGTCGTCGTCCATCCGCAGCTCGTGGTTGGACAGCGGGGTCTCGTCGTGCCAGCAGTACGGCAGCACACGGAAGCCCTCGTAGGCGAGGCCCTTCGTGTGCAGAGACTTGAAGGCCCAGAGCACGGACTCCATGAAGGTGGTGTCGAGCGTCTTGTAGTCGTTCTCGAAGTCGACCCAGCGAGCCTGGCGGGTGACGTAACGCTCCCACTCGGAGGTGTACTCGAGCACCGACTCGCGCGCCTTCGCGTTGAAGGTGGCGATGCCCATCTCTTCGATCTCGGACTTCTCGGTGATGCCGAGCTGACGCATCGCCTCGAGCTCGGCGGGCAGGCCGTGGGTGTCCCAGCCGAAGCGGCGGTGCACCTGCTTGCCGCGCATGGTCTGATAGCGCGGGAACAGGTCCTTCGCGTAGCCGGTGAGCAGGTGGCCGTAGTGCGGCAGGCCATTGGCGAACGGCGGGCCGTCGTAGAAGACCCACTCCTCGCAGCCCTCACGGCGATCGATCGAGGCCTGGAAGGTGTCGTCCCCCTTCCAGAACGCGAGGATGCCGTTCTCGACGTCGGGGAAGTTCGGGCTCGGGGTGAGCGCGTCGTCCGAGTTGAGGGGGTACGCCATGGGGGTCTCCTGCGGTTGCGTCTGATCACGGGGACGACGATCTCCGCCGCGGTACCACCCCGCTTGCAACCGACGCACCCTGCGATCGAAATCGCGCGGCGTTTCGGAGCCACTCTGTCTGGGTTCTCGCAAACCCGGCCCGGTTCTAGTGAGCCGGCGAGCCGACCGTTCTTCCGGCGACTCCCCGGTGATGGCCGGATCGCAGTCGTTGGGTACCAATTGTACCCGACATGCCAGACTGAATCGGTGACGGAAACCGCACCGGGTACGACAGCGCTGGCGAAGACCGGCGGCTCGCTCACCGTGATCGTCGCCCTCGGCGCCAACCTGCTCGTCGCGGTCGCGAAGACGATCGCCGCGGTCATCACCGGATCGGCCTCGATCGTGGCGGAGTCCGCTCACTCCTGGGCGGACTTCGGCAACGAGATCTTCCTGCTCATCGCCGACCGGCGCTCGAGTCGCGAACGTGACGGGCGGCATCCGCTCGGTTACGGCCGCGAGGCCTACGTCTGGTCGTTGTTCGCCGCCTTCGGCATCTTCACGGCCGGGGCGGTCGTGTCGATCGCCAACGGCATCATCGACCTGTTCAACCCGGAGAAAGCCGCCGACTATCTGGTGGGCTACATCGTGCTCGGAGTGGCCTTCGTGCTGGAGGGAACGTCCTTTCTGCAGGCCTTTCGCGAGGCCCGCAAGGGCGGTCGGGAGCGCGGCATCGGCACGCTCCGCTACGCCCTCACCAGCTCCTTCGCCACCCTCCGCGCCGTGTTCGCCGAAGACGCCGCCGCGCTCATCGGTCTGCTGATCGCCTTTCTCGGCATTCTGCTGCACCAGCTCACCGGCATCGCCGCCTTCGACTCGATCGGATCGATCCTGGTCGGAGTGCTGCTCGGCGTCATCGCCGTCGTGCTGATCGATCGCAACCGTCGCTTTCTGGTGGGCGAGATCCCCGACGCGCGCGTGCGCGCCCTGGCGCTGCAACGGATGCTGGCCGACCCCGACATCGACCGCGTCACCTACCTGCACCTCGAGTTCGTCGGCCCCGGACGGCTGTTCGTGGTGGCCGCGGTGGACATCTCCGGCGACTTCACGGAGACCCACGTGGCCGTGCTGCTGCGACGCGCGGAGCGCCGGTTGGAGGAGGACGAGCGCGTCGAGCAGGCGGTATTCACCCTCTCCACCCCCGACGAGCCGTCGCTCGAGGTCACGCCTCCCGAGGGCTAGCCCCTTGCCTGTCTGTTGTGCAGCAGTGCCTGCACAAGGGGGGGATCGCTCCGGAAGGCCGTCATCCATTCGCGAGAACGTGCTGTTATGACCCGCTCGTAAGAGCACTGTCGCCGACTCGGCGCGCGAGCGGCGTGGTCCCGGCCCTATACCGCGTCGAGGGCCCTCGCCACGTAGTCGGAGAGTGGATGCCGGCGCACCCCCGCGCGCGCCCAGACCGTCCAGGCGGCCGAGATCGCACCGCTGACCGCATTCGCCTTGGCGAGCACCGCGAGGTCGTCGACGGGCAGCCCCTCCTGTCGCCCCAGGAAGGCGGCGATCACATCCGCCCGCCGTGCGTAGCGGGTGAGGCCCGACGATCGGGTCTCCTCGCGGGTTCCCATCACGTCCTCTTGGGTGAGCGCGAGAGGTACCCGGTCGACGCCAATATCGGCGACGGCAGCCAGGATCGTCGCACGCAGCGCGGGGAGAGCGTCGGCATCCGGAGCCACCGAGCGCAGGTCGACCTCGAGACGGTCGATGGCGGCATCGAGCTCGCCCCAGAGCAGATCGCTCTTGGCGGAGAAGTAGTTGAAGAACGTGTTGCGACTCACGCCCGCGCGCTGGGCGATCTGGTCGATGGTCGTGGCGCCGTAGGTGTTCTCGAGAAACAGCTCCGCGGCGGCGTCCTCGATGAGCGCGCGGGAGGACGTGCGGGGGCGGCCTGCGGATCGTGCGCTCATGTGTCTCCGATGGTGCAATACTGGACTCAGTCCAATAATAGCGTTCGTCCTCCAGGAAAGCCCGCCGTGAACCGACTCCTCCCCTCCATCGCCACTCTCGCCGCCGCCGCGCTGCTGCTCACCGGCTGCGCGGCCGGCACGCCCGAGACGTCCGGAACCACCCCGGTGAAGGGCGGCACCCTCGTCTACGCGTCGGGCGACGCCGAGCCCACCTGCCTCGACCCACACGTGGGCGGCAACTACCCGCAGGCCCTGGTGGCGACGCAGTACCTGGAGTCGCTGGTGTCGAAAGACAAGGCCGGAAAGATCACCCCGTGGCTCGCGACGAAGTGGGTCGAATCGGCCGATGGACTGAGCTGGGACTTCACGCTCAAGAAGGGGGTGAAGTTCACCGACGGCACCCCCCTCACCTCGGAGGCGGTCATCGCCAACGTCGCGCACCTGCAAGACCCAAAGACCGCATCTTCCACCGGCTACCTCGCCCTGCAGAAGGTGACGGAGGTCACCGCCGTAGACGACCTCACCGCGCGCATCAGCCTGAGCGCCCCCGACAGCGCCCTGCTCGACTCGCTCAGCCAGACCTGGCTCGCCATCGAATCGCCTACCGCGCTGAAGCGCAGCCAGGCGGTCAACTGCGCCTCCCCCGTGGGAACCGGCCCGTTCATCGTCAGCAAGTGGAACCACCAGCAGTCCATCCTGCTGAAGCGCAACAATGCCTACACCTCCCCGCCTGCGGATGCTGCGCACTCGGGCCCCGCCTACCTGAAAGCCATCGAGTGGCGCTTCCTGCCCGACTCCGCCTCGCGCTACGCGGCGGTGCAATCCGGCACCGTCGACGTGATCGACAACGTGCAGCCGGACACGATCGTCGCGGCCGAGAAGCAGAAGAACCTCGTGGCCGTGGACGCGCCGCGCCCGGGTGCCTCGAACCGCATCGAGCTCAACTCGAGCATCGCGCCGTTCGACGACGAGAAGGTGCGCGAGGCCTTCATCCGCTCCGCCGATGTGAGCGGGGCGATCACGAGTCTGTTCTTCGACACCACGAAGCGCTCGTACTCACCGCTGTCCAGCATCGAGAAGGACGGCTACTCCGACCCGACGCTGTTCGAGTATGACCAGAAGGCGGCCGCGAAGCTGCTCGACGAGGCTGGCTGGACGCAGAAGAACGCGGAAGGCTACCGCGTGAAAGACGGGAAGGTGCTCGAACTCGACTTCCCCGTCAGCACGAACCAGTCGATCCCCGCGGAGCAGTCGCTATTCGAGCAGCTGCAGGCCACCAGCAAGCAGGCAGGGTTCAAGGTCGACCTGCACCCCCTCGATCTGGCCAGCTGGTACGGCGCCCTCGGAAAGAACCAGTACAACCTGGTGAGCGCGCCCTATACCAAGGTCGGCCCCGACGTGCTGCGCATCCTGTTCGACTCGGCGGGCACCACGCCGGCGCCGAGCGGGTACTTCGCCAACCACGCCCAGATCAAGGACCCTGCCCTGGACTCCCTGCTGGAGAACGCCGCCGCGTCATCCGATGCCGCCGAGCGCAGCGCCGACTACGAAAAGGCGCAGAAGATCGTGCTCGAGGGCTACTACATCCTTCCGCTCTACGACCAGCAGAATCACTACCTGCTGAGCACGAAGCTGAAGGGCTTCCGGGCGATGCCGACGGTGTCGACGCCCGCGCTGTACGACGCGTGGCTCTCCCGCTAGGCGCGACCACCACCACGACCGCCGCCGACTCGGTTCGGCGACGGTCGTGGCTGCGCTGGGCCCTGGCCCGCCTGGGCGGTGTCGTGTTCGTGCTCTGGGCGGTCGCCACGGTCACCTTCTTCGCGATCCGGCTCATCCCCGGCGATCCAGCGGAGGCGATCCTCGGTGGGCCCGGGTCTCAAGCGAGTGAGGAGGCCCTCGCGCAGGCGCGCAAGGACTATGGGCTCGACCTGCCACTCGGCATCCAGTACCTCCACTATCTGGGTCGTCTGGTGACCGGCGACCTCGGCACGTCCTACTCGCTGCGCAGCCCCGTGACCACGGTGATCGGACAGAACCTCGGCCCCACCCTGCTGCTGGCCCTCAGCTCGCTGGCGATCGCCGTCGTGCTCGCGCTGATGCTCGCCCTCTGGTCGTCGCGCAGCGGACGGGCCGCCGCCGCTGTCGGCTCGGTTCTCGAGATCATCGCCTCGGCTGTGCCGCACTTCTGGCTGGCGATCGCGCTGATCCTGCTGTTCAGCACCGGGCTTGGCTGGCTTCCGCCGGTAAGCGTGCCGGGGCCGGCCGGGCTGGTGCTGCCCGCCCTCACCCTCGCCATCCCGCTGGCCGGCTTCCTCGGGCAGGTGATGCGAGAGTCGCTGCTCGACGCCCTCGCCTCCCCTTTCGTGCTGGCGGCGCGGGCTCGGGGCGAGAGCGAGAGCGGCGTGTTCTGGCGCCACGCCTTGCGGCACGCCGCCATCCCGGCCATCGGGCTGGCCGGCTGGGCATTCGGGTCACTGATCAGCGGCGCGGTGGTGGTCGAGACGATCTTCGCGAGGCCCGGACTCGGCCGCAGCCTGCTTTCGGCTGTGCAGGATCGGGATGTCCCGCTCGTGCTGGGCGTGGTCTTGGTCGTCGCGGTGGGCTACATGCTCGTCACCACGCTCACCGACCTCGCCGACCGGCTCGTCGATCCGCGGCTGAGGTCCCGGTCGTGAGACGCCCCAGCGTCGTCGTGTCCCTCGCGATCGTGCTCTTCATCGTGATCGCCGCCATCGCACCGAACCTGCTCGCCCCGGGCGACCCGCTGGCCATTCACCCGGGAGACAGTTTCCTGCCGCCGTCTCTCGGGCATCCGTTCGGAACAGACGAGTCGGGGCGCGACGTCTACACCCGCATCATCCACGGCGCCGGCGCCTCGGTGCTGATCGGCATCACCGCCACGGCCATCGGTCTCGGCCTGGCGATCGTCTTCGGGTTGCTCGCGGGACTCGGCCCGCGCTGGCTCGACTTCGGCACGACGCGCTTTCTCGAGGTGCTGTTCGCCTTTCCCGGCCTGCTCTTCGCGCTGCTGTTCATCGTGATCTACGGCCCCGGGGTGCTGACGTCCACGATCGCCGTGGGGCTCGCCACGGCGCCAGGCTACGGCCGCATCATCCGCAGCCGCGTCTTGGTGGTGCGGCGAGCGCCGTATCTGGAGGCCTCGCTGGTGCTCGGTCGTGGTCGGTTCTTCCGCGTGACTCGGCACCTGCTGCCCAACGTGGCCGGGTCGCTGTTCGTGCTCGCGACCCTCGGCATCGGGCAGTCCATCGTCTGGGCGTCGTCGCTCAGCTACCTCGGCCTGGGTGCCGTTCCGCCGGCCGCCGAGTGGGGCGCGATGCTCTCCGCCGGGCGAACATACATCTCGTCGTTCTGGTGGCTCACGTTCTTTCCCGGACTGTTCATCGTGCTCACCGCCGCCGCGACGACCCTGCTCGGCCGCGGACTACAGGAGAGGGTGCGCTCATGACCTCGCTCCTGACAGTGCAGAATCTCTCGGTCGGCTTCGGCCCGCTCACGGCGGTGAGCGACGTGTCGTTCGACATTCCCGCCGGCGCATGTGTCGCCATCGTCGGTGAGTCCGGCTCGGGCAAGAGCGTCACGGCGCGCACCATACTCGGCCTCGCCGGTCGCGATGCCACCGTCTCGGGCTCGATCGGTTTCGACGATACGGACCTGACGCATTCCTCTCCCCGCCGCCTGCGCGCCCTCCGCGGTCGGGACATCGGCTTTGTCTCTCAGGGCGCCCTCGTCGCACTCGACCCCCTCCGCACCGTGGGCCACGAGATCGCCGACTCGCTGCGCGTCCACACGAAACTCAGTCCTCGTCAGCGTCAGGAGCGCGTGATCGAGCTGCTCGAGTCGGTCGGCATGCCGGAGCCGATGCTCCGTGCCAGTCAGCGCCCCGACCAGCTGTCGGGTGGCCTTCGGCAGCGCGCGGTCATCGCCTCGGCGATCGCCCTGAACCCGCGGCTGCTCATCGCCGACGAACCGACCACCGCGCTCGATGCCACCGTCACCGCCGGCATCCTCGACCTGCTCGCCACCCTCCGCGAGCGGGGAACCGCGATCCTGCTGATCAGCCACGACCTCGCGGTGGTGTCACGGCTCGCGTCCCACATCGTCGTGATGCGGGCGGGGGTCGTCGTGGAGTCGGGCAGCACGCAGCAGGTGTTGCGTGAGCCGCGGCATCCGTACACCCGCGAGCTCATCGCGGCGGTGCCCGGCGGTCTCCCGCACACCGGCTCGCCAGCCGGCGAGCCGGTGGTCACGGCCACGGGGGTGACCAAGCGCTTCGGGTCGAGGGTGGCCGTCGACGAGGTGTCGTACGAACTCCGCCGCGGGCGCACCCTCGGCGTGGTCGGCGAGTCCGGCTCGGGCAAGACCACGCTCGCGCGCCTCACCCTCGCGCTCGAGAGACCGGATGCCGGGAGCATCGAGCTGTTCGGGGAACCCTGGACCGCGGTACCGGAACGCGACCGCACCGCCCGCCGCCCGCGCATCGGCGCGATCTACCAGGATGCTCTGAGCTCGTTCGACCCGCGGCTGACCGTGCGGCAGATCCTGGCCGACGCACTCGGCCCCGCTGCCGAGCTCGGCCGACGTGTGACGGAGGCCGAGCTCGTCAGCCTGGTCGAGCGGGTCGGCTTGAACGCGAACGTGCTGCCGCGACATCCGCGGGTCCTGTCCGGCGGACAGCAACAGCGGGTCGCCATCGCGCGGGCGATCGCCCCGCGGCCCGACGTGATCGTCTGCGATGAGCCGGTGTCGAACCTCGACGTCTCGGTGCAGGCTCAGGTGCTCGCCCTGCTCGACGGGCTGCAGCGCGAGTTCGGCCTCAGCTACCTGTTCATCACGCATGACCTGGGCGTGGTGCGGCAGGTCAGCGATGAGCTACTCGTGATGAAGGACGGGGTGGTGGTGGAGCGCGGTGAGACGGAGGCAGTGTTCGCCGAGCCGCGGCATCCGTTCACTCGGGCGCTGCTCGCGGCCGTGCCGAAACTACGACGCTGACCAGCGTCGCAGTGACCGCGGCTGCCGCCCCCGAATAGGATTGCCAGCGGCACCCCTGCTCGATCACAGCATGCTCGGCAGTGTGGCGCTCCGATGCCACGCGATCCGGGAGACCCCATGAGCGACGACACCCCCACCGAGAGTTTCACCCCCGGCGAGTCCGGCGACCTCCCAACCCGACGCGAGCGTCGCGCCGCCGAGGAGGCCGCCGCCCAGGCCCAGGCGACGGGTGAGCAACCCGCCACCGGCGACGCGCAGGCCACCGACGCCACGCCCGGTGACGACGCGCCCGGTGAGGACGCGGACGCCGGAACCCCCGACGGGCCGAGCCCGATGACGCAGCTGTTCACGCCGCCCTCCGCCCGCGAGAGCGCCCTGCCCGACAGCTACTTCGCTGGCGCACCCGCCGAGACGCCCGACGAGACGCCCACCGACGGCGCCCGCACCGACGCCGCCCTCACAGACGCCGCTCTCACAGACGACGACGCGTCCACCGCGAACGAGATCCCCGGTGACGAGACCGGCATCGACCCGGCCACCGAACTGTTCGCGTTCCCCGACAGTGACTCCCCCGCCGCTGACGCCGATGCGTCCACCGCGAACGAGATTCCCGACGAGCCGTCGGCGGCCGAGTCGCCCGCTGCCGACGATGGCCCCGCCACCGAACTGTTCGCATTCCCCGGCCCCGACGCACCGAAGGAAACGTCGACAGAGGCAACCCAGCGCTACGACCAACCGTTCCAGGGCTGGCCCGCCACGCCATCCGCTGCCGATGATCAGCCCACCCGCCGATTCGACCAGACCCCTGCCGCCTTCCCGGGAGCGGATGTCTTCGATCCGCTGTTTCCCGCAGGACCGCAGTCGGCCCAGCCGGCGCCAGCCACCGAGGCCATGGGCCACGGTGCCCCGCCGACCGATCCGCCACAGTCGAAGCGCACGCTGATCATCCTGATCGTGGCCGGTTCGGTGCTGCTCATTGCGATCCTCGTGCTGGTGATTCTGCTGCTCACGCGCACCATCGGCGGCGGCA
>Ga0247732_10000898_pt1 | contig 12643 bp, 10 predicted proteins | sample UWRJL163409C2_FD_180940 | JGI IMG/M metagenome (GOLD analysis project Ga0247732, IMG submission 180940) | Plant litter microbial communities from Arlington Agricultural Research Station in Wisconsin, United States - UWRJ-L163-409C-2 | ecosystem: Environmental > Terrestrial > Plant litter >...
CTTGGCTGGTCGTGCTGCTGTGCTTCGTCGCGGTCGGCGGGCTCGTCACCGGCGCCGTCTACTCGCCGGTGCTGTCGCTGAAGACCATCGAGGTCACCGGCACCTCGCGCGTAGACAAGGCGGAGGTGCTGAAGGCGGTAGACGGTCAACTCGGTACTCCGCTGGCACTGGTCGACTTCGACGCGATCAAGAAAGACCTGTCGACGTTTCCGCTCATCCGCAGCTACGTGACGGAGTCGGTGCCACCAGACACCCTCATCATCCGCATCGCCGAGCGCGCCCCGATCGCCGCGATCGAGACTCCCACCGGGTTCGAGGTGGTCGATCCGGCCGGCGTCGTGATCAAGAAGAGCGATGAGCGTCCTGCCGGCCTGCCCCTCATCTCGCTGCCCACGGCAGACACCTCCTCGACGGGCTTCACCTCGGCGGTCAAGGTGCTGCTCGCGCTGCCCGCCGACCTGCTGGCGAAGGTCGACTCGGTCACCGCGCAGTCGCTCGACAACGTGTCGCTCGCGCTGGTCGCTGGGCCGACCGTGGTGTGGGGAAGCGCGGATGAATCGGCGAAGAAGGCGCGCATCCTGGCCATCCTCATCGCCAACGAACCGCAGGCGACGCGCTTCGACGTGAGCGCGCCCACCATCCCCACCTTCGCGAACTGACGCTTTTTCCGCCGTGGTTTACGACACGCGGGAGCACCTCGCCCCGGTGTCGACCACCGCGCCATACCTTCGAACCACCAAACCTATACTGAGCAGAACTTTAATCTTCAAGTAGAGGTTGAAAGTTTCAAGCGGAGGCCGAACGTGACATCGAACCAGAACTACCTAGCCGTGATCAAGGTCGTCGGCATAGGCGGCGGCGGAGTGAATGCGGTCAACCGCATGATCGAGCTCGGCCTTCGCGGCGTCGAGTTCATCGCCATCAACACGGATGCCCAGGCACTGTTGATGAGCGACGCCGACGTCAAGCTCGACGTCGGTCGCGAGATCACCCGCGGCCTCGGCGCCGGAGCAGACCCCGAGGTCGGGCGTCGCGCGGCCGAAGATCATGCGGAGGAGATCGAGGAGGCCCTGGCCGGGGCCGACATGGTCTTCGTCACCGCCGGTGAGGGTGGTGGCACCGGTACCGGTGGCGCTCCCGTCGTCGCGCGCATCGCCAAGTCGATCGGCGCGCTCACCATCGGTGTCGTTACCCGTCCGTTCGGCTTCGAGGGTAAGCGCCGCGCCGCCCAGGCCGAGACCGGCATCGCCGCCCTCAAGAACGAGGTCGACACCCTCATCGTCGTGCCGAACGACCGCCTGCTGGAGATCAGCGACCGCGGCATCAGCTTCCTCGAGGCGTTCGCCACGGCCGACCAGGTGCTGCTCGCCGGTGTCCAGGGAATCACCGACCTGATCACCACCCCCGGACTCATCAACCTCGACTTCGCCGACGTCAAGTCGGTCATGCAGGGGGCGGGATCCGCACTCATGGGTATCGGCTCCAGCCGTGGCGCCGATCGGGCCATCAAGGCCGCCGAACTGGCGGTGGCCAGCCCGCTGCTCGAGGCGTCGATCGACGGCGCCCACGGTGTACTGCTCTCCATCCAGGGTGGCTCGAACCTCGGTATCTTCGAGATCAACGACGCGGCCCGCCTGGTGCAGGAGGCCGTGCACCCCGAGGCCAACATCATCTTCGGTGCAGTCATCGACGACACCCTCGGTGACGAGGTGCGCGTCACGGTCATCGCTGCCGGCTTCGATGGCGGCGAGCCCGTTATCAAGAAGCCCGGACATCGCTCGAACTTCGTCGATGCCGCACCGGTTGCTGCCGGTGCCGTGGCAGCCGGCTCTGCCGCGGCGACCGGTTCCACCGGCGAGGTCGAGGCGCCCGTCGAGGCCTCAGTCCCGACCTGGACCCCAGAACCCGCGGCCCCTGCGGCCCCGCGCGATCCGGTGTTCGAAGATGCGGATGACGACCTGGACATCCCCGACTTCCTGAAGTAGCCACATGCCCCTCACGCTCGACGAGCGACTCGCTCTCGTGCGTGAGGGGGTCGCGGATGCCGCGGCTCAGGCCGGTCGCACGGTCGACGACATCACGACCATCGTCGTCACCAAGTTCCATCCGGCGAGCCTGGTGCGCGACCTCCACGGTCTCGGGGTACGCGACTTCGGCGAGAACCGACATCAAGAGGCTCAGGCCAAGGCGGCGGAGCTCGCCGATCTCGCCCAGGGCGATGATCCGATCCGCTGGAACTTCATCGGCCAACTGCAAAGCAAGAAGGCCAGGCAGGCGCGTGCATACGCCAGCTCGGTGCAGTCCCTCGACCGCGACTCGGTGCTGGACGCGCTCGCCTCACCGGGGCCCAGCCTCGACGTCTTCGTGCAGATCAACCTGACCGACGACGCGGCGCGCGGCGGCGTGCGGGAGGCCGATCTCGAGCCCTTCGTGGAACGCGTGCTGCAGACATCCGGAGTCCTGCTGCGCGGGGTGATGGCCGTCGCCCCTCTGGACGAGGAGCCGCGGAAGGCGTTCGCCCGGGTGCGCTCCGCGTCTGAACGGGTGCGCGCGCTTGCACCGAACGCCGATGCGATCTCGGCTGGAATGTCGGGCGATTACCGCGAAGCGATCCTCGAGGGCGCGACACACCTGCGGATCGGATCGGCAATCACGGGAAACCGGCCGGTCGCCGGTTAATCTTGCAGCACCGGTTCCACAACAGGAGGCACGAAAATGGCTAACCCGCTGCGCAAGACCATGGTCTACCTCGGCCTTGCCGATGAGGAGTTCGACTACGAGGAGCCCGCGCCCGTCGCGCAGGCGGCCCCGCCCGTCGAGCGCCAGAGTCCGCAGCCGACCGCCAATCGTGCGCCCGTGACGCCCCTGCGTCGCGCGCCGAGCCAACGACAGTCCGAGCACAGGATGGCAGCGCCCGCCGACATGAACGAGATCCTCACCGTCCACCCCCGCGCCTATAAGGACGCCCAGGTCATCGCCGAGAGTTTCCGCGAGGGAATCCCGGTGATCATCAACCTGTCCCAGATGACCGAGCCCGACGCGCGTCGCCTGGTCGACTTCGCCAGTGGGCTCTCGCAGGGTCTGTACGGCAAGATCGAGCGCGTCACCAACAAGGTGTTCCTGCTCTCTCCCGCGCACGTGGCCGTCAGTGGCGACCAGGCCGAGGCGGAGCAGGATGTCGACGCGTCCTTCTTCGCTCAGTCCTGACCCCGCTGCGACGCTCGTTCCCGTCGAGCCGACCTGAGCGGTGGTTACTGTGAGTCCGGTGTCGATCGTCGCGACGATCCTCTATTACCTGCTGCTCATCTATTTCTTCGTGATGTGGGCGCGGTTCATCCTCGATCTCGCGCGTACCTTCCTGCGTGACTGGCGTCCCCGAGGGTTCGGTCTGGTGGCGACCGAGGTCGTGTACTCGCTCACCGACCCGCCGATCAAGGCCATCCGGCGCATCGTCAAACCGGTGCGGATCGGCGGAATGGCGCTGGACTTCGGCTGGAGCGGCGTGATGCTCATCGTCGTGGTGCTCATCTACGTCACTCTGGTGCTGCGCAACTTCTGACCCTGCGACCGACTCCCATCGATTCCCCACCGACAGATTTGACAGCCTGTGTAATCTGGCCTGAGTGGGCGGTCGAAGATCGCCGCGATCCGCATTCTTCCTCGGCATTGATTTGCTAGCGTTAGCTGATCGTTACTGACACTGTTCGACCTGATTTCCAGAGGTGAGACCATGGCCCTGACGCCTGAAGACGTAGTCAACAAGCGGTTCCAGCCGACCAAGTTCCGCGAGGGGTACGACCAGGACGAGGTCGATGATTTCCTCGATGAGGTCGTCGTCGAGCTGCGTCGCCTCGGCCAGGAGAACGAAGAGCTGCGTCAGCGCCTCATCGCGAGCGACGCACGTATCAACGAGCTGCAGCGCAGCGCCGGCAGTGCCGCCAGATCTGAGCAGCAGGTCGAGCAGCCGCAGTTCGCTGCCGCCCCCGTAGTCGCGGCGCCGGCAGCGTACGTCGCACCGGTCGTCGAGGCGAGCGCGGTCGACCCGAGCAACACCAACAACCTGCTCCAGCTCGCCCGCAAGCTCCACGAGGAGCACGTGCGTGAGGGTATCGAGAAGCGCGATGCGCTCATCGCCGAGGGGCATGCGGCCGCGGCTCGAGCAGTGGCCGAGGCCGAGGCCGCTCAGCTGGCCAAGGCGACCGAGGCCGAGGCCGCCGCGCAGGCACGTCTCGCCGAGATCGAGGCGGAGCAGCAGGCGAAGGTCGCCGAGGGCGAAGCGGCCCTGAAGGCGAAGCTGGCCGAGGCGGAAGCCGCTCAGAAGGCCAAGCTCGACGAGGCAGAGGCTGCCGCTCAGGCCAAGCTCGCCGAGGCAGAGCAGGCTCAGCAGGCGAAGATCGCGACCCTCGACCAGGAGCGCGTCTCGCTTGAAGACCGGGTCGACGAGCTGCGCAACTTCGAGCGCGACTACCGTCAGAAGCTGAAGAGCTACATCCAGGGGCAGCTGAACGAGCTTGACTCGCCGGCGAGCGGAGAGTCGTCCAGCGACGTCTCCGGGTTCGCCGCTCCGCAGCCCGCCGGCTACCAGGGCTTTGGCGGCAACTGAGCCGCGCACGAAGGCTCGCGCACAGAAGGTCAGCGTTTCAGCGCTCATCGCGCTAGTCGTCGTCGCGCTGGCCGTCTACGCGCTCGATCAGGGCACCAAATACCTGATCGTCGCGAACCTGAACGAGAACGATCAGATCGAGGTTCTCGGCACTCTGCTGCAGTTCCACTTCGTGAAGAATTCAGGTGCTGCCTTCTCGCTCGCGAGCGGCACCACCTGGATCTTCTCGATCGCCGCCTCCGCCGTCACCGTGTTCATCCTGTACTTCGCCCGGCGTATCCGGTCGATCGGGTGGGCGGTGCTGTTCGGCATGCTGTTGGGTGGCACGACCGGTAATCTCACCGACCGATTGTTCCGCGAGCCGGGTTTTGGTGTCGGGCACGTGGTCGACTTCGTGCAGGTGGCCGGATTCCCCGCGATCTTCAATATCGCCGATGCATTCATCTGCGCGAGCATGGTGTTGTTCGTCATCCTCACCATCCGCGGCGTGCACCTAGACGGGTCGCGCACGGTCAAGCCGCATGCTGTCGCGGAGCCCGCCGGCGACGACGACCCGCAGACGAAGGACTAGAGCTATGGAGACGCGGAGCCTCCCGGTTCCCGACGGCCTGGTCGGCGAGCGGGTCGACGCAGCGATCGCCAAGCTGCTCGGCTTCTCCCGCAGCTTCGCCGCGGAGGTGGCCGAGGCCGGGGGAGTGACCGTTGACGGTGTCGTGCTCGGCAAGTCGGATCGACTTCGCGCCGACAGCTGGCTCGAGGTCTCCTGGCAGGCCAAGGAGGCTCCGAGCATCGTCCCCGTGACCGTGCCCGATCTGACGGTGGTCTATGACGACGACGATCTCGTGGTGATCGACAAGCCGGTGGGGGTCGCCGCGCATCCCTCCGTTGGGTGGACGGGACCGACCGTTCTCGGTGCCCTGGCGGGCGCCGGTTTCCGGATCTCGACATCCGGAGCGTCGGAGCGCGCGGGCATCGTGCACCGACTGGATGCCGGCACCAGCGGCCTCATGGTGGTCGCCAAGAGCGAACGGGCCTACACCGAGCTGAAGCGGCAGTTCCACGACCGCGAGGTCTCGAAGATCTACCACGCCGTGGTGCAGGGCCACCCCGACCCCCTGGCGGGCACGATCGACGCGCCTATCGGGCGGCATCCGAGCTCCAGCTGGAAGTTCGCCGTCACGACCGACGGCAAGCACTCCGTGACCCACTACGAGACCCTCGAGGCGTTTCCCAGCGCGTCGCTGCTCGAGATCCATCTCGAGACCGGCCGCACCCACCAGATCCGGGTGCACATGGCTGCTCAGCGTCACCCCTGCGTCGGCGACGCCATGTACGGCGCCGACCCCACGATCAGCGCGAGACTGGGACTCTCCCGTCAGTGGTTGCACGCGATGGAACTCGGATTCCGTCACCCCGGCAGCGGTGATCAGGTGGTTTTCCGCAGTACCTATCCAGCCGACCTCCAGTACGCCCTCGACACGCTTCGCGGCGACTGACCGAGGGCCCGCTCTGGCTTATCCTTGATGCTCAGCCCCCGTGAGTTTCGGAGCATCAGTGGCAGCCAATGATTCCTTCGTGCACCTGCATGTGCACAGCGAATACTCGATGCTCGACGGTGCGGCGCGCGTCGGCCCGCTGATCGAAGCCGCGGTGGAGCAGGGGATGCCCGCCATCGCCGTCACCGACCACGGCAACATGTTCGGAGCGTTCGACTTCTGGCAGAAGGCCACGGCGGCGGGAATCAAGCCGATCATCGGCACCGAGGCGTACATCACCCCGGGGACCGCCCGCGGCGACAAGACCCGGGTGAAGTGGGGCACGCAGCAGCAGTCGCAGGATGACGTCGGTGGTAGCGGCGCATACACGCACATGACGCTGCTCGCCGAGTCGACCGAGGGCATGCACAACCTCTTCCGGGCCTCATCGCTGGCCTCGATCGAGGGGTACTACTTCAAACCGCGCATGGACCGCGAGCTGCTCAGCCGATACTCGACGGGCGTCATCGGCACCACGGGTTGTGTGGGCGGCGAGGTGCAGACGCGGCTTCGTCTCGGCCAGTACCAGGAGGCCCGAAAAGCCGCGGGTGAACTGCAGGACATCTTCGGCAAAGAGAACTTCTTCGCCGAGATCATGGATCACGGCATCGATATCGAGCGTCGCACGATGAAGGAACTCATCTCGCTGGCGAAAGAGATGGACATCCCGCTGCTGGCGACGAACGACCTCCACTACACCCACGCGCACGACGCGACGGCCCATGCCGCCCTACTCTGCGTGCAGTCCGGCTCGACCCTCGACGACCCGAATCGCTTCAAGTTCGATGCGGACGAGTTCTACCTCAAGAGCCCGCAGCAGATGCGGCAGCTGTTCCGTGACTTCCCCGAGGCCTGCGACAACACGCTGCTCATCGCCGAGCGAAGCAACGTCGCCTTCGACACGAACGCCAACTACATGCCGAGGTTCCCGGTGCCGGAGGGCGAGACCGAGGCGAGCTGGTTCATCAAGGAGGTGCAGACAGGACTGGGTGTCCGCTATCCCGCGGGTATCCCCGCGGAGGTGCAGGCCCAGGCAGACTACGAGATCGGCGTCATCACGCAGATGGGTTTCCCGGGATACTTCCTGGTGGTCGCCGACTTCATCAACTGGTCGAAGCGCAACGGAATCCGGGTGGGTCCCGGTCGCGGTTCCGGTGCTGGCTCCATGGCCGCATACGCGATGGGAATCACCGACCTCGACCCGCTCCGTCACGGCCTGATCTTCGAGCGGTTCCTCAACCCCGACCGGGTCTCCATGCCAGACTTCGACGTCGACTTCGACGATCGTCGCCGTGGCGAGGTCATCAAGTACGTGACGGAGAAGTACGGCTCGGAGCGGGTCGCGCAGATCGTCACCTACGGCACCATCAAGGCCAAGCAGGCGCTGAAAGACTCCTCCAGAGTGCTCGGGTTCCCCTTCGGGATGGGGGAGAAGCTGACCAAGGCGATGCCGCCGGCGATCATGGGCAAAGACATCTCGCTGGCCGCGGTCACCGACCGCAGTAACGAGCGGTTCAAAGAGGCGGCCGACCTCCGCAGCATCATCGAGACCGATGCCGAGGCCCGCACGGTCTTCGAAACCGCGCTGGGTATCGAGAACCTCAAGCGCCAGTGGGGCGTGCACGCCGCCGGCGTGATCATGTCCAGTGAGCCGCTGATCGACATCATCCCGATCATGAAGCGGGAGCAGGACGGTCAGATCGTCACGCAGTTCGACTACCCGGCATCCGAGGCCCTGGGCCTGATCAAGATGGACTTCCTCGGGCTGCGCAACCTCACCATCATCAGTGACGCGCTCGACAACATCGAGAGCAACCGGGGCGAGAAGCTCGACCTGGAGAAGCTGGAACTCGAAGACCGCGCGGCGTACGAACTGCTCGGCCGTGGCGACACCCTCGGCGTGTTCCAGCTCGACGGCGGCCCGATGCGGTCACTGCTTCGCCTGATGAAGCCCGACAACTTCGAAGACATCTCTGCCGTCATCGCCCTGTATCGCCCCGGTCCGATGGGCGCGAACTCGCACACCAACTACGCGTTGCGCAAGAACGGCGCGCAGGAGATCACTCCGATCCACCCGGAGTTCACCGAGTCGCTGCGCGAGATCCTCGACACCAGCTACGGCCTGATCATCTATCAGGAGCAGGTCATGGCCATCGCGCAGAAGGTGGCCGGGTTCTCGCTCGGTCAGGCCGACATCCTGCGTCGCGCGATGGGCAAGAAGAAGAAGTCCGAACTCGACAAGCAGTTCGCCGGCTTCCGGCAGGGCATGCTCGACAACGGCTACTCCGACCAGGCGATCAACATGCTCTGGGAGATCCTGCTCCCGTTCTCCGACTACGCCTTCAACAAGGCCCACTCCGCCGCCTACGGTGTCGTCTCGTACTGGACCGCGTACCTGAAGGCGCACTACGCCGCCGAGTACATGGCGGCGCTGCTCACCAGCGTGGGTGATTCGCGCGACAAGCTCGGGCTCTACCTGAACGAGTGCCGCCGCATGGGCATCCGCGTGCTACCACCGGATGTCAACGAGTCGATCGGATTCTTCGCGGCCGTCGGGGAGGACATCCGCTTCGGTCTCGGAGCGGTACGCAACGTCGGTTTCTCGGTCGTCGAGCAGATCCGCGCGGCGCGCGAGAGCAAGGGCGCGTTCACCAGCTTCCACGACTTCCTGAGCAAGGTGCCGATCTCGGTGACCAACAAGCGCACGGTCGAATCGCTGATCAAGGCAGGCGCGTTCGACTCGCTCGGGTCGACCCGGCGCAGCCTGCTGGAGATCCACGAAGACGCCATCGACAGCGCCGTCAGCCAGAAGCGTGCCGAGGCGAACGGGCAGGTCGGGTTCGACTTCGACAGCCTCTGGGACGAACCGCAGGCTGCAAGCCAGGTGCCCGACCGCCCGGAATGGGCCAAGCGCGACAAGCTGGCCTTCGAGCGGGAGATGCTGGGGCTCTACGTCTCCGACCATCCGCTCGCCGGCCTGGAGATCCAGCTCGCCAAGCACGCCAGCGCGTCGATCACCGAACTGCTCGAGGGCGATGTGGCGGGCGACGGTGAGCACGTCACCGTTGCCGGGCTGATCACCTCGGTGCAGCACCGGGTCGCCCGAAACTCAGGCAACCAGTACGGCATCATCACGCTCGAGGACTTCGGCGGCGAGATCGGCATCATGTTCTTGGGCAAGGCGTATCAGGAGTTCGCACCCGCGCTCAGCAACGACTCCGTGGTCGTCGTGCGCGGCCGGGTCAGCATGCGAGACGACGGCATGAACCTGCACGCCTCGAGCATGTTCGTGCCCGACCTCGGTCAGAGTCTCGGCTCAGGACCCCTGGTGATCTCCGTGCCGGAGACCCGCGCGACGACCGACACCGTCACCGCGCTCAACGATGTGCTGATCCGGCACTCCGGTGACACCGAGGTTCGGCTGAAGCTGATCAAGGGCGAGCTGGCCCGCGTATTCGAGGTGCCGTTCCCGGTGAAAGTCAGCGCCGACCTCTACGGCGATCTCAAGTCGCTGCTCGGCCCCAACTGCCTGGTCTGATCCATCACTCCCGTTTCTGCGGCCACCGCGACCGCGCAGGCACCCCGAATAGGATGAACCCGCCATGATCCAGACCATCGACCTGCGCGGTCTCACGCCCACTCGAAGCGAACTCCTCGGACTCGTTCCGCGGGCGCAGACGGATGTCTCCGCAGCGACGGCGATCGCGAGCGACCTCATCGCCGACGTGCGCGCCCGCGGCGAGGAGGCGCTCCTCGAACAGTCCGAGCGCCTCGACGGGGTCCGCCCGCCGCACGTGCGGCTCGACGTCGCCGCTGTGTCCGCCGCGGTCCGGATGCTCGACCCGCTCGTCCGGGACGCCCTCGAGGAGTCCATCGTGCGGGTTCGCGAAGCGTCGAAGGCGCAGATGCCGGAGGGGAAGGTCACCACTCTCGCACCCGGTGCGGAGGTCATCCAGCGCTGGATGCCGGTCAATCGCGTCGGCTTCTACGTACCCGGCGGTAAGGCCGTCTACCCCTCCAGCGTGGTGATGAACGTCGTACCGGCACAGGTCGCGGGGGTCAGTTCGGTGGCGCTCGCGAGCCCCGCCCAGAAGGCCTTCGACGGCATGATCCACCCGGTCATCCTGGGCGCCGCGGGCCTGCTCGGGGTGGACGAGGTGTACGCGATGGGCGGTGCCGGCGCGATCGGCGCCTTCGCCTATGGGGTGCCGAACATGAGCCTCGACCCGGTTCAGCTCATTACCGGCCCGGGCAACGTCTACGTCGCTGCGGCCAAGCGCCTGGTGCGGGGCATAGCAGGCATCGACGCGGAGGCAGGCCCGACCGAGATCCTGATCATCGCCGATGAGAGTGCGGATGCCCGGCTCGTCGCCGTCGACCTGATCAGCCAGGCGGAACACGACGAGCTCGCCGCCGCCGTGCTCGTCACCGATTCGCCCGAGCTCGCGGAGCGGGTGCGGGCGCAGCTCGAGCTTCTCGCCCCCGGAGCCCGGCACGGCGTGCGGGTGGAGGAGGCGTTGCGCGGGCGTCAGTCGGCGATCGTGCTCGTCGACGATCTGGGGGGTGCGGCGGCGTTCAGCAACATGTACGGCCCCGAGCACCTCGAGATCCACACCGTCGAGCCCGGTGCCGTGCTCGACCTCATCGACAGCGCAGGCGCGATCTTCCTGGGAGCAGACTCGCCCGTGAGCCTGGGCGACTACCTGGCGGGATCGAATCACGTCTTGCCGACCGGAGGACAGGCGAGGTTCGCCCCGGGGCTCGGGGCGTACACCTTCCTGCGGCCGCAGCAGGTCATCCGTTACGACCACGCGGCACTGCAGCAGATCGAGCCGAGGCTGGTGGCGCTGGCGAAGGCCGAAGACCTACCGGCGCACGGCGCCGCGGTGAGCGCTCGATTTGATCAGGGCGCACCGTTCGCCGACGGCTGAGCCCGCGGCAGACTCGGCGTCCCTAGTTCTGGGGGCGCAGCGTCTATCCTGTAGACACTATGTTCTGCCCCTTCTGCCGCTACCCGGATTCCCGTGTCATCGACTCGCGCACCAGCGACGACGGTCTCTCGATCCGCCGTCGGCGGCAGTGCCCCGACTGCGGGCGCCGTTTCAGCACCACCGAGACTGCGAGTCTCAATGTGGTCAAGCGCAGCGGGGTAGTGCAGCCGTTCAGCCGGGAGAAGATCGTCTCGGGTGTGCGCAAGGCATGCCAGGGGCGCCCGGTAACCGATACCGATCTCGCCCTGCTCGCCCAGCGGGTGGAGGAGACCATTCGTGCCACCGGTGCGTCGCAGGTCGATGCCAACGACATCGGCCTGGCCATCCTGGCGCCATTGCGCGAACTCGACGAGGTGGCCTACCTGCGCTTCGCCAGCGTCTACCAGGGTTTCGACTCGCTCGAAGACTTCGAATCGGCGATCACCTTGCTGCGCGTTGAGCACCAGGCGGCACGCGAAGAGGGTCTGACCGAAGCCTGATGGCGTCGGGCCGAGCGCCCGCTCCGCTAGCCTGGGTGACGGTATGTATCGCACCCTCTTCAGGCTCGTCCTTTCCCGCCTCGACCCGGAGCAGGCGCACCATCTCGCCTTCGACGTGATCCGCACGATGCCGCGGGTCGGTGTCGGGTATCTGGTCGGTCGCCTGACCCGCCCGCATCCGTCGCTCGCCGTCCAGACCCTCGGCCTGCACTTCCCGTCGCCGTTCGGTCTCGCCGCCGGTTTCGACAAGGACGGCAAGGCCGTCCAGGGGTTGGGCCAGCTCGGCTTCGGTCACATCGAGGTCGGCACGGTCACCGCCATCGCCCAGCCGGGCAACGAGAAGCCGCGCCTGTTCCGCCTGATCCCCGACCGGGCGGTAGTCAACCGAATGGGCTTCAACAACGCCGGGGCAGCGGATGCCGCGCCGCGTCTGCGCCGCGAGCGTCTCCGGCGGGATCGCCCGGTGATCGGTGCCAACATCGGTAAGAGCCGAGTGGTCGATGTGGATGCCGCAACCGAGGACTACCTCGTCAGCGCACGTCTCCTCGCCCCGGTCGCCGACTATCTCGCAGTCAACGTGAGTTCACCGAATACCCCGGGCTTGCGCGGTCTGCAGGAGCTCGAGAAGCTCGCTCCGCTGCTGAGCGCCGTGCGCAGCGCCGCCGGCATCACGCCCGTGCTGGTCAAGATCGCCCCCGACCTCTCGGACGACGAGGTGCGTCGAATCGCTGAGCTGGTGCTCGAACTCGGGCTCGACGGCATCATCGCCACGAACACCACGCTGTCCCGCGCGGGCCTAATGACGCCCGCAGCGGTGGTCGAGGCAGCCGGCGCCGGGGGACTCTCGGGAGCGCCGCTCGCTGCCCGGTCCCTCGCGGTACTGCGGCTCATCCGCACCGTGGTTCCCGACGACCTCTGCGTCATCTCGGTCGGCGGTGTGGAGACTGCGGCGGATGTCGCTGAACGCCTCGAGGCGGGCGCCACCCTGGTGCAGGGCTACACCGCATTCCTCTATCGCGGCCCGCTTTGGGCGCA
>Ga0247732_10000899_pt1 | contig 12642 bp, 15 predicted proteins | sample UWRJL163409C2_FD_180940 | JGI IMG/M metagenome (GOLD analysis project Ga0247732, IMG submission 180940) | Plant litter microbial communities from Arlington Agricultural Research Station in Wisconsin, United States - UWRJ-L163-409C-2 | ecosystem: Environmental > Terrestrial > Plant litter >...
CCAATGGTATTATCGTAACCAACACGTGAAAGGCGAGTAATCGTTTCTTGCTCTTTGCCTTCGTCGGTTATTAAAAGTAATTCTTGTTTTAGATCGGTAATTAGTGCACCAACCCACGGCGCAAATTGGCCGTTTAAACCAATATTTATAGATTTTGGGATAAATGCTTTGGCAAAAACCTGTGGGTCTCTGGTATCCAAAATTAATGCACCTGTTTGGTTCGCTGTAAGTTCAAAATCTTCAGTACTTAAAGCCACTAAACCTTTTTCGTAAACATCATCAATACTTTCGTAGCCACCTTTATTCATAGCTGCGTTTTTGGCAAAATATTGTGGCGGAGGTAAGATACCATCCGTTACTTCTTTAATAAATTGTTCTTTTGAGCTAGCTTTTAAGGCATAATTCACTTCTTTTTGATGTCCCAATGTATCAAAGGTTTCTTTACTCATGCTTTTGCCACAAGCAGAACCTGCTCCATGAGCAGGGTAAACAATAACATCGTCTGGTAAAGTCATGATTTTGGCATGTAGAGAATCATAAAGTATTCCTGCCAAGTCATCCATAGTTAGCTCGCCTTTTTGGGCTAAATCTGGTCTGCCAACATCCCCAATAAATAAAGTATCTCCGCTAAAAATGCAATGTTCTTTACCATACTCATCAAATAATAAATAAGTGGTAGATTCTAATGTATGACCAGGCGTATGAAGGGTTTTGATCGTTAATTTACCAATCTTAAATTCTTCGCCATCTGTTGCAATATGCGATTTAAAAGCTGTTTTTGCTGTTGGTCCGTAAACGATGACAGCCCCTGACTTTTCGGCTAAATCTACATGTCCAGATACAAAATCCGCATGAAAATGGGTTTCGAAAATATATTTGATAGTCGCTCCACTTTGTTCCGCTTTTTTCAAGTATGGACCAACTTCTCTTAACGGATCGATAATAGCTGCTTCGCCGTCGCTCTCGATATAATAAGCAGCTTCAGCTAGGCATCCGGTATATATTTGTTCTATCTTCATTTCTTTAGATTTTAGTATTGAAATGTGCGATGCGAGACTTCCATCACAATTCCAACAAAAATAAGGTTATAAATTTTAATGCAGAATGATTTTAGTCATAATTGCAGAAGTTTTACTTTTTGGAGCTATGAGAAATTAGACGTGAGATTTGAAATTTACTGACAAGCATTGAACAAGTGAACTAATCCCTAATTCGTCAATTCTCCAGAGATAGAAATTTCCATTTGCTCTCTAATTTCTTCATTGGAAATTCCTAAGCCCATTAAATACATCAATTTGGTAACTGTTGCTTCAAAAGTCATATCGTAACCGCTTAAAATCCCCATTTGTTGTAGTTTTCTACTGGTTTCGTACATACCTAATTGTACCGATCCGCCTTTGCATTGCGAAATATCTACAACAATCTTATCATTTGCAATTGCATTTTGCAAACACTTAATAAACCAATCTGCCGTGGTGGTATTGCCAGATCCAAATGCTTCTAAAATAATTGCATTAACGTTAGATTCTGTAATTGCTTTAACTGCGTTTTCTGTAATACCTGGATACATTTTTAACACGCCAATATTTGAATTGAAGTTGGTATGAATCTTAAATGCTGTTGTTGGAATTGGGAGAATATAATTAGGAAAGAAATCTAAATTTACACCAGCTTCTGCTAAAATTGGATAATTCGGTGACGTAAATGCTTCGAATTTTTCTGAGTCATTTTTGATGGAACGATTACCTCTAAATAGTTGGTAATCGAAATACACACAAACTTCTGGCACCATCGATTTACCATCCTTTTTAGTGGCTGCAATTTCTAATGCGGTAATTAAATTCTCTTTGGCATCTGTTCTAATTTCTCCGATAGGCAATTGAGAACCGGTTAAAACTACTGGTTTCGCTAAATTTTGCAACATAAAACTCAATGCTGATGCAGTAAATGACATGGTATCTGAACCGTGAAGAATTACAAACCCATCAAAAATTTCATATTTTTCTTCAATTAATTCTGCTAGTTCTTTCCAAATTAAAGGATCCATATTAGATGAATCGAGTATTGGATTAAATGAATGAACTGATAAATGATAATCCAATCTAGCCAACTCGGGAACATTTTCTTGAATTTGTCAAAATCGAATGGAATTAAGGTACCTGTTTTAGGATCGTTTACCATTCCAATTGTACCGCCAGTGTAGATAATGAGTATTTTTGTCATTTGTGAGTATTGTAATGTTTTAAAGTTGAAATGTTGGAATGTTAAACCCCAAAAATCTTCTTCGAATTCTCTGTTGTAATTTCGGCAACTTCTTCTAAGCTGATGTTGTAAATCTCTGCCACTTTTTGAGCGATATGTATTAAATAGCTACTCTCGTTTGGTTTACCACGATAAGGAACTGGGGCCAAATAAGGAGAATCTGTTTCAAGTACTATATTTTCTATTGCGATATCTGCCAATACTAAATCTAAGCCAGCTTTTTTATAGGTCACTACTCCGCCAATTCCCAAATAAAACCCTAAATCAATTGCTCTTTTTGCTTGTGCTGAATTTCCTGTAAAACAATGGAATATTCCTCTCATTCCATCGTGTTTCATTTCATCCAAAACTTCAAAGGTCTCGTCAAAAGCTTCACGACAATGAATAACAAATGGTAAGTTTAAATCCTTTGCCCAATTAATTTGCTGTTTAAATGCATCTTGTTGTATAGCTAATGTGGTTTTATCCCAATATAAATCAATCCCAATTTCGCCTATAGCATATATCTTTCTATCAGGTATACTATTGTAAATAACAGATAGCTGCTCTTGATAACCTTCTTTCACATCACAAGGATGCAAGCCCGCCATTGCGAAACAATTTTCAGGATATTTTCTCACCAAATTATCAATCATCTCGATAGATTTAACATCCACATTTGGCAAGAAAAGTCTGTTAACATCTAAAGCAAAGCAACGTTCCATCAATAAAGCTTGTCTCTCTAAATCGGTTTCGTAATACAGATGGGTGTGGGTATCGGTTAAAAGCATAGACAAAGGTATTTGTTATTTATTACTATTCGCGAAATATGGATACAAAAAAAGCCCTATCCAATTAAGAATAGGGCAATTGATTTATTATATTTTAAGTTAATTAGCTGGTGTTGGAGGTGTTGTTACAACTGGAGGAGGAAATGCACCTGCTACAGGTTTTTTAATATCAGTCATTTCGATATCAAATACCAATACGCTATAAGGAGCAATTGGACCGCCACCTTGTTCGCCATAACCTAATTTAGAAGGCATAATGGCTGTAATTTTACCACCTTTACCTACTAACTTTAATGCTTCTACAAAACCTTTTGCTACACCTTCAGTTAATGGAATTGGTCTTGGGCCGAATGTTGCCATTGGATTAGCTGGCATTGTTTTCTTAGCAATACTTTCAACACTGGTATCAAAAACATTGTCTTCGCCATCAGATTTCTTGAAAGTAAATTTACCAGTATAGTTAACTACTGCCGTATCGCCCATTACTGGTTTTGCACCTGTACCTGGAGCTGTAATTACATATCTTAAACCGCTAGGTGTAGTTTTTGCATCAAGTTTGTTATCAGCAATGTATTTTTTGATTACTGCTTCTTCGCTATTTTTTCTTTTATCATTAGTAGCTTTTACATCAGCCATAAAGAAATCATTAGCTCTTTTTTGGAATGTAGAATCAGCTTCACCTGTTTTTTTAGTAAATACTTTATGAATTTTAACAGTATAGTTTAAATATTTATCATTTTTTAACTGATCTGGCTTTGGTTGTTTGGTGTATTTAACCATAGTATCGATGTTAATTTTAAAAGTAACACTATCACCTTCACCAAATAAGAACAAAACATCATTCATATCACCCGCATATTGTTTTTTACCTACAGGAAATATCTGAGGAGATTGCATGTCATAGGTACTTTTAATAATAGAATCTTTGTCATTTTTCCAAATAAAATCCACTTTTACAAAGTCACCTTCTTTAATTTTTGGCTTTCCTGCATCCTCATGAATGGTATACAATAAACCTCCAGGTCCTTTTTTCTCATTTTGACAAGCCGCCAAACCTAATGTTGCTGCTAAAAGAATTACTAAACTTTTTTTCATTATCTTTTTAATTGTTTTTTTAATTTTTAATAGACGAATTCATCATCATCTATCTATTGTAATAACTGGGTTTTATATTCTGGTAATATTGCTTTAAACTCAGCAATGGTATCACTTAAATTTTTATCTGATGCACCTCCTGCGGCATTTCTGTGGCCACCACCGTTAAAGTATTTTTTACAAATTTCATTGGCAGGAAAGTCTCCAGTAGAACGCAAAGATAATTTAACTTTATCAGTTCTTTCAATAATAAATGCAGCAAGTTTAATTCCGTTTATAGAAAGTGCATAATTTACTATTCCTTCAGTATCACCTGTAGCAATATCGTAGTTTTTAAGTTCTTCTGCAGTAACTGTAATAATTGCTGTATTAAACTCTCTTAAAATCTCTAATTTGTTAGACAAGCAATGTCCTAAAAACCTTAATCTGTTCTCTGAGGCATTATCATAAACCAACTGATGGATGCGCCAGTGTTCTGCACCAAGGTCAATCAAATCTGCAGCTATGCGATAAACTGTTGAGGTTGCAGATGGGAAACGGAATGAGCCCGAGTCTGTCATAATCCCTGTATATAAACAAGTAGCTACATCTTTATTAATTAATTCTGCATCATTCAATTCATTTACAATAAAATCATAAACAAGCTGAGCTGCTGCGCATGCATTGATATTCCAATGGCGATAATCATCAAAATCTTCTGGTTCTAAATGATGATCGATCATTAACTTTAACCCTTCTGCATTACGAATATGCTCTCCTAATTCGTTTATCCTGCTTAAAGTGTTAAAATCGCAACAGAAAATCAATCCAGCTTGATTAACCAATTCTATTGATTTTTCTCCCTGTTCGGTATAGATAATTACATTAGAGTTATTTGGCAACCAATGTAAAAAATCAGGGTAATCTGTCGGGGTAATTACAGTAACATGATGCCCTCTCTGAATTAAATAGGCATATAACCCTAAAGAAGAACCCATTGCATCGCCATCAGGTTTATGATGCGTTGTAATTACAATTTGCTGAGGCGTAGCGAGTAATGTTTTTAATTCTGAAATTGATACCATATATTTTTTGCGCTTGCAAAGCTAATGAATTTCAGTTTTAATTGATAGCTTTTATTAAACTAGCTTTAATATTAAATAAAGAAACCGTATTTTCGCAAAAAATTTCAATTAAATAGAGATGAGCACTAACAGAACATTTACCATGATTAAGCCTGATGCTGTAGCAAACGGGCACATTGGAGCAATCATTAACGATATTACAAATGCAGGTTTTAAAATCATTGCATTAAAATACACTAAATTAACTGCAGAAACTGCTGGCGAATTTTATGCTGTACATAAAGCACGTCCTTTTTATAACGATTTAGTAAGCTTTATGTCTTCTGGACCAATTGTAGCTGCAATTTTAGAAAAAGACAATGCAATTGAAGATTTCAGAAATTTAATTGGCGCTACTAACCCAGCTGAGGCTGCTGAAGGGACTATCCGTCAGAAATATGCTAAATCTATTGATGCTAATGCTGTACACGGATCAGATTCTGATGAGAATGCTGCAATTGAAGGAGATTTTTTCTTTACTGCTGCAGAGCGTTTCTAAGATTAACATCATTTAAATGATAGCGAGCACCTTATTTTTTAAGGTGCTTATTTTTTTACTTATATTTCGCCTTTAAAATTTAATAATGAAGAAAATATGTATCGCTGCTATGATTTCTCTAATAGGATTTAGCGCAAATGCCCAAGTAAAAGGTAAAAACACTCCCGGAAAAAAGCCTGTTACGGCAACTAAACCAGCTGCAAAACCTATAGCAAAGCCGATAGTTAAAGCTCCAGTTTTTAAAAGTAATTTAGATTCTGCAAGTTATGCCTTAGGGATTAATGTAGCTAGTAGTTTCAAATCGGGGGGGTTATCTACCATTAATTATGAACTCTTAAATAAAGGAATTAGAGACGTTTTTGCTGGGGCTAATCCGACATTAACCCAAGAGCAATGCCAACAAGCAATTGAAACACTTTTTGAAGGTTTCGGCAAGGAAAGGGAAGCAATTGCCAAAAAGAATGAAGAACTAGAAAAACAAAAATATATGCCTACAATTAATGAAGGTGCTGCATTTTTAGCACAAAATAAAACGAAAGCCGGAATTAAAACTACGGCAAGTGGCTTACAGTACGAAGTAATTACGCAAGGTGAAGGTGCCAAACCAGCCGCTACAAATAGAGTAACCGTAAACTACAAAGGCACTTTATTAGATGGAACTCAATTTGATAGTTCTTACGATCGTGGCGAACCTATTACATTCGGTTTGAGCCAAGTTATCCCTGGTTGGACAGAAGGTGTGCAATTAATGCAAGAAGGCTCTAAGTATCGCTTTTTTATCCCCTATGATTTAGCTTACGGTGGTAGAGCAGCGGGAAGCATCCCTCCTTTTAGCACTTTAATTTTTGAAGTAGAATTAATTAAGATTGAGCAATAAGCAATCAGAGTAAATATAAGAAACGCCTGTCTTTTAAGATAGGCGTTTTTTTTTGCAAACGGCTATTTTACACTCCTACTCAATCTTACATTAACTTAGCTTGCCTTCTTATTTTAAAACTATTGATGATTTATGCTGTTTATTCTAAAATTAAATCAAAAACAAAATGAGAAGATATATCCCTTTGGCATTAGTTGCCTTGTTTGCTACCACATTAACCAGTTGCGAATTGGTAGAAGGAATTTTTAAAGCTGGCGTTTGGTCTGGCGTTATTATAGTAATTGTAGTTTTAGCACTTATAATTTGGCTAATTTCTAAAGTTTTTGGAGGTGGTAAGAGCTAGTATCTAAAATTATAACTTTGGTGAGGATAGCGAATATGAACTATTATTTATGTTATCCTCACCAACATTTAGTATTAGAGAAATATGATTTCTGTAATTACGTTTGATCCCGCCTTTTCATTTAATTTTTGGATAATCCCAGTACGTACCATCAAAAGTTCATTTTTGATAACTGACGATTCGATCCTAACAAATAGTTTTCCATTACTTACGTAAATCTGTGTAGTACGATTAGCCACTGCCGTACCCATTAGTTCGGGCCAAAATGAAACAATACCAGTTTCATCGTACTTACCACGAAGACGATAAACAGCTAACATTTTTGTAATTGCCTCTTTAAGGGTGATATCGTTTGGTTTACGCATGATTGATTACTCCATTATCTACTTCGAACAAAGTTACTTCAACTTTAATTTCGTTAAAAACCGAAAGCACCCTTTGTTTACCAGTATCGGTAATAAATATTTGGCCGAAATCATGGTGAGATACCATCTCCATTAATTTTTTTACACGTAAATCATCCAATTTATCAAAAATATCATCTAATAAAAGTAAAGGTTTAAAACCTTTGAACTTCTGCAGATAACTATACTGAGCTAATTTTAAAGCAATTAAAAAAGATTTTTGCTGTCCTTGAGATCCAAATTTCTTAAGCGGCATATCAACAATGGCAAATTGGAGTTCATCTTTATGTATACCTGTTGTGGTTCTTTCTAAAACCCGATCTTTCTCAATAGATTGAGTTAAAAGATCTTGAAAATTATGCTCATTTAACTGAGATTGATAAATTAATGAAACCTGCTCAGCATTATTGGAAATATAATTATAATGCGTATTAAATAGCGGAATAAAATCTAGTAGAAATTGTTTTCTCTTCTCAAATATCCTGTTTCCAGAAATGATAAGTTGCTCATCTAAAATTTGCAGGAGAGTAACATCTAATTTTCTTGTTGCAGCAACTTGTTTTAATAGTGCATTTCTGTTTAAAAGATGTTTGTTATAAATAATCAATTCATCTAAATAATTAGAATCGGTCTGGGAGATTACATTATCGATAAATTTGCGTCGTTCCTCACTACCATCCATTATCAGATTTACATCATAAGGAGAAATCATTACCAATGGGAATAGGCCAATATGGTTTGCAAGCTTGTCGTATTCTTTCTTATTTCTTTTAAACTGTTTTTTCTGGTTGCGCTTTAAACCACAAGTAATTTTTTCATTTTTTTCTTTACGGTCAAAATCGCCCTGTACTAAAAAGATATCCTCATTGGTTTTAATTTGTTGGCTATCTATAGGGTTAAAATAACTCTTGCACAGACATAAATAATGTATAGCATCCAGCAAATTTGTCTTGCCAGTACCATTATTACCTACAAATGCGTTAACCGTTTTAGAGAAACTAAGTTCTGCAGATGCATAGTTTTTGAAATTAAGAAGGGTAATGTTTTTTAACCACATAGTATATATGTTCAAAGTTACCGTTTTTTATGTCTGCTAATTCACTAAAGTTTAATTAAATAGTTAAAAAAGGGGTTGATACTTTCGTTGAAAAACGTATTTTTGCAATCTCAATTTTTTAAATAAATGTCTACAACAGATCAAAACGTTAACCAACCAATTAGAAAAGGTGGTTTTTTTGAAGAAAACGGTAAAAGCTTATTATTTATAGCTGTTGCTCTTTTAGCTTTAGCAGCAATTGCTGTTTATTATTTCTATTCGTATTTGCCAAACAGAGCTGAAGAAGCTGCTGGCCAAATGTATAAAGCCGAGCAATATGTAGGTGTAGACTCTTTAGCTAATAAAGCAATTAATGGCGAAGGTGGTTACCCAGGATTGGAGAAAATTGCTGAAGAATTTGACAATACTAAATCTGCTAACTTAGCTAACTTATATTTAGGTGGCATATACTTACGTAAAGGTGAATACAAAAAAGCAACCGAAGCTTTAGGCAAATATACTGCTACTGGCAGCTCTGTTGCAGATCCATTAGCTTTAGGTTTGTTAGGTGATGCGTACAGCGAATTGAAAGACTATAAACAAGCGGCTACTTATTATCAAAAAGCTGCTGATAAAGCCAGCAATAAATTCACTTCTCCAATGTTTCTTAAAAAATTAGGTTTAGTAAACGAAAACCTCAAAGATTTTAAAGCTGCAGAAGAAGCTTATACAAAAATCAAAACTCAGTTCCCTGATAGCCAAGAAGCTGCAATGATTGATACCTACATTGCTCGTGCACAAGCTCAAGTAAAATAATTTTTCCTAAATAGGAATTAAAAGACTCTGTTAACGCAGGGTCTTTTTTTTGCGCTAAATTAACATTTAAACCTTCCAACAACTCAACTTTACAACATATAGTTTACCTTTGTACCATGGCATCACATCTTAAAAATCTATCAGATTTCTCTCACACCACTATTCCAAATGGAGCCGACTATAAATTTGCTATTGTAGTTGCCGAGTGGAATGCAAAGATTACAGGCGCACTTTACCAAGGTGCTTATGACACCCTAATTAAACATGGTGTTGCAGCTGATAACATTATTTCTATGCCAGTACCGGGTAGTTTTGAACTATCTGGCGCAGCTGATATTGTTTTAAACAAAAAAACAAATATCAATGCAGTAATTTGTTTAGGCTGTGTAATCCAGGGAGATACCAAACACTTTGATTTTATTTGTGAAGCAGTAGCTAACGGAATTACAAATGTGGGTATAAAATACAGCAAACCAGTAATTTTTGGTGTTTTAACTACAAATGACGAACAACAAGCAATTGACAGAGCAGGTGGTAAACATGGCAATAAAGGAGACGAGGCTGCAATTACAGCCTTAAAAATGGCGCACTTTTCTACAACAATTTAAAAAACCATTTGTTATTCATAAAAAATTGTAATTTAGGTATTTATAACAATAGTAAAATTTAAATACCATGAAGAGAATAGCAATTCTATTAATAGCTGTTTTTTGTGCAATTGCTGTATTAGAATCTTGTTCTAAAAAGCTTTGCCCAGCTTACAGCACTTATCCAGAGGGACGAAAAAAGAGATAAAAATGCAATGGATTAATATTACTGAGATTGAACAGGTAAACACAATCAAACACGCTTCAGGTTATAGTGTAATATTTAAACATAGCACCCGCTGCTCCATTAGCTCGATGGCAAAAAGGCATTTTGAATTGGGTTGGGATGACATTCCTGCTAGTACACCATTATATTTTTTAGATTTGATTAGCCATAGAGACATTTCCGCAGCAATTGCAGAAACATTTCAGGTTCACCACGAATCGCCGCAAATGTTGCTCATTAAAGATGGAGAATGTATTTTAGATTCTTCGCACAGCGATATTTCTACAGAAGAAATAGCAGCAACTATCCCAGCATAACTTATAAAAAAAGCATCCAATTAATAAATGGATGCTTTTTTATTTTTGAGCAGAACTACTTATTAATTTCTACTAAGCTGTTCAATTTAAGCGTAGCTGAAGTATGCGCTCTCGTTTCTTTACACAACTCATCATTAGCTGCCAAATTTTCGCCATAAGTTGGTATCATGCTTCTAATTTTTGTTTGCCACGCTGCAGTTTGCAATTTATCTTTAAAGCAACGGTCTAATAAATCTAACATAATTGATACTGCGGTTGATGCACCTGGAGAAGCACCTAACAAAGCTGCAATAGAACCATCTGCAGCACTTACTACTTCGGTTCCAAACTCTAGAATACCACCACCACTTGCCTTCTTTTTAATTACCTGCACTCTTTGTCCGGCGTATTCCAGCTCCCAATCTTTAATATCTGCATTTGGCAAGTACTCTTTTAAGGCTTTAAATCTATCTTCTGGTGATTGACGAACCTGTTCAATCAAATATTTTGTTAAATCAATATTTTTAAGTCCGGCAGAAATCATTGGACGGATATTATTGAATTTTATAGACAGCGGCAGATCTAAGAAAGAGCCATTTTTCAAAAATTTAGTAGAAAAACCTGCATAAGGGCCAAACAATAGTGCTTGTTTACCATTGATGATACGGGTATCTAAATGTGGCACAGACATGGGTGGTGCACCAACTGCTGCTTTGCCATAAACTTTTGCATGATGGCGGGCAATAACTTCTTCGTTGACACATTTTAACCATTGGCCGCTAACTGGAAAACCTCCAAAACCCTTACCTTCTGGAATATCAGATTTTTCTAACAATGGCAAAGAGCCACCACCAGCACCAATAAATACAAATTTGGCAATTCGTTTTGTTTTCTTACCTGTTTCTAAGTTTTTTACCTTTACGCTCCACTCTCCTGATTCTAATTTGTCCAGCTCACGGATTTCGTGATGAAAGTTTAAACTTACATTAGATTGTTTGCTTAGGTAGCTAAACATTTCGCGAGTTAAAGAACCAAAATTAACATCAGTTCCCAAATCCATTTTTGTTGCAGCAACCTTATCCTTTTTAGATCGGCCCTCCATAACTAAAGGCATCCATTCTGAAATGGTAGTTGGATCTTCGGTGTATTGCATATCTTCGAAAAGATTGCATTGATGCATTGCTGCAAATCTAGTTTTAAGAAACTCTACATTTTTTTTACCCCAAACGAAGCTTAAATGGGGTATATTTTTGATGAATAGATTTGGATCTGAAAGAATTTCTTTCTCTACTAAATAAGTCCAAAATTGTTTAGAGATTTCGAAAGATTCTGCAATTTGTATCGCTTTATTAACATCTACAGAACCATCTTTTTTTTGCGGCGTGTAGTTTAACTCGCAAAAAGCGGAGTGTCCAGTACCAGCATTGTTCCAAGCATCAGAACTTTCTGCAGCTGCAATATCTAATCTTTCGTAAATTTCGATACTTAAATCTGGCTCTAATTCTTTTAAAAGTAATCCAAGAGTGGCACTCATGATACCCGCTCCTATTAAAATCACATCAGCGTCGGTTTCAACAACCGTCTTTCTTTTTCTAGCCATTTTATCTAAAAAGTAAACCTATAAATTTCATCAATCAAAGCATAATCAATGCCAAGAAGCTTTAAAAAAGTCAAATAATTATAATATTTGATTTGATGCAAATTTAATAGTTTTGCCTGATAATACTCGTTACAACAACAGTTATTTTAATATTATGTTGCAAAACTTACGCAATCGTTAACAATTTTTAATATTTGAGAACTATAAATAAAAATCGTCCCAGATTTTTTAAACTTACAACGAAATAATCATGAAATACCTAGGGAAAATTTTTATTCTATTCTTATTTATCCTTTGCGGATGTTCGAATCCCGAAACTGATGCTGAATTACTTGAAATAGACAGACAAAAGCTAACAGAAAATTTGGATTATGGCAAAATACCTTCTACAGATTTGCCAAAATTACTATAAGATCTTTTGCAATACAAGATACATTTTTTCTTCATTGGTCTAAAATAGCTATACCAATGACAAAACTATTGAAAAAGGCAAAACTGAGCTAAAGAAAAAAGTAAGTGATTTAATTAATTGGGCGAAAAGTTTGCTTAAGTAGATAATATCTTTGCATTAGTTTGAGTTTGCGGCTTAGACTTTGCCTATCAATAGCAGCACAAAAATTTTCATCTAAACCTTATTGAAGCGGCATCCTTTTTTGTTTCTTCAACAAAAAAGATACAGCGGAAAAAAGGGCTACCTTTAAAATGAGTAGTGCAATTGCTTTCAAATT
>Ga0247732_10000900_pt1 | contig 12642 bp, 12 predicted proteins | sample UWRJL163409C2_FD_180940 | JGI IMG/M metagenome (GOLD analysis project Ga0247732, IMG submission 180940) | Plant litter microbial communities from Arlington Agricultural Research Station in Wisconsin, United States - UWRJ-L163-409C-2 | ecosystem: Environmental > Terrestrial > Plant litter >...
GACAGAGAATTACAGCTTGTCCAAATGGCTGACATTTATCCTGCCGATCCGTGCACAACAGGCATCCGGAGAACTTGTGAAATCACACATTCCTGTTCCGATCAGGCAATATCCACCCCTGCCGGTTTTCGGAAGCCAGGTATTCCGTGCGAATCCGGGAGAGCCAGTAACGCCTACACTGGAAAGTGTAAAGCTGATAGATTACTTTTTCGATTACACGCTCGATGCTTTTGTCGCACAGGATATTTATCATGTCGAGGTAAGCTTCAATGCATCTGCGGAAAGCGTTTCCACCCTTCATATAGAAGATATTGAGCCATTAAGGCTTCAGCTCTTCAGGAAAATGGCCCAATACATGGCCGTATATCCGCAATTCATGGATGAATTCAGGACCAAGCTTCCTGAAGTAGACGGAAAAATCGACAGTGATGAATTGAAAAGGCTCACCCTTTTACTGGACCAGTATACGTCCATAGTAGCGGATGTTTCTACTTCCTGGTACAATGCTTTCCACCCCAATTTGTTTATGAAGAAGCTGGCTCCGTCAGTCGAAGTTGTGAAAGCTGTATTTAAAGTCAAGGAAGGAGAATCAGAAACAAATGATCTTTTCCAGCTCAAGCTGAGTGAATGGTCTGTTATGTCCGGAGATACTCCGGTAAACTATGTCGCTTTCCCAACCGTTGAGCTTCCGGGATGGACAGCAGAACCTTCTGTTTATGATCTTAAACAAAAAACATATGCACCGCTGAACGGCCAGGATCCGGCTTTATTTGCTGAAGTGAGCCTGCTCTACTTCCGGATGGAAGGTGAAACAAAGACATATTTGACGGCTGATGAAGGGAAAAAAATCCGCAACCGGACTGTAAACTTTACAGACCTGAGTGTGCTACAGATACAGAACGGACTCGCCGGGCTTTACGTAGAAAGGAATGCAGACCTGAGCGGTGTTGTTCCTCCGATTGCTACCAATAAGCAATTTATTTATTCGACACCTGTCAGGAGATTCAATAACCCGATCACACCATCTATTCATGTGGCCCAGGAATTTCCGCTGGATGTTCCGGTACCAGCCGATAGAAGGCTCATCGATTACCTAAAGTCACTTCTTCGCGGACTGATGTCTACTCCCGATGGAAAGATTGTTCCGGTAAGCCTGAAAATACTCGTGAAATATTCCTATCAGCAGGAATTATTCCCGGTAACGCTGCCTGTATTATTGCTTCCGGTAACCGTATTCGACGAAAATGACATAAACAACGAAAGCGATACCGGAATCAGCGCCCTCAATGAAGGAATTCTGAATTGGTTCAGCCTGTTTGATCCTGTCAGGGAGCAAGGGAAATTGTCATTCGGAGTTACGTTTTATACCAGCATGGAAGATAGTAACTTACCCTTGCTGACTTTGGACCAGTTGACCATCCGCACTGCCAATATTTCAGATCTCCCGGAAAGCATTGCCAAATAATGGGCCTTTACAAGGCTGCTGCTAAGTTTCCGGGGATTAAAAACATCATTTTTTAATGAATTTTCCGGGGTATTCTTTTCCTATTTTTTGTTAATTTTACGTATCTTGCACCGTATTTATAAAATACGTTACGTAAAACCAATAACTATGAACACTATTAACATTGAAGAGCTCAAAACGGCTGTAAAAGCCTGGGATGAAACCCGTGAAAATCCTGAAAAAGTAATTGCTTATCTGAACACAGGAAACTGTTTCCAGATTACACGTTCGGACTACAACACATGGCTGGAACTGACAACAAAACCTGAATATATCCATGCATATGTGGGATTATTCACCAGCACATTGAAATTTATTCTTGTTGATTCAGTTACGGATGCACAAGCGACATTGGATACATCCTACATGTTTGTCAAGGACTACCTGGAAGGCGTTCCTCCTACGGAAAGCGGCCCACTTGGTTCTGAGCCGGACATTACCGTACCGGAAGCATTGGAGCGTTGCTTCAGATGGAACATGCTGAAAGGTCCCTGGGTACTGCAGCAAAAACGCATTGGTAATGAGATGTTCCAGGCATTCCACATCCCTTTTTCAGATCTTGAAAAGCTTTTTGAAGATTCCACTAAAAATGAGCTTTATGCTGTGTTCGGCCTGAAATCCGATGGCATTGCCGAGCTGATCCTCTGGAACAATGTTTTCTCTTTTTCGGGTAAAGCGATCGTTGAAGATGTGGCCCTGCCGGTTCCTCCATTCGGTCCTACGCAGTCCCTGGAAGGATACCAACTGCTTGTACAATCTATCGGATAATAGCTCACTATCAACAATATCCGGATGAGTACATCGGAATTAATGACACTTTTTTCCCTGCTCTCACCCCTGGTTCTCGTACTGGGGGTGATTACAGGGCTGTGGTTTTATAACCGGCTTTCCCCAAAATACAGGTGGATGCTGGCATACCTCGGCTGTGCCCTTTTGATCGATATATTATCCAGGTATTGGGGGCTGATTTCTTCCAAGCAGAACAACCTCGTATTTCTGTCCGTTTCCGGGCTCATCGATCTCGTATTTGTTGCCGGACTGTATAATTTTTATTATCTTCCCAAAGGACAGCGGTGGCTATTGTATCCTGCTGCGGCCATTTTCATGTTAGTGGTTTGCAATCTGCTGTTTTTCGGCAACTTGTTTTCCGCCGCGAATACATTTCAGTCTTACGACAAGCTCATCTGCAACATGGTGATCGTCGTATATACGCTGTTTTGTTTTATGGAATTGCTGCGCCACAGGAGAAAGGAGCACCGCGAAATGATGCGGATCAATTCATCTATCCTGGTTTTTTTCGCCGTGGATATCCTGATCTCCATGGCTGCTAATTTCCTGATCAATGAATCCCTGACATTAGTGGTATATTTCTGGGTGCTTCGCCTGCTGCTGCTGACAGGGATGTACCTTATTCTAATATATACAATATGGCAGAGTGGCAAAAACCCGAAACACTTGCAATTTGGCTGAGTATCGGTGTAGGCTTCGTCCTGCTGCTGATTACATCCATGATTATCTTCACCCGCTTTTATATCCAGCGGATGCTGCGTGAAGAACAGGAACGCGCCCAATTGAAGCTGGACTATCAGAAGGACCTGCTCAATGACAGCGTCCGGGTACAGGAAAGGGAAAGAAACCGCATTGCGGCGGACCTGCATGACGGACTGATTTCGCGGCTCAATGTTTTATTGCTTGCAATGCATACACCCCAACATACGGAGGTTGCTCCACCCGTATTGCTCAAGGAAAGCATCGGAGTTGCCCGCCGGATTTCCCATGACCTGAGCCCCCCGCTGCTGGAAGAAACGGACCTGGCAGAGCTGATCTCGGATTTTGTCATGCCACTGAAAGCTGCTTTCTCTGTAGAGATCGATCTGAGACAGGAAAAACCACCTGTAATCCACTCAGAAACAAAGCTTCAGATCTTCCGTATTGTACAGGAAGTCATTAGTAATATTATCAAGCATGCCCAGGCAAAGCGCATCAGCATTTACCTCAGGCTTTCTGAAAACCGCATTAGTATCCGCATCCAGGACGATGGAATTGGCTTTGATGAAAAGAAATCCAGCGGCCTTGGCCATAAGAATATTGAACTTCGCATCCAGCTGCTGAAAGGTTCCTGCCGGTTCAGGTCTGCGCCACAGAAAGGCACCAGCTTCCTGATGCATCTCAACAATTATTAAAAATATTAGCGCTATGGAAAATGAGAAACCTATTAATATCGCAATCGTCGATGATGATAACCTGATCGTTCAGCTTCTCGACGCTTATTTTAGCAATAATGAATCGATTTCTGTGATTATGAAAGCCAATGATGGCAGCGTATTCCTGGAACAATTGAAATCCGCTCCGGAAATCCCCGACATTGTGCTGCTCGATCTCCGCATGCAGAAGATGGACGGCATAGAAACCACAGAGCTGCTGAAGGAGCAATATCCGACTATCAAGATCATTGTGATCTCTTCGCATTATAAGTCTTCTTTCATGGGATATATGCTCAAAACAGGGGTCAATGCTTTTATTCCCAAAGAGATTTCACCCGATGCACTGGAGCAGATCATTTATTCGGTATCTAAAACCGGTTATTATTTTTCAGAAGAGCATGTAAACGCCATGAGCCAGCACATTTCCATGAAGGCTCCCAAACCAAAGCTTTCGAAGCAGGAAATTCTCACTTCTCGTGAACTGGAAATCCTCAAACTTATCTGCCAGCAGTACAGCACAGTGGAAATCGCTTCCAAATTATTTATTACAAAACGCACTGTAGAAGGCCACAAAGCCAATCTTTTGCTGAAAACAGGTGTCCGCAATACTGCAGGACTGGTAATCTTCGCCATCAGCCACCAGATCATCGGGCCGGATGAGCTCACACTGGTATTTTCCTGAGATAAATCCAACAAAAAATGCCTGCAGAAATCTACAGGCATTTTTGTTGTTCAACGGGCTTATGTTATCGTTATGAAGCCGGGGCAATTCAGTAATTATTTAGGCATGGAAACCGCATCGGTTACGTGGATCACACCATTGCTCTGGTAAACATCCTTGATCGTTACAGTAGCCGTACCACCTTTCTCATCTGTCAGGATCAGCTTGTCGCCTTTCATGGAAGCCCACAGTTTTCCTCCCTGTACGGTAGTCAGCTCAGCTTTTCCATTCCCTTTTTTGATCGCTGCAGCAATGGTTTTTGAATCCATTTTTCCTGCTACCACGTGGTAGGTAAGGATTGTTGTCAGCATTGCTTTGTTCTCAGGCTTCACCAATGTCTCTACTGTTCCTTTAGGCAGTTTGTCAAAAGCAGCGTTAGTTGGCGCAAATACCGTGAAAGGCCCTTTGGAAGACAGCGTTTCTACAAGTCCCGCAGCTTTCACAGCAGCTACAAGTGTAGTGTGGTCTTTGGAATTTACTGCGTTCTCTACAATGTTCTTGGAAGGGTACATCGGTGCACCACCTACAGTAACTGTTTTTTCTTTAGACTCCATTTGTGCAGATACACCCTGAGTCAATAATGCAGCGAAAGCTACGACGAAAATTCTTTGAATAGTTTTCATAATTTAAAGTTTAAATGGTTTGAAATTTTTATATCCCAGTTACGCCAGCCAGGAATAGTTTGGATTTAAAGACATCTTCTTTTAACAGCCGTTAACAGATGTGTCCAGAACAAATGCAATGATTTACAAACGATTATAAAATAAATTATTTTTGGATTTTTTTGAAAAATACAGTCGTGCCTATTTCAAAATAAGGTGACATACCTATCTTAGCAGTCTCGGAATTACTTCTGCATAGGTATCTCCTACACTCAGCTCTTTTTCTCCGATAAAAATGCTGTTCTTTCGAATGGCCGTGACACTGCTGACAGCGATAATGTATGACTTATGGATTCGGATGAATTGTTGTGCGGGAAGCTGTTCCTCTATGGATTTCATACTGATCCGCACCAATAGTGGTTTCACAGAGCTGGTCAGGTGGAGCTGAATATAATCCCGCAGCCCTTCGATCCATATAATATCGCTCAGTACTACTTTTTGCAGACTGTAGCCTACATTGAGAAAGATGTATTCCGGTGCAGGGACACCAGCAGATAAATGTTTGAGGGCATATAGCTCCTGGGCTTTGTTACAGGCCCTGATGAAACGCTCGATCGACACTGGTTTCAGCAGGTAATCGACCACGTGAAGCTCAAAACCATCCAGGGCATATTGCTTGTAAGCCGTTACAAAAATGACCATCGGTTTGCGCACAAGGCTGCTGACAAATTGCAATCCGGTCATGCCGGGCATCTGTATGTCGATAAAGATCAGGTCAATTTCCTGTTCCTGTAAAATGCGGGTCGCCGTAAATGCATCGGGACATTTTTCCACAAGCTCCAGGTAAGGAACTTTGCTGATATTGTCAGCGAGCAGGTCCAGCGCCAGCGGTTCGTCATCGACTGCAATACAACGAATCATACATGTAAATTTAACTGAAGTGAAACATTGAACCAATTACCTTCTGTGCTGATATCCAACTTATGTTCACCAGCATACAGCAGATTCAGCCTGCGCGTTACATTTGTAAGGCCAATCCCTGAAGTTTTGTCCTTGATCTCCATCTGGTCATGATTGAATTTATTCTTCACAGAAAAATACAAAATCTTTCCTTCAGTCCGCAGCTCGATATTGATTTGCGGGTCCTCGATCATTCCTACGCCGTGCTTGAAAGCATTTTCCACAAACGGGATCAGGAGCATAGGCTCGATCTCATGCCATTCATCTGACAAAGAAACATCTGTCGTGATATTGACTTTGGAACCAAATCTCTGCTGCTGAAGGTCGATGTAACTCTGGAGGTATTCTGCTTCCCGCTTCAGGCGAACTTTATCATCATCCGCCTCATAAAGCATGTATTGCATCAGGGAAGACAACTTAATGACCGTTTCTTCCAGGTTCTCGTGCTTCAGCCGCACCATCGCTACAATATTGTTCAGCACATTGAACACAAAATGCGGACTGATCTGGGAACGTAAAAAGGAAAGTTCTGTCCTTAGGTTTTCCTGCTGGATTTCCTGTATGGTTTCTTCTTCCCGAATCTTGTCGCGGGACATTTTGTACAATACGCTGACCGCGATGGTGAGCATAAATGTCGGCAGGTTGTAACGCACCGCCCTGGGAAGAGAATAGCTTTCAGGGATCAGCGCATTGAAAATCAATCCATGGAAAACCAGGATAATACTCAAAGAAAGCAACAACAGCAGTACGTAACTGACTATCTTCCGGGTATAGATGAACCTGGGTGTCAATACCGCGCTATTGAGGTAGAACAGAGGAATCCAGAAAAAATAAGTTGACAGCCTGAGGTAAAAAAAGGCCGTCTCTTCCCTTGAGCTGATAGCGATATGCCCTGGTTTCGGGCCGCTATCAAGCAAGTATGGCAAAGCAAATACCAGCGCCCAAATCGCGACATGGAACGTGAATTGTACCCATTTTTTACTGGAGATCATCAGGTATAAGAATTAAATGACTGATCGATAAGATCATTCTGACATATCCTCGCCGGTTCCCTTGGTTTTACGCTTGAAGAGCAAGGCGTCCATTTTTCCGAAATTGTACGTGAGGTTAAGGCGCACCATCTGCGGATTGCTGATCCTTCGGTAATCCTGGATAAAGTATGCGCTTTCAGAATAACTGATATTGTATCTTGTTCTGAAAATATCATTGATATTCAGGGAAACGGACATTTTGTTTTTCAGCAAAGTTTTCTTGATCGCGAAATCCACCGCGTAAAATTCCTTGATGTATCCCTGTGAAGTACTCTGGGCCTGCATGCCGCCTCCGCCACCACCGCCACCAGGTCCACCACCTCCGCCATCGCTGGTAGGTACGTTTGTCTTAGACTGGTACATAGCACTTAACTGGATACTGAAATTGGCAGGCAGCCTGAAATTACTGTTGAATTTTGCAAATCCGCTCCATAATGCAGCCTGCGGGAATTCAGTAATATTGCTGTTATTGATCTTTGAATTGTAGATGTTGACATTCGTGGTAATATCCCACCATTTGGTCAGGTAGTTCTGAGAGGTCAGCTCGATACCCGCAGCATAACTGGAATTCGCATTCACGTATGTATTGATCAGCGCTCCGTTGTCTGCCTGCTCGATGAAACGGGTGATCAGGTTGTTTGTATACTTGTAATATACAGATCCCAGGAAAGTATTGCGCTGTTTATACCGCTTCATGTAGGCAAGCTCAAAGATCTCTGTGAATTCAGGCTTCAATCCTGCATTTCCTCTGCTGATGTTGAACTGGTCCACAGAATCCACGAACGGGATCAGCTGCCTGAAATCAGGACGTTCGATACGACGTGTATAACTCAGCTGGAGATCCTGGTCTTTTTTGAATTTCTGCGTCAGGAATAAAGAGGGAAATAAGCTGATCGGGTAAGTATTCCGGAAAGTCTGCCCTGTATTGGTCAGCTCTCCCCTGTAATCGGAGCTCTCGGCACGAAGCCCTACTTTATACCCGAAGTTTTTGACCTGGTTGGAAATCGTTCCATAAGCGGCATAAACGTTGTCCCAGTTTTTGAAATTAGATGCCTGGTTGTATACCAACTGATAAGCATCCGCCTGCTGGTCAAACATGTAGTTGTTATTTACCGTAGTCCTCGTACGCAGCGCAGCGCGCAATCCCGTTTCCAGCTTGAATTTCTTGAAAGGCTTCACATAATCTGTCTGCAATACAAGATTGTTGAAATTTCCTGACCCTTCCGTTTTCTGGAGTGTATACCTTTCCACGGATGAGCTTTCACTGCCGGTATAAAAATCCGACCTGTACAATCCTTCCGATTTACTGTCCCAGTTATTGTAATTGGCATCAAAAGTAAACTCTTCACCTGCAGTAGGAAAAAGGTGCTTTAATCCGAAGACCAATCCATAATTTTTCATGCTTCGGTCATTATCCGTTGTTCTTCTGCTGTAGAAAGTAGCTGGAGCCAGCGTCACAAGGCTGTCCGTATAAATATCCTGGTCAGAGGAAGAATTACGGGATCCCTGCATGGTTACACCGGAAAGCGACAGGGTTGTGCGGTTGGTCATCAGGTAATCGATCCCAAGCCTTCCGAAAAATCCGCCACCGCTGCGTATGTCATCATTGCTCTGTCTGAGGTTGGTTTGCGCAATTCCGTTGGTTAAATTGGTTCTGTCTACCGTTCCAAAGGAAACTCCGTTATTCAATCGTCCGTTCAAGCCTCCGGTGAGGTTGATCTTATTTTGTCTGACATTGAAATCTACCCCAAGGTTTCCACCGCCGTATTGATTGACTCCGGCGCGGATGCTTCCGTTATAACCCGTTTTCTTGTTTTTCTTAAGGACGATATTGAGAATGCCCCCTCCGCCGCCAGAAGCATCATACTTCGCTGAAGGGTTGGTGATCACTTCGATGCTTTCTATAGATTCCGCAGGGATCTGATCAAGGGTCAGCGTTGTAGGTCGGCCGTCCAGGAAAATCTGCGGAGCGCTGTTACGCATGGTGACATTCCCGTCGATATCGACATTCACGCTGGGTACGTTCTTCATGACGTCTTCAGCTGTACCACCTTCACTCATAGTGTTTTGTGATACATTGAAAACTTTCTTGTCCACATCGAGCTGCATAGCAGCCTGTACCGCAGTGATCTTCACTTCATCCAGCGCTGAGACTTCTGTTTCTTTTACAGCAATTTTACCGAAATCTTTTTCAATGACAGCCATCGCTCCGCCTTCCGTCATGGCAGGAAATGTAAATTTCTCTTCGTATGTATCGTATCCGTAATACGCTATTTTTAATTTGAGTCCCGGACGTACAGGAATTTCTTCCAGGCTGAAATCACCATTATTTTCAGTCATGGTCGCTTTTAGTACAAAATCCTTGTTTTGCGCAGTAATGGAATCGTACCTGTTCTGTAACACAAGTACATTGGCAAATGGCACCGGGGCACCTTTCTGGTCAACAAGTTTTCCGAATACGTGTCCTGTGCGTGACATCTGCCTGGCAGCAGGATTTCCTCCTGATGCAGGTGGCCCTGCTGGCGGAACAGGTGGTTCCTGCGCGGTCAGGTACATGGCTGGGATGAATGTGCACAAAAAGAAAATAATATGTTTCATGGGTAATCCGTTTTGAATCCGGTAATATGGTGAAATAATATAAAAATAATGTCCGTCTGCAAAGATAGTGTTGTTGCGGATGGTATGGGGGAAAATGAGACGAAAACCGGAAAAGTTGTGGCGAATGCCTTGAATACCGGATGGCTGGAACTTTAAATTATATTGTTTTAACAGAATTCCGACGTTGTCGGCCCCTTTTCATTTGTTCCTTAGGGAGGTGTTCTTCTAACGCAGTCTTTACTTTTCCGTAAAAAGAAAACTCAAATATCATTTAATTTGCGGAGCATAAACCACTGAAGCGCCAGGAGTGTTTTGGCATCTTTGAAAAATCCTGCATCCAGTGTTTTACTGAGCTCATGGACAGATTGCCTGTATAACTGTATGTCTTCATTTTCTGTTTCCACACCTCCTCCATCTTCGGTTTTCGCTGCTTGGGTGACTTCTGCATAAAAGAGAAAGATTCTTTCGGTACTGCCTCCAGGCGATAGATAACAATGGTATATTTCTTCCAGCTGTTGAGCCTCATAGCCTAGCTCTTCCAGCACTTCTCTTTTTGCGCAGGACTGAGGAGCCTCGCCCTCTTCTATTTTACCTGCGGGAAGCTCAATGATCCAGCCCCCGTCATTTTTAGTCACCGGGTAACGAAACTGGTTGGTAAATAACAAAGAATCGGTTTCGGTTTCGTAGAGCAGCACCGCGACGGAATCTCCCCTTTCCACGGTTTCTCTCGTAGCGGAAACCTGCTCGCTACCCTTAAAACTGTCGTGAACAACTGTTGCTTTTTTTACTTTTAAAAATCCGTCGTAAACTATTTCTTCCTGGAGTATCTTGTATTTCATACCAGTGAAACTAAACATATTTCTTCAGTTTTTCCACCAGGTCCGCCAGAAAGTATAAGCTACCAGGCTTCCGACAATCGCGCCACCAATGAGGTCTGAAAGATAATGAACTCCCAGGTAAAGCCTTGAGAAACAAACGAGCACTGAAACCGAAATAAGCAGTGGGAGCAGCCATTTGTATTTGCGTTTCAGCGCCATTCCTACAAAAACAGAAAGCGCGAAAAAGTTAGCGGCATGCGAAGAAACAAAACCGTACTGTCCACCCTTGTAAAATTCGCCTGGTTTTATTTCATAGAAATGCAGCCTGTGCGTGAGCAATGCATGATGTGACGGCCGATACCGTTCAATCACATTTTTGATCAGGTGCACCGAGATCAGGTCTGCAACTGCTACCGTAAGGATCGCAAGCAACAGGAAAAAAATCGCTTTCCTGAAACCAAAAGCCCTGAAAGCAAGGTACAATAACCAGAGGTAAAAAGGGATCCAAACGGCACGCCCGGAAATAAACCACATGACCTCATCCAGCCAGGGAGTATGCAATGCATTTACTCCAAGTACAATGGACCGGTCAAAGGCTTCCAGCCATTCAATCATTGGCCAGCTTTTTCCAGATCATGTCTTTAAGCTCCAGTAAATTTTGCTGTGCAATAGAAGAAATGAATATAGAAGGGATATCCGGCAGATCTTCTGACATTTGTTGTTTCATAACGTCATCAAGCATATCGGATTTAGTGATCGCAAGCAGGCGGTCTTTAAGCAACAATTCAGGATTGTACTGACGCAGCTCGTTGAGCAAGATCTCGTATTCCTTTTTGATATCGTCGCTGTCGGCCGGGATCATGAAAAGCAGCAACGAGTTGCGCTCTATGTGCCTCAGGAATCTCAACCCGATGCCTTTTCCTTCATGGGCTCCTTCGATAATACCTGGAATATCAGCCATAACGAAGGAACGATAATCCCTGTAAGAAACGATCCCAAGATTCGGGCGTAACGTCGTAAACGGATAATTTCCGATTTCTGGCTTCGCAGCAGAGAGTACAGAAAGCAGCGTGCTTTTTCCTGCATTCGGGAAACCTACCAGACCGACATCCGCGAGTACTTTCAGCTCCAGGATCTTCCATCCTTCCTGTCCGGATTCTCCCGGTTGCGCATATTGCGGCGCACGGTTGGTAGAGGATTTGAAATGGTTATTCCCCATTCCGCCTCTTCCTCCGGGTACAAGAATTATTTCCTGCTTGTCTTCGGTGATCTCAAACAGTATCTCATCTGTTTCAGCATCCCTGGCGATCGTCCCGATAGGCACTTCAATGTATTTATCTTCTCCCTGGGAGCCGGTTTTGAGGTTTCCGGTACCGTGTGCTCCATGGCCAGCCTTGCTGTGCTTCTGGAATTTAAGGTGAAGGAGCGTCCACAATTGTGCATTACCGCGCAGGATGATGTGTCCTCCGCGTCCTCCGTCTCCTCCGTCAGGCCCTCCCTGCGGGATGTATTTTTCTCTTCGGTAATGCGTAGAGCCGCCGCCCCCGTTTCCGGAAGTGCAATGAATTTTTACGTAATCTACGAAGTTATCCGAAGCCATGTTGTTTTTTATCTTTTTAAGGTGTCGATAGCCTGAAAGAGATGATTTGAAATATCTTCAATCCGGCCTACACCATTGATTGTGGTTACTTTATCCTGCGCTTTGTAATAAGGCAGAACATGAATTGTCTTGGAGAAATATTCGTCGATGCGCTTGATAAGCTTGATCGCATCATCATCAGCCCGTCCGCTGATCTCCTTGCGTGCAGCGATGCGTTCCTTGATCACATCTTCCTGTACATCCAACTGGAGTACAAGGTTTATTTTTTGTCCTTTTCCTGCAAGATACGCATCGAGTGCTTCTGCCTGCGGGATAGTACGCGGGAATCCGTCAAAAATGAATCCTTTCGCATCAGGATTCCTCTGAACTTCTTCTTCCAGCATTTCAATAGTAATGTCATCTGAAACCAGCATACCGTCTGCAAGAATCTGCTTGACCTTTTTACCCAGTTCGGTGTCCTGTGAAATATGCATTCTGAACATATCACCGGTTGACAAATGTACCAATCCATACTTCCGGATCAGTTGTTCTGATTGTGTCCCTTTTCCTGCACCGGGAGGGCCAAATAATACGATATTTAACATAGTGTTTGTGGTGGTGGGAA
>Ga0247732_10000901_pt1 | contig 12622 bp, 10 predicted proteins | sample UWRJL163409C2_FD_180940 | JGI IMG/M metagenome (GOLD analysis project Ga0247732, IMG submission 180940) | Plant litter microbial communities from Arlington Agricultural Research Station in Wisconsin, United States - UWRJ-L163-409C-2 | ecosystem: Environmental > Terrestrial > Plant litter >...
GCTGAACAATTTAATGATCCGAAACAAAAATGCCCAGATGGTTCCCATCTCTACACTGGTCACGCTGAAAAAGGTCCTGGGTCCCGAAGTGATCAGCCGGTTTAACCTGTTTAACAGCATTGCAGTAAATGTAGCCGCTGCGCCGGGAGTGAGTACGGGTAAAGTAATGTATGTAATTGACCAGGTGCTCCAGGAAGACATGCCGAAAGGTTACAGTTATGAGTACGCCGGACTGAGCCGCCAGGAGCGAAATTCAGGTTCACAAATGGTATTTATATTTGGTTTGAGCATCCTGTTTGTTTATTTTCTGTTGGCAGCGCAATACGAAAGTTACCTTTTGCCCCTGGCCGTAATGTTCTCGTTACCGACAGGGATATTAGGGGTATTTATCGCAACAGGATTCGGTGGTATCGACAACAATATCTACGTGCAGATCGCGCTGATCATGTTGGTCGGATTGCTGGCGAAAAATGCAATCCTGATTGTAGAATTTGCCATTCAGCAACGGAAAGCAGGACTTTCCATTACAGAAGCAGGAATAGCGGGCGCCAGGATGCGTTTACGCCCCATCCTAATGACCTCTTTTGCCTTCATCGCAGGTCTTATTCCTTTGATGTTTGCCACAGGAGGAACAGCGATCGGAAACAAATCCATCAGTATCAGTGCCGCCGGAGGAATGCTGAGTGGTGTTATTTTAGGTGTATTTATCATTCCCGTACTGTTTATGGTATTCCAGTATTTACAGGAAAAAGTATCGGGTAAAAATAAAACAGCAAGCCATGAAACAGTTTAGAATATATATATTAAGCATTACTTTGCTTATAGGTGTTTTGCCATCCTGCAAAGTAACCAGGGATTACAAAAGGCCAGAGCTGAATCTCCCGCAGTCATTCGGCACAGAGGTATTATCGAATGGCAAGGACAGCATCCTGGAGATCCCGCATTATGCTGTTTTCTTTCAGCAGAAAGAACTGGTACAGTTACTGGACAGCGTAATGGCCAACAATCCTGATCTGCTGATCGCAGCACATAATATGCTGGCTTCGCAGGCAGCGCTCAAAAGCGTGAAGCTGAATTACCTGCCGGACCTGAACCTCCAGATCAATACAGGTGTGCAACGGCTTTCGCAAAACAGTATGATGGGTTCATTTGCAAACAACCTGCTGTTCCAGGATTATACCCTGGCTCCGGCGCTGTCCTGGGAAATTGACTTCTGGGGAAAATTGAAACGGCAACGGGAAGAAGCTTTGGCCGATTACCTCAGTCAAGGCGAAATGAGAAGGGCATTGCGGGTACAGTTGGTAGCGCAGGCCGCGACTGCTTATTATGACCTTCTGAGTCTTGACGAACAACTCGATATTGCACGGAAAGTAGAGCAGCTCATGGACAGTACGCTAAGCATTTTGAAGACACAATTTGAAGTAGGTGAGGTCAATTCGCTTGCTGTCAAACAAGCAGAAGCACAACTTGCCGAAACAAGAGCACTGATACCAGAGATCAATGCAAGTATACGGGCCCGGGAAAATGCACTGCGTGCTTTAGCAGGCAATTACCCAGGGAAAATCGAACGTTCCGGAAGTAGTTTTCGGACTTTTGATCATGATCTTAAAACGGGGGTCCCCGTGGATTTATTAGCCAACAGGCCCGATGTGAAACAATCAGAATTGCTTTTGCAAGCTGCCGATGCAAGAGTAGGAATTGCGAAAGCCAATTTTTACCCTTCCTTGAAAATCACAGCGCAAGGAGGTCTCAACAGTATCATTGCATCCCAATGGTTTATGATTCCTGCTTCTTTGTTTGGGAATGCAGCGGCGGGATTGACACAACCGCTTTTTTACAGGAGAAGTATCAGGTCTGCTTATCAGCAGGCCCTTCAAAATCGCGAAGCTGCAGTGCAGAGTTTCAGGAAATCCGTTGTTGGTGCGGTAGAAGAAGTGAGCACAGCCATGAGCAACCTTGAATACATCGGCACTCAGTCGCAGGAAGTTGGCAAAAGAAAAGCAGCGATGAGCGAAGCGATTGACGACGCACAGTTCCTTTATGTCAATGGAGAGGCAAATTACCTGGAAGTATTGGCAGTACAACAAAGTTATTTTCAGGCAGAACTGACGCATACAGCTATAAAACTAAAAGAAATAAATGCTTACATTGCTCTTTACAAATCCATAGGTGGAAATTAAGATGAAACACGTGCCTGCTAAAAATCACAATATACTGATCACCTCATTGTTTAAATGGGGAGGCATACCTTTGTCTTTATCACTGGCTCACCTCGTTCTATATTCTTTGAATCCGCAAAGTGTCTGGTGGGATTTTTACCGGAAAGGACATTGGTATGAGATTGGCTTGTCGCTGCTGACAGGCATCCTGATGTACACCCTCATCCTAGCTCTGATCAGTTATCTTTCCCGAAAAATAGATGGCAATGCAGCTTATAAGGACAGTTTACTGATCCGTTTGCTGGCTACTACCGCTTTGGTAGTAATCGGTATGTTTGTTCTCATCTATGCGGAAGACTTGTTTTTCAGATTGTTCTGTACAGAAAATATGAAAATTACCAAAGAAATGGAACAGGCATTCCGCAATTATATGATTGTGAATGTGATCGCAGCGGCATTCATCAATAGCTTTTACAACTCATATATGTTCTTTGAGCGCTGGAAATCGGCGATGATAGAATCGAATAAGCTCAACAGCCTGTCTCACGAGTTGAAGGAAACAGCGCTTCAGGCAGAATTGAAAATGCTCAAGCTACAGTTAGATCCACATTTCCTGTTCAACAATTTCAGTATACTAACGCAGCTGATACAGACTAATAAAGAGGACGCCTTGCTCTTCCTTGGAAATCTTTCGAGAGTATACCGCTACGTCCTGGCAAGCTCCAAGAAAGATATGATCAGCCTGGAAGAAGAATTAAAATTTGTGGAGAATTATTTCCACCTGATCAAAATCAGGCATGGAGAAACTTTAAACCTGGAAGTCAGCATAAATGAAGAAGATAAACAAAAAGGCATTCCTCCGGTAACTTTGCAGTTGCTGATCGAAAATACGATCAAGCACAATATAGCTACTGTCAAAAGTCCGTTATACATCTCCATAGAAAGCAAAGGCAATGGATACATCATTGTAAAAAATAACTTGCAACGGATCAATATTCACTATCCTGATACTGGATTGGGGCTGACCAATATCGCAGAACGCTATCAATTGCTGGGAGGGATTAAACCCGAAATTCTTGAAAGCGATACGGAATTTGTGGTAAAGTTGCCATTGTTGAATTTTTAGAGAATGACGATGAATTATATTATTATTGAAGATGAAAAATACAATGCTGATTTACTGAAAGGTTTACTTGATACTATAGAACCCGGCGCCAATTTGCTCGCAGTATTGCCAACTGTTCAGGAAAGTGTGTACTGGCTCAGAAATAACGCAATTCCTGATGTTATTTTCATGGATATCCGGTTGGCGGATGGTTTGTCATTCGGAATTTTTAAAGAAGTAGAGATAAGCGCACCCGTAATATTTACAACTGCCTATGATGAATATGCTTTACAGGCATTCAAGGTATATGGTGCTGCTTACCTGTTGAAGCCCATACTTGAAGAAGAACTTGAAGGAGCGCTGAAAAAAAATCTCAGGCTTCATTCTACTGTTTCCAGTGAAGATGTGAGGGCGATGCTGGAAATGCTCCAAACAAAGCAAAAGACCTTCAGGACGCGCTTCCTGCTGCATTTCAGGGAAACTTACAGAACTGTTGCTGTCAATACGATCGACTATATTTATTTAGAGCACAAGATCGTACATTTCAGGTTACTTGATGGAAGTAGTTTAACAATCCCTTTTACGTTGGAGGAACTGGAAGAGCAACTTGACCCGGATTTCTTTTTCAGAGTTAACAGGCAGTACATCCTGAATATAGATAGTATTGAAAGTATTCAGAAATACTTCAATGAAAAGGCAAAGATCACTCTTAAAAGGGACCACCATGCTGAAGTCATTGTGAGCAGGATTAAAATGCCGCAGTTCAAGCTTTGGCTGGACAGGTAAAGAAATCCTGAGTTTTTCCATATCTGTTGCGAAGATTTTTATCTGAGAATTTTAGAGAAAAAACAGCTATATTCGTTTAATGTGAAAGCTAACCGGCAGATCCATTTATTAACGTTATTTCCAGGTACAGAATCATGAATATAATTCAATGCACTATAACTTCTTTTTTTGTCCTGACAGCTACGATCTGCTGCGGACAGAAACCAATGAAAATCGCTGAGATTATTGAGGAGATAGCCAGGAATAATTATGTGGCTCCGTTTCCCGACGGTTTCATAAATGGTGAAACACCGCAACATAATCTTTACCTCCAACTCCAGAAGACAGCAAAAACCAAGGAACTTGTTACTTATACAAACGATCAGCGGCCAATAGTAAGAATATACGCGATCAAATGCCTGGATGACCGGAAATACAAAAAGCTTTTTGATATTGCGGTTGCCCACATGCATGATACGGCTAAAGTAAAGGTAGGAGGGCATAGGCCAATGGTTAAATATACAGGTGATTATTTTGTGGAAGTTCAGCATATTTCTGAAATTGAGCGGGAACAGCTTGACAGTATCATTTTGTACACTGACAATAGATTTACTTATCTGAATCACCTGTTAAGTGAAATCGGTACAGACCAGAAGCATTATGAGAGAATAAGACATCTGGCTGGCAAAAATGAATTTGCGGTCATTGCACTGGCCCGTTTCAACAAGAAGGAAGATATAGACTTGATTGCTGCTCAAGTTCTGAAAAATTCTTATTTTACCATTGAAGCAGTGCAGGTTTTCCCGGCAGAACCATTCAAAAAAACACTGCTGACCTTAAGAGAACAAGGTTATAATTATTATGGCACTGAGCTGGCTGTTGCGGCATTTAAAGACAGCTTTTCCATAGATTACTTTCACCAGTCGCTGCTTACTGAAGAAAATACATACCAGAGAAAACAAAGAGTCAAACACATTCTGGAAGCCATTTCAGAATACCGGAGTGACATATTTACTGACCTTTTCTTTGAACTTTGGGAAAATGAGCATGCGATCAATTCGGAAATTTTCATTTACCTGGCCACCATCGACAGGGAAAAATGTATTGAACAGTCAATAAAGAGCTTAAGGAATCCGAAGGAACTGGATAATAGCTCACTTGTAATTCCTGCCATGCTCGATTTTCTGAGAGCTAATGATAGTATTTCGGTCAAAACAATAATCAGGCGGAACATTGACAGCGCTGATGTACACACCTTGAAATATTTCGTTGAAAAAGCAGCTTATTTCAAAGACACGGCAATGATTAATTCGATGTTTTACAGGCTTGAAAACACGGCTAACGGCCATATTTATGTGCCCATCGTCGAAACCATCTTATTATACCATGATACCGAATTGAATGAGCGGCTGATAAGAAGCATCAAACAAAACAAGGGAATCAAGGAGTGGGGCCTTGATATGGTAGAAAGTTATCTGGAACGATACGAGCTGAAATTATAAAGCAGATTCTGTCTGCTCAATCCGTTGATATTATAGGAAAAAAACGATCTGTGAAATATCGTTGTACATTCATATTTCCCCGAAAATTTTACCAACGCTGGAACAGACTGCCATAACATTGTCACCGGTAGTGTTTTATTTTGGGGTAAACATGATGGAAATGGAGAAATTAGATTTAACAAAGAAGTATAAAACATACTTCACAGCAAAAACAAAACCTGAAATTGTAGAGATCGAACCGGCGCAATTTCTTACGTTAATAGGCAAGGGAGATCCTTCCGGCAAACATTTTTCAGAAAATATACAAGCGCTGTATGCGACCGCCTATGCTATCAAATTTATGTTCAAGGAACTGAATAAAGATTTCACAGTGTCAAAATTGGAATGTCTGTGGTGGTTCGATGAAAATAAATTCGGACATTTCTCCATGGAGGAAGCTCCCCAGAAAATAGCCAGAAGCGAATGGGAATATAGGCTTTTAGTAAGAATGCCTGATTATGTGACTGAAAACGAAGTCCGGAATGGAATTGAAAAAACCGTTGCAAAAAAGAAGCTGGAGTTAGCCAAAGCCATTGAACTCTATCAAATGACCGAAGGAAAATCTGTTCAAATGCTTCACATTGGGCCATTTGCCACAGAACCTGAAACGTTGGTACAAATGAAACAGCTCATCGAGCAAAACGGTTTCCTAAAGAACGGATTGCACCACGAAATATATTTATCGGATTTCAACAAAACAGCCCCGGAAAAGCTCAAAACTATATTGAGAGAACCAGTGAAATGAGTGCGTAAATTTCTGAGATTTTATTAGCTTCACCGAAAAATACAGATCTGTGGATCGCGGCAATCAATTAACACAAAATAAATGAAACAAATTAGTATCTTAATTACGGCAATTATCTTCATGTTCGGCGGTAATGTACTTAGTCAGAACGTAAAACATTTTTCTTCTATATATAAAAAACAAACCAGTGAATCAAGGTATTATGTAGTTTTGGCAAACAATACTTTCTGGTGGTTTGAACCTGAAGATCAAGTGTGGACACAAAACAAATCTACAGGGCTTCCTGCAAATTACAATATCAAAAAATTCTCTTCGGTTTATAAATCGCAAACTAACGAATCGAGGTATTATGCAGTGCTTTCGGACAATACATTCTGGTGGTTCGAGCCGGACAGCCAGGTTTGGACGCAAAACAAATCGACAGGGCTTCCTGCCAATTACAATGTCAAGGAATTTTCCTCGATTTACAAATCTAAAACCAATGAATCCAGGTACTATGTGGTGCTTGCGGATAATACATTCTGGTGGTTCGAGCCAGACAGCCAGATTTGGACGCAAAACAAATCGACAGGACTGCCTGCAAATTACAATGTCAAAAAGTTCTCTTCGGTTTATAAATCGCAAACCAACGAATCGAGGTATTACGTAGTGCTTTCAGATAATACATTCTGGTGGTTCGAGCCAGACAGCCAGGTTTGGACGCAAAACAAATCTACAGGACTTCCTGCCAATTACAATGTCAAGCATTTTTCCTCCATTTACAAATCTCAGACCAATGAATCCAGGTATTATGTAGTGCTTGCAGATAATACATTCTGGTGGTTCGAGCCAGACAGCCAGGTTTGGACGCAAAATAAATCCACAGGTCTTCCTGCAAATTATAATGTCAAAGAATTTTCTTCTATTTATAAATCTCAAACCAATGAATCCAGGTATTATGTAGTGCTTGCGGATAATACATTCTGGTGGTTTGAACCTGGAGATCAGATTTGGACGCAAAACAGATCCACAGGACTTCCAAAATAATATCAGTATTAAACCACTTAGCCTATGAAAAAAGTAATTTTAGATCTGGCGGTAACCTTGGACGGATTTATTGAAGGGCCGAATGGAGAAATTGACTGGTGCATTATGGACGATGACATGGACTTCGAAGGTTTCATTTCAGGTATAGATACCATATTCTATGGGAGAGTTAGTTACGACGCCTGGGGAAATTTTCAACCCGAAGCAGGTGCAAGCCCGGCAGAACAAAGATTATGGGAAGGTGTACATTCAAAGCAGAAGATTGTTTTTTCCTCGAAGCAAAGACAAGATGAGCGCGCTACTTTTATAAGTGCCGATATATCCGAAAAAGTAACTGCCATTAAACAACAGGAAGGCAAAGACATCTGGCTGTACGGCGGAGCAAGCCTCATCAGGACATTTATCCATTTGGGGCTGGTTGACATATATAGAATATCCGTACATCCGATTGTATTGGGAAGCGGCAAGCCATTATTTGAAAACTTAACTGAAAGAATAGGGTTGAGGCTGATGGAAACCAATGTGTTCAAATCAGGAGTTGTACAGCTCATCTACGAATCAGAAACCTGAGTTTGGAATCAGGTGAAAATTCAATTTCCTCCTGATATTCCTAACATATATTGTCCCTGATCTGAAGGGGCTGAAAACATGTGTTTGTAAAAATTGCAGCAGAAATAACCTTGTTTGTGTTCCGCAACACAGTAAAAACGATCTTCCAATTATTACTGCAGTAAAATTATTTCCAGGTTCTTCCTTTCTTTTATACGATACAAAAAGATGTTAAATTCTGGTACATAACCGCTCCTTTATTCATGTCGAGGCCCTTTTTTTAACTATCTTCTACATCGTAAAATTTAACAATGTAAAAGAGTAAAAGGACAAATTAAAAACAGTGAATTATGATTTTAAAGGAACAATTACAGAAAATCGCTACCGAAACCAACACACCTTGCGTAACAATTTCTCTCTCTACGCACCGTACCCATCCGGATAATCTAAAAGATGAAGTAACACTGAAAAACCTTCTGAGGGAAGCACAGGAGAGAGTAATAGCAGAGTTTGGCAAAAGGCCTGTAGCACCTTTGCTGGAAAAGATTGAAAATATAGCTGCTAAAATAGATGTAAACTATAACCTGGACAGCTTGCATATCTTTCTTTCCAATGATACGGAAGAAATAATAAAATCTACCTGGCAAACCACACATGAGGGTGTTCATATTTCGGACAGGTTTGCAGTGCGTCCACTGATCAAATCTTACAACAGGAGTGAAGATTATCTGTTGATGTTACTCTCCCAGAATGAAGTAAGGCTGTTTGGGGCTGTCAATGAAGATGTAACAGAAGAAATTGAAAATGATGATTTCCCATTTTCGGAAAGCAGGTATTTTCTCACACATACAGAGGATAAATCCAGCGATTCCAAACAGGTAGATAATAAGGTTCGTGAATTTTTCAATAAAGTAGACAAGGCTTTGGTTAAAGTACACAACGATACAGGATTATCCTGCGTAGTTATATGTACGGAAGAAAACTACACCTTATTGCAGCAGGTTGCGGATAAACCTTCCATTTACCTGGGCTATGCATCTATTGATTATAATAATATTGCTACCCATCAAATTGCAAAACAGGCCTGGGAAATCATCAAGTCTTTACAGCATCAGAGACGTGCAGATGCGATTACTGAAATAAAAGAAGCAGTATCGCATGGCACAGTGCATACGGATTTACAGGAAATATATCAAGCGGCTATCGATGGTCGCGGAGATCTGCTTATCGTGCACCAGAACTTCTCTCAGCCGGTGATCATGAAAGACGAAAGAACCTTTGATTTGACAGACAATGCAACGCAGGTGAATGCGATTGATGATATTACCAGCAATATAGCCTGGGAAATACTGTCTAAAAAGGGCAGGGTAATATTTACGACCCAGGACGAGCTGAAAGATTTAGGAGAAATAGTACTGAAAACAAGGTATTGATTCCTGCGGCTTAATAAGCATGTAGCCGCTGATCAGGATATGAGGGTGTCTTAAGTCAAGGCACTCTCTTTTTCGTGAACTGCAAAACCAGGATCTTCGCCTGAAATTAATCGATTCTCCCGGTCAAAGGCTGAAAAGTCCCCTTAAAATGCGTATCTTTGCAGACAGAATCATTCAAGTGCCGGGTTTCCCCGGAAAATTGATTTGTGAACAATCTGTAAAAGAAATCCACCATTTTTGGCATCACACAATTTATTTACGTAAATTTAGGATACAAACTGTTGAAATTATGTTTGACGACGACGAGGAAGAGTATTACGAAGGAAATTTCAACGAGGACCTGGAACGATTCGAAAAATCTCTGAAAGGAGAATCGGTCGGTTTCATAGACAGCGATAAGCTTGAGGCGATCATTGACCATTACCTGATCAACGGACAATATACCAAGGCCAATTTGTGCGCAGAGCGTGGAATGTCACAATTCCCGTTCAACAAACTGTTTCATCTGCGTAAAGCGCAGGCAATCTCTGCTGCCGGACAGCTGAAGGAAGCCCTCAATCTGCTGGCGCAGATCGAAAAGACTGAGCTGCCGAGTTGCGAGCACTTGCTTACCAAAGCATCCATATTCAGCCAGCTGCGCGATTCAAAACGTGCCATCAAATATTTCATGGAGGCGCTGGCGCTTTCCGAACCGGAAGACAAGGACGAGATCTACCTCGACCTGGCGATGGAATACGAAAATTTAAACGATTATCAGTCAGCAATTAATGTGCTCAATGAAGCCATTAAATACAATCCGCACAATGAAGGAGCGATCTATGAGATAGCATTCTGCTACGACCAGATCGGTGACTATGAGCGTGCGATCCGTTGCTATTCTGATTTTATTGATGAGAATCCGTATTCATTTACTGCCTGGTACAACCTTGGGAATGCCTACTCCAAAATGGAGAACTGGAACAAAGCTGTATGGGCCTATGATTACTGTGTGCTCATCAACGAAGAATTTTCCCCGGCTTATTTCAACCTGGGAAATGCCTATCTTTCCATGGATAAGTTCCAGCTTTCGATCGATAATTTTGAAAAATGCATGCAGCTCGACGGAGAGGACGGGCTTGCTTTGTGCTATATTGGCGAATGCCACGAACAGCTGGGGAATTACGACCTGGCGAAACACTATTACCACAGAAGCATAGAGTTTGTACCCGAATTACCGGAAGCATGGCTTGGATTAGGAATCGTAAGCGACCTGGAGGGCAATACCATTGAAGGGATTAACCTGATCAATAAAGCGATCAGCCTTGACCCCGCAAACGGAAGTTTTTACCATGTGCTGGCAGGCGCTTTTGAGAAGATCGAAAGCTACGACAAAGCTGTAGACGCTTACCTGCTGTCGCTGGAACTGGATCCCAACAATGATGAAGCTGTCAGCGACTACGTTGAACTGCTCATAGAACAGCAACAAATAGAAGAAGCCAAGATTTTCCTGGAAGAATTCGATGCGCCTGAAGATTTAAGGCTGATTGTCAATTTATTGAAAGCAAACTTATTGTGGATTACCAATTCTCAACAAGAAGCCATAGACCTGCTCATCCTTTGTATCACTGAAGACGAAGAAAAGTCCAGGGAATTATTTTCACTGTATCCCAACTTAAAGAACGAATCAAAAATTGTAAATTTGTTCTCAAATTAATAGAAAAATGAACTTCGAATTACCCTATATCCCGGACCGCGCCGAGAAACCAAGAAACAAAGGAATAACAATGATGATGGATAAAGGACTTAGCCTTAGAGAGGTAGAGAACTTTATCGAAGCCAATGGCCACCTGACAGATATAGTGAAGTTCGGATTCGGAACTGCTTACGTAGCGCAGAACCTGGAAGAGAAAATCAAGCTGTATGCAAGCAACGGGATCCGCCCTTATTTCGGTGGGACGCTGTTCGAAGCGTTTTATGCCAGGGGAAAATTCGAAGATTATCTTCGTTTACTGGACAAATATAACCTGGACCTTGCTGAGATCTCAGATGGTTCCATCATCCTGAACCACGACGAAAAGTGTGAGCTGATCCGCCAGATGGCGAAGAACAGAACAGTGCTTTCTGAAGTAGGTTCCAAAGACTCCGGTATCCTGATCAGTCCTAACCGCTGGATCAAAATGATGACTACCGAGCTGGAAGCAGGTTCCTGGAAAGTAATCGCAGAAGGCCGTGAAGCTGGAAATGTAGGTGTTTTCAGGCCTAACGGAACTGCCCATACCATGTTGATCAACAAGATCATCGCCCGTGTCAAGCCGGAAGATATCCTGTGGGAAGCACCGCAGAAAAACCAGCAGGTATGGTTCATCAAGCTTTTTGGAGCCAATGTAAACCTTGGAAATATCGGACCGCATGAAATGATTCCGCTGGAATGCCTGCGTTTGGGATTAAGAGGAGATACTTTTTTCGATTTCCTGCCTGCAGATTATGCAGAAAGGTTGAAGCAGGTACACAGCGACGGCGAAGAAGAGGAAATGTAGAAATTTATGTTCTCCACAAGGAGGTATGGAGGTTGACTCACAGAATTATGTTTCTTTCTAAAATCAGAGAAATAACCGGCCATGCAGGATCCGTTTATACCGTAGATGGTATTGAACAGCTTATATATACCGGTTCCGGTGACCATTTTGTGGCACGCTGGAACCTGGACACCGGGGAACAGGATGCTTTTGCGATCAGGTCTGATACCAGTATTTACAGCTTAAGGCTCGTAAATGATAAAACGCACCTGGTTTTTGGTACTTCTTCCGGTTCAATCCATGTAGTAGACATTGCCCGCAGAGCAGAGCTGAAGCATTTCGTACAGCACAAAACGGCCGTATTCTGTATCCGGGAAAACACATGGAAACAGCACATTTACTCAGCAGATGCAGATGGTAATCTCGCTATCTGGAAATCAGATTCCTGGGAATTGCTATTGTTTCTCCCGCTACAGGCAGGGAAAATCCGGGATATCCACCTGAATACAGATGGAAGCCTGATGTTTTTAGCTTGCCAGGATGAAAAGATCCGTGTATTTGAAACTGCCGGATATAATGAGATACTGGCGTTCGATGCACACAAAGGCGGTACCAATTGCCTGCATTTATTTCCATTGAGAAATAATCTCCTGTTAAGCGGTGGCAAAGATGGGCATCTGCGTGTCTGGAACTGGCAGGAAGAAAAAATGGTATTAGAGATTCCAGCACACAATTTTGGAATTTACCGCATCATATTTGTGAATGAAGGACTAAATTTCATCACCGTCAGCCGCGACAAAACCA
>Ga0247732_10000902_pt1 | contig 12620 bp, 9 predicted proteins | sample UWRJL163409C2_FD_180940 | JGI IMG/M metagenome (GOLD analysis project Ga0247732, IMG submission 180940) | Plant litter microbial communities from Arlington Agricultural Research Station in Wisconsin, United States - UWRJ-L163-409C-2 | ecosystem: Environmental > Terrestrial > Plant litter >...
AGACGACTCCACGGGCGGGGACGGCGACACCCGGTCTTGACAGGGCCGCCTGACCAGGGCCCCCGACGACGAAGTTGGTAATCGTGACCGAGCGAAAGCCCAACCTGCGACCCGTTCGCGAGCTCACGCCGACGCTGCACTACAAGACCATCCATGGATACCGGCGTGCATACCGCATCGCCGGATCCGGTCCGGTGATCCTGTTGATTCACGGTATCGGCGACAACTCCACCACGTGGAGCACCGTGCAGTCGAAGCTCGCGCAGAGGTTCACGGTGATCGCACCGGACCTGCTGGGGCACGGTAAGTCCGACAAGCCGCGCGCCGACTACTCGGTCGCCGCGTACGCCAACGGCATGCGCGATCTTCTCAGCGTGCTCGACGTCGAGCGGGTCACCGTCGTGGGCCACTCGCTCGGCGGCGGCGTGGCGATGCAGTTTGCCTATCAGTTTCCGCAGTTGGTGGACCGGCTGATCCTGGTCGGTTCCGGCGGGGTGACCAAGGACGTCAACGTCGCACTCCGCATCGCGTCTCTGCCGCTGGGCACCGAGGCCTTGGCGCTGCTGCGGCTTCCGCTCGTCCTGCCGGCTCTGCAGGTGGTCGGGCGTCTCGGCGGTTCGCTGCTCGGTTCGACCGGCGTCGGACGCGACATCCCGGACATGTTGCGGATTCTCGCCGATCTGCCGGAGCCGACGGCGTCCTCCGCCTTTGCCAGGACGCTGCGGGCGGTGGTGGACTGGCGCGGGCAGGTGGTCACCATGCTCGATCGATGTTATTTGACCGAATCCGTTCCCGTGCAATTGATTTGGGGTTCGCAAGATTCAGTGATCCCCGTCAGCCATGCGCGCATGGCGCACACCGCCATGCCGGGTGCCCAACTCGAAGTCTTCGAGGGCTCCGGACACTTCCCGTTCCACGACGATCCCGACCGCTTCGTCGAGATCGTCGAAAAGTTCATCGGCGCCACCGATCCCGCCGTCTACGACCAGGATGCGCTGCGCAACCTGTTGCGCGCCGGGGTCAGCGAAGACGGTCTCACCGGATCCATCGACTCCCGCGTCGCGGTGCTCGACGCGTTGGGAGCCGACGAACGCAGCGCCACCTGACTCACGCCACCCCGCCACTCAAGCCGTTCGGTGTGCGAGCATCGACGGATGGCATTGGACGTGACCGTGCTGCGGGTCTTCACCAACGCGGACGGCGAGTATGGCAATCCCCTTGGTGTCGTAGACGCGAGCCTGGTGGCACCTGCCGACCGGCAGCGAGTCGCCGCCGAATTGGGCTATAGCGAAACGATATTCGTCGAGCTTCCGGCCCCGGGCACGCAGACCACGACGGCGCACATCTTCACCCCGACACTGGAATTGCCGTTCGCCGGGCACCCGACGGTCGGCGCCGCGTGGTGGTTGAAGGATCGCGGCACCCCCGTCAACACGCTGCAGGTGCCAGCGGGCGTCGTGCGCGTCGCCCACGACAACCACGCCGACGGCGAGTTCACCGTGATCACCGGACGCTCGGACTGGGCGCCCGACTTTGCGATCTACGACATGGACTCGGTCGACGACGTACTCGACGCCGATCCCGACGACTATCGGGATGCGGCCGAGCACTACGTCTGGGCTTGGATCGACGAAGGTGAGGGAACGATTCGGTCGCGGATGTTCGCCAGCGACCTGGGAATTCCGGAGGACGAGGCGACGGGTGCCGGCGCCGTTCGCATAACCGACCACCTCAGCCGCGACCTCGTCATCACGCAGGGCAAGGGTTCGGAGCTTCGCACGGGGTGGAGTGCGGACGGCTGGGTGACGGTCGCGGGCCGCGTCGTCGACGACGGCGTCCGGCGGCTCGACTAACGCGTCAGTTCGACGGCACACCGCGATGTGCCCGCAGCGCCTCGATCTCGCGTTCGAAGTCGGCAGCCGAGGAGAACGACCGGTACACCGACGCGAATCGCAGGTACGCGACTTCGTCGAGATCGCGCAGGGGGCCAAGGATTGCCAGGCCAACCTCGTTGCTCGGAATCTCCGGCGAGCCTGCGGCCCGCACGGCATCCTCTACTTGTTGTGCCAGCAGGTTGAGCGCGTCGTCATCGACGTCGCGGCCCTGGCAGGCACGCCGCACGCCCTTGACAACCTTCTCGCGGCTGAACGGCTCGGTGACACCGCTGCGCTTGACGACGGCGAGCACGGCGGTCTCCACGGTGGTGAAGCGTCGCCCACACTCCGGGCACGACCGGCGACGTCGAATCGCCTGGCCCTCATCAGCTTCGCGGGAGTCCACGACACGCGAATCTGGGTTACGACAGAACGGACAGTGCATCTCCGCTCCTTCGCCGCACGTACCTACTAGGGACGCATACGAGCGTACCGTCGCACGGCAGCCAGTTTGACGGCGCATGCCGCGGATCACCCAACCGGCGCGATGAGCGTCTGCCCGGCGTCGACCGCCGCCGTCTTCAACTCGTTGAGGTCGCGGATCTCGTCGACGACCGACCCCACCGACGCGTCGGGTGCGATCCGCTGAGCCAACTGCTCCAGCGACTCGCCGGCCTGAACCTGCACCACGGCAAGCCGCGGCGGAATGGTCGAAGGCGACTCCGGGGACGCCATTTCGGCGACCAACCCGAGCCACACCGTGATGCCGGCGGCGACGAGCGCCAGGACGACGGTCGTCAGCGGCGTGACCTTCTTGCGGCGGTTGGAGGCCCGCGACATCAGCACCCCGGTACCCCGGTAGTTGAGCGGTGCGCCCGCGGGCCGGTGGGGCTGCGGGCCGCGCCGCGCTGCATCCGCCGTGCGCCGCACCGGCCGCATGGGGCGCACGACGAGGTCGGTGGGGTCTTCTCGGGTGATGATCGTCATCTCGCGGGCCTTTCCATTGGCGGTGATTCGCTCTTGTGTTCGAATAGTAATCGCTCAAGTGTTCGATGACTAGAACACGTGATCGAACTGTTGCAAACGCTAGCGGCACCCTCCGACAAGTCACCGACAAGTCACCTCGACCGCGACACGCCTCGAACACATGTTTGATTCTCTCGCAAGGGAGGACTAGATTCGGCGCCATGAGTGACAGCAACGAGACGGTTCTGACCGAACGTCAGCGCACCATCCTGGAGGTCATCCGGAGCTCGGTGATGACCCGCGGATATCCGCCGAGCATCCGCGAGATCGGTGACGCCGTCGGCCTCACCTCGACGTCGTCGGTCGCCCACCAGCTCCGCACTCTCGAGCGCAAGGGTTACCTGCGTCGCGACGCCAACCGCCCACGCGCCGTCGACGTCCGGGCGGTCGACGACCCGTCCCGGTTGCCTGCGCCCACCGTCACCACCGACGTCGCCGGGTCCGACGCGCTACCGGTGCCGACCTTCGTCCCCGTGCTGGGACGCATCGCCGCCGGCGGACCTATCCTGGCGGAGGAGGCCGTCGAAGACGTCTTCCCGCTGCCGAAGGAGCTGGTTGGCGAGGGTTCCCTGTTCCTGCTCAAGGTGGTCGGCGAGTCGATGGTGGACGCGGCGATCTGCGACGGCGACTGGGTTGTCATCCGGCAGCAGAACGTCGCCGACAACGGCGACATCGTCGCCGCAATGATCGACGGCGAAGCGACGGTGAAGACCTTCAAGCGCACCGGTGGTCAGGTGTGGCTGATGCCCCACAACCCGGCCTTCGACCCGATTCCGGGCAACGACGCGGCCATCCTCGGCAAGGTCGTCACCGTGATCCGCAAGATCTAGGCCCGACCGCTCAGCCCTTCGCGAAGCCGTTCGTCAGCGCGAATTCTTCACTGGCAAACCAGATTTCGGGCTGGACGTCGTCATAGCCACCGCTGTCAGGTGTCCAGTACAGCCCAGTCTTCGTGTCGGCCTTGATTGGATATCCGCTCGGGGCATCCCGCCCCTCGCCGCTGGCGATGCGCAGCGACGGCTCGGCCACGACTGGCTCGTCGAGGTGGATTGCCGCATGCCGGCCGCTGGGCGGTCCGCTGTCGAATTCTGGTTCTGGTTCTGGCTCGGATTCGTGCTGCGCCGCGATCGCCACCGTCTCGTCGACGAGGGGTTCGTCGGTGGTGACCGGATCCGGCTCGTCGAGGTCGGAGAACCACGGCGTGTCCGGTACGTCATCGCTCGCACCGACGATGGGCGTCGGCGCCGTGTCGATCGAATCCTGGTCGGCCGACAGATCTGCCACGAAACCGTCGGACGTGTCGTCGCGGCCCGCCGCGGGGAGGTTCCCGTGCTCGTCGGCTGGCGTCGCCCAACCACGCTGCGGGTCGTCCGACTCGTGGTCACGCTCGCCGAGCGGGATGGGCCCGGACTCGTCGTCGCGATAGTCGTCGTCGTAGTCGTCGTCAAACTCGTCCAGCGGGGCGCGGTCGTCGCGTCGACGCCGATTCAACAGAACCGCGGCCGTCACGACCCCGATCAGAACGAGGACGGGCACGATGCCGAGCAGCCACCACCAGCTGGGGCGGAACCACTGCGAGCCGTCGTCGGAACCCGCGGCCGTGGCGGCTGGCGCCTCCGGCGACGTGGCACCCGGTACCTCGAGCCCCGCCAGCTGGGACTGAAGGCCGGCCGGCTCCGTGGTGAACTCGTTGGTGGTCTTGTTCCACGAGATCGCACCGCCGTTGAACTTCTGGGTGACGACGTCGCCGTTCTCCGCCTGGTCGGCGGTGGGCGCACCGAGCTCGCCGGTCGCGCCGCCGAGCTTCGTCCAGGCTGCGTTCATCGCCCCGCGGACGATTACGGCACCGAAGTCCGGCGTCCAGAAGATCACCGGCTTGTCCTCGGCGGCGAAGCTGGCGACCTTGCTCATCGGCGCCAGGCCACCGTCGGTCTCGTTGCCGGTGGGGAATCCGAGATCGCCCTCGGGCCCGCCGACGCTGTCGTACTTGGCCAGCACCTGGCCGGTCAGGACGTTGGCGCCCGTCGCCGGGCTGTAGAAGATCTTGCCGCCTGCGTAGTTCTGTCCGGCGCCGTCGGATCCGATGGCGTACTGCTCGCCGTCGGCCGCACCCAGCGGCCCGAGCGGACCGCCCGCGGCACGTCTTGCCCCGGCAATGGCGGTCGTCACGTCGCCGGGGATCTCGAGTCCGGCGAGTTGGTCGGCCAGCTCGGGCGGCGCGGTGGTGAACGCGTTCGTCCTCCGGTTCCACGTGACTTGGCCGCCGGAGAACGTCTGGCTGACCTCGTCACCGCTGTACGCCTCGTCGTCGGTCGGGACGCCGAGAACCCCGGCCGAACCGCCCAGCTTGTCCCACGCGGCGTTGACGGCCCCTCGAACCACCCGTGCGCCGGTGTCCGGGGTCCAGAAGATCACCGGACGGTCGGCCGCGCTGAAGGTGGTGTTTCGACTGCCGGGCGCCTTGCCGTCGCCCTCGTCGATCGTGGGAAAGCCCAGGTCACCGTCGGCAGGGCCACCCAACGCCTGATACTCGTCGAGGATCGCCCCGCTCATGGCGTGCGCACCGGTCTCGGGAGTGAAGAAGATCTTTCCGCCGGCAAAGTTCTGACCGAAGCCAGCTCCGATCGGATAGACGCCGCCGTCCTTGATGCCGAGCGGTCCGGTGGGTCCCCCGCCGACGTCCCAGGCTTGCGTGATGGCGGCGTCGGCGTCGCCCTCCGGCGTCGCCGCCGCGAGGGGCGCGACGAGCAGGACGGCAGCCATCGCCGCGACGACGGCGATGCCTGCGCGCCCGATCGTCTTGCCCAGCCGGGTTCCAAGCCCCGTCATTGCGTGTCCTCCCAAGCAGCTGCGCCGAACTCCTGTGAGTTCCGCGTGCGTCAACTCTGCGTCAGTCGACGTCCATCTTGAGGGATATCCAACCCGTCGGACACTGTGTCGCGCCAACGGGCCGGTCGAACACGGGGTGGTCGGGACGCTTAGACGCCCAGGCTCCTGCCGATGATTTCCTTCATGATCTCCGTCGTCCCGCCGTAGATCGTCTGGATGCGGGCGTCGAGGAAGGCCCGCGCCACGGGGTATTCGCGCATGTAGCCGTAGCCGCCGTGCAGCTGCAGGCAACGGTCGTTGAGCTTCACCTGGGCCTCGGTGGCGTACCACTTGGCCATGGCGGCCTGCTCGACGGTCAGCTTCTCCTCGAGGTGCAGTTTGACGAAGTCGTCGACCATGATGCGCACCACCGTGGCCTCGGTCGCCAATTCGGCGAGCAGGAACCTGCTGTTCTGGAAGCTGCCGATGGGCTTGCCGAACGCCTTGCGGTCCTTGGTGTACTGCAGCGTCTGGTCGAGGACGGCTTCCATGCCTGCGGCGGCCATGACGGCGATGCTGATGCGTTCCTGGGGAAGGTTCTGCATCAGGTAGACGAAGCCGGACCCCTCCTCACCGAGCAGGTTCTCGGCGGGCACGTGCACGTCCGTGAAGGACAACTCCGCGGTGTCCTGCGCTTCGAGACCGATCTTGTCGAGGTGGCGGCCGCGTTCGAATCCGGCCATTCCGCGCTCGACGACCAGCAGCGAGAAGCCGAGGGCGCCCTTCTCGGGGTCCGTGCACGCGACCACGATGACGAGGTCGGCGTGGATGCCGTTGGTGATGAACGTCTTCGAGCCGTTGAGGATCCAGCTGCCGTCCTCCTGCTTGACGGCGCGGGTCTTGATCCCCTGCAGGTCGCTGCCAGTGCCGGGCTCGGTCATGGCGATGGCCGTGATGTATTCACCGGAGCAGAACCCGGGAAGCCAGCGCTGCTTCTGCTCCTCGGTGGTCAGGCGCAGGAAGTAGGGCGCCATGACGTCGTTCTGCAGCGAGAATCCGAGCCCGCTGTAGCGACCGGCGGAGGTTTCCTCGGTGATGACGACGTTGTAGCGGAAGTCGTCGTTGCCGCCGCCGCCATACTCCTCGGGGACGGCCATGCCGAGGAAACCCTGCTTGCCGGCCTCCAGCCACACTTGCCGGTCGACGATCTTGTTCTTCTCCCATTCGTCGTGGAACGGCGCGACGTGGCGCTCAAGGAACGCGCGGTAGGACTCGCGGAACAGGTCGTGCTCCGGCTCGAACAGCGTGCGGTCGTACTTGACGGCGCCCATGGATGACCTCCGGATCGGCAAAGCGGGATTTGCATCGACGATATACCACCCAACCGGATGGTTGACGCCCGTCGGGACCGTGGCGCACGGTGGACCCTCGCGCGGCAGCCGCGCACCTTAAGATCGGCGCAATGGCGAAGCCCTTGACGTCACTCACCCACTGGGGTGCGTTCACAGCCGACGTCCGCGACGGCGACATCGCGTCGGTCGCGCCGTTCGCCGCCGACGCCGACCCGTCACCGCTGCTCGGCAATCTCGCCGGCTCGATTCGGCACCGGTCGCGGATCGAGACGCCAGCCATTCGCCGCGGTTGGCTCGAGGACGGCCCCGGCCCCACCTCGCGGCGCGGGTCCGACGAGTTCGTCGCGGTGTCCTGGGACGAACTCACCGAACGCCTCGCCGACGAACTTCGCCGCATCGTCGACGTCCACGGCAACGAGGCGATCTACGGCGGGTCCTACGGATGGGCCAGCGCCGGCCGCTTCCACCACGCCCAGAGCCAGGTGCACAGGTTCCTGAAACTGCTTGGCGGATACACCTTCTCGCGTCACTCCTACAGTCTGGGCGCGACCGGTGTCATCATGCCGCGCGTCGTCGGTACCCACGACGACCTCTTTCAACGTTCCACCGCATGGGACGTCGTCGCCGAGGACAGCGAGCTGATCGTGAGCTTCGGCGGAGTCGGGGTGAAGAACTCGGCCGTCAACGCCGGCGGCACCACCGAGCACCCGACCCGGGGCGCGTTGCAACGGCTGCGCGACCGAGGCGGACGGATCGTGTCGATCAGCCCGTTGCGGGACGACACCATCGGCGACTGCGAGTGGTTGGCACCGATACCGGGGACTGACGTCGCCATCATGCTGGGCCTGGCGCACGTCCTGGCCACCGAGGGTTTGGCCGACCGCGACTTCCTCGCCACGCATTGCACGGGGTACCCCCGATTCGAGCGGTACCTTCTTGGCCTCGACGACGGCGTCGCCAAGTCGCCGGGGTGGGCGGCCGAGATCAGCGGGCTGCCCGCCGAGACCCTGGTCGCGCTGGCCCGCCGGATGGCCGATGCGCGCACCATGGTGATGGTCAGCTGGTCGCTGCAGCGCGTCCGCTACGGCGAACAAGCTCCCTGGATGGGGCTGACGCTCGCCGCGATGCTCGGCCAGATCGGGGTTCCGGGAGGTGGTTTCGGCCACGGCTACGGCTCGCAGAACGAAGTCGGCATGGCACCGATCCGGTGCCGATTGCCGACGTTTCCGCAGGGCGCCAATCCCGTCGAGACCTTCATTCCGGTGGCCGCGGTCAGCGACATGCTGCTTCACCCCGGCGAGCAGTTCGACTACAACGGCCGCACGCTCACCTATCCGGACGTCAAGTGCGTGTACTGGGCGGGCGGCAACCCGTTCCACCATCACCAGAACCTCCCCCGGCTGCGGCGGGCGCTCGGGCGGGTCGACACCGTGGTCGTGCACGACCCGTACTGGACGGCGATGGCCAAGCACGCCGACGTCGTCGTGCCGTCCACCACGCCCTTCGAACGCGACGACTACTCGGGCTCGCGCAACGATCCGCGGTTGGTGGCGATGCCCGCCCTTGCCGAGCCGTACGCGCAGTCACGCGACGACTACGCGACGTTCGCCGCGATGGCCCGTCGGCTAGGGTTCGGCGACCAGTTCACCGAGGGCCGCACCGCAGGCGAGTGGCTGGTGCATTTGTATGAAAAGTGGTCGGCCGAAGTCGATTTCGAGGTGCCGACGTTCGACGAGTTCTGGGCTGCGGGGCACCTCGTGCTGCCCACCGACGCCGGACTCTCGCTGCTTGCCGACTTCCGGGCCGACCCGGTCGCCCACCGACTCGCAACCCCCAGTGGGCGCATCGAGATCTTCTCCGACGACATCGACGGGTTCGGCTACGACGACTGCGCGGGCCATCCCACGTGGTACGAGCCGCAGGAGTGGTTGCGCGGTCCCCGCGCGGCGGCGTATCCGCTGCATCTGCTGGCCAATCAACCGGCGACGCGGCTGCACGGGCAACTCGACGGCGGCAAGACCAGCCTGGACTCGAAGATTCGTGGGCGCGAACCAATTCGGATACATCCCGACGACGCCAAGAGTCGCGGCGTGTCCGCTGGCGAGGTGGTGCGGGTGTTCAACGACCGCGGGGCGTGCCTGGCCGGCGTCGTCGTCGACGACGGGCTGCGGCACGGAGTCGTCCAGTTGTCGACAGGCGCCTGGTATGACCCCGAGGATCCGACGGACCCGGACGCGATGTGCGTGCACGGCAATCCCAACGTCCTCACCGCGGACGTCGGAACGTCGTCGTTGGCCAAGGGCTGCACCGGCGCTCACGTGCTGGTGGAGGTCGAGAAGTTCGACCGACCGTTGCCGCCGGTGCGGGCACACGAGCCGCCGACGATCGTCGGGCGACCGAATGGCCGCCCGACGGTCGAACGCTAAACGCTAGGAGCTGGTCTGGGCCCGACCCGAGCCGGCGGACCTGGGGCGACGGGGGCCGCCGCCGCGACGGGCGCCACCACTGGAGGCACCGGGTCGACCGCCGGCCGCGTTGCCGCGGAACGGGGAGCCGTTGCCGCGGCCGGAGCCACCGGTGCTGCGGCCTCCGCCACCACCACGTGACGGCGGCGTGGCCGGACGCACGGGAGGCTCGCGGTGCGGTGCGATTTCGCCGACGAGCTCGATGACGCTCGCCGAATCGGCACGCACCTGCTGCGGTGCCGCCGTGATGCCGGCCTTGCGCAGCAACTGCTGGGTATCCCTGCGCTGCTCGGGCAGGACGACGGTCACGACGTCGCCTGCGCTGCCGGCACGCGCGGTGCGACCGGAGCGGTGCAGGTACGCCTTGTGCTCGACGGGGGGGTCGACGTGGACGACCAGCTGGACGTCGTCGACGTGGACACCGCGCGCGGCGATGTCGGTCGCGACGAGAACGCGTGCGTCACCCGAGCTGAAGGCCGCGAGGTTGCGGTCGCGGGCCGGCTGAGACAGGTTGCCGTGCAGGTCGACTGACGGAACTCCCGCGTCGGTGAGCTGCTTGGCGAGCTTGCGCGCCTGATGCTTGGTGCGCATGAACAGGATCCGACGACCGGTACCCGAGGCGAGCAGGTGCACCAGCTGCGACTTCTCGGCTGCGCCGGAGACGTGAAAGACGTGGTGTGTCATGGCAACCGGCGGCGCGTCGACCTCGTCGACCGAGTGGGTGACGGGGTTGTGCAGGAAGCGGTTGACGAGCTTGTCGACGCCGTTGTCCAGGGTGGCAGAGAAGAGCAGCCGCTGCCCGTTGGGCGGCGTGGCGGCCAGGATGCGCGTCACGCCGGGCAGGAAGCCGAGGTCGGCCATGTGGTCGGCCTCGTCGAGCACGGTGATCTGCACGGCGTCCAGCGCGATGTGGCGCTGCTTCATCAGGTCTTCGAGGCGGCCGGGGCAGGCGACGACGATGTCGACGCCGGCGCGCAGCGCGGACACCTGACGGCTCTGCGATACGCCACCGAAGATGGTGGTGACGTTCATGCCGAGCGCGGCGGCCAGCGGCTCGATGACGGCCGTGATTTGGGTGGCGAGCTCACGGGTGGGCGCCAGGACCAGACCGGTCGGCTTGGACGGGCGTCGCTGTCCGCCGGCGAGGCGCGCGACCAGCGGGATGGAGAAGGCGAGCGTCTTTCCGCTGCCGGTCTTTCCGCGACCGAGCACGTCGCGACCGGCGAGCGTGTCCGGCAGAGTGCCGGTCTGGATCGGGAACGGGCTGGCGATGCCCTGGTCGGCGAGGACGCGACTGACGCGTTCTGGCACACCGAGGGATTCGAAGGTGGGTTCTCCGGGCTGTACTGAAGTCATGTGTGAAAGTGCCTTTCCGGCATGGGTGCGGCCGCGTCTGCGCTAGACGAAAGGGGTCAGGCGAATACGGGGCTCGATGGGCGAGATTGCCGGTGGGCAATATCGATCGCCGCGAGAAGAGCTAGTGCAATGCACTGATCGCCGGAATGCAGTGAGCCACGTCACTGTGGCTGAAGGCACCGGGAAGATCGAGCGTTCCACGACGTGTTGACGGCGCGAGGCGACACCAACATTGACCCGAACTCTACCGCACGCCCGGGCCGTTGCCGCCGTGGCGGCCTACAACGTGACGAAGTCGGCAAGAGCGGCCGCGAGTGCCGCGGGTACTCGCGCCTTTATCCGCGTACCGGTTTCGGTGTGCTCGGTCGCGTCGACCCGTCCCTCCGCGTGCATCCGTGCGATGAGTTCGCCGCGGTCGTACGGGATCGTGACGTCGACGGTGAGGTCGGTGGGCTCCACCATCTCGCTCATCCGGCTACGCAACTGGTCGAGCCCGTCACCGGTGTGCGCCGAGACGAACACGGCGTCGGGCAGCGCGCGGCGCAACTGCGCCAGCCCAAGACCCGTCGCGGCGTCAGTCTTGTTGACCACCAACAACTCTGGCGGAGGCGCAATGTCGTACTCGCGTACCACCTCGTTGACGACCTCGCGGACCGCGTTCACCTGAGCCAACGGGTTCACGTCGGAGCCGTCGATCACGTGGATCAACAGTTCGGCGTCGACGACTTCCTCGAGTGTCGACCGGAACGCCTCGACCAACTGGGTCGGCAGATGACGGACGAATCCCACCGTGTCGGTCAGGACGAAGGGCCTGCCGTCTTCGAGATGTCCACGGCGCGTGGTGGGTTCGAGGGTGGCGAACAGTGCGTTCTCGACGAGCACGCCGGCCCCGGTGAGCGCGTTGAGCAGACTCGACTTGCCTGCGTTGGTGTAGCCGACGATGGCTATCGACGCCGCGTCGCTGCGCAGTCGCCGCCCGCGCTGGGTGTCGCGGATCTTCTTCATGTCCTTGATCTCGCGACGTAGCTTGGACATTCGTTCGCGGATCCGGCGTCGATCGGTCTCGATCTTGGTCTCGCCGGGTCCGCGGGTGCCAACGCCGCCGCCGCTGCCGCCCGCGCCACCGCCCTGCCGTGACATCGACTCGCCCCAGCCGCGCAGCCTCGGGAGCATGTACTCCATTTGCGCAAAGGCGACCTGCGCCTTGCCCTCCGCGGAGGTGGCGTGCTGGGCGAAGATGTCGAGGATCAGCGCGGTGCGGTCGACGACCTTGACCTTGACGGCCTTCTCGAGTGCGTTGAGCTGTCCTGGGGTCAGCTCGCCGTCGCAGATGACGGTGTCGGCGCCGGTGGCCACGACGACGTCGCGGAGCTCCTTGGCCTTGCCGGAGCCGATGTAGGTTCCCGCGTCGGGTTTGTCGCGGCGCTGCACCATGCCTTCGAGCACCTCGGATCCCGCCGTCTCGGCGAGCGCGGCCAGTTCGGCCATGCTGGCGTCGGCGTCGGCGGCGGTGCCGTCGGTCCAGACGCCGACGAGGACCACTCGTTCGAGCCGGAGTTGGCGGTATTCGACTTCGGTGACGTCGGTCAGCTCGGTCGAGAGGCCGGCGACCCGGCGAAGCGCCGAACGGTCGTCGAGGTCGAGTTCGCCCGTGCTGGGCAGTCTGGGAGTTGTCATGTGGTTGGAGATATTGCCCCTTTTAGGTGGTGTCACGCATTCGAATATTTGAAAGCTGGGCT